>Ga0114129_10000136_pt1 | contig 76070 bp, 70 predicted proteins | sample RhiMetdeltSRZDD1_FD_80071 | JGI IMG/M metagenome (GOLD analysis project Ga0114129, IMG submission 80071) | Populus rhizosphere microbial communities from Tennessee, USA - Rhizosphere MetaG P. deltoides SRZDD1 (version 2) (version 2) | ecosystem: Host-associated > Plants > Roots > Rhizosphere >...
AGGCTTGGATTCAGGGCTAGGGCGCGACGGCTCTCCCGGATAGTCGCTTCCCAATCGAACTCGGATTTACGATAAACCGCCGCCTGCGCGAGGTGTGCCTCCGCCACATTGGAGTCGAGGGCCAGCGCCCGAGCTGCCTCACGGCGCGCTCGCTCGCCCCATTCATTCACCTCGGCACCGGTCGCGAACCGCAGATGCATGTCGGCCGACGCCATGGCAAGCCCGGCATGCGCCAGAGCATAGTTGCTGTCGAAGGCCAACGACTGCTCGAAAGCAGAGACCGCCGCGCGAGCACCGGGCTCCGACAGGCGGGCCAACTCGGCACGGCCACGAAGGAACGCCTCGTACGCCGCACCGTTGCTCGTGTAGCGGCGATACACCCGCTCCTGCTCCTCGGCAGTCATGCGCACAGCGAGGACGCTACTTACCCGCTCTGCGATCGAGTCCTGCAAGGTCAGCAAGTCCTGTCGCCCTAAGTCGTAGTGCGTGCCCCAGAGCGGGACGCCGTCGCCCGCTCGCACCAGCTGCACGCTCACCCGCAGGCGATCGCCAGCGTCCTGCACGGTCCCGGTCAACAGATAGTCCACCGCCAGCTCACGTCCGACGGACGACAGATCGACGTCTCGATCAGCATACCGGAGGATGGCAGTGGTGGGTCGCAATCGCAGCCTGCGCGCCTCGGCAAGCCGGCTGATGATCGCGTCCGGAACGCCGACAGCGAGGGGAGACGTCTGGCCCGATCCGCCCAACATATGGAACGGCAGCACCGCTAAGGCGACGGGGCCGACTGTGCTGGCAGGAGACCCAGTCCGCATTCGGCTGAGCCATAGAGCGGCGACTCCGGCCGCAAGAACCAGGACGCCGATCGCCGCCATGACGCCAAGCCAGACTCGCCTGCGGCCGGTCCCGGCCGGCCCGGCACGCCACACCTTCGACCCCACTGGCGCGGTCGAGCTGCCGCGAGCCTGGTCCATTGCACCCGACAACGCTTGCTCCAGTTGGCCGGCAGTTCGGAATCGTGCGCTGACGTCTCGGGCCAGCGCACGGCTCAACGCGGCATCGAGCGCCGTCGGCAGTTCTGGTCTGAGGGAACGCGCCGTCGGCGGGTCGCTGGTCAGTCGTGACACCAATGCGGCTTGCGGCGTAGCGCCGCTGAATGGCGGATGTCCGATGAGCATTTCGTAGAGGACGCAGCCGAGCGAGTAGATGTCGGTCCGCGCGTCCAGCGCCCGTTCGCCACTGGCCTGTTCGGGGCTCATGTACGCGGCTGTCCCGATCACCAGGCCCGTCTCCGTGACGCTGGTCTGCGCCCCTGATCCGCCTTCGGCTGGAGCAAGCGGCTTCGCGATTCCGAAATCGGCAACCTGGGCGTGGCCCTGCGAGAGCAGAATATTTTCCGGCTTGATGTCACGGTGCAGCACGCCGTGGGCATGCGCGCACGCCAGGGCATCTGCCACCTCACGTGCCACGCGAACAGCATCGGGAATCGGAAGTCGTCCCTCGCGAGCAAGCCTCGCTCTCAGCGACTCTCCCTCGACATATGGCATCACGTAGTAGAGGCCGACCGACTCCGGACCACACTCGTAGGCGCCGGAGTCGTGCACTGGCACGATATGCGGATGCTGCAGCTTCGCCGCGAGCCGGATCTCCCGCAGAAACCGCTCGCGTCCGAGCAAGACAGCCAGGCGGGGTTCGAGAACTTTGATTGCCACGAGGCGGTCGTGGCGAAGATCGTGCGCTAGGTAGACGACGGCCATGCCGCCGCGTCCGAGCTCGCGCTGGATCTGGTAGGACGTCGCTACGGCAGACTGCAGCTGCGCGGCTGAGTTCATAGACGCCGCGGAAGTTGATCTCCAAGAATAGGCCCTCTGCGGATGACCGACCAGCTGTTGGGGCGGAGCATCTGGCGCGACACGGCCGGGGGCCGCATTACGTAAGGGCGGAACAGCCCCACCCTACACCAGGAACCGTCGATGCGCCCGAAACGCCGTGCACTTCCTCTGCTCCTCGTCATCGCCGGAGTGGCTCTGGTCCCTCGAGGCGTGATGGCCCAGACCTCTGCCCCCCCTCTTGCCGCCACGATGGACTCCATTCCGGAAAGCGCCATTCCCGAAGCGGCTCGCATTCGGCCCGGCGTACCCTTCGATCCGGCAGCGGCAACGGCGGCGTACATCGCAACCATTCCCGCCAAGGATCGCGCCCGCTCCGACGCGTATTTCGAGGGTGGGTACTGGATCCAGCTCTGGGGCTTCCTCATCTCCGTTGCAGTCCTGCTTCTGTTTCTCCACCTCGGCTGGTCGCGACGGCTCCGCGACTGGGCCGATCGGGTCGGACGATGGCGGTGGGCCAGGACGTTCCTGTACTACGGCGCCTTCACGATCATAGGCGGAGTGGTCACGTTCCCGTGGACCATCTACACAGGCTTCGTCCGAGAGCACGCGTACGGACTCGCGACCCAGAGCTTCGGTGGCTGGCTGGGTGACCAGGCGAAGGCGCTCGCAGTCAATGTCATTCTCGGGGGCATCGCCGTGGCGGTGCTCTACGCCGTTGCCCGGAAGTTGCCCCGGACCTGGCCCGCGTGGGGCGCCGCGGCGTGTGTGGTGTTCCTGATTATCGGCGCGTTGATCGGGCCGGTCTTCATTGCCCCCCTGTTCAACAAGTACACCCCGCTGACCGACGCCCGGATCCGCGATCCCATACTCCGGCTCGCCCGAAGCAACGGGATCGAGACCGACAAGGTGTACGTCGTGGACGAGTCGCGTCAGTCGAAACGGGTGAGCGCAAACGTCTCCGGCATCCTGGGGACTCAGCGGATCAGCCTCAATGACAACCTGCTCCGTCTTTCCACCTTGCCTGAGGTCGAATCGGTCATGGGACACGAGATGGGACACTACGTGCTCCATCACGTCTACATGTACATCCTGTTTTTCACCTTGGTGATTGTAGCCGGCTTCGCGGTCCTGCGATCCGGATTTCTCTGGGCCATGGCCCGGTGGGGCGATCGGTGGGGCCTGCGCGGCATTGACGATCCAGCGGGGTTTCCGCTCGCGATTCTGATTCTGTCGATCTACTTCTTTGTACTGACCCCGGCGTTCAACAACTTTATTCGTGCCGACGAAGCTGCAGCCGATATCTTCGGCCTCAACGCAGTACGTGAGCCGGACGCATCAGCCCTGGTCGATCTCAAGCTGGTGGAATATCGGAAGGTCGATCCGGGACCGATCGAGGAGTTCCTCTTCTACGATCACCCCAGTCCGCGGAGCCGGATCTACCAGGCCATGGAATGGAAGGCAGAGCAACTGGCTCCGCCGAGTCGCTAGGGCCCGAGCGCCGAGTCCAGCTCGGCGAGGCAGGTTGGGCAAAGACCGTGGGTGAAGTCTGCCTCCGAGTGGCGTGTGATATAGGTCTCGAGCTGGACCCAGTCGCCATCGTCGCCACGGATTTTCTTGCACGAGGCACAGATCGGGAGCAGGCCGCGCAATACTTTGAGCCCGGCGAGCGCGGCCTCCAGCTCCCGTTCCCGCGCCGACTCTTGCAGCCGCCGCTCAGTCACGTCGGTGAACGAGATGACGGCACCGTACGGCGCTTTGCTCTTGCGTCCGATCAGTGGCTGCGAATTGATCTCGAGCCACTGAACCGTCCCGTTTCCCTGCTCCAGGCCGAGCACAACGCGAAGACATGGCTCGCCGGTACGCAGCGTGACCGCCTCCGGGCGTTGGTCGAGGGGCGACGGCGAGCCATCAGGCAGGATGACGCGCCATGGGGAATTGGCCGCTCCCTTGCCGAAAAGGTGCTCCGGCGACCTTCCCAGAATCCGCTCCGCGCTCGCATTGCTTTCCTTCACCGAACCGCTCGCATCGCAGAAGACGATGCCTTCTTCGAGAGCCGCGAGAACGGCACCGGATCGCTGCTCGCTTTCCCGGAGCTTCTGCTTGGTTCGCCAGTAGTCCGTGATGTCGACGGCGTGGCCGATGACGTAGGGTTCATTGCCGTTGTCGTCGTGCAGGACATTCCGGTAGGCCCAAAGGCGCTCTTCTCCGTCGCGACGGGTCAGCCGCAGAACGCCGTGATCGATCTTCTCACGCCGGATCCGTTCGAGATATTCATCGAAAAGCGGTTGGAGCCAGGGAGCGAGCAGAGTTCGGCCGTTGCGGCCGATGAGATCCGCGGGGGTGACGCCGAGCTCCGCTGCTGAGGCTGGGTTGGTGTAGCGAAGAACACCGGTAAGATCGTGGACGCAGATCAAGCCCTGGCTCTGCTCTACGATGCTGCGATACATCCCCTCGGACGACCGGGGTCCTGCTGCCTTCCTGCCCACTGCTTCACCTCAGTCGCCGCAGGAACGTCGGGGGGATAATGTCGCGCGGCGCTCCACAGATATGGAGCCGGTCTCCCGCTGTCAAGCAATATCGATGCTGCCCGACGCCCCCTGCGGGCTCCCGACCAGCTCCTGACGCAGGATCGCGTAGAGTACCACGTCCTCGAACCGGCCCCATTTGCGCACTCGCTGGCGCAGAACGCCTTCGCACTGCATGCCGACCCGCTCCAGGACCCGCCCTGAGGGGGGGTTCCGCGCCATGTGGTGGGCATAAATCCGATTGAGCCCGAGCTGCTCGAGGCCATAGTGCACGAGCGCGCGAGCCGCTTCGGTGGCAAATCCCTGATTCCAGTAGGGGACGCCAATCCAGTACCCCAGCTCGGCCTGCAGATTCTCGGCGTCGATGTCGCGGAGAGAGGCACATCCGACCAGCCGACCGTCAGGCTGGCGGTGAAGCGCGAAAATCAACTCCTTCCCTTCCTCCGCGCCCTTTGTCTGAAGCGTGAGAAAGCGCTCCGCGTCTGATCGTTGGTACGGGTGGGGGATCGACAACGTCGTATCGGCGATTTCGGGAGCCCCGGCCAGCTTCTCCAGCTCGGGTATGTCCTCCGGGTCGAACCGATTCAGCACCAGCCGCTCGGTCCGGATGGTGGGCAACTCGCTCATCCGGATTTCCGCCTGCGAGCCTGGCTCTGTCGACCACGGGTTTTCGGCCGCCAGCGCACTCGCTTCAATGCCACTCGCCCACGAAGGTCGAACCCCACCCCCTCTTCCTCCAACCGCATTCGTTGCGACAACTCTTCGCCCGGCCGTCGCCGGCGGCTCACCTCACCCTTTGCGTTGATGACTCGGTGCCACGGAAGCGAAGTGGTGGACGGCAACGCATGCATCGCATAGCCCACCTGGCGGGCATGGCCCGGGAGACCGGCCAGCTCCGCGATCTGTCCATAGGTGGCAACCTTCCCGCGCGGAATGCGGCGAACCACGGCATAGATCCGGCTGTAGGAGCTCGATGCCACCGAGCCTACCAGAAGCAGGTCACGGCCGCCGGTTCGCCAGCCGGCGGACGAACTTGAGTCCCGACCACAATTCATCGACCGCGCATACCTTGACGTCGACCAGTCCGGCCCGAAGGCCGATCTCGCGCACGACATCTTCGGTGAGGTCGGTTCCGGTGTTCGCCGACTTCTTAGGCCACGAGATCCACGCCATACCGTCATCCGCCAGCGAGCGAGCCAATGTCGGAAACTCCTTTTCCAGCTCGCTCCGACTCGTCACGAAGCAATGGATGAACCGGGCCTGCTTCCCCAGCCGATTGACGAAGGTGACATCGGCCGGCACCGGCTTGAGCAGGTCGATGTAAGCGGGGGGAGCAGCGAGGGCGGTGACGATGGTGCCGGGCTTGATCCCGAGCTTATCCGCAAGGGATTTCGACGAGTAGCCCGCCATTAGCGATCACGGAACGTGTCGCACACGTCGATCTGGCCCGACTTGAATCCGGTCCGGAACCATTGGCTGCGTTGTTGCGAGGTGCCGTGGGTAAACGCCTCCGGATGCACGGCGCCACTGCCCATTCGCTGAATCCGGTCGTCTCCGACCGCGGCCGCCGCGTTCAGCCCTTCGTCTACGTCGCCCTGCTCGAGGATGTCACGGTGCGCCGTCGAATTGGCCCACACTCCGGCATAGCAGTCCGCTTGCAGCTCGAGTCTGACCGAAAGCTCGTTCCCCAGATCCGGCCGCCGCTGCTGCGCTTGCCGCACCTGCTCCTCGGTGCCCAGGAGCCGCTGGACGTGATGGCCGATCTCGTGCGCCAGCACGTAGGCCTGGGCAAAGTCGCCCGGAGCCCCGAAGCGCCGGCGCAGCTCGTCGTAGAACCCGAGATCGATGTAGACCTTCTCGTCCCCCGGACAGTAGAACGGTCCGGTCGCCGACTCGGCGAATCCACAAGCCGATCTTATCGCGTCGCGAAACAAGACCAGCTTCGCATGTCGGTATGAGCTACCGCGAGCGGCGAACAGGCGCTCCCAAGTCCCCTGCGCGTCGTCCAGCACGAACGAAACGAAGTCCGCCAGCTTTTCTTCTTCGGGGGAGGTCGCGACTTCTCCGGTGGGCGCCCCTCCTTGCACGCCGTCGCCGCCCAGCAATCCCAGGAAATCGCGCTTGAAGATGAGACTAAGGATGAGAAGAATGACCAGGCCGCCCAATCCGAGGCCCCGCCCACCGCCCGGGATGAACCCGCCACCGGAACCGCCTTCGCCCCGTCGATCTTCGAGGTCCTGGCTCCGACCACCCGGTGTCCATCGCACGGCGAGCTCCCAGCGTGGGGTTCTCCGAAGGCTATCCTACTCTCGCTGAAGCCGCCACTCGACCAGGGTCTTCGCGGCCAGCGTCACCAACGCGAGCAACGCGAGCAGCGAGGCCACCGCAAATGCGCCCACGAAGTTGTATTCGTTATAGAGGATCTCGACGTGGAGCGGCATCGTGTTGGTGACGCCCCGGATGTGTCCCGACACGACCGATACGGCACCGAACTCACCCATTGCGCGGGCATTGCAGAGTATCACGCCGTAGAGGACGCCCCAACGGATATTGGGGAGGGTAACCCGCCAGAAGGTCTGCCACCCGGTGGCCCCGAGCACCACGGCCGCCTCTTCGTCTTCGGTGCCCTGCGCTTCCATCAGCGGAATAAGCTCGCGGGCGACGAAGGGGAATGTCACGAAGATCGTTGCGAGGACGATTCCCGGCACGGCAAAGATGATCGTGATGTTGTGCTCGTCCAGCCAGGGTCCGAGCCACCCCTGCGTGCCGAACAGCAGTACGTAGATCATGCCGGAGATCACCGGCGAGACCGCGAACGGAAGATCGATGAAGGTGATCAGCAGGTTCTTGCCGGGAAACGAAAACTTCGCGATGGCCCAGGCGGCGGCGATGCCGAAGACGAGATTTAGCGGCACCGCGATTCCTGCCGCGAGCAAGGTAAGCCGGATGGCGGCCAGCGCGTCCGGCGTGACCAACTCCCTTCCGTATGCCGCCCACCCCTTCGCCAGCGCCTCGGCGAAGACCGAGGCGAGCGGCAACACCAGGAACAATCCCATGAACGCCAGGGCGATGGCCGTGAGGCTCCACCGCACCAGCGGCGACTCGGTCGTCGCCGCCGTCATGGGGCGCGGTGCTATGCCGGGGTGGGCAGTGCCGGCAACCGTAGTCATCAGACTCTCACCCCGCCGCCTGCCGGCGACCCAGCCATTGAAGCACGTTGATAGCGAGCAACAACGCGAAAGACGCCACCAGCATTACCACCGCGATCGCGGTGGCGCCGGCATAGTCGAACTGCTCCAGCTTGGTCATGATGAGCAGGGGTGCGATCTCGGTCTTCATCGGCATGTTGCCGGAGATGAACACCACCGATCCGTACTCGCCTATTGCCCGCGCGAAGGCCAGCGCAAAGCCGGTGAGAATTGCCGGCCCCAGCATGGGGAGCAGCACCTTCCAGAAAATCTGTCCCCGGGTGGCGCCCAGGCTGGCCGCCGCTTCCTCGATATCCGCATCCAGATCCTGGAGCACCGGTTGCACCGTCCGCACTACGAAGGGGAGTCCGATGAACGTGAGCGCCAGCATGACGCCGAGCGGTGCGTATGCGACCTGAATCCCGAGGGGAGCCAGCCGGGAGCCCATCCAGCCGCCGGGCGCGTAGAGCGTCGTGAGCGCGATGCCCGCGACCGCGGTGGGAAGCGCGAACGGCAGATCGACCAGCGCGTCCATGAGGCGGCGGCCGGGAAACTTGTAACGCACCAGCACCCAGGCCACCAGCACACCGAACACGGAGTTCACGGCTGCCGCGATAAGCGAGGCGAGAAAGCTGAGCCGGTAGGACGCGACCACCCGCGGGGACGCAACGGCTTCCCAGAAGGCATGCCATCCCAGGCCGCTGCTCTTCACGAAGATGGTGGAGAGCGGGAGCAGGACTACGAGGCCCAGGTATGTGAGAGTAAATCCCAGCGCGAGCCCGAACCCGGGCAGCGCGCTCTTCTGGCGTCGGACGCTCATGCCTTACCCGGTTGATAGATCTGATCGAAAACGCCGCCGTCGGCGAAATGGGTGGCCTGCGCCTTGGCCCAGCCGCCGAACACCTCGTCGATGGTGAACAGGTTGATCTTGGGGAACTGGGCCGAGTACTTCTGCGCGATGGCCGAGTTCTGGGGACGATAGAAATGCTTGGCCGCGATCTCCTGCCCCTGGTCCGAATAGAGGAACTGGAGATAACCCACCGCCACCGCTTCGGTGCCATGCCGCTTCACCACCTTGTCCACCACCGCTACCGGCGGCTCGGCGAGAATGCTCACGGTGGGCATCACGATCTCGAACTTGTCCTGCCCCAGCTCCTTGGCCGCGAGGATGGCTTCATTCTCCCAGGCAATCAGCACGTCGCCGATGCCCCGCTCCACGAAGGTGGTCGTCGAGCCGCGAGCGCCGCTGTCGAGCACCGGAACGTTGCGGTATAGCTTGGCCACGAACTCCCGCGCCTTCGCTTCGTCGCCGCCCCAGCGGCGAAGCGCGTACCCCCACGCCGCGAGATAGTTCCAGCGCGCGCCGCCACTGGTCTTGGGATTCGGCGTGATGACGGAGATGCCGGGCCGCACCAGATCTTCCCAATCCCTGACGTGCTTGGGATTTCCCTTGCGGACCAGCAGCACGATCGTGGAGGTGTAGGGAGCGCTGTTGTTTGGCAGACGCTTCTGCCAATCCTTGGCGATGACGTTCCGCTCGGCAATCGCGTCGATATCGTACGCCAGCGCCAGCGTCACGATGTCGGCGGGGAGTCCGTCGATCACGGCCCGGGCCTGTTTCCCGGAGCCCCCGTGTGACTGCTGCACGGTGACGCTTTGTCCGGTCTTGCTCTTCCAGAAGGCGGCGAAGGCAGTGTTCACCTCCTGGTACAGCTCGCGGGTCGGATCGTACGACACGTTGAGCAGCGTGACGCTCTTCGGTGCCGACTCTGCTTGCGAGCCACCGCAGCCCGTTGCAAGCACCGTCAGCGGCAACATCAGACCGATCGCAAGTATGGTTGCGCGTCGTGGCATGGTTTCTCTCGCTTGATTCATATCGTCAGGGCCTGGTGCGCTCAGAACGCCACCTGGAACCGGGTGAGCAGTGCCTTCTCGGTGTCGCGGTCCGCACCACCGGCAGCGCCGCCGTCGAAACTGGTCTGGCCATAGTTCACCGCGATTTTTATCCGACGTTCGGCAGACCAGGTGAGACCCACCGCCCACTCCTTTGCCTTGCGGGCCGAGCGCGCCGGATCAGCGAAGGTGGGAAACGCATCATCATCGACCGTGAGCTCGCTGTATCGTCCCACGACTTCGAACGCGCCGTAGCCCTTGGCCGTGACCGGTTTCCTGGGCGAGAGCCCGCGGTAGCTCGCGTTCTCGCCCGTCAACGCGAACGAGCCCGCCGCCTGCCACGCCGTCACTCCGATCGTGGCAGTTGCCGGTGTCCGGCTGACCTCCTGGGACGAGCGAATCCACTCGCCCATGAGTCCCACCGGCCCCATGGACCAGTACGCCTGCGGCGAGATCCGCCAACGCTGACCGTCGGCCACGGCGGCAGCAGCCGCGGCGTCGCTTCGATAACTGAAGAACGTGTTCTGGCCGGGACTCTTGTATGACGCGAGCGCAGGTGCCGCCTGAGTGCCGTGCTCGTTTCCGATGGTACCCCCAACTCCCACACTCAGCCCGTTCAGGAAGACGATGCTGGACCGTTTGAACGGCGTGAGGTAGATCCTGCCTTCGAAATCCTTGTCGTCACCCAGGTCGGTATCGAGACTCGCTCCATCCACCACGCCGTCGAAAATCCCGACGCTGTATTGGACCGTCGCGTCCGCGATATCACCGGTGAGCGCAAAGCCCAGGTCACGGTTGGGCGCAACCGCCGTCGGGAAAGCCCGCTCGATAAACAGGAGGTCCGTCGACGATTGGAGCCGTTCGAGACCGACCGGGCCTTTGAACTTTCCGGCCTGGAGCTTGAGGTAGGGCTGAAGCTTCGCGGCCACATAGGCGTCCTGAATGACCGCCGTACCGCCGCCCCAGTCCGGCAGCAGGCGAAAATCGAAGAACTTGAATACCGTGCCTTCGATGAGCGCGCGGGCCCGGCGCAGCAGGAACGTGTTGGTCAGACGGTTGGCGGGATCATCGAGGAACGTCCGGCTGTCGGCCTGGATATATCCTCCGAGATGCAGCGCGAACTTCCCATCCGCGGAGCGAAGCCAGAATCCCTCCTTGTCCGCGCTCAGCTTGGGTCCGGCCTTGGCTGTATCCTGTTGTGCCTCGGCGCGCGAGGTATCCTGCTGCGCCGCAGCGGGCTGGACATTTCCAGCAGTCCCGGCGAATCCAACAGTCAGCATTGTCATTGCCCATCCAAACCGGACCACGCGCACGAAACCCTCGCTTTCGAGTCAAGGGCCTCCGGCAGTCCGGTCGGCCGACGCAGTTGAGCCACCATTCTTATTGCCCGCTGTTCGAACCCGATTCGGAGCTCGCGAGCCGCAAACGCTCGCGCCGTTCGAGCTGCACGACTCGTGAGTCGTGTACGACGATTTCTATGGATCCGAAGCGAAGTCCGCGGAGAGCAGCTGCGAGTGCGGCAGCGAGCGCCGGATCGAGGCGATCGCCATTGGTTGTCGAGTAGGTCGCGGCCATAGTCGTCCGTTTTGCTCCTGGTCCGACAGACCTCCGGGCAGGCCATGTGCCGTCGACGGATCAAACCGGTAACTATTGATTTTTGAAGGATTTAAATGCGTAGTGATTGTAGTAGATGGCCGTTGCCGTGTAATAGCACGGCATATTCCAGCTTATTTGATGGGTGGTTGGTCAATCCGTGATATGCGACGGAATCGGTGCGGCTCGTGGGGATTCTGCCGATTGGCGACGCCACGCCGGCGGATCCGGGACTTAAGCGACCTCGCGCTTCATTCCTCCTACGACAGACGCCGTCGCTAGGAGCGCGTCGCGCAGGCGCACTACCTCGCCCACGACGATGACCGCAGGTGAGGCAATGCGCTCCCGCCGAGCCTTCTCGACGATATCTGCCAGCGTCCCATCGACCACTCGCTCGGTCGGCAAGGTTCCGTTCTCGATCAGAGCGATGGGAGTGTCTGCCGGACGACCATTCAGTTGCAGATTATCGACCACGTCGGCCAGTCGCTCCACTCCCATCAGGACAATTAGCGTGTCCATGCGAGCAAGCGCTTCCCAATCGAGCGGATCGCTGCCGTCCTGGGCACGATGCGCCGTCGCAACCGCAAAACTTCCGCCGTACCCGCGGGTAGTAACCGGAATCGACGCCCGCGCAGTCACCCCCACTACGCTCGAAACACCAGGCACGACTTCCCAGGGCACCCCGGCCTCCGCGCAGGCGAGCGCCTCCTCGGCTCCGCGACCGAAGACGAAGGGATCACCGCCTTTGAGTCGCACGACTGACTTTCCCAGCCTGGCTTCGCGCACCAACAGGGCATTGATCCCTTCCTGCGGCATGCAATGCCCGCCCGGCGCCTTACCTGCGTACACCAGTTCGGCATCGGCCGGCGCCTCGTCCAGCAACGCATGACTCACCAGCCGGTCGTAGACGACGACATCGGCACGCCGAAGCACCTCGAGGCCCCTAGCGGTGATCAGCTTGGGGTCGCCCGGACCGGCGCCGACCAGGTATACCGTTCCGACAACCTTCGTCCCGCTCGATGGTCTGGCGATGTTCCCCGCCGCGCGCGTTCCGTCCTCTTTCCCTACGTGCTGGGCCGATCGCGGGGGAACCTCTACGCCCATGATCTCCGTGATCCGCTGCCAAGCCCGGTCCTCCTCTCCTGCGCGAAGGAGCGCCAGCACGTCTGAGTCTACCAGGCGGTACCAGAGCCGCTTCCGGATCTGAAAGTCCGGAAACCTGTCGGCCAGGGGGGCGCGAATGGAGCCTGCCAGCTCGAGGAATCGTCCGTACTCATCGCCCAGCTCTCGCTCCAGCCGCTCGCGGATGCGAACAGCGAGAGCCGGGGCGTTGCCTGAGGTCGAGACCGCGACGACCAGGTCTCCCTGGCGCAGGATCGAAGGCAGGATGAAGCCGCAATACGGTGGATCGTCCACCACGTTTACCGGAATTCGCTGGCTCTCCGCCTCCGCATGTATGGCGTGGTTCACCTCGGGATCGTCGGTCGCGGCGATCACGAGGTGAGCATCCGTGAGGTCCCCCGGTTGGTAGCTCCGACCCACATGCACCAGGCGACCCTCGCGCGCGCGTAGCGAGAGGCCCGGCGTCAGCACGGGTGCGACCACTGTCACCGCGGCACCCGCATCCAGCAGCGGACCGACCTTCCCCTCGGCAACGGTTCCACCACCGACGACCACGGCCCGTCGATTACGGAGGTCGAGCAGCACAGGGTAGTAGTAGGGCCGAGAGGGCGGCGTCATCTCATTCACCCACGCTTACATCTCGAACCGCGATGCCTTCGGGTGTGATCTCGAGCGAGATCTGTGCGTCGCCGGTTCGAATGGCGAGGCCGTACGCTCCCGGCCCCTTGGATGTGAAGCTGACGCCGTCGAGCGCACGTCCATGCAACGCAGCCAGCGCGTCGTTGACCTCGGAAAGACTGCTGCCGAGCGCGCGCCCTGCCGGGGTCGCCTGATAGAGGCGGACCGCCGCGGCCTCCGCGTGCGGTCCATGCAGTCGGCGAACGCGACCGGTCCGCAACGTCAGCTCGAGCAGCCGTTCCAGCGGAGGCAGCAGCGGATCGCCGACTTCTCCGTCGACCAGCGCCCGAGAGAGATCGGCGTACCCGGCACTCGTCTCAGGGTCGCTTACCGCCTCACTGAGTGCCGCCGCTTCCACAGCGAGCGCTTCGCGCGCGGGCTCTTCAACGCGAACGCTCAACCAGCACCTCCAATTCATGCTCGAACCCGCCGGTTTCGATGGTGCAGTGCATCCCGCACTCCTTGGGGGCGTTTTTCTCCCACCACCAGCGCCCTGCGCGAGGATCCTCGCCGGGTGCGGTGCGCCGGGTGCACGGGGCGCATCCGATACTGGTGAAGCCCTGATCGTAGAGCGGATGGTAGGGGACTTCATTGGCCCGCAGGTAATCCCAGATCTCGTCGTGGGTCCAGTCGGCCAGTGGATTGAGCTTGGCGATCCCGCCGTGCTCGTGGTCCAGCTCGATCTTCCGGATGTCGGCGCGGCTGGCCCAGGTCTCACGCCTGAGCCCCGTGATCCATGCGTCGAGGCCGTTCAGGGCCCGCTGCAGCGGCCGCACCTTGCGAACCTGGCAGCACAAGAGCCGTTGCGGCACCGACTCGTAGAACAGGTTGACCCCGTGCTTCCGGGTCATCGCCTCCAGCTCGCGGGTATCGGGCGAATGCACCTCGATTTCGAGTTGATAGCGCTTTCGGACGGTGTCGATGATGTCGTAGGTCTCCTGGTGCAATCGGCCGGTATCGAGCGTGAAGACCCGCACCTTCGGATCCAGCCGCCAGGCCATGTCGAGGAGAACCATGCCTTCGGCCTGAAAGCTGGTGCAGAGTGCGATACGGTCGCCGAACCGCTCGAGTCCCCAGGCAAGGAGCTCCTCGGGGGGCTTGTCGTCGAACTCGACCGCCAGCTCTCCCGCTTCGACATCGTCGAGCAGCTCTGGCTCATCCGCCGGCAGGATCCTCGCGACTGCCTCAGACATCGACCACCTCCGCGCGGGTATCGCGCCGACGAAGCCGGCTCCGCGCCTCATCGATTGACACATCGGCCGCCACCGCGACCAGCCGCTCGTCCGGCTGACGGTCGGCAAAGCTCTTGAACGATTCCGACTCGGACCGCTCGTCCAGCCATACCCGCACTAAGCGCTCCACGTGCGCGCCCACTTCCGGCGCTGGCACTCGGCGGACCAGCGGCACTCCGATCGCGGCGTTCACCCCCTGCCCTCCCCGCAGATAGAGATCGTAGGCTTCCTGCTTCTCGCCTTCCGGCGTCCGCTCGCGCAGCGTCGTTCCCTGGAGGCCGATATCGCCGATCCAGTGCTGGGCGCAGGCGTGAGGACAGCCGTCGAGATTGATCCGGAGGTCCTCGACCTGCTTGCCAAACGAGGCCTCCAGCCGATCCATGATCTCGACCAGCCTGGGCTTGGTGAGCGACACGGCGAAGTTGCAGAGAGGCGAGCCGGTGCAGGCAACGCTTGTGGCGCGCATCCCATTGAGCCCGAGTGGGAGGCCGATCCTCGCCAGCTCGGCAACAGTGACTGCCACAGCATCGCTGGGCACATGCGTGATGATGAAGTTCTGCTCCCGCGTGAGGCGGATCTCCCCGCCGAATCGTTCGGCGATCTCGGCGATACGGAGCAGCTGGCTTCCCTGGACCAGCCCTGCAGTCACCGGAACGGTGATGTAGTTGAGACCCGCCTGCCGCTGCGGATGCACTCCGGCTGGGTGTCCGCCGGCCAGCGGCAGCGGCAACGGTCCATCGGCCAGCCGCCTGCCCAGTCGCTCTTCGACCAGGCGCCGGAACTCCTCCGGTCCCACATCGTCGATCATGAACTTGAGACGCGCCTTCACCCGCGACATCCGGTACTTGAGGGTTTCTTTCCAGACGTCGAGAATCGCCGCCAGCACCGCAACGGCTTCCGAGGGCTCAACGAAGACGCCCAGCCCTCGAGACAGCCGTGGCACGCTGGCCAGTCCGCCGCCCACGCGGACCGCAAACCCGTCCCGGCCCTGATGGTGGACCGGCACCAGCGCGATGCAATTGATCTCGGGCACCGTGCACTGATGGGGGCAGGCAGTCACCGTGATCTTCAGCTTGCGAGGCAGATCGGCGTAGTCGGGATTGCCGTCGAAGAAGCGCGCCGCTTGGCGCAGCACCGGCGTGGCATCGAATACCTCGGCCGCGTCGAGTCCCGCCACCGGGCAGCCGGTGATGTTCCGGACCGTATCGCCGCAGGCGCCGGCCTGGTTAAAGCCCGCGGTTGTGAGCCGAGCAAACACCTGCGGCAGATGACGCAGCTCGAGCCAATGCAGCTGAATGTTCTGGCGGGTAGTGATTTCGGAGTACTCGCGGCCCAACTCGACCGAGAGCCGCGCGATGGTGCGCAGCTTGGCCGGGGTCAGTAACCCTCCCGGCGTCTTGACCCGCAGCATGAAAAAGCCGGTCTTGGGCTTGTCGTGGTACAGGCCGTACCACTTGAGCCTGACGATGTCTTCCTCCGGAACGGCTTCGTAGCTCCGGGTGGCGAGGAAGGGGAGTTCGGCCAGGATGTCGAGCGGAAATTTCTCGGCCTTGAGTCGCTCGATCGAGTTCCGCCGGAGGACATGTTCCTTGGTAATCGCTTCAGCCACTGACCGGTTTGCTCCTGCAAAAGAAAAAGGCCCGGGGGAGCCGTCACCCGGGCCTCTCTGGCTCCCGACGCCGCTCCGTCTCTGCTAACACCGGAGCCCGTCGGGTTCGTTCCGTCGCTACGTTCGCCTGACCTGCACGGCGCCGCGCGCGCGAACCCTATGGCTCCGCGAGCGACAACAACACATCGGGGCGAATGCGGCGTCCGTTTGCATCATGCTGCATGTATATACGGGGTGGTCCGGTCCGGTGTCAACCACCGACGACCTCCTACAGCCCTAAGCCGCTTTGCAGCCAGCGCTTTGACTCTCGGAGCCCCACCAGAAGACCCCTCGATGCGGGGCACCGGACTTGCCCCGCCCGCGCCCATGGCAGTCGCCTTCAACCCCCCGGACACCGAAAGCGCGGACGCCTGGACCCGGCTCGGGCCCTATTGGCGATTGCCGGTTCTCATCTGGCTCGGGTGGACCGGCTGGCGTCACCTCACCGATCCCGACTACTGGAGCATCTTCTCCGGCATCATCTTCGGCTCCCACGAGTTCGGCCATTTGTTCTTCGCCTTCATGGGGCAGTTCATGGCCGTGGCCGGCGGGAGCCTCATGCAACTGCTGGTCCCGATCGGCGCCGGCGCACTGTTATTCGCGCGGCGTGATTACTTCGGCGCCAGCGCCGCGGGGTGCTGGCTCTCGTTCAGCCTGAGCAACCTCGCGGTCTATGTGGGTGACGCAGTGGCGCAGGAGCTTCCGCTGGTGAGCTTCAGTCCGGATGGTGGGGAACACGACTGGTTTTACCTGCTCGACCACTTCAACGCGCTGGGCTACGACCTGCGGCTGGCCCTCATCATCCGCCGGATGTCGTTGATTGTGCTCGCGGCGTCCTTCTTGACCGGGCTGTGGTTGGCGCTGCGGGCGTCCCGCCCGCAGCGCCAGCTATCAGCTATCGGCTCTCAGAGGGTGCCGTCGCCAAGACAGCGGAGCCTCCCCGGGGAACGGAGTAGCTGATAGCCTATAGCTCTCAGTCCGCCGCATCCGCATCCGGGTCCGCAGCCACCAATCCCTGCTTCATCAGATAGTCCAGAATCAGCCGGGCATTCTGCTCCGGCGTATGCCCCACCGTGGTGAGCGTAAGCTCCGGCTTGAGCGGGGGCTCGTAGGGATCGCTGATGCCGGTGAAGTTCTTGATCTCTCCCCGGCGGGCCTGCGCGTAGATCCCCTTGATATCGCGACGCTCGCATTCCTCCAACGGCGTATCCACGAACACTTCGACGAAGCGGTCGGCGCCAGCCATGGCGCGGGCTTCGTCCCGGGTTGCCCGGTACGGACTTACCGCGGCACAGATGACCAATCCACCGTGCCGCACGATCTCGGCGGCGACGTACCCGATGCGGCGGATGTTCATGTCACGGTCTTCCCGACTGAAGCCGAGCCCCTTGGAGAGCATCGTCCGGACGACGTCGCCGTCGAGCACGGTGACCTGGCGCCCGCGCTCGAGCAGGAATGCCGTCAACACATCGGCGGTGGTTGACTTGCCCGATCCGCTGAGACCCGTGAACCACACGCACACACCCTGATGCAGCCGGGGCGGGTACGCCTCACCCAGAATCCGCGCGACTTCGGGGCGAGTGAACCACTCGGGTAGCGAGCGGCCCTGATTCAGGTAGTCGTCACGCACCTGGGTGCCGGAAATGGTCGCGGTGCGAAGCCCCGGCTTCACCTTCGAGATCTCTTCGTAGCGGTCTTCGTCCGGCAGGTAGGTGAGCTCGTGGAACGGAACCATCGAGATGCCCAGCTCTGGCTGGTGCTTCCTGACCAGCTCCTGCGCATCGTAGGGTCCGTAGAACGGTTTGCCGGTCGAGTCGTTGCCCGGTCCGGCGTGATCGCGGCCGACGATGAAGTGGTTCGCGCCGTGGTTTCGCCGGATGATCGCGTGCCACAGCGCTTCCCGGGGCCCGGCCATGCGCATGGCCAGTGGAAGCAGCGAAAGCAGGATGCGGTCCGGATCGTAGTGATGTCTTGCCAGCGCCTGATAGGTGCGCACGCGCGTGTAGTGATCGACATCACCGGGCTTGGTCATTCCGACCGACGGGTGCAGCAGTAAGGCGCCGTCCACAGCTCGAATTGCCCGCTTGGTCAGCTCTTCGTGAACCCGATGGAGCGGATTCCTGGTCTGGAACGCGACCACATTCTTGTGCCCCATCGATACCAGTTTGCCCCGTACCTGGGCCGGGGTCAGCCGGAGTCCCTGAAAGTCGTGATGTGGCGGCAGGCGGAGCACGGTGAGCTTGCCCGAGATGTTCACGGGCCCCCAACGCCGGCTTTCCGCGAGCAAAGGATGCTTCGCATCGGTGGTCCCCAGTGCCTGACGGCCGAGCTCCTCGCGATCCCAAGGATAGATCTCTTCGATCAGCATCGTCGCGAGGAGGTTGTTCTTGGCATCGCGCAGTGCGACCTCGGTGTCGAGCTTTGCCGCGGCCTCCTCGACCGGAAGCGTCACCGGAATCGGAAAGAGTGCTCCGCCGGCCAGCCGCATCTCGCCCAGCACGCGGTCGTAATCGGCGCGGCCCATGAAGCGATCGAGCGGGGAGAAGGCGCCGGTGGCCAGTAACTCGAGGTCGCACACCGCACGATCCGAGATTTGTATAGAGGGAAGCCGTGTCGCCGCGGCCTTGAGGTCCGCCAGCTGCGCCTCGGGCGCCAGCAAATCAACCAATACGCCGCCGTGGGGCAGTACCAGGATGTCCGCGATCGTTTCCGCCACGCTGTCTCCTCGAGGGGTGAAGGACTGACGAAGTTAGCCGGGCAGGCACTGAAGTTGCTAGTTATTTTCGGCTCCCATGACACCGCCCGCTTCCGAACCCGAGCTCAGCTCGGCGTCACTCCAGCAGCTAGAAGCCATCGCACGCCGCGCTGGTGATGCAATCCTTGCGCACTACCACGCCGAGCAGCGGGCCGAGCTCAAGGCTGACAAGAGCCCGATCACGGCGGCCGATCGCGCGGCACATGCCGTAATCACAGAGGCTCTCGCTCGATGGACGCCCGATGTCCCCGTGGTCTCCGAAGAGGGCGATTTTCCTGCCGCCGAAGTCCGCAAGAACTGGCGCCGATTCTGGCTGGTGGACCCGCTCGACGGAACCAAGGAATTCATTCAGCGCAACGGTGAGTTCACGGTCAACATTGCGCTGATCAGCGACGGCGACCCGGTTCTCGGGGTCGTGTTCGCTCCGGCTCTGGACCTGCTGTACGTGGCCGGACGCGGCCTGGGCGCGTGGAAGCGCGAGAGTGGCCGTCCAGCGGAGCGGCTCCTATCACATCCTGTGCCGTCGGGAACCCCGCTCGTTGTGGCCGAGAGTCGGTCCCATCCTTCGGCGGAGCTGGAGCAATATCTGGCGACTGTGCCTGTCAAAAGCCGGGTTCGGGCCGGCAGCTCGCTCAAATTCTGCTGGATTGCCGAAGGAAAGGCGGACATCTACCCGCGATTCGGGCGCACCATGGAGTGGGACGTGGCGGCAGGTGACTGTGTGTTTCGCGAGAGTGGCGACGGTCAGCCACGGTCGTCGCCACTTCGCTACAACACGCCGGGGCTCGACAACACCGGCTTCATCATTGGGGGCGCCGGTTCCGACGGCTGAGCCGGCCTAGAGGGGAGACGATAGCGTGTACCGAGAGACTCATGCCCGATCCGTAGCCAAGGCCGTGTCCTGGCGCGTCATGGGCACCGTGGCCACGTCGCTCATCGTGTTGGCGGTCACCCGCCGGGTCGTGCTCTCGCTTGCCGTGGGCGTGTTCGAATTCGTGTCCAAGATCGGATTCTTCTGGCTGCACGAGCGCGTGTGGGATCGCCTGCGATTCGGCCGCGAGGAAGTGCAGCCGGTTGTTGTCTGGCTGACGGGGCTTCCCGCCTCGGGCAAGAGCACGCTCTCCCAGTGGGTCGCCGATGCGCTCCGCCGCAAGGGCTTCAAGGTCGAGCAACTCGACGGCGAGATGGTTCGCCGACTGTTCCCGCAGATCGGCTTCACCCGACCTGAACGCGACGAGCACGTGCGGCGGCTGGGCTTTCTCGCCAGCAAGCTCGAGCAGCAAGGTGTTTGCGTCGTGGCCGCCACGGTGTCACCGTACGCCGACTCCCGCGCCTTCGTCCGCAGCGTCTGCCGGAACTTCCTCGAGGTGCATGTGGCAACGCCGGTGGCCGAATGCCAACGTCGCGACCCCAAGGGCCTTTATGCACAGGCCCGGCGGGGAGAGATCCGCAACTTTACCGGTGTGGACGATCCCTACGAAGCGCCGCTCAGCCCGGAGGTTCGGGTCGACCCTGGTACGATGACCATCGAGCAGGCCGGCGCTCAGATTCTTGCAGCCGTGCAAGAGCGCATGCGGTATCGCGCCGGGCCCACCGATGGTTCAGGAGATGTAGCCGAGACCCGCAAGTCGCTCCTTGATGATCGCCTCGCCGTCGGCTGATGTCGTCGAGGGTGGCTGCCGGGTGGCGCCTGCCACCAGCGACCTCCCTTGCATCGACGACGGCACATCGTAGCCACCCAGCTCGAGCAACGTCGGACCGACATCGAGTAAGCGCGCACCGCTGACCTCGCCTTGCAGCGGCAGGTTCGACGCTGCCAGGATGAACGCACCGTATTGGGCGTGATTGCAGTCGTCAGGCCCGGTGTCGTTCTCCTGGATGTGCAGCCGGCCGTAGCCCACTCCGCCAATGGATCGCCAGTAGAGTGCGCCGAAGTGCGCGATGAGATCAGGCGGGACGTTGCGGAGATTCCGATAGATCTCGTTCGGCTTGAAGACCAGCGTGCCCATGGGCTTCCCCTGGTCGTCCGGAAGGGCCTCGAGCCGTCCCTTGATCTCGTCCCGAAACGACTCGTAGTCCGCCTGATCGATCACCCCTTCGGGCTCGCGGCCTTTCACGTTGAAGAACACCCGCGCGTAGTACCCGCCCTCGCTCCACACCTTGGTCTTGGCCCAGTTGACATCGAGCTTGTCGAAAGCGGTGACCGTCTTCGGTTGCTGGTTGAGAACCAACAGCCCCTCTCGCACCAGCCACTCGTTGACACAAAAGCCGCCGTCGAGACGCTGGGCCCCGTGATCCGAGACCACCAACACCACGGTGTCGTCGGTGAGCAGTTCCAGGACCCGGCCGATCTCCTCGTCCAGGTGGAGGTAGTAGTCACGGATAACATCCCGGAACGGGCTGTTCGGGTCGTGCAGCACGTGCTGGGGATCGTGGTGACTCCAGAAGCCGTGGTGGACCCGGTCGAGCCCGATATCCACGAAGTGGAAGTATTGCCAGTCCGCATTGGCGAGATAGTGGCGGACCACCTGGAACAGCTTCTTGCTCATTCGGAAGATCTCGCCCCGAAGCCATTCCTTGCGGTCGGTGCGGAAGCCCTTCACGTCCACCTCATACTCACCGACCAGGTTCGCGATCTCCGCCTTCACCGAAGCGGGATGAGTGTACTCGTCGGCGACGGGATCGGGCGTCAGAAAGCAGCCCACGCAGATGCCGTTGACCTTGCGGGGAGGATACGACGGCGGCACGCCGATCAGGACCGAGCGGCCACCCTCGCGCGCCACCTGGTCCCACATGGCGAGCTCCTGGATGGACTTCGCGTTCGCGATCTTAAGCCCGGCGTAGGAATGGTCCGAGCGATTCCGAAATCCGTAGACGCCGAGCGAGCCGGGATCCTGGCTGGTAGACATGCACATCCAGGCCGGCACCGTAATCGGGGGAATCACGCTTTCCAGTCGCCCGTAGCACCCCGCCTCCATGAGCCGCCGAATGTTGGTGAGCCGCTGGTCCTGCAGCAGGATTTCGGGAGCAGCGCAGTCGAGGCCGATGATGAGAATCTTCATGAGAGGAGCTCCTCTCCTTCCATTGCCGATCCGCGAGGCGCACCGAGAGCGGCGAGAATCGTGGGCGCCAGGTCCACCAGCCGAGCCCCTTCGCTTCGGAACGACCGGTTCATGAGCAGGATGCCGGGAACCAGCGCAGGGTCAACGATGTGGTCGCCGCTCCAGCGCTTTACGTTGTCTTCGAACAGGTCCGCGGGCACCCCCCCAACCGCAGTGGTCCACGATGCGCGGTAGCCTTCCGAAAAGCGAACCACCAGATCGGGCGACTCCGCGGCGAACGGCCCTGAATACGCTGCGCTTCTTGCGGTGACGCCTCGAATCGCCACCTCACCGGTGATCGGATCTTTGAGCCCGGTGAGACCGTCTTCGATCCGCTGGCTAAGCGCTGGTGCCTCATCAGGCGTGACGATCCCCTCGCCCTCGCGTCCTCGCAGATTCAAGTAGACGCTTCCGATTCCAACGGCGTACGCCTTCGTGCGAGCCCAGTCCACCGATCGGAGATACTCTCCGGCTTCCTCTCCGGGAGCGACACCGGACTTGAGCGCTAGGAGGCCTTCCTTGAGGAGCCATCCGTTCAAGTGGACCCCACGCCGGAAGCTGGTGAAGCCGTGGTCGCTGAGCGTGATCACCAGGGTATCGTCGTCCAGCGCCTCGAGCACCCGGCCCAGGATGGCGTCGCAGGTCCGATAGTGCTGCTCGATGACATCGTCGAATCCCTCGACTGGAGCAGCCAGCCGCGCTGGATGATCCCGCTCGAGAAATCGCCAGAACATGTGTTGGATCCGGTCCGGTGTATCGAACAGGCAGAAGATGAAGCCGTCACGCAAGCGGCTGAGCTCATGCTGTAGCATCCGCTCACGCTCGGCCATGACGTCGGCGCACTGCGCCAGGTAGGCTCCCTCGCCGAATCGCCCGTTGTTGAGACCCCCGTGGTCTTCCACCATGCCGGTGGTATAGAAGGTGCCGACTTCCTCCGCCAGCTCCTTCGCATACTCCGCCGGCGCCGAGATGGGATACAGCAGAGCCGCTGAGGGATCGAAGTTGACCGGAGAAACGTAGAGCTCGAGGTGGGGATCGAGACCGACCAAGAGGAACCGGACCATCCCGCTCATGCTCTGGAGCAGTCCCGCCTTGAACTTCACTTTGATCCAGCCGGTCCAACCGCCCAGCTCGGCGGCAAGCTCGCCGTCGGTCCCATCTACGCGAATGAGCACCCGCCGGCCCGCCCGATCGATCCGGAGCGACATGGCCTGCTCCAAGTCGGCCCGATTCTTGGGATGGCGCGGTCCGATGAGCCGGGTCTTGACCGTGTCGCCGGCGAGCTGAATCGGAATCAAGTGCTCGCTCTCGCCCCTGCGGGCCCCGGGGTCGGAGGTGTAAAAGCCCGGGGTGCCCAGACCGCCCCGAAGATCCGGTACTCCCATCCCAGCCAGCATGTGCCCTTTGACGTCATCGGGAGGGAAGGTGCAGGGACAACGAATCACTGCCGAGGGGATGCCCGCTTTGGAAAGAACGTCCCAGACGGCCTCGCCCCGCCGCAGGTTCACGGCGCGAGGGGGTAAGAACATGTTCTTCTGCTCGAATCGGTTCAACGAAAAATCCGCGAGGTACGATTGCGGATCACGTCGAATGAAATCGTAGATGCCGTGCCCGCCGGGATTGGTTCCGGTCGCAAAGCTGGACCACGCGACGGGCGTCTGAGCCGGGAGCGTCGTGGCCACCCGGCTGTACCCGCCGGCCCCGCGGACTCGGGCGAACGCCGGCAGACTGCCGTTCGCGAGCAGTCGTTCAAAGATGCGGGGATCGAGACCGTCGAAGCCTACCACGACGACCCGGCGGATGCGGGCCATCTCAGGTAACCTCGCTACTGTGGCCGGGCCGCAACACGAGGCGTCTGCAACCGTGGGCGCGGGTCAGCAAGCACCCCGCAGACCGGGACCGCTTCGGCCTACTGCTTCCGGAAGAGGCCAAACATGCGCCGAGCGGCGCCTTTGACCTGGCGCCAGAAGATCATGATCGCGCCGCCGACGGCAGCCAGGGCAGACGTAAACGGGAGGATTTGGTCCGGCCCGACGTACAGCATCAGGCCAAGGAAGGTGAATGTAATCGAGAGCATGTAGTAAGACCTCGCAGACGAGGCGGTGAAAGAGGATGTGCGGCAATGGATGTGCCACCAGATCAGCGGCGCGCGAGCCGCGGTTTTGAAGCTGGTTCGTTGACCGCGGCCAGCGCAGCTCGGTACTTGGGCAGCAGGGAATCAGCCTTGGTTGAACCAACCAGGTTCCAACGCTCCAGAACGTCGTGCTCGAAGTCAAACAACTCCTCCGCTCCCGTGCCCTCGTTCCGGATATAGCGCCAGCCGTCGAACGCCACTGAATTGAGATCACCCTGGCTCACCGGATACCAGGCAGGCTGGTTGTCCACCTTGACGATCCCGTTCACGATCGTATCCGGCGTGGCGTCGCCCCCCGACCAGAACCGTGTAAGCGATCGCCCTGGAAGCGCTGAGCGGTTCACGTTCACCAGCTCGAGCACCGTCGCAGCGAGGTTTCGCAGCGAGACCGGGGCCGTGATTCGGCGACCTGCAGGAACATGGCCCGAGAATCGGATCACGAGGGGCACATGGACCGAGAGTCGGTAAAGGCTGTTGCCATGGTCCATCAGCCCATGCTCCGCGAATTCTTCACCGTGATCGGCGGTCACGATGATCAACGTGTTCTCGAGCAGGCGCCGCCGGTCGAGCTCGCGGAACAGCTCTCCCAGCTGCGAGTCCAGGTAAGCGATCGACCCGTCATAAAACGCTTCCCTGGGCCATGCCTTGGCGTGGCTCACCGGCTGACGGCGTACGCGTTTCCAGTCCGCTTCCGAGAGACCGCGCATCCCTGGCTCTCGATACCGGTTACGGAATGATTCCGACGTGGTGTACGGACCGTGAGCATCCATGAAGTTGAGAAAAGCAAAGAAGGGACTCGGGCGGGTTTCGTCCAGCCAGTCGCGAAACGCCCGGTTGATCCGATCCCCCGACCTGTGCCGGGACGTGACCGGCAACTTCAGCCGCCACAGCAACGGCAGCCCGCCCAAACGAGGTCCGACCACATTGCGCACATGGGGGTAGATCACCTGGAAGACGGCTGTGCCCTTGACCGCACTCCAGAGTGACAACGGGTAGTCATCGTAGCGCTCGAACCCTCGCATGAGCCCGCTCCCCCAGCCGGCATAGACCTCGTTGGCCACGAAGCCGGCCGTAGCGTAGCCGTGCGCCCGCAGCACCTCGGCCAGTGTTGGCCACCGGCTGCCGAGAGGATCGCGCCAAGTGACATTGAGGTTGATCGGCCATTGGCCCGTGAACATCGAAGCGTGGGAAGGTGTAGTCCACGAGGCGGCCGAGAAGGCGCGCTCGAAGGTTGTACCGCCCTCAGCGAAATGCTCGAGCTCGGGAGTTGTGCGGCGGGCAAAGCCATAGAGACTCATATTGGCCGCACGGACGGTGTCGAGAATCAGCAGAAGTACGTTGGGAGCCCCACGTTCGGCCGGCGGCCGCGAGGCCATGAGACGGCGCTCGCGGAAGGCATGCCAGCCAAACGTCGTCAACGCCAGAACGCCAACGGAAAGGCCGAGCCAGGGCAGCGTACGATGTACGAACCGCTTTACCATCGGCATCCAGTCAGGGCTCAGGCGAGCAATCGAGGTGCCAACGCCCACCGCGAGCACGATCGAAGCAAGCCAATGCAGCCAGGGGAAAAGAAGCAGGACCAGAAGCGTCCCGAGCCCGGCGAAGAAACCGGCCACCGTTTGCCACGACAGCCAAGCCAGCCTCGCAGCTGGGATGAGGATGAGGCCGACAACGAGGAACAGCGTGGCGTAGAAGGTAGGAACCATCCACACCGCGTCACGGCTGCGCTCGGCGTACAAGCCCATCAGGAACTGCATTCCGAAGTCGGCTATCTCTACGTATCCCACCACGAGCCCGGTCCACAACGCAAGCGCGATCACCGCACCCGCGGTAACACGAGATTCACCCCCGTGAGATGGCTCCGGCAACACGATGGCTCCGGTCGATGTGGGTGGATGTGAGCCGACTCGGGCTGACCAAACCCGACGGCACGAAGTGTTTACTAGCGTACCGGGGACGGCAATGGGCGTCAACCGGAGTGAGCGCCACGACAACGGCCCGCGGTGTGAGGGGGATCACATCCCATCGCATCCGGGAGGCCAGGCGATAGATTCGCACGCAGCTGCACTGGCACTCGATGTCGGGTGGTTGCTCCCTTCTGATCCCTGCAAGGCGGCGCGATATGATTCGAGGCGCGGCTTCAAAACTATTTGAACCCCAAGCTGGGATGCGACTCGTTGCACTCGGTTTCGCCATCGCCTGCGGCGGCAGCTCCAAGCCGCCTCAGGTCGTTCCCTCCGCCGCCAATACGACCATGATCAATCGCGATGGGCGCCGAATTGGAACTGCGGCGGTCCTTCCGTCCAGCTTAGGTGGGTTGCTCGTGCTGAAACTGACCGGCGTGCCTCCAGGTACTCACGGGCTGCACCTACACACCAACGCCGTTTGCGATCCCCCGAACTTCGATACGGCAGGTCCGCACTACGAGCCGGGAAGCCGCAAGCACGGCTCCAAGAATCCGGCCGGCCCCCACGCGGGTGACATGCCGAACGTGGTTTCACGAGCCGACAGCTCTGTGGACACCACCCTCTCCATTCCGGCCTCGATCGTGAGCGCCATTGGGTCAGGCAGGGCAGCTCGGTCTCTAGTGTTGCACGCCGGGCCGGACGATCTGGCGACCGATCCCTCCGGGAATTCGGGTGCCCGCTTCGCGTGCGGCGTGCTCGAGCGGTGAGCCGGTTCCGCTTTCTCTGGGCCGCGGCGCTCCTGATTGCGGGCTGCGAAGAGCGTTCCGATCCGAGTGCGCTGCCATCGCCAGGCGACGTGGTGCATTTGCTGAGTGAAGGCAACCGCGGCAACATCGCCGCGACCAGCGAGGGAGCCACCGACCCGCGTCTTCGCCCTCACGTCTATCCAATGTCTCCGGTCCAGACTGCCCATACCGTGGTCGATGCGATCGAGCGAATGCCTCGCTGGGAGATTGTTGCGGGACGAGACGGCGTCATCTGGGCAACCCGTCGGAGCCGGGTATTCCGACTGGTGGATGACATCTACTTGCTGCTGCTCCCTGCCCACGATTCGACCGCTGTGTTTGCACGGAGTGCGTCTCGTGTTGGCAAGTACGATCTCGGGCAGAACCGCAGAAATTTGACTGAGCTCTGGGAAGCGCTCGAGCGACAAGTCCGACAGGCACCGAACCACCGGTAATGAGGCGCTGAGCCGATTAGCACTGTATTATCACAGTTCAGGTGCGAGGACTACGACGGATGACCTCCACGCCTTCCACGCCTAGCAGCCTCACCCAAATCGAGACGGCACGGCTTCATCTGCTGTCCCTGAGCGCCGCCGCCATCGACGCTTTGCTCGCCGGCGACGCGCCGCGTCTCGGAAGGATCACGGGCGCTCGTTTCCCCGCCCCACTCCGACCGCCTCCGCTCACTGAGGACGTGCTTCCGCTGGTGCGCGACCGGCTCCGCGCAGATCCCTCACAGGATGGGTGGTGGACCTGGCTCGTGGTGCGCAAGGATTCGAGGCAGGCGGTCGGTTCGGCGGGATTTGGCGGCGGTCCGGATGGCGAGGGCGCCGTCATGATCGGCTACGCGACCTATCCGGACGTGGAAGGCAACGGCTTCGCGACCGAAGCCGCTCGTGCGTTGATCGCCTGGGCGTTGGAGCAGCCCGGGGTTGCCCGCGTCTGCGCGAGTCTTCCGCCCGACAACCACCCTGCCATCCGGGTCGCCGAAAAGGTCGGCATGCGGCTCATGGGAACCGTCTGGGAGGAGGATCTGGACGAGGTGCTGCTGTATGGAATTGAAAGCGTGAACAGTGAACAGTGAACGGGAAGCTCCGTTAACCGGAACCTCCCGTTCACCGTTCACCGTTTACGCTTTCAACATTCTGTTTATCGGCCTCACCGCCAACGCCAGCACCAATCCCGCCGCGATCGCGAATCCACCCACCACCCCGAACAACGTCGGCAGCGCGAATGACTCGTACAATCCGGCCACCCGGCCTCCCAGATAGTTCCCGAGGGAGAGCGAGAGGAACCAGACCCCCATCATCAGCCCGCCCACTCGAGCAGGTGCAAGTCTCGTGGTGGCGCTCAGGCCGACCGGACTCAGGCATAGCTCACCGATGGTATGGAGCAGATAGGTGAGCGTGAGCCACCATGGGCTCACCTTGGCTCCGCTGGCTGCGAGGGTGGCTGCCGGCACCAGCACGGCAAATCCGAGGCCGACGAAGACGAGCCCGAAGACGAACTTGGTCGGGCTGGATGGGTCTCGCGGCCCGAGCCGGAGCCAGAGCCAGGCGAACACGGGTGCCAGAAGCACGATGAAGATCGCGCCGACCGACTGGAACCAGCTGGCGGGGAATGCCATGCCGAATGCCCTGTTATCAGTGCTGCGGTCGGCAAACAGATTCAGTGTCGAGCCGGCTTGCTCGAACAACGACCAGAACACCACCGACGCCAGGAACAGGCAAAGGATCGTCAGCAGTCGCCTGCGCTCGGTGTTGGTCCACGACTGCATTCCGAGTAGCGCGGTCCAGAAAATGATGGTGACCGCCAGCAGCCCGAGCCCGAAGGCATTGCCCAGGCGTTCCGGCGTTACCTGGATCAATCCGCTGCGACCGATCACAAGGATCGCGATGATGAGACCGACGGTTCCGAAAATTCCGAGCTGGAGCCAACGGCGGTTCCGCGCCTGCGCTGCCGGGTCATCGGAGACAACAGGCGTCATGCCGGAGTCACCCAGGTACTTCCAGCCGCTAAGATATTGGAGGATGCCGAAGAACATGCCGACAGCGGCGGCACCGAAGCCCCAATGCCACGACGATTCGGGCCGGAGGCCCACCCCTGCCAGGATCGCCCCGAACTGCGGACCCTGAGCCAGCCAGCCGCAGACCAGCGGGGAGACGAAGGCACCCAGATTGATTCCCATGTAGAAGATCGAAAAACCGGCGTCTCGTCGGGTGTCTTCTTGCGGGTAAAGCTGCCCGACCATCGTGCTCACGTTGGGCTTGAGCAGACCTGTGCCAAGCACGACGCAGCCGAGACCGAGATAGAACGTTGCGATGGTGGGGATGGCCAGGAAGATGTGGCCCAGCATGATGACAATGCCGCCGTACAAAGTGGCGCGACGCTGGCCCAGGAACCGGTCCGCGATCCAGCCTCCGGGCAGCGAGGCAAACCAGACCAGCGAGGTGTACGTCCCGTAAACGACACCTGCCTTGGCGGTGTCGAAGCCGAGGCCGCCGGCAGCAATGGGCGCCGTCATGAAAAGAATCAGGATGGCGCGCATCCCGTAGTAGCTGAACCGCTCCCAGAACTCTGTGAAGAACAGAGTCGAAAGGCCGCGTGGGTGGCCGAAGAATCGGGTATCGACCTCAGTCCCCTGCGCAGCGGGCGCGGGAGGAGCGGCAACAGTAGCCAATCCGCGAATCCTCAGGTTCGATGTTTCTTCAAGATGTCGTCCAGCACGACTCGATCGATCTTCCCATCCATCCGGACCCGGACGTCGTAGTTTTCCCAATACATGAAGTCCCGCAACGCCTCCAGGAACACACGAGTGGGCCGGCCTTGGGGTGCCTTGAGCCACTTGGTGGATTGGTTCGCCGGCTCTCGGAGAAGGATTGGCTCCAGCTGACCCACGGTTGCCGGAGTGATCTGGATCAGATCTTTCGGCTCGCTGGGGAAGAAGTAAAGCTTATGAAGCGTGAGCAGCCGATCGAGCTCGGCAAGGGGATCCGGTGCGTCGTACACTCGGATGTCCACCAGGCGATCGCCGTTGCCCAGATACCCCGCCCCCTTCCGGACGACGAGGAGCGCCGCCGATTGCATCCCGCGTTTATCCCCACCGCCGGCCTGCCCCGCCTGGAGAGCCGCCAGTAGGCGATCGCCCAGAAATCCCTTCGAAGACTCGAAGCTCTCGGCCATGTTTCGGACGGTTCGATCGGACACCATGATGTTTGCCTGCGCGGCAAAAGTGCGTCCGACGATCACGTCTCCCTTCCCGCCCACGATGCTGCCTTTCCCGCGGGAAGCCCCTACCCTGCTGCCGGCCCAATCGAAGTCACGCGCGCCGGAGAAGCTCGCTGAGTTGCCGCGGGCATCCACGATGCCTACCTGCCGATCGCCGAGCATCGTGTCGCTCCGCATGACGATGCGCAGCGCCTCCTCCGCGGTTGCTCCTTTGGCGAGTAGCTCGAGGCCACGCTGGCCGTAATCGATGTTCGCCAGGCTCTGGGTCGCCACCGCCCCGACACCCGCCTCGGCCCACGGCACCAGACCACCCACGTTGGGGAACTTGGACTGCACCGCCACTCCCAGATCGCCGGTCGCTGAATCGAATGCGACGATGCTGTAGGTGTGGGCCAGTTTATGGAAGTGTGCAGGGGGGGCCTGAGCGAGGAGCGGACTGGCGTAACACGTAAACAACAAACCGCACGGGAATGCTCGTCTCGCTGTGATCACTGCTTGCCCAGTTTTTTCTTGAGATGAGCGAGCTGCGCCTCCACCGCTTCCTCCATCAGACGCCGCTCGGTCTGGGCCCGGAGCAGCTCACTCTCGAGGTCGGTCTCCGGCCGGACCCCACCCGCCGCCTCCACTTCACGCCAGGCTGCGCGAAGACTTGCTTCAGCTTCCGGCCGTCTCGACGCGCGGTATTCAGCTGCCATCTCCTCCAGCTCACGCTCCGCGAGCGCCAGCTCGTCCCGCTGAACCTCGAGCTTTCGGGTGAGCACGACGACCCTTTCGCGGTGCCGCGCGGCAAACCGCTCCGCCACCGAGACGGTTTCCGGGTCGGGAACCTGCGCGGCCAGACGACCCCGACGCTCCGCGTCCTCCAATTGCTTCCGTTCCGAAACAAGCTCCCGATCGGTTGCACTCACGCCGTCCCGCATGCGGTCGATGCCAAGCTTCGCCTCCACCAGCGCTTCCCTCAACGCCAGAATGCGAGCACGAGGATCAGTACCCTGCTCCGCGAAGAGCCGGTCAAGTCGAGCGCGTAGCGAATCGAAGATGGCCAGAATGCCCCCGAGGTGGGCCGCCGGCTTTCACGGCTGAGGGGCGGCGGTGCGCTAAGCTTACGGTGCCGTCAGCGTCACGGTCAAGCAACCTTGCGAGATTATCTTTCCGCTCGTGATGCCGAAACCAGCCGCGTTGATTGGCCAAAGCGTGCAGCTTGTGCTGTTAGTTGCATCGATCGGGTGCGGCGATGGGCGGCCCCGGGCTGCCCCCTGCGGAATCGCTGCGCTCGCCGGGCCGACGGCGCTTCTCACCCAATTCAGTGTGCCACACCAGACCCTCGGTACGCCGCCCGCAAACCTGCCCGAGCGGCTGGTGGTCCGGCTGGTGGCCGGCCCCGCGTATCGCGGCGTTGTGGGGCGCTCGGATTCCTTGTGGATCATCGGCGTGGACGGGCCTCTCCCTGCCGGAACCAAGCCCGCATTCGGCGTCCTTGTGATGGATCAGAAAGAGAAAGCACGAGGCGTGCTGCTGTACGAGGCTCCGTCAGTGGAAGGCGCCCCGCAAATCGGAACCGTCTCGGTCGGCAGCGCGTCGCTTCCTTTGATCGGCATCGAGCTGGACCCGGCCAAGATCGAAGATCCGCAATGCCCCTTCTTCCCTGACTCGATGTTGCGGTGAAGCCCCGGATCGGAGTGAGCGGCGTGCTTCGGCAATGGCAGGACGCCAGTCGCGCGGGGGTGAACGCCGCTTACGTAAGCGCCGTGGCGCGCGCCGGTGGCGTCCCTCTCATTCTGTCACAGCTCATGGGCGACGTCTCGGCAGCCCGTGCGCTCGAGGCATGTCACGGCTTACTGCTCACGGGAGGCGAAGACGTCGACCCGCGTCACTACGGAGCGGAGCCTTCGGCGGAGCTCGGCTCGGTCGATCCCGGGCGCGACCGATTCGAGCTGGCGCTGTTTGCCGCCGCCCGGTCGGCCGGCCTTCCGGTTCTCGGCATTTGTCGGGGAATCCAGCTCATCAATGTGGCCTTGGGCGGGACCCTCTATCAGGACCTCCCTAGCGAGCGGCCCGGCGCGGTGAATCACAACCCCGACGTCGCCCGCACGACCCGGTCCCATCAAGTCCGACTCGAGCCGGGAAGTCGAGCAGCACGGGCGCTCGGAGTTGAACGCCTGGTGCCGAACACCTTCCACCATCAGGCGATCAAGCGGTTGGCGCCGGACTTGATCGCGACCGGCTGGACCGACGACGACCTGATCGAGGCGGTGGAGGGACGCCCCGGCGAACCCTGGCTGCTCGCAGTGCAGTGGCATCCTGAGGAAATGCATGCGGATCCGACAGCACCCGAACGCGGACTCTTCGGAGCATTGATAGCAGCAGCGGCCACCTTGTCATCGGTGGCCGCTGATTCGCCATCCTGACGCAGTGCCGCCAGGACGCGCCGCGCAACTCTAATGAATGCCCAGGTCGCGCAGCATGCGGCCCGGGTTCGCGGCCCCCGGGAATAGGACCCGATCGCTCAGGCCGTTGAGCGCCCCCCGCACCGATGGGAAGCGTTCGGCTGCGGTGCGCAAGACACCGTCGAGGCCATATCGATCGGCCAGCGCGTGGTCGCTGGCCAAACCGAAGCCGCGCCGGCCCAGTGCATCGTAGTAGGTGACGTCGGGTCCGCCTTTGCGGAGGCGGCGCGCTGCGATATAATCGGGAAACAGTCCAGCGAGCCACAGCGCGTAGTTGCCGAGATGCACCATTACTCGAAAGCGGCGCTCCCCTTCGCTGGCCTCCAGGTCCATCACGATGTCGACCAGATAGCGGTGCCGCTGGTCATCGTTCCAATCTACCCGCCAGGCCCGGTCGCGTCGGCCGAAGTCGAGGAGCATCGACGCGAGATAGTCGGCCAGCTCCCGATCGTCGATACCGGCCCGCTGGAGCGTATGGCGCACGAGAACGTAGAAGAACAATGCTTCGGAAGGTACCAAGACCGTTCGCACTGCGAGCAACCGTTCCAACAACTCGGCGGAGTCCAGCAGCGCATCCGGACCTTCTGCCTGGAGACGGCGCTCGAGCGCCGCTCGTCGGTGAGCGGAGCCACGGCTCAGCAGCAGAACCACCAGCTGGAGATCGGCGGCACTAAGCCGGCTCCGGGTGTCCGCACGAATCATGGCTGATCTCCCTTCATCGGCATCGCGCTCCGTGCTCACTGAGCTCGTCGCCTTCGGCCGGGATCTGGGGCGGACTGCCAGCGCGGAAGATGCGGTCGAACAGTTGCTGGCCTGCGTCTCCACGATCCTGGGGGCCCGGCAGTCCGCCGCATCCTGGACTTCCGCTCAGGGCGTTGCCCCCCTCATCCGCACCCGACCACCCAGTCTCAACTCGCGCGAGCAGCTGCTCAGTCTCGCCAAGCAGATCGGCCCGATACTGCTCAATAGCGCCTCGTCCGATCTTCTTCGCCGTGTCGGCGGCACGCTCACACCGGAGGACGCCGCATTCGACTGGATTCTTGTGCCGCTCATCACGGGCGCCGAGCCAACAGGCGCGTTGGCCATCGGACGCGAACCCGGCAGCTTCAGTTCCAGTGATCTCGCAACTGCACAGGCGCTGGCTGCCTTTGCCTGCCTCACGCTCCAGCGAATTGCCTCAGCCGGAGTTGAATTGCCGCGTCCTTCGTGGCAGGAAGGCCTCGATGCGATTGCCCCAGCCTTGTGCCTGATCGACCAAACCGAGTGCATACGCCGTGCCAATCGCGCCTTCGCCTGGCTCGTAACCACACCACCAGACGGACTGATCGGTCGCCCATGGCAGTCTCTGGTTCCGGCGGACTGGGTGCCGCACCTCGAACGTGCGATCCGAGCGGAAGGAATCAGTCGCGAGGTCGAGCTTCGCCTCGGTGATCGGGTGTATTCGGCGTCGGTGGCACCGTTACCCGGCCCGAGTGGCGCGGACGTGGTACTGGTGTTCGATGATCAGTCGGACCGCCACCGACTTCAGGACCAGTTGGTGCAATCGGAAAAAATGTCGGCCATCGGTCAGCTGATTGCGGGCGTGGCCCACGACCTCAACAACCCGCTGGCTTCAGTCGTGGGCTTTGCGGAGTTTCTGTCGGAGCGGCCCGATGTTCCGCCAGCCCTGCGCGAGCCGGTGACGGTCATTCGAGAGGAAGCCGAGCGCGCCTCCGGTATCGTGAAGAATCTCCTGAGCTTTGCCCGAAAACAAGAACGTCGCCGTCGCCCAACCGCTATGCAACCGCTGCTCGAATCCACGGTTGCATTGCTGCGGAACGAGCTGATGTCGACCAAGGTGGAATGCCGAATCGAGGTCGACCCGGACCTGTCGACTCCCGTCATCGACGCCAATCAGATCCAGCAAGTCTTCGTCAATCTCATTCACAACGCAGCGCAAGCCATCGCCGCTGGCGGACGCCCCGGCACCATCACGGTTCGCGCGCGACGGTGGACCGACGGAATCGCCGTGGACGTGATCGACGACGGCCCCGGAATGTCCGAGGCGCTGGCGACTCAGGTGTTCGATCCCTTCTTCACCACCAAGCCCGAAGGGCATGGGACCGGGTTGGGGCTTTCCATTTCACAAGGCATAGTGACTGAGCACGGCGGCCGAATCACCCTGGAAACCGCCGAGGGTTGGGGCTCAACGTTCACGGTTCATCTTCCGGCGGGAGAAGGCGCTGCTCCTGTCGTAACCGAGGGAACGCCACCCGCGGCGCCAGGACTGCGTATTCTGGTGGTGGATGACGAGCCGCACATCCTCCACTACATGAGAGCCACTCTCGAGAGCTGGGGGCACTCAGTGTCGCAGGCTGCGGACGGGGAAGAGGCGCGCGAGCGTCTCTCGGGAGACGGCTTCGATCTGGTGATCGCGGATCTCAGAATGCCGCGCCTTGGCGGCCGGGAGTTTTACGAGGAGCTGAAACGGACCCGACCGGCCCAGGCCGAGCAGGTCGTGTTTGCCACCGGTGACACGGTCCGCGGCGACACCCTCGCTTTTCTCAAATCGGTCGGTCGCCCCTACCTGCACAAGCCCTTCAGCCTGACCGAGCTGCGAGCGTTGCTCGCGGGGGTGTCCAAGGTGCCGGACGAGTGATATCCTTCCGCCGGTCCGCACCCCGCGTTTCATGATCTACGTCTGCATTCCCTGCTACAACGAAGCCCCGACCGTCGGGCTTCTCCTCTGGAAGATCCGCCAGGTCTTCAGCGGTTTCCCGAGGGAATATCACCTGCTGCTGATCGACGACGGCTCGACCGATGCCACAGCCGAGGTGCTGGAGCCGTATACCCGAGTGCTGCCTCTGACCATGCTGCGTCATGAAAGTCGCCTCGGCTACGCCGCCTCGGTCGAGGCGCTGCTCAGGCTCGCCGTTCAGCGCACGGATCGACCGAAGCGGGACGGCGCCATTCTGATGCACGCGGACTTTGCCCACAGCCCAAGCTTCATCCCGGATTTCCTGAGGCGGCTGGAGAGCGGCGCTGACATTGTCGTGGCCCAGAGTACGGTCACCGGCGAAAGCTCCCGTGCCCGCCGACTGCTGCGGCGGTTTGCCCCCTTGCTTCTCCGGGGACGGGTGCGGGTACCGGGAGTGGCGGACGTTGTGTCCGGGTTCCTGGCGTTCCGACTGGTGGTTCTCAAGAATGCGATCCGCGGTCAGGAAGGCCCCCTGTTGACTTCGGACGGCTGGACGGCCAATGCCGAATTGATAGGAAAGACCGCGCGGCATGCGCGGCGGGTAGACACCATTCCAGCCGTCGAGCGCCATGATCTCCGTCAACGGCCGAGCCGGATCGAGCCGTGGGACACGGCACTGTCGGTGTGGCAAGGGCGCTGGAAGCTGCGGCTACCCGCCCGGCAAACGGCGGAAGATCGGTCGAGCGGCCACCGGGCCGAACCGACTGCAGCGGAGGCCGAGCCCGAGGACGAAACGGTAAAGAGCCCATAGGAGGCAAAGGGCTCCGCTTTAAAACGCGGAGCCCTTGCACGCCCTGACAGCGCCTCGGACCGCTTACGCCGCTTGTCTTCCTCGGATGACTTCTCGAATCCGGTCCGCCGTCGCTGGACTGAACACTCTGATCACCAGATAAATCAGCCAGCCGACGAACGCCAACCACAAAAGGCTCATGAGCAGCCCGACCATCACACCGAACAAACCGACGAGAAGCTTGAACGCCAGAATCGCCACTATGGCGAAGACGGCGAATCCGACCAGGTTCCGCAGCATTGGTATTATCCTCCGAGGCGCGAGTCAGCCGGCCGTACGCCCGCACGTTTCAAAAAGTTTCATAGACCACCTAAGTGCCCGATTCCACTGACGTTGTTGTCGTGGGTGGCGGCGCCATCGGCGCCGCTTGCGCCCGCGAGCTCGCCCGATCCGGACGCCGTGTGCGCATCCTTGACCCCGAGGCCGACCGAGGGCAGGCCTGGCGCGCCGCCGCGGGCATGCTGGCTCCCCAGATCGAAGCTCGCGAAGGTGACGCTCTTTTCGAGCTGGGGCTCGCGGGGCGCGAACTCTATGCGGATCTGGTTCCCACCTTGGAAGAGTCGACTGGCATCAAGATCGGACTCTGGAGAGATGGAATTGCCAATGTCGCGCTGCGCGAAGCCGACGTTGGCGGTCTTCGAGCGAAGGTAGCCTGGCAACGACAACAGGGCCACCTCTGCGACTGGCTGGATGCCTCGGAGGTGAAAGAACGATGGCCCTGGATCGGTCCAAACTTTGGCGCACTTTGGGCCGCTCGCGAGGGAGCGCTCGATCCTCAGGGCCTGGTCGAGGCACTTCGCGCTGATGCCGTGAGGCACGGGACCGAGCTGATCCGCGACGAAGCCGTCGGGCTCGAGACTCGGGGCGACCGGGTGGTGGCGGTCGAAGCAAAAGGCCGACGCTATCCTACGGAGCATGTTGTCATTGCCGCGGGCGCGTGGAGCGGCAATCTCGCCGGCCTGCCCGTTCCGTTGGCGGTTGCACCGATTCGGGGGCAGATGCTGGCCTTACCCTGGCCCGAGACGGTTAGCCGAGCAATCCTCTACAGCCGTGACTGCTACGTGCTACCGCGCGGGGACGAGGCCATCGCCGGCTCGACGATGGAATACGCGGGCTTCGACGCCACCACGACCTCGGCCGGTCTCACCCGAATCCTCGGGGCCGCGACCGGACTTTGCCCACCGCTCGCAACGCTCGACGTGCGCAGGACGTGGGCAGGGCTCCGTCCCATAACACCGGACGGGCTTCCGCTCCTCGGGGCTGAGCCCCGTCTCAAGGGTTTTTGGTATGCGACCGGCCACGGTCGGAACGGCATTCTCCTCGCCGCTATCACCGGTGTGCTGCTGCGACGGATGATGGAAGGACAACAGCCCACCGAGGACTTGAGCGCGCTCAAACCTGAACGCTTCTGGAGCTGGTAGTCTCGCCAGCAGACTCGCCTCAGAATCGGTAGCCCACGCCTACTTGCAATGCACGCCCCGATCCCGGGGTGAAGTCGAGGTCCGTCACAGGGCTCGACTCGCTGAGAAGCCGAGACGTGGTGGCGAACTGAGCCTCGTTCCAGCTCGCGTTCAGCAGATTGTCGACTGCGCCGAAGAGGCGAACGGAACCCAGCTCGTACGCTCCAAACACCTCGAGCAGCGTGTACCCTCGGGCGCGAATCGTGTTGGCCTCGTCTGCGGCGCGCGCACCGAGATAACGAATTCGAAGCCCGCCGCTTGCCGACCCCAGATCTCGAAGCGTGAGCCCGCCGTTGGCGGTCACAGTCGGGGCGAGCGATATTCGGTTCTCCCCGGCCGGGGCGTCCCGGAACCGGCCGCGGCTCAGCGCCACGTCGCCGTCGACCCAGAGCCATCGCTTAACCCGCGTGCGTCCTTCGAGTTCGACTCCCATGCGACGGGTGCGGCCGCTCGCCTCTGTAGTACCCTCATCGCCTACATAGACCAGCTCGCTTTCCAGGTCGAGACCCCAGGCGGATGCGGCGAGGCTGCCGCCGCTCCAGGTGTGACGGGCGCCCAACTCGGCGCCGACGGCACGAGGAAGGAGATTGTCCACCGGCCTGGCCGACACCACATCGCGGGCGTCATTGGAGTGAAATCCCAGGCCCAGGTTTCCGAACAGCGTGGTGCCCGGTCCCAGGTCCACTGCAAGGTTGGCTTTCGGGCTTACCCGTGCCAGCCATCTGACCCCATCGCCCGGAGGGGATGACATCGCGCCAAGACTGAGTCGATTGGTGAACCCAAACCGAAATACGTCTCCGCGAATTCCCATATCGAGCCGAATCCTCGGAGTGAGGCGAAGGTCCTGCTTGACCCACCCGCTATAACGCTGCTCGGCAATCGTGCCGCGTACGCGCGTGTCCAACCGAACACGGGCTTCCTGGTGATAGAGCGCCACATCGGCGAAATCGGCCCTCGCATCGAAACCCACCTCCGTTCGACCATTTAGTCCAAACATCCGCGCCGCCCGGCTGTACTGACCCTGGAGACCTGTAACCGTGCGATTGTCGAGCTGCTCGATGCCGTCACCGTGGACGCTGTCTGAGAGGAAGAAAGTGAAGTTGGAAAAAAGATCGAGCCGGTAGCGCGCGCCGTAGGCCCGCAGTTCCCAGCCGCCTCCGCCGGTGCCGCTCCGCAGTGCCACACTCGCATCGTAGCGGTACGTGGCACCGCCTTCGGTTGGATCGAGCGAGCCGAATCGGTCGACCAGACCTCGAGCGACGGCCCGCCCGGGGATCTGGCCCGAGGCGTTCCACCGGGCGTCGAAGCCGGATGCGGTTGCTGCGAGCGTTACGCCAGATCCAACGGGGGCAGTCCACCTGGCAAATGCATTGAGCCGCCGGTGGTCCTGGGAAGCCAGAAACGGCCCGCGGGAGTACGCGGCCGAGAGCGCGACGTAACCGCCGGCGTGGGCTGCGTCGCCCCCGAATGGAATGAGGCTCACGCCATGAACGGTGCCGAAGCTTCCGCCTCGGGTTTCGACTTCAGCACCGCTGATTCGATCCTTAGTACGGAAGCTCATGGCGCCTGCCGTCGCGAAGTCACCGTCGGCGGCATCATAGGGCCCCTTTCGCACGTCCACCCGCTCGACGACCTCCGGAATCAGGAAGTGGAGGTCGGCATAACCTTGCCCATGGGCGTGTGACACCATGTTGACCGGAGCGCCATCCACCGAGATCGCGACGTCGGTCCCGTGATCCGCGTCGAATCCGCGTAGAAAAATCTGCTCCGCCTTTCCGCCACCCGCATGCTGTGCAATCACCAGTCCGGGTGTGAGCCGAAGCAACTCCTGAGAAGACTCGCGGGGCCGAAGCTCGATATCGAGCGAACGGATGACGCGGGAAGATGCCGCTGAAAACGCCGGGTCCGCGGAGACCACCAGCGGATCGAGCGTCACCGGCGCAGGACGGAGCCGAAATAGCATCTCGGCCGACACGGCCAGCGTCTCAGGAGCGAATCCGATGTGCGCCGCAACCAGCTGACTGGTTCCGGCAGGCACGCGGAGCTTGAATCGCCCTGCGCTCGCCGTGGTGACCGAGCCGGCGGCTGGTCCGCCGAGCGGCGCAACCACCGCCTCAGCGAGGGGAGTGCCGTCGATGGTATGCACGCTTCCGCTAATCGAACGGGCATCCTGCGCGCGACCGACCGACCCGGTCAGCAAAAGCCCAAGACACATCCCCGAAGCAAGGCCCGCACGTGAGGGAAACAGAATCGGCTTCCGCTGGAGTCGGAAGCTCTACGCGGGACGACTCGCAATCGGATTTCCGGGAGGTCGCAATCCGATCGTCGAGCGGGTGGCGTAGAAGGGATGTTGGGAACCAGATGCAGCATCTCCCGTCCATCCGCATTTAAGGAGAGACACACCGATGAACCGCAGATTCATGACGCGGGGCCGAGCCGCGATCGCGGGACTCGTCGTCCTGGCGGGCGCCGCCGCCCTGGTGCGCGTCGCCGTGGGGTCAGACCACCAGGACACGCCGCTGGTCGAGCTCAATCCCACGCAGGACATGACCGACGTGTACGCATTTCCCGGCTCGGCGGCCGGCCGGATCGCACTGGTCCTGAACAGCCGCGCGTTCCTCACTCCGGCTCAGACGGCCGGCGCCTCGTTCGACAACAGCCTGCTCTACCAGTTCAAGATCGACAACAACGGCGACGCCAAGGAAGACAAGGTCATCCAGGTGACCTTCACCGGCACCGGCGCCAATCAGACCGTGGAAGTGCGTGGCCCGCTGGATCCGCCAGTTCAGGGAGCCATGGGCAACAAGGTGTCCACTACGGCCCCGACTGTCTCGGGCAAGATCAACACGGTGCTCGGAACCTCGTCCGGCATGCAGGTGTTCGCCGGCCCTCGTGACGATCCCTTCTTCATCGACCTCGAGGCCGCATTCTGCATCCTTCCAGATAGGAAGCCCGTCACCGGCCCGCTCGCGGGCAACTGCGCTCTCACACCGAACCCGTCAGCCCCGTTCTTCTTCCGCCCCGCAGGTCAGGCGGTGAACTACGTGAAGGGATTCAACGTGCTGTCGATCGTCGTCGAGCTGCCCAGCTCGATGATCGAAAAGGGCGCGCCGGGTAAGCTGGGCATCTGGGGCACTATCAGCCGATAACCCATTGCACACCACTCGAGGACTCATACCATGACTTTCGCGACTCTCGTCCGCGGGCTCGGCACCAGAGCACTCTGCCTGGCAGCCGCACTCGCGCTCGTTGCCGCCTGCAGCGATGACGGCACGATGACGACGCCGACCGATCCCGCGAACATGCGGTCGTACGACCAGGTGCAGCGGCTGGGGAATCCGCTGGTCAGTGAGGTGCTGCTGCAAAAGGCGGATCACCCGCTGCATGGCTCCATCGGGCCGGATCAGGATCTGGCGCTGGTTGCTCCGCGCGCTCTCGCCTTCATCACTGGACCCGGCAGCGTCGCCGGCCGGTCCGCCGATTACGCCAACGTGCTGGGCAGCGTGCTCCTTCCGGACATGCTGATTGTCCAGACCGACAAGCCGGCGAACACGGCGGGGTGGCTCAACTGGGTAGGTGTGGCGCCACTGGCAAATGGATACGGCGGTCGCAAGCTGACCGACGACGTCGTCGACCTGGCACTCCTGGCAATCTTCGGCGATCCCTTCGGGCTCGATCCGGCCGGCGCCCAGGGTAAGCAGGCGCTCACAACCGACAACGTGGCGTTCGACTCGCCGGGCATCACGACGACGTTCCCCTACCTCGCGCCGCCCAACTGAGGCGGACCGTCATGATAAGACGACTTCTGATTTCGATCGTCACTCTTACGGGGGTGGCCGCGACTGCGGTCACCCTCAAAGGAGTGACCCGGGCCGCCGCTCCCGCCGTGCCCGCTCTCAGTGAGGCCGAGGTGCGGGATCGTGACATCGCCTTCTACCAGGCACGGATCGAGCGCGATCCGCTGGGTGCACGGGATCGGGCTCAACTGGCGGGACTCTTTCTGGATCGCGCGCGCGACACCGGCGACAACGCCGACCTGGTTCGCGCCGAAGAAACCGCCCGCGGCTCGCTGGCCAACCGCCGCGCTCACAACAGCAAGGCCCTCGCGGTGCTGATCAACAGCCTGCTGGGCCAGCACCGCTATCCCGAGGCGCTCGCCGCCGCACGCGACCTGGCGCAGCTGGAGCCGGAGGCACGCTCGGTCCGCGCGCAGCTGGGCGAGATCGAGATGGAACTGGGGCAGTACGACTCCGCCCGCGCGGTCTTCGACTCGCTCGCCGGTTGGACCAGGGACCTCGCAGTCGCGCCTCGCTTGGCGCGCTGGCTCGAGCTGCAAGGCCGTAACGAAGAGGCCCACCGGCTGCTGGTGCAGGCGCGAGACAACGCCCGGCGTCTGCCGGGCCTCTCCGGCGAGCAAGCTGCCTGGTTCGAGTTCAGGGTTGGCGAAGTCGCGCTGCGAAATGGTCGACTCGGAGAAGCCGAGAAAGCATTCCGCGCCGGCCTCGAGGCTCATCCTGAGGACTACCGGCTGCTCGCGGCAATGGCGCGCGTTGCCGTCGCTCGCCACGACTGGCGGGCCGGCATCGACTGGGGTGACCGGGCCATAGCGCGCCATCTCGATCCCGCCACGCTGGCCCTGGTTGGTGACGCATACAGGGCGCTGGGCAACTCCGCGAAGTCGGAGGAGTACTATCGGGTGCTCGAGGTGTCGCTCGGCGGTCAGACCGGCGCGTTTCACCGAGCCTGGAGTCTTGCTCTTCTGGATCGGGGCCGTCGCGTCCCGGAGTTGCTGGAGAAGGCTCAAGAAGAGATCAAAGTGCGGCAGGACGTCTACGGCTGGGACTTGCTGGCGTGGGCGCTGCATCAGGCGGGGCGCGACCATGAAGCCTCCGCCGCAATGACGCATGCGCTCTCGCTCGGCACCCGAGACGCGATGCTGTTCTATCACGCGGCCATGATCGAGAACGCTGTCGGTCACCGTGAAACCGCCCGGGCCTGGCTGCAACGCGCGCTCACTGTGAATCCGTACTGGCATCCCAGTCAACCGGCGGAAGCCCGTGCTGCGCTGGGGGTCTCATGAGCGACCTGGCCACCTTCGCCAAGCTTGGCTTCCACCACATTGTCAACCCGGCTGCGCTGGACCACATCCTGTTTCTGCTTGCGCTCGCGGCGGTGTACCGCCGGGAAGACTGGCGCGATGCCCTCTGGGTGGTGACTGCATTTACCGTGGGTCATTCGATCACGCTGGCGCTCGCGGTGACGGGAGCACTCGTGCTGCCGACACCGCTCATCGAGTTCCTGATTCCCGTCACCATCGTCGTTACCGCGCTCGAGAACATCGCGGTGCGAAGCCGGGCGGTCACCCCATGGAACGGCCGTTATCGTGCGGTGTTCACGGCAGTCTTCGGGCTGGTTCACGGCGCCGGGTTTGCCAATTACCTCCGCACCCTGTTCGACGGCCCCATCGTCGTTCCGCTGTTCGGGTTCAACCTCGGGATCGAGCTTGGGCAGATCCTGGTGCTTTCGCTTGCTGCCGTCCTGCTGGCCGTCATCGACCGACTGCTCAGCCTGCGCCGTGGCGATCTTCTCATAGCGTACCGCTGGCGAGTCGTGAGCGTGTCTGCTGCGGTCCTGCTGGTGGCGAGTCGCATGGCAGTGGAGCGGCGGCCGTGGTAACCGTCGTGCCACAGTTTGCTGCTCTGGCCCTCCGGGCGTTCGCTGCGCTACACCCCATGCACACGTCCGTTGCCGAACTGGCCCCGGCCGGCACCTCCGTTGTGGTGACGATTCGAGTGTTCGCAGACGATTTCCGCACCGCGGTGCCCGACGGTGCAGCGCAGAAGGCGGAGCCGTACATCCGCTCCCGCTTCGAGCTGCGTGACCCGGAGAACCGTCCGATTGCGGTTCGATGGGAGGAGATCGCCCGCTCCGGCGACGTCTTCCAGATGCGGCTCCGCGCCGAGCTGCCCCGGGGACTCGCCGGCATCCGCGTCCGTGACCTGCTGCTCTGCGAATACTTCCCGGACCAGGTCAACATCGTTCGCGCGACCTACGGCGGGCGCACGACCAGCCTGCTGTTCACGGCGGGAGATCAGGCCAAGGCACTTCCATGAATGCCGTCCGAGCTTGTGGGGCCCTCGATCCGGGATATAGACTGTGGATCGCGGACAGCCACAACCTCGCGGCGCCGCCGAGGGATACCCTCAGCTCATGGCCAATGCCTAACCCCGGCTCGGCGACTTCTCTGCCGGCCGATCGCGACCTGGTGGCGCGCGCCGCCATCGGTGACGAAACGGCGATCGCACAGCTTTATGATCGATATGCAACGGTGCTCTACACCGTGGCCTACCGGATCGTGGGCGAGCGGGCCGACGCGGATGAGGTGGTTGTCGAGGCCTTCGCGCAGGCATGGCGTGACGCCGGCCGGTTCGAGCCGGGGCGTGGCTCAGTTGCCGGCTGGTTGACGATGATCGCCCGGAGCCGGGCGCTTGACCTGGTTCGCGCGCGGTCCCGCCGCGAGCGCATCACCGGCAACGCCGCCGCAGACCAGCCGGACGAGCCGCCGGCAATGGGCGCCTGGCCCGGCAACCCTGCCGACAGCCTGGACCGGACCGAGCGCCGACGCCAGGTGCTCGCCGCTTTGGGAGAGCTGTCGCCGCCCCAGCGCACCGCCATCGAGCTCGCCTTCTTCGAGGGGCTGTCGCAATCGGAAATAGCTGAACGACTCAACGAGCCGCTCGGCACCGTAAAGACCAGGGTCCGGCTGGGGATGCAGAAGCTGCGAGACCGGCTCCGCCCCGTTTTCTTCGATCAGGGATCATGAGCACACCTGACGACGCCTCGATCCGCGATCTGGCCGCGGCTTACGCTCTGGGCGCCCTGTCTCCCGAAGAGACGCGGGCCTTCGAGGCGTACCTGGCGGGCTCGCCGGAGGCGCGGCAGGACGTCGCCGAGCTCCGGGAAACCGCCGCGTTGCTCGCTGTCGCCGGGCCTGAAAGGCAGCCGGGTCCGGAGCTGCGCCAGCGAGTGCTGGATCGGGTTCGGGCGAGCAAGTTCGCGACCTTGCCCGCGACCCCGGCACGACCACCTCGTTCCAGGATTCCCCTCATGGTGTGGGCGGGGCTCGCTGCCCTTCTCGTGATCGCAGTGGGACTCGCCAACCGGGTTCGCGTGCTCACCTCGACGCTCGTGGTGCGCGACAGCACAATCGCGGCCCAGCAACAAGCGCTATCGGAACAGGGTAGTCAGCTAGCTGCTCGGGAGCAGATCCTGGCCTCGATTTTCGAGCCGGGGGTCCAGCTGGTTCAGCTCACCAAGCAAGGCGACCCCGATCCGCGGATCCAGCTGTTCTGGGACCGCTTGCGCAATACTGCCGTTCTGCACGCCTCGAAGCTGAAGCCCACGCCGTCCGGTCGTACCTATCAGCTATGGTTCATTCGGGACGGCAAACCGGTACCCTCGGTAACGTTCGATGTTACGGCGGAGGGCAGCGCATCCGTCTCAGGAGTAACCGTGCCCACCGGCGGCGAGATCAGCGCGGCTGCAGTTACCGAGGAGCCGACTGGCGGTTCGCAACAGCCGACCACTCCCATTCTCCTCGTGGGGACTGCTCCGAAATCGTGAGTAGTAAGACGGTCCGACAGCTGGCCCTGCCGGGGTGCTTACTGCTCCTTCAGGGTCCCACCTGCGGCGCGCTTGCTGCCCAAGCAGCCGTCGTCGCGCAGGAACGGACCGAGTACGAGCGTTGGCTCGGCTCGGCGAATGTTTCTCCCTATGCTGCGATCGCGCAGGCTCGGATCGGCACCGGCATTCGGCTCGGGCCCGCCGATTCGGACGTGCCCCTCGAGGGTGTTCCGTTGCAGCGTGTTTTCGAGGAAGGAGGAAGGGTTGTCCTGGAGAGCGCAGCCGGCGAAAGGTCACTCCCCAAGGAACGCCCGGTCGGGTTGAGCGGCTTTACCTTGCTCGCGAGTGGGCCGGCCGGTCGCGCGACACTTTCGGTGTTTGGTAAGCCCGCGCTCAAGCGGTCGCCGACCTACTTCCCCTACGATTCCAGCGTCGTATTCAGCGTATCGCTGGAGCGGGCAGACCAATCCGGCTCCGGTTTCGTGCTTGAGGTGGACGGCACGGAGGTGGAGGCGCCCGTCGCGGGCAGCATCTCGTTCAACTTTGCCGGAAGACTGACTCGCCTCGTGGTCCGTCGAATCCAGGGAGGGGACGAGGAAAGCGATCTCGAGATCTATTTCCGAGATGCAACCAACGGAAAAGGGACATACCCCGCAGGTCGTTTCGTCACCCTGCTTCCCAGCCCGAGCGGCCGATATCTGCTCGACTTCAATCGAGCGCGCAATCCATTCTGCGCCTACAACTCGGTCTACGCCTGTCCCGCTCCGTGGCGGGGCAATACGGTAGCCGCGCCGGTCCTGGCCGGCGAGCGATACAGCGGCGGCGGACTCGATGCGCCGGCTGTGGCCGATACCGGCGTTAAGACGCGCTGAGCTCCGCCCGTGTTCCCATGAAAAAAACGACCCTGCCTGTGCTCACTCGTCGCTACCGTTGGCTGGCGTTGGGCGGTGGACTCCTGGCGTGGTCGCCCACCGCGTCCCCCTTCGACCCTGCGGGCACATGGCGAGCGGTACTCGATCTGGCCGGTGGATCGCTTCGGTTCTCGGTCGACATCAGCGGCAGGGCGGGAGCCTGGTCGGCGAAGCTTTGCAACGGCGATCGATGCGAGCCCATTTCCCGAGTCCGCGTGTTCGGCGACAGCCTTTCGCTCGAGATCGCCGACTACGACGCGACCATCGACGCGCTCATCAAAGGGGACTCGCTGGCCGGCGCTTATCGGAACGTCGGCAACCGGGGACCGAGAGTCATCCCGTTCCGGGCCGCCCGAGGCAGCTGGAACAAGGCAGCCGGCCCACCCAAGCTGGTGGGCCGCTGGGACGCGACGTTCTTCCAGGCGTGGCGCAGCAGCCCGAGGGTGTTCGAGATCAGGAACGGGCCTGCCGGCCTGGAAGGGACCATCATCTCGAACAGCGGTGATTACGGGCATTTCTGGGGGTCGGCTTCCGCGGACAGCTTTGCTCTCGGCCACTTCGATGGCTCATTCGTTTATCTGCTGACCGGCAGACTGGACGGAGACACTCTGCGCGGCGTGTTTCACGCAGGACTCCGATCGGAGACGCCGTGGGTGGCGGTGCGGAGCACCGGCAAGCCACACCTCAAGGCTCCTACCGAGGTCACCCGGGCCGATACGACCGAGCCGTTCCGCTTCGCCTTTCCCGATCTCCAGGGTCATCTGGTCTCCAACACGGATGCACGCTTTCGAGGAAAGGTGGTGTTGGTCGATGTGTTCGGATCCTGGTGCCCAACCTGTCACGATGCAGCTCCGGCTCTGGTGCGACTCTGGCAGAAGTATCACTCCCAGGGGCTTGAAATCGTCGGCCTGGCCTTCGAGGTAACCGGCGACACGGCCGTCGACGGTCGTCAAGTCCGCCGCTTCCGCGACAAGTTCGGAATTCAGTTTCCCCTGCTGTTGGCCGGGATCAACGACACGGAGACGGCCGCCGAGGCATTGCCTCAGCTCCAGGGATTCACAGCATACCCGACGGCGATTTTTCTGGGGAGGGACGGCCGGGTCCGTCGGATTCACGCGGGATTTTACGGCCCGGCGACGGGGCCCGAGCAGGCACGGATGGAAGGAGAGATGGAGAAGGAAGTGAAAAAGTTACTGCGTGAACAGTGAACGCTGAACGGGGGCGATCACCGAGACCCCCCGTTTACCGTTTACCGTTCACCGTTCACCCGTTTACTGTTCACTGTTCACGCCTTTTGTTTTGCTGACGCAGTCTTCGCTTCCGGGTCTACTCGAAACCAGATCCACTCTCCGTCGAGCGCGTGCCCTGGGACACCGCACAGAAGCCAATACCATCCGGCCTCCTCCGCAGTAAACGTCGTTACGTCTGTCTCGCCTGCCTTCAGCCCCGCGGTCACCATCCTGGTCATGGCGTTCTGGAGCGCAGGTCGGTCTCCCTGCAACGGCAGCTTCTCCCGTTCGACCATCAGAACGAGACTGTGAGTTGCCGAGCTGTCGGTCGAGCGCCAGTGCCAAGTCACGGTCCAATTGAGCGGCACGATGATTTGGACACCGCCGCTTCGATAGCCATTTATCAATGCCGACGGCCCTCCAGCAGGGCCGGTGACGTCGAGCGCGAGGTTCACCGTCTTGGCGACGGTGTCGCTCACGAGCCACGAAGGCGCCGGAGCAGGCTGTGGTGCGAAAACCCGGGATGCGGACACGAGAACGGCGCCCGCAACGAGCCAGGTGGAGAAGTGCATATGTGGTCTAGCTCCGACATTGGTGGGTCGGTAAGTTGAGGCGGCGGCAGCGCCTATGGCGGCCGAAACCTAAATCCAGGAGCGGCGGATGGCGGCATTTCTGAGTCGAGAACGGATTGTCGCACAGCCAGGCTTCAACCGGTGGTTGGTGCCGCCGGCTGCCCTCGCAATCCACCTCTCGATCGGCATGGCCTATGGTTTCAGCGTCTTCTGGCTTCCTCTCAGCAAGGCCATCGGAATTACCCAGCCAGTGCCCTGCCCCTCCGGACCAACCGGGCTTCGGGGCTTCTTCCATCTGCTAGTGCAAACCGAGTGCGATTGGAAGATCAGCACGCTCGGCTGGATGTTCACCCTGTTCTTCGTCTTCCTGGGCTCGTCCGCAGCGGTGTTTGGACGCTGGGTGGAACAAGGTGGTCCCCGTAAGGCCGGTGTCGCTGCTGCTTTTTGCTGGAGTGGAGGGTTTCTTATTTCAGCCCTCGGGGTCCACCTTCATCAGATCTGGCTCATGTGGCTGGGCTCTGGCATCATCGGGGGCATAGGGCTTGGCCTAGGCTACATCTCGCCGGTGTCCACACTGATTAAGTGGTTCCCCGACCGTCGGGGCATGGCCACGGGAATGGCCATCATGGGGTTCGGCGGCGGCGCCATGATCGGGTCCCCCCTGGCCGACATCCTCATGAAGCACTACGCCACGCCAACGTCCGTGGGAGTATGGGAGACCTTCGTCACGATGGGACTCATCTATTTCGTGGCGATGATGCTCGGCGCATTCGGGTATCGAGTCCCACCGGAGGGATGGCGGCCGGCGGGTTTGACCATGCCGACTGGGGAGCGACGAGCCATGATCACGACGGGGAACGTCTACGTCTCCGAGGCAGTCAAAACCCCGCAGTTCTGGTTCCTTTGGTGGGTCCTATGCCTCAACGTGAGTGCGGGCATCGGCGTTATCGGCATGGCGTCTCCAATGATTCAGGAGGTGTTCGGCGGACGCCTGATCGACCTTCCCGGCGTAGCCCTGAAGGATCTGGCTGAAAGCCAGAAGGCCCAGCTTGCAACCATCGGTGCCGCCTTCGCGGCGCTGCTGAGTGTGTTCAACATCGCGGGCCGGATCAGCTGGGCTTCGTTTTCCGACTATATCGGGCGGAAGCGGACGTACTTTGTGTTCTTCGCCCTAGGAACCTTGCTCTATGCGTTAGTGCCGCTGGCCGGTCGCCTTGGGAGCGTTCTGCTGTTTGTGGGCCTGTTCTGCGTGATTCTGACGATGTACGGCGGGGGATTCGCTACCATACCGGCCTACCTGGCCGACATGTTCGGAACCCGGTTCGTCGGGGCAATCCACGGACGTCTGCTGACTGCCTGGTCGGCGGCCGGAATTCTGGGTCCCGTGTTGGTCAACTACATCCGCGAGTTCCAATTGGATCGCGGCGTGCCCAACGCTCAGGCCTATAACGTGACGATGTATGTGCTTGCCGGATTGCTGGTGATTGGCTTCTTCTGTAACCTCGCCGTCAGACCGGTCTCCGAACATCACTACATGAGCGAGGAGGCCCTCAAACAGCCGGTGCGGCCCTCGGCGGCAGCGGTCCGGACGCCTTAAGGAGCGAACATGGCCGACGATGAGATGAGGGAGCCGAAACCAGGGCAGTGGCCGCTGGTCATCTTGGCCTGGATCCTGGTCGGCGTTCCGCTGCTCTGGGGGGTCTACACCACGCTGACCAAGGCGGCGTTGTTATTCAAGTGACCTTTAGGGACGCGGCTGCAGAACCTGTCTCTACCGTCTAACTGCTGTAGTCGCAACTGAGTGTAATTCGACAGCGAGACGGGGAAATCCTTTCCTTCCAGTCGGGAATCGGCTGAGTTTGAGGCGATTGCCTCTTGACTCCCGACCCGTACTACCCATTTTGTAAGGCCATTCACCGCAAAGGTGTACGGCCTTGGAGCCTGGTGAGGCGCCAAGGCTTAGAGGTGTCGCAGGGACCGCTGGATGTGCCGGGGCTGCGACCGAAGCGCAACCATTGTAGCGGTCTGCTTCGATTAGGCGTTCAGGAAGCGTCGAGATTCGGGGATTGGGTCGGAAAGGGGCCCGTGCCCGCTGTGTGCGCTGGCATGATCGCCCCACGCGTTCCAGCAAAGTCATTACCTAAGGAGACCGGAGCCATGAGGATCACGTCCGGATGGTGGGTCGCCCCTGCGCTGCTGTGTAGCGCCAGCGTCGCGAGCGCGCAGGCCCCCGGCGGCGATGCTGTCCCTCCGCCGGAGGTCACGAGTGAAAGGCTCCTGCACGCCGCCGATGAGCCCGGCAGCTGGATGATGTACGGCGGGAATTACTGGAATCAGCGGTATTCGACGTTGAAGCAGATCACGACGGCCAACGCCGGCAAATTGACTCTCCGCAGGATGTTCCAGACCGGTATTGCCAAGCTCGGCTCCTTCGAAAACACCCCCATCGTGGTCGACGGTAAGATGTACGTCACCACACCGTACAACACCGCGATCGCCTACGATCTGAAGACGGGTAAGCAGCTCTGGCGCTACGAGCACAAGCTCGGCACGACTATATACTGCTGCGGGCCGAACAACCGCGGCGTCGGAGTCCACGGCCCGCATGTCTACATGGGGACTCTGGACGGCCACCTGGTGGCGCTCAACCGGGACGATGGCAGCGTACTGTGGGATAAAGAGGTGGGCGATCCCGCCTTCGGCTACAGTATCACCCACGCTCCGCTGATCATAGGGGACAACGTGATCGTGGGCGTGTCGGGCGGCGAATACGGGATCCGTGGCTACGTCACCGCCTACAACGCGGTGGACGGCAAGGTGGTCTGGCGCTGGTACTCGATCCCCGCTCCCAAGGGCGATTCGACGTTCGACGACAAGGCACCCAACGGCTGGTGGGGCACTTGGCCTACCTCGACACCCGATGGCGCGGATTTGCACCGCGACGTTGCCAAGGAAAAGGCTGACAGCGCCAAGTATGCGGACGCCTGGAAGAATGGCGGCGGCGGTGTCTGGATGACGCCGGCCTACGATCCCGAGACCAGCACGATCTATCTCGCAGTGGGGAATCCCTCACCCGACCTGGATGGCGGCGTTCGTCCGGGCGACAACCTCTATACCGACTGCGTCGTCGCCATCGACGCAACGAACGGCAAGACCAAGTGGTACTACCAGACGGTGCCGCATGACGTCTGGGACCTGGACGCGGTCTCCCCGCCGGTCGTGGCCAAGCTCGGCAACCAGAAGGTCGTGGTGCATGCCGGCAAGACGGCTTGGGTCTACGTGCTCGACGCGGCAACCGGCAAGCTCATCCGGCGGACCGACAACTTCACGCCGCAGGAGAATATGTTCGCGCTCCCGACCGAGAAAGGCAGTCGGATGCTTCCGGGGGCGAATGGCGGCGCGGAGTGGTCACCGATCTCGATCGATCCCAACCTCAACTACGCGTACGTGGCCGGGTTGCATCAGCCGATGAACTACATCACCCACAATGCTCCGTGGGAGAAGGGCAAGCTGTGGCTGGGCTCGGCGTTCGTTGCGATCAAAGGCGAGGAGCAATACGGCCTGTTCACCGCGCTCAACCTCAATACCGGTAAGGTCGCCTGGCAGAACAAGGTCGAGCAGCCGATGATGGGTGGCGCCCTATCGACCGCCGGCGGGCTCACTTTCACCGGCGAAGGCAATGGCAACTTCAACGCCTACGACTCGAAGACCGGCAAGCTGCTCTGGCAATTCAACGCGGGAGCCGGCTGCAACTCGGCGCCGATGACCTACGAGTTCGAAGGCGAGCAGTTCGTCGCGGTGGCGTGCGGCGGCAACTTCCAAATCAGTTTCCCGCTCGGCGACGACGTCCTGATCTTCGGCTTGCCGAAGGGGACGGCGCCCGCCAAGGCGGCCAAGAAGAAGTAGGAGGGGCCCCGGTGCGTCTGCGCCGCCGGCCGCCAACCGGAGGCGCAGATGCCCGCGGGTGGGGGGAGGCCAATACCGAGGGACCCATGGCGCCTGCCTCGGTCCCAGTTAACGCCCCACGCGAGGAGGTGACACGAACGCAGTTTCGTCCGGCAAACGAAGCGCAAACCCATGGTGTCGCTGATGCAAGCGTAGGTCGAGTTTCGCAGCTGGCTGTCGTGGATCAGTCAACTCAACTCTGAGGGAAGCGCACCTATGAAGCGAATCGGGCTGGTTTGCCTGGGGCTGGCGTTGGGGGCGGCAAGCACCGTCCACGCGCAGGGCCTCACGATGCAGATGAGTAACGGCTGGAACTTCACGTTCTCAGGTAACGTGAACACGTTCATTTACTATGAGGCAAGCAAGAGCGAGGGAAACACCGTCACGCCTGGTGGGCTCACCCCGCCGGGTGAGGCGGTCCGGGCGACGCGGCTCACGGTCGGCCTGCTCCCTGCGTTTGCGGTGTTCGATGCGAAGGGCAAGGAAGGCAACACCGATCTCGGCGTCCACTTCGGCTTCGCGCCCAACGTGCAGTGCGCCACCGGCGTGAACGACTGCTTTGGAGCCCAGATCGATATGCGTCAGGTTTACCTGACAGTCGGCGGTACCTGGGGTCAGCTGCTCGTCGGCCGTGAGCTGGGTCTCTTCAACCGACAGAACATTCTGACGGACCAGACCCTGTTCGGCGTAGGCGCCACCGGAAACGGGACGCCAGGCGACGGGTTTGGCACGACTCTCGGCCGCATCGGGTTCGGCTACATCTATCCGAACTTCCGGGCGCAGATCACCTACTCCACCGCCGCGGGTAAGCCGTATCAGTTCTCGATCGGCGTCTTCGAAGCCGCATCGGTGGGCGACTACAAGTTCACCCAGACCCCGCGCGGCGAGGCCGAGTTCGTCTACAGCGCCAGCGGATTCAAAGGATGGGTCGGTGGCACGATCCAGAGCACCAAGGACGCGCCCACCAACGGCACGAGCATGACCGGCTACGGCGGCAGCGGTGGTCTCCGCTATGAGGGGAAGGCATTCTCGATCACCGGCTCGGGCTACTATGGAAAGGGCATCGGCACTACACTGTACGGCACCGCCGGCTCGGCTGACAACGGTCAGGGCAACGATGACGCCCGCAAGTCCTACGGCTTCATCGGCCAGATCACCGTCACCCCACAGAACAGTAAGGTGACGATCGCCGGCAGCTATGGCACCAGCTACCTCCAGCAGGCCAACAGCGATCCGGTGGACTTCAAGACCGAGAACACCCTGGTCTCCGGCGGCATTTACTACCAGGCCACCAAGTCGCTCAAAGTTGTGGGCGAGTTCGATTACTGGTGGACCAAGGGCAAGGTCAACGGCGCCACGCCAACGGGTCAGAACAAGAACCAGCAGTATGCCCCGGCTGTGGGCTTCATGCTCTTCTTCTGAGCCGACCCGTTATACTTGCAGCACTGTGTTCGAGCGACCCTCTTCGGAGGGTCGCTTGCTTTCCATCACCCGCGTCCGAGGTCCTCTTGACCAGATCAGTCGCCATCCTCGCCTCCCTCGGGATCGTCGCCTGCGGCTCGAGCATCGCCAAGCCAACGACAACGGCGAGTCAGCTTGCGCCCCCCGACGCCCTCCAATGCGTGATGAAGCAGTTCGAGCAACTCGGCTACCAGCGGACCATGTATGACAAGGACGAATTCCGGACCAGCGGCCGCAAGGTGAACCCCAAGATCACTTTCTCCAACGTGCAGTTTCGGAGAACGTGGGATCGGCTCGACGTCGAGATTGGGCCTGGCGCGAGCGGAACCGAAGTGAAGGTGACACCCTCGACGGCGGCCGAGTACTTTGGCCAGACCGGCCCCAACTACACCCAACTCAAGACCAGCGACGAAGCGGCTCAGGCAGCCGCCGCCGTTCAGCAGGTCTGCCGCGCAGCAGCTCCGCCGGCACCACCGTCTGGCCCCGCTCCACAGGCAGCACCCGCCGCACCGCCTGCCCCGGCGGCTCCGCAGCCCACCCCAGTGCAACCGCCGACTAACCCGGCCCCGACTCCTCCACCCCAGCAATAAGGTCCGCGCGCTCCAACCGCTTCGCTCCCGACCAGGGTCAGGTGATGTTTCTGCATTCCCACTCTCACATGACCCTGACGGGAGGGCATCCATGCGGTACGTCGCGGTGGTATGCCTGGCGCTGGCGTTGGCGAAAACGCAGCTCGCAAGCGCGCAGGGCCTCACCATGCAGAAGAGCACGGCTGGAGCTTCGCCTTCTCGGGCAACGTGAACGCCGTTCTCTACTACAGAAGAGCAACGCGGACGGTAACACCACCGTGCCTGGTGGGGTGACGCCGAGCGGCGGCGCGGTCAACGCGATTCGAATCACCAGCGGCCTGCTTCCGGCGTTTGCGGTGTTCGACGCCAAGGGCAAAGAGGGTTCCACCGACCCCGGCGTGCACTTCGGGTTTGCACCTCAGGTCAACTGCCGGACCGGCCAACGACTGCTTCGGTGCGCAGATCGACATGCGCCAGGTCCATCTCACCATCGGCGGAACCTGGGGGCAGCTGCTGGTGGCTCGAGCTACCTCAAGGCGTCCCAGGCCGAAAAGGATTTGGCAGCGGATGTCCGGACTGAGAATACGTTGATCTCCGGCGGCCTCGACCATCAAGCCACCAAATCGCTGAAGCTGGTCGGCGAGTTCGATTACTGGTGGACCAAGAGCAAGCTCAACGGCAACACGCCGCCTGGCCTGGCAAAGAACTCACAGTGGGCGCCCGTCGTGGGTGCGATGCTCTTCTCCTAGCGAATACATCACTCGCCAGTAGAAACGGCCCCCAATCGGCGCTAGCTTTGAGGGTTGAATGAAAAGCGGCTGATTCGATTGGAGGGAGTAGTGGCGGTACCCAAGCTGGATCTGGTGCAGCTTTCTCGCGGCGCCTCTGCCGGCGCGGTGACTCCTGCGCGTAAGCCCGGCTGGCTCAAGGTCAAGGCGCCGGGCGGACCGACCTATCTCGAGCTCAAAGGCCTCATGCGGGAGCTCGGGCTTCATACCGTTTGCGAAGAGGCCCGCTGTCCGAATATCGGGGAATGCTGGGAGCACAAGGCCGCCACGTTCATGATCCTGGGCGATGTGTGCACCCGGAACTGCACCTACTGCGCTGTTGCGCACGGCACGCCGAAAGCCTACGACCCCGAGGAGCCGGCTCGGCTCGCCGAGGCCGTGAGCCGGATGAGACTCGAGCACGTGGTGATCACCTCGGTCGATCGGGACGACTTGCCCAACGGGGGAGCGGAGGTCTTCGCCGCCAGCGTCCGCGAAATCCGTGCACGGATGCCCGGGACTTCGGTCGAGGTTCTGATTCCGGACTTCAAGGGCTCGGAAACGGCACTCCGAATTGTCATGGAAGCCGAGCCTGACATCCTCAACCACAACCTCGAAACCACTGACCGGCTGTACCGCCTGGCACGACCCGGCGGCCGCTATGATCGAGCCCTCGAGCTGTTGGCCCGTGCTCGGCGATTGTCACCCAACGCCCTCACCAAGTCGGGCATCATCCTCGGCCTGGGTGAAGAGTGGGACGAGATCGTGCGCTGTCTGCGCGACCTGCGCAGAAGCGACGTGGACATCGTGACCCTAGGCCAGTATCTCAGGCCGTCCGATGCGCACCTGCCGATTGCCCGCTATTACACCCCAGAGGAATTCGACGAGCTTCGCGCCATTGGCCTGGCGCTCGGCTTTGCCCACGTACAGGCAAGTCCGCTGACTCGCTCCTCCTATCACGCCTGGGCGCAGGTCGATCAGGCTCGAAGCGCGAGAGCCTGATGGCTCATTCCACCGCCGCTCGGCGCGCGCGGCAGACAGCCAAGCCCAGCCCCAGTGCGCTGGCCGAAGAGTATCGCGGCTGGCTCCGTCAGATGATGGTCATTCGCCGATTCGAGGAAAAAGCCGGCGAAGCCTACAGTCTCGGCAAGATCGGCGGCTTCTGTCACCTCTACATCGGTCAGGAAGCAGTCGCGGTCGGGAGCATCGCCGCGCTTCGGCCCGACGACTATATCGTGTGCTCCTATCGCGAGCATGGGCACGCGCTGGCGCGCGGCATGTCGCCGAGAACGGTGATGGCCGAGCTGTTCGGCAAAGCTGCGGGCTGCTCGAAAGGCAAGGGCGGCTCGATGCATCTCTTCGACGCCGAGCGGCACTTCATGGGGGGCCACGGCATTGTGGGTGGCCACATTCCTCTCGCAACCGGGCTTGCCTTCGCCGCAAAGTATCGCAACACCGAGCAGGTCGCGGTGTGCTACTTCGGCGAAGCGGCCGTCAACAACGGCGCCTTTCACGAAGCGCTGAACATGGCGGCCTTGTGGAAGCTGCCCTGCATCTACATCTGCGAGAACAATCGGTACGGGATGGGTACGGCGCTGGAACGGGCCAGCGCGATCTACGACATCTCCGAGCGAGCGTCCTCCTATGACATGATCAACGAAGTCGTAGACGGTCAGGACGTTCTGGTAATGAAGAATGCAATGGATCGCGCGGTGGAGCGGGCCCGCCTTGAAAAAGCCCCGACGTTGCTCGAGGTACGCACTTACCGGTTCATGGGTCACTCGATGTCCGACCCCATCCACGGGCACTATCGTACCAAGGAGGAGGTCGAGGAGCACCGCAAACGCGACCCGATCGCCCTGTGGTCGCGCAAGCTCATCACCGACAGTCTGATGGATGAGCCGGCGATACGCACGCTCGACGCCGAAGTCACGGCTGAGATCGCCGAGGCGTACGAGTTCGCGGACAAAGCGCCGGACCCGGAGCCGGGAGAGTTGTTTACCGATGTCTATAAGGAGACAGGCGTGAACGGTGAACGGTAAACGGTAAACGGGGCATCCCGCCTAGCGAGCCCCCGTTCACCGTTCACCGTTTACCGTTTACGCAGTTAAAGAACCTTGCCTGTTCTCACCTACCGCGACGCCCTGAACGCCGCTCTGCGCGAGGAGATGCGGCGTGACCCCGACGTCTTCCTCATGGGCGAGGAAGTCGGGGTCTATCAGGGTGCGTACAAGGTTAGTCGAGGGCTGCTCGAGGAATTCGGCCCAATGCGGGTGGTGGACACGCCCATCACCGAGCTCGGCTTCGCCGGTGTGGGTGTGGGAGCCGCAATGGCGGGCCTGCGGCCCGTGATCGAGTTCATGACCTGGAACTTCGCCCTTCTTGCCATTGATCAGCTGGTCAACTCCGCAGCCAAGATGCGGTACATGTCGGGCGGACAGGTTGGCGTGCCCGCCGTGTTTCGGGGACCGGGCGGTGCAGCGCTCCAGCTGGGTGCGCAGCATTCGCAGGCGTTCGAGAGCTACTACGCGCACATCCCGGGACTGAAGGTCGTCATGCCGGCCACACCGGCAGACGCCAAGGGGCTGCTCAAGACGGCCATCCGGGACGACAATCCCGTCGTTTTCATCGAAGGCGAGATGCTGTACAACACCAAGGGCGAAGTCCCCGAAGGGGAGTACACGATTCCGCTGGGCCAGGCCGAGGTCAAGAAGAGCGGCCGCGACGTGACCATCGTATGCCATTCGAAGACGGTCAGCGTAGCACTCAAGGCCGCGGAGCAGTTGGCGGGCGAAGGGATCGAAGCAGACGTAGTCGATCTGCGCACGATCCGCCCGCTCGATCACACCACGGTGCTCGAGTCGGTAGGCCGGACGCACCGTTGCGTGGTGGCTGAGGAAGGCTGGCCATTTGCAGGAGTCGGAGCGCAGGTGGTGGACGTGATCCAGCGGGAGGCCTTCGACGAGTTGGATGCACCGGTGGTGCGGGTAACCGGCGCCGACGTTCCGATGCCCTACAACAAGCAACTGGAGAAAGCGGCGAAGGTAGATCCGGGCAAGGTGGTCGAAGCGGTTGGACGAGTGCTCTACCGTTAGCGGAAAGTCACATGGCAACTCAGGTCGTCATGGAGGCTCTCTCTCCCACTATGGAAGAGGGTCGCCTGGTCGAATGGAAGAAGCAGGAGGGCGAGCAGGTCGCTGCGGGTGACGTGCTGGCCGAGGTCGAGACCGATAAGGCGGTGATGGAGCTGGTCGCCCGCGTGAGCGGGGTGCTGCTGCGCCAGACGGTGAAGGCCGGCCAGACCGTCCCGGTCTCGACCCCCGTTGCTGTCATCGGCGCGCCGGGCGAAGCCGTCGCGGCCGGGAACGGCGTTGGAGCCGACACGGCGAAGCGCCCGGCTCCGCAGCCGGCCCAGGATGCCGCGGCAAAGCCGGCGGCCCAGAAGCCCGCGGCCACACCCGCGGCAAGCACGCCCCCCGCACCACCGCTTCCTTCAGCTGCTCAGCCGTCCCCGGCCGCGTCGGCTCTTTCCTCGGCGCCGGGGGCACGCGTGAAAGCGTCGCCACTGGCGCGACGTATTGCGGCCGAGCGCGGGCTCGACCTGCATGGCGTCCAGGGATCGGGACCAGAAGGTCGCGTCGTGCTACGCGATCTCGAGCGTGCAGCGCCGACGGTCGCCCCCACTCGCCCGCCCGCTCGCCCCACACCCGCTCCCGGCTTGCCGGCACCGGCAGCAGCCGAGTCGGCGAAAACGGCCCCGCCTCCTGCTCCGGTCGTCCCCGCCGGCGCACCCTACGCCGACCTCCCGCTTACGCAGCTGCGCAAGACCATCGCTCGCCGGCTCGTGCAGTCCATCGGACCAATTCCGACGTTCTATCTCACCAGCGAAGCCGACATGGAGCGGGTCTCGGAAGCCCGCGAGGCCCTGCTCGAGGGAGATCGCCGGGCCAGCGGGTCGGGCGCGGAGGTCAAGGTGTCGTTCAACGACATCCTCATCAAAGCCGTTGCAACCGCGCTTCGTCAGCACCCGGCGTGTAATGCGTGGTGGCAGGAGGATCACATTCGCTACTGGGCCGAGATCCATGTCGGCATGGCAGTGGCGATCGAGGATGGGCTGATCACTCCGGTGATCCGGCACGCCGACCAGAAGACGCTGCGGGAGATTGCCGTCGAGGCCCGCGATCTCGCAGCACGCGCCCGTGCCCGGCGGCTGGCACCGGACGAGTACACTGGAGCGACATTCTCAGTCTCGAACCTAGGCATGCTCGACATCGAGGAGTTCACTGCGGTGATCAATCCGCCCGAAGCGGCGATCCTGGCGGTCGGCCGGATCAGCCGTAAGGCAGTAGAGCACGAAGGCCAGATGGCCCTTCGCCGCCGCATGAGGCTCACCATGTCGTGCGATCACCGGGTGATCGATGGAGCCACCGGTGCGCGCTTCCTCCAAACGCTGAAGGGCATGCTGGAAAATCCCTTGGCCCTGGTCTGGTAAAGCGTGAACGGTGAACGGTGAACGGGCCTTGCCCTTCACACCCCGTTTACTGTTCAGTGGTTACTGTTCACGCTTTTTCTTTTGAGGAGATCTGTGGCAAACAACTTCGACGTCATCATCGTAGGCGGCGGCCCCGCCGGTTACGTGAGCGCCATCCGCGCAGCACAGCTCGGTCTCGCGACCGCAGTGGTCGAACGCGACAAGCTGGGCGGCGTCTGCGTCAATATCGGGTGCATTCCGACCAAGGCGCTGCTCCACAGCGCCTGGCTGGCGAACGTGATCCGGCATGACGCCAAGGAGCTGGGGCTCAGCACCGGCGAGCTGACCACCGACTATGGAGTGGCGATGCGCCGGTCGCGCAAGGTCTCGGAGCAGAACTCCAAAGGCGTCGAGTTCCTGATGAAGAAGCACAAAATCACGGTCATCCGCGGCTCGGCAAAGCTCCTCACCGGCAAGCGGGTGCAGGTCGGCAACGACACTTACACCGCTGCGAAGGGAGTCGTGCTGGCCACCGGCACGCGCGTCAAGGGATTGCCCCAAATCGGACTCGAGCTGGACAAGGCCACCGTTATCAGCTCTGACGAAGCGTTGTTTCTCGAAAAGGCCCCTGCTTCACTCGCCATCGTTGGCGCCGGCGCGGTCGGCTGCGAGTTTGCCGATGTCTTCAATGCGTTCGGAACCAAGGTTACGCTGATCGAAGTCCTTCCACGCATTCTCCCGATCGAAGACGCCGAAGCGTCCGACGCATTGACCAAGAGCTTCAAGAAGCGTGGCATCACGGTCCTCGTCGGCGCAAAGATCACCAAGGCAACCGTAACCAAGACCGGCGTGTCGCTCGAGATCGAAGTGGGCGGGAAGACCGAAAAGGTCGACGTCGAAAAGGTGCTGATGGCTGCCGGGCGCGCGATGAACACCGAGGACCTGGGCCTAGCGGAAGCCGGCGTGAAGCTCGACCAGAGCGGCTTCATCCAGGTGAATCCGGCCACGTTGGAAACCACGGCCGCCGGTGTCTATGCCATCGGCGACGTTGCAGGACCGCCGATGTTGGCACACAAAGGCAGCCGGGAAGGCATCCATGTGGCCGAGCTTCTGGCGGGGCATCCGCCCCGCCCCATCGACTACACCAACGTCCCCAGCGTGACGTATTGCCATCCGGAAGTCGCCAGCGTGGGACTGACGGAAGAGCAGGCCAAGGCAAAAGGGATTCAGATTCAGGTGGGTCGTTTTCCGTTCAGCGCCAACGGACGGGCGCGGACCTCGAACGAGACGGAAGGGTTCGTCAAGATCATCCGCGAGGCCAAGTTCGGCGAGATCGTGGGGGCTCACATCGTTGGCTCGCACGCGTCCGAGATGATCCACGAGCTGGTCGTGGCTCGCACCAACGAGTACACCGTGGAAGAAGTGGACCTCGCCATCCACGCTCACCCGACGTTGTCCGAAGCGACGGCGGAAGCCGCCCTGGATTCGATGGGCCGGGTGCTGCACATCTGAGCGCCGCGCGCGTGGCGACGGCCGGCGTCGCATCGGCCGCCCTGTTCGGGGCCATGGTCGTCATCCTTGCCGTGTTTGGTGTGGACGTCCTCCGCTCGGGCTTTCTGGCGGGACCTCCGGGCAGCGGACCTTCGGTCGCGGGCGGATCGACCGCCGCCGCCCTCCTCGTCGGTGGAACCTTCGGTGGCTTCGTGCTTGCCGGCCTCCTCGCCTGGTGGCTGCTGGCTCCGATCGGCTCTCTCTATCCTCGGACCGGCTTGGCAGTCTGCAGCAGCTTTGCCACCGTGGTCCTGATGCTGATCGGCCAGCCGGTTCATCAGCTGTTTGGTCAACCCGGACTGCTGGCGTTCGCAGCGGTGCTCGCCGCTGGGGCCGCAGTGTTCGCCCGCAAAGCCCGTCGCGCCGCCCAAAGTCAATGAATCGACCGGTGCTGGTGGTGGACGTGGGCACTCGGCCATACGGCGAAGTGCTGGAGCTTCAGCGTTCGCTGGTCCGCCGGCGCCTGGCTCAGGAGCACACGGATGATCTCCTGCTGCTGGTGGAGCACCAGCCCGTGATCACGCTCGGGCGAGGCACCAGACCCACCAGCGTTCCCCTCGCGCCGTCAGAGCTCGTTCGGCGCGGCGTCGAAGTGTTCGAGGTGGAGCGCGGCGGGGACGTTACCTGGCACGGACCGGGACAACTCGTGGGATATCCCATCCTGGATCTTGCCGGCCATCGGCAGGATCTCCACTGGTACCTGCGGACGCTCGAAGCCGTCCTGATCGCTGCGTTGGACCGACTCGGCGTCCCGGCGAGCCGGACGCCCGGGCTCACCGGCGTCTGGGCCGGCGGCCGGAAGATCGCAAGCATCGGGGTCCACGTGAAGCAGTGGGTCACGCTTCACGGTTTCGCGCTCAATGTGACCAACGATCTGGCCGGCTTCGACCTCATTGTTCCTTGCGGTATCGAAAACGTGATAATGACGAGCGTCGCGCGGGAGCGCAGCGGGACCACCGAGCCGTCGGCACTATGGAAGGAGACCAGGGCTGCCGTCATAGACGCTTTCGGAGAGTTGTTCGACCGGGAGCCCGTCGGCGCGCTGCTCGAGGCAGACGGAACCGTATCGATTCAACGGACGTTCTAGCCGGTACTCACATCATCCAACTCCTCAGCGAAAAGGCGGATCAGCGGTGAGTCCATCCAGCGTCTCCCCGCCGGACATCGTCGACGTGCGACCACCAGAGGATGTGCGTCTTCCGCCGGGACAGATCCGAACTCAGAAATGGCCGGTGCTGCATTACGGCACGGTCCCGAAAGTGGACCCGGCAACCTGGAGTTTCGAGGTGCGCGGCGCGGTTGCGAATCCCCTCACGCTAGGGTGGGCCGAGCTCGAACCACTGCCCCGCCGCGAGACAGTATGCGACATCCATTGCGTGACACGCTGGAGCCGTTACGACAACAGATTCAGTGGGGTACCGGTGCAGGTCCTGCTTGCTCGAGCCCGGCCTGCACCAACCGCGAAGTACGTACTGGTGCACTCCGAGCACGGCTTCACCACGAATTTGCCGCTGGATGATCTGGATCGCCCGGCCAACCTGCTCGCGCTCACCTATAACGGAGAGCCGCTGACGGCGGAACACGGGGGACCGGTACGGCTGTTGGTGCCTCACCTGTATCTGTGGAAGAGCGCGAAATGGGTCCGGGGGTTCGAGCTGTTGGAAGACGACACCCGGGATTCTGGGAGCAGAACGGCTACCACATGCGGGGCGATCCTTGGCAGGAGCAACGCTACGGTCGGCCAGACTATTCCAGAATGCGACGGGGCCCGGTCGCCTGATCGTCGGCCCGGGAGGCCGGCCACCCGTTGAATTTGCGCCGCCTCTCCATCATCCTCCGTACCATGGCAGAAGCGACTCGGCGACCCTCGCCGGATGCGCAGGCGGAGCAGCGGGTCCGGGAGATTCTCCGTGCGGCCGACAGTTGGTCGAAGGAAGCCCCGACCGCCTTGTTTCCGGCAATCCGAGCTGTTTGCATCCGCCTGGCCGAAATGGTGGCGGACCAGCGGCACTATCTAGCTCCGCTCCCGGAGCCTCAGGAATCCGAGCGCCGCACAGTGCTGTCGCTCATCGCGGACCGGCTCCGCGGGCCGGCGGTGACCCAGGGGCTGGAGCAGCACCTCAAGTCGCTGGAGGAGTTGGAGCTCCGGTCCACCGGTTCATGGGCTACGGTGGACGCCGCCCAGACCGAGTGGATCACCACCGCCATCCGCTACCTCGAGACGAGCGCCGGAAAATTGCCCGCGAACGAGCGTCCCGACCCCTACTGGGCGGATGACGTCGTCGCGGGCATTATCGCTTCTGTAAGGGCGCTGATCGGCGTCGACGAGCTGCACGCTCGCACCGAAGCCCGTTATTCCGGCCCGATTCGGAAGGAGACCATGCCTCCCGAAGAATGACTTACGCCGGGACGGCTTCCTCGGCCGGTGCCGGCTGACCCCTCCGTTGTCCCTCCCGTTCGCCCATCAGCTCGAAAAATCTTCCGAAGACATTGATCCCGGTCCAGAGCTGCTCCAGAGACAGCTTCTCATTAGGCGAATGGAGCCGGTCGTCCGGCAGTCCGATCCCGGTCAGGACCACCGGCGCGCCGGACTGGCCCAACTCGGGCACGATGGGAAGGGAGCCGCCGGACCGAGCCCTCACGGTACGACGCCCGGTCACCTCTTCGAACGCGGCATCAAGAACATCGAAGGCCGGATCGCTGGTGTCCACCTGGACCGGGTCGCTGCCATGGAGCATGCGAACCTCGACATCGGCGTATTTCGGGGTCACCCGTGCGACCGCACGAACCAGCTGGCGCTGGACCCGCTCGAGCGTTTGCCCGGGGACCAGACGCAAGCTGACTTTGGCGGTTGCCTGTGCAGGGATAACGGTCTTGGCTCCGTCGCCGGTGAAGCCACCGCGGATGCCATGGATCTCGAATGTTGGCAGCGCCCAGGTTCGCTCGAAGACGCTGTATTCCTTGAGGCCGGTGAGTGCCTTGGCGCCGACTTCGGTTTCCAGATACTGACGCTTTTCGAACGGTAGCCGCTTCCACGCCTTGAGCTCCGACTTGCTGGGCGACTTCACGTCCTTGTACAACTTCGGGATCTGAATCCGGCCGCTCTCGTCCTTGAGCTCGCTGAGCATGCGGACGAGCGTCTCAATCGCATTGGGCGCCACCCCGCCGAAGCTGCCCGAGTGCAGGTCCTGGTCGAGCGTCCGCACCACGATCTCGGCGTAGCAAATTCCCCGGAGCGCAGTGTAGACCGCCGGTATGCCGGGCGCGTAGTACGCCATATCGCTTATCAGCGCGGCGTCTACCTTGGTTCGCCACGGCTCCTCTCGCAACAAATCGGAGATGACGTGCCCGCCGCACTCCTCTTCGCCTTCGAAGATGAATCGAACGTTGAGCGGGGGCTTGCCGTCCGGCGCGCGGACGGCCTCGTACGCCTTGAGCAGGCAGTAAACCTGGCCCTTGTCGTCGTCGGCGCCGCGGGCGAACAGATTTCCGTCCCGTACAGTGGGCGAGAACGGAGGCGACTCCCATTCTTCGAGCGGGTCGGGCGGCTGAACGTCGTAGTGGCCGTAGACCAGAAGGGTCGGCTTTCCTTCGACCGGTGGGCTCTCCGCCCAGACAACCGGGTGGCCTCGACCCTCGAGCAGCGTGACGTGCGCGCAGCCCAAACGCCCCAACTCGGCGGCCAACCATTGGGCTGCGACCCTACAATCCGCAGCATGTTCGGGAAGTGCGCTCACGCTGGGAATGGACAGAAAGTCCCCGAGCTCGCTGAGCAAGCGATCCCGTTCCCGAGTTACGAAGTCGTTGTCCATACTTAAGTAAAGTACAGGTATAAGCCGAAGGTGAGAAGCCGCAATCAATGTGATTTAAATCACAGCGGGGACTTTTTTGGGGGTGTAGCCTCTCCGGGCCCGGTCGCCGTCGGGTCCCGGCGGCTTCCACAGACTATATCATTTTCGGAGGTAATAAATGCATCGCAGCCTTGCCACGCTTGCTGGAGCCGCCGCATTGGCGCTCGTAACCGTGACGGCCTCAGCTCAGCAGCAGCCCGCCGCCCCGGCGCCCCAGCAGAATCCCCCGGTCGAGACTGGTGCGTTGGATACCACCAAGACCATGACGCCTGCTCCGACGACGCCCTCTGCGACGACCGACACCGGTTACACCGCAGCGAAGGACACTAGCGCCGATTCCTCCAAGAGCAAGAAGAAGGGGAAGTACGGCGAGCCGACCGACACGACGAAGCCGAAGCAGGACTGAGTCGAGTAGGTCTTCAATAAAAGACGAGACCGGGTGAGGGGCGTGAGGGAAGGTCCTCGCGTCACTCACCCGTTCACTTTCCGGCGGTCGAATCAACCCCAGCTCGCACCGAGTCACCCACAGCGCGAGCCAACCTTCCCAGCGCACTATCTCCCTCGGTATCTCCTACGAGGTCCCGTAGCGCTGCCACGCTCTTGCCGACGTCCTGTCCATGCGCGTCGTACCACCGGTCGAAAAGATCCAGCCGGGTACGGTAGATCCGCGCGCCTACCAGCCGGGCATTGTTCACGGGACGCTCGGCCAGACGCCCGATGCGAAACGTCTTGAGCTGGGATCCGATCGGGCCCTCGAGCTGTGCCCTCGCCCAAGCCCCTGCCGCAGAGCGTCCCGAGTCGAGTGTTTCCGGTGAGGGATGCGAATCGTAAAGTCGGTTCAGTCTGCTGACCAGAGAATCGTAATACTCACCCAGAACGATTTCGTCGTGCCAGCGATCGGCCGCACGCTGCGACGCGATTGAATCGCCTCTTGCCCGAAAGAAGTGCTCTGCCGCCCGGTACGCGACCAGCTGTGCAAAGCTCTCGTTGAAGGGCGTCGCGCTCCGCACGTACAGAGAGTTGTGCGCGATCTCGTGAAAGACCAGTGCGGCGAGCTCGACCGAATCTTCCGTCAGTGCGGTGGAGAGCAGTGGATCGTTGAACCAACCGAGCGTGGAGAAGGCCGCGGCCGGACGGAGGTAGACGTCGTATCCCCGCGCCGCGAGTCGGACAGCCTCGCGCTTCCCCGCGGCGACGTCGAAGAATCCCTTGTATGGAATCCGCCCCACGATGGGATATTTCCAGGTGTAGGGGCAGATACAGTCCTTGGGCGCGGCCGACAGATTGAGCAGCAGCGTATCCCGACCGACATCCGAGTAAGTCGTATAGGTCTGCTTGGCGGCGAGGCCCAGCTGCGCGGCGTAGTCGCGAGTATCGAGGACCAGCTGGAGCTGACTCCGAAGCTCCGGCTTGGTGGCGGGATTCCGGACCAGATCAGCAATGGGCCGGCGAGACTGGAGGATTCGAGTTTCCTCCATGCCGGCCCGGGTGAGGTAGCGGACGTCCTCGCTCGCGATGTAGGCCGTGCCATACCCGGCCATCAGGACGCCCACAACGATGAAAAAGATCATGACGCCGCGGGCCATCCCTCGGGTCAGCGGATCCGCACCAGGCCGATCCGCGGAACGAGGTCGCTCGAAATTGCGGCGCCGTTTGTACCTGCCAAACGGAACTGCACTGCGGCCGCTCCCGGCCCCTGTTTGATCCTCACGTGATGACCCGACCCCTGTTTCAAGGTGCCGGCCCGTTGGTAGGTCCCGGTCGTCGTGCTGTCCGGCGCGAGCGGGTACGGGCGCGGGTAAGTGTCCGGGTCCTGCTGATTCAGCTGAGCAAATTTGGACCGCAGGTTGAGGCTGAGGTAACCCAGTCGGGGGTCGGCCGGCGTGAAGCCCGGCAGGTGATCCAGGTAGTTCGCCAGGTTCCAGTAGGTATCCAGATCGGAGAACGACTGACCCGACTGTTGGGCCACGTTGTCCGCGCCAACACGCGTGGTCCGCTCCAGCTTGAGCGTGAAATCCGTGCCCTTGACTATGAACTGGCTCGCGTCCTCCGTCGAGGTGCCGAACTGCTCCGTCAGCCAACGCACCATCAGCCAGTTGGCGCCGCGCTCCGTCAACGACCCACTCGACTGCGCCGACTCGATCAGCGCAGTGATTTCCGGATTCGACAGATACTTGTACGCATTGTCGTAGTTGGCGAACGCAAATTGGGTCAGCGTATTGGGTGATCGACCCAGAGTCGGATTCTGATCGTCAGGGATCAGCCGCCCACCCAGCTCTTCGGCATAGTGAGAGAGTCCCTCGTTCAGCCAGGTGTCTTCCGCGTCCCCGTTCAGCGTCAGGGCGTGCTGGCCGTAGCTGATCATGTGCTGAAATTCGTGGATGAACGTCGGCGGCAGATTGTCCAGCGCGAACGACTTCGACAGCGTGCAAATGGGGCTCACCGGATCGGGAACGATGCTGTAAAAGATCTCGGCCGCGTTCGAGCCGGTCTGACCGGGCTCCAGATCGATGCTGAAGAAGTAGCCCAGAATCACGCTGTTGGTGCTGTTGCAGTTCCCGCTCAGCTTGTTGATCTGCGGGGAGAGCAGCACGTATACGACGCCATTGCCGTCGATGTCGGATTCGCGACCGAAATTCGTGGTATCGATCGGGTAGAGAAAATTGTCGAACAGCCTGCCGACGTTCTGGAGGTCGGTCGCGCTGTAACGTTGTGTCGCGCTCGCAGCGTTGTCGACGAAGATCGCTACCTTGGCCCCGACGTGCTGCGCGGTTGCCGTGACCGGCACGAACGGCGAGTCACAGTTGGCGTTCCGGCACACAAGAAACGTCCTCTGGGCTCCCGAATCGGGCGGCGGTGCCGCCGCGAGCGAGGGGTGCGCCACCTTCGCCCTGAAAGCGGTGCGAGGATCGCGGGCCGTCTGCTTTTCGCGCTGGCGCAGCATCGCGTGGAACTTCTCAGCCGTGAGTGGGGGCTTGAAGGCACTCAGCAGCGGCGAGGGCAGCGGGCTCTCGTCCGCGACCGCAGTGGTGAGCGACGCACCGGTGATGGCGTATTGACCCGTAATTCCCGAGTTGGTCTGCTGTCCGGCGGTCGCCGCGGCCACATAGAGGTATTCGGCGCCGCTGCTTCCAGCGGCCGGCACTGACGGCACCGCGACACAGGGGCTGGTCGCGGTCGGATCGGTGACGCTGGCCTCCCCGGGGGAAAGCGCCGTGGGAGTTACCTGGTTGCAGTTGAGCGACGGAGGGGGATTCGGACCACTCGAGTCGTTACCGCAGGCAGCCACGGACGCCACCGAAAGAATCGAAACAAGCGCAAGCTTATGGGACACGTTAGAAGGTGCTCCGGCAGGGTGAGTTGACCGGGCTAGAACCGAGCAAGATACGACAGGACAACAGCTTTGACAATCGCCGGAGGGGTCCGTACCTTGACACCGTGTCCGACGAAGCCTGGCTGGCTCACATCAAATTCGATGCCGAAGGGCTGGTCCCCGTGGTGGCGCAGGAGAGCCGCTCCGGGGACGTTCTCATGGTCGCCTACGCAGACCGGGAGGCCCTCAAACAGACCCGCGCTACTGGTCTGGCTCACTATTTCAGCCGGTCCCGGCGGACGCTGTGGCAAAAAGGCGCGACATCGGGCCATATCCAACGAGTCCGAGAAATTCGACTCGATTGTGACGGGGACACGGTGTTGTATCGTGTCGATGCATCGGGGCCCGCCTGCCACACCGGGGAACGTACCTGTTTCGCCTGGCAGGTGACGAACGGCGGGGACACGGCGCACACGGTCGATCCCGGTGCGCATCCGATCAGTCGGCTCGCCCGGCGCATTCATGACCGCGCCACCACTCGTCCTCCCGGGTCCTACACAGCGAAGCTGTTCGAGGGCGGCCCGACCGCCGTTGCGCAGAAGGTCGGCGAGGAAGCGACCGAGGTGGTCGTCGCGGCATTAGCCCAAGACGGCGGCAGCCTCACCTCGGAGGCCGCCGACTTGTTGTATCACCTGCTCGTGCTGCTGGAGATCAAGGGCGTGACGGTTGACGATGTGTGGCGGGAGCTGGAGGCAAGGGAGAAACAGCGTGAACCGTAAACGCTCTTAGAAAAAAATGGCTTTCGTTCACCTCCACACCCACAGCGAATACTCCCTGCTCGACGGCGCCAATCGGATCCCCGAGCTGGTCGAGCACGTCAAGAAGCTGGGCATGGACAGCCTGGCCGTCACCGATCACGGAAATCTCCACGCCGCCTGGAGCTTCTACGAGGAGGCGAAGGCCCAAGGCATCCGCCCGATTCTCGGCTTTGAGGCATATCTGGCATTCGGCTCCCGGCGGGAACAGCAGAAGCCGGCGTGGGCCCCGACCCCCTACAGCCATCTCGTGCTGTTGGCCATGAATCGCGTCGGCTATCACAATCTGGTGCGGCTCTCATCCATTGGCTTCACCGAAGGGTTCTATCGCCGCCCGCGAATCGATCGGGAGGTGCTGGAGCAGCATCGCGAAGGGATCGTCTGCCTCGCGGCCTGCCTCTCGGGTGAGGTGGCGCTCTGGCTTCGCCAGGGCAAGTACGACGAGGCGAAGAAAAGCGCCGAATGGTTTGCCTCGCTGTTCGGTCCGGAGCGGTTCTGGCTCGAAATTCAGCAGCACGGCATTGCGGACGAAAAGATCGTCACCGAAGGGATGCTGCGGCTCGGCCGCGAGCTGGGCATCGGCGTCGTCGCAACCAACGATGCTCACTATCTGCGGCGCGAGGACGCCGAGGCGCATGACGTTCTGCTTGCCATCGGTACCGGAGCTGATCTCGACGACCCGAAGCGGTTCCGCTTCCTGGGACAGGAATCGTACGTCAAGTCAGAAAAGGAAATGCGGGCGCTGTTCCGGGACCACCCGGAAGCGCTGGACAATACGGCTCGGGTGGCTGACCTCTGCGAGTTCTCATTCGAGAAGCGATACTACCTCCCGGGCTTTCCCCGCCCCGCCGAGTATGCGAGCGACGAGGCCTTGCTGGAGCACCTCGCCACTCACGGCGCCGAAGCCCGCTACGGCGCGGCGCTGCCGGAGGCGGTGAAGGAACGGCTCGATTACGAGCTGGGTGTCATCAACCGTGCCGGATACGCGGGCTACTTCCTCATCGTTCAGGACTTCATCGCCGCGGCGCGCAATCGTGGCATTCCGGTCGGCCCGGGCCGCGGCTCGGCCGCAGGATCACTGGTGGCCTACAGCCTCGGGATCACCAACGTCGATCCGCTCCGATTCGATCTCCTGTTCGAGCGCTTCCTCAATCCCGAGCGGGTGTCGATGCCGGACATCGATGTGGACTTCTGCTTCGAGCGGCGGGGCGAGGTGATCGAGTATGTGCGGGAGCGCTACGGTCGGGACAGCGTCGGCCAGATCGTGACCTTCGGAACGATGAAAGCGCGCGCGGCCGTCAAGGATGTGGCCCGCGTGCTCCGGATCCCACCCGGCGACGCCGACCGGCTCACCAAGCTCATCCCGTCGGGCCCGGCGTACAGTCTCACGATTCCGGAAGCCGCGGATCGGATTACCGAAATCAAGGATCTGATGCGCAGCGACGCGACCTATCAGCGTCTGATCGATCTCAGCTCGCGCATCGAAGGCATCTCCCGACACATGTCGGTCCATGCCGCCGGCGTCGTGATTGCCCCAGGTCCGCTGGCCGAGTATGTGCCGGTGTGCACGGCCCCGACGAAGGGCGCCGGCCAGGCCGCCGATGGCGATGACGCCATCATCACCCAGTACGACATGGTGGCACTCGAGAAGGTCGGCATGCTCAAGATGGACATGCTCGGCCTCAAGACCCTGACGGTCATCCAGGATGCCTGCGCCTTGATTCACGAGCGCACCGGTGAGCGCCTGGACATGGACGCTGTACCGTTCGATGACCCTGCGGCGTATGCGTTGCTCAGAGCCGGTCGTACGGCCGGCATTTTCCAGTTCGAGTCACCGCTCGCAACCGACACCTTGCGTGCCATCAAGTGCGACCGGTTCGACGATCTGGTCGCCTGCAATGCGCTGCTGCGCCCCGGTCCGCTGGATGCGGGCATGCACACCGTCTTCATCCGGCGTAAGCTCGGACTGGAGCGGGTCACCTACCTCCATCCGTCGCTCAAGGAAATCCTCGAGCCCACCTACGGTGTCATCACCTATCAGGAACAGGTGATGCGGATCGCGAACGTGCTGGCCGGATTCAGCCTTGCCGAAGCCGACGTGCTGCGGAAGGCCGTGGGCAAGAAGGACCAGGAGCTGGCCAATCAGGAGGTGGCCAAGTTCGTGGAACGCGGCGTCGCCCAGGGGCATCCACGCCACGTGATCGAGGAGCTGGGCCGGCAGATCGTCACCTTCGGACGGTACGGCTTCAACAAGTCGCATTCGGTCGCCTACTCGGTCCTCTCCTATCAGACGGCCTGGCTCAAGGCACACCATCCCGCCGAATTCATGGCTGCGTTGCTGTCTTCGGAGATCGGGAACACCGACAAGGTCGTTCAATACATCAACGAGGCCCGCGAGCTGGGACTCGAGGTGCTCCCGCCGGACGTGAACGAATCGGGTTGGAAGTTCACCGTGGTGGGGCCGGAGCGGATGCGATTCGGGCTGGGCGCGATCCGCAACGTGGGCCGCGGCGCCATTGAATCGATCCTCGACGCTCGCGGCGCCGGGCCGTTCAGATCGTTGAGCGACCTGGTAGATCGCATCGACCTGAGGATTTGCAACAAGCGGGTGCTCGAGTCCCTGGTCGCCGCCGGCGCCTGCGACTCCCTGGGCGGCCACCGCAAGCAGCAGGCGGAGGCGCTCGATCGGGTGCTCGCCGAGGCACAGCTGATTCAGCAGGAGCGAGAGGCCGGGCAGGTCTCGCTGTTCGGCGACATAGCAGCGCACCGACCGGCATTGGCGCTCCCCGACGTCCCGCCCTGGACTGAGGCGGAGCGGCTCACGCGTGAAAAGGAAGTCCTCGGCTTTTTCATCTCGGGCCATCCGCTGGAGCGGTTCCGCAGCGAGGTGGAGCTGTTCGGCTCGCGCACCACCGCCACACTCGGCGAATGGAGCGAGCATCCGGTGAGCATCGGCGCAGTCGTCACGGCGGTAAAACGACAGATTTCGAAAAAGACCGGAAAAGAGTACGCCCGCCTCGTGCTGGAAGATTTCCACGGCACCAGCGACGCCATCGTCTTCCCGGAATCGTGGGCCCGGCTCAATCAGATCGTGCTGCCCGACAGCGCGCTACTGCTCACCGGCGGGTACAGCGCGCGCGATCGCGGAGAAGACCAGGCGCCGTTCGTGGTGGAGGCGGCTCGCCCGCTGGCGGACCTCAAGACGTCCGGTGCAGTGGGGTTGAGTCTGCGCTGGGGGGCTCCCGGACAACCCGACGCGCTCAAGGCCGCGGCAGCGCTCTGCAGCGCTCATCCGGGGCCCGTTCCCGTCTATATTGATTGGTCCGATGGGAATGGCGAAGCTGTCCGACTCCGCGCCAAGCGCGTGCGTGTGGCCGCGGAGGAGGAGCTTGTGCGGGCCCTTCGGGACCTCCTGGGTAGCGATGCCGTCCACTACGTGAAAGCGGGCTGAAAGCCGATGCCGCCGACGTACACGCTCGAGTTCGAGAAGCCGCTCCTCGAGTTGGAGAAGCAGATCGACGAGCTCAAGCGACTGGGCGAGGAGCGTGAGCTCGACGTCGAGGGGGAGCTCCAGGGGCTGCAAAGCAAACTCGAGCAGCTTCGGGCGGAGATTTATCAGAGTCTTTCCCCGATGCAACGCGTCATGGTTGCCCGCCACCCCCGTCGCCCGTACACGCTCGACTACCTGAGCACCATCTTCACCGACTTCATCGAGCTGCACGGCGACCGGCTGTTTCGCGACGATCCGGCGATCGTCGGCGGCTGGGCTCGGTTGGCTGGTGTGTCGGCGATGGTGATCGGCCACCAGAAGGGGCGCGACACCAAGGAGAATCTCAAGCGCAACTTCGGGATGCCCCACCCGGAGGGATACCGGAAGGCGCTCCGCCTCATGGAGCTCGCGGCAAAATTCAACGCGCCGGTCATCACCCTCATCGATACGCCCGGCGCGTACCCTGGCTTGGGCGCGGAAGAGCGAGGCCAATCGGAGGCGCTCGCACGCAACATTCTCGAGATGGCGGGACTCGAAACACCGATCGTCACCTGTGTCATCGGCGAAGGTGGGTCCGGCGGAGCGCTCGCCCTGGGCGTCGCCGACCGTGTGCTGATGCTGGAGAATTCGGTCTACTCGGTGATCTCGCCCGAGGGATGCGCCGCCATTCTGTGGAAGGATGCGAGTCAGCGCGAGCGCGCGGCCGAGGCGCTCAAGCTCACCGCTGATGATCTGCTCCGCCTCAAGCTCATCGACGAGGTCGTGCCGGAGCCAATGGGCGGTGCCCATGTCGACCCCGACACGACCGGGGAGGCGCTGCGCGATGCCCTCATCCGCCACGTGACCGAGCTACGCAAGATACGGCCGGAAAAGCTGGTGAAGCGCCGAGCGGAGAAGTACGCCGCGATGGGCGTCTTCAGCGAAGCCTGATGCCGCAGACCGTCGAAGTTCGCTTCAAGGGCACCCGCAAAGGGTACTTCACATGGGCCGACGATAACGACCCGCTGCACCTGAACGAAGCGGTGCTGGTCGAGGCCGAGCGGGGCAAGGACTTCGGCCGGGTGACGGCCGTCGGCGATGTGGCGAGCCGCAAATGCGGATCATGCCAGAGCTGTGCGGTGGGAACCGGGGAAGCCGGCTCACCGCCTGCCGCCGAGGAGCCTCTCAAGTCGGTGCTTCGCCGCGCCACCACCGATGATATCCGTCAGCACAATGAAGGTCGCCGGTCAGAAGAAGATGTCCGGCGCAAAGTCATCGAACGGGTGCGCACCCACGAGCTGGTGATGAAGGTGAGTGACACCGAGTGGCAATGGGATCGGAACAAGCTCACCATCTACTTCACGGCCGAGAAGCGGGTTGATTTCCGGGCGTTGGTCCGGGATCTCGCGTCCCTGTTTCGAACCCGGATCGAACTGCGCCAGATCGGCGTCCGCGACGAGGCCGCGCGGTTGTCGGGGGTCGGTCGCTGCGGCCGCGAATACTGCTGCTCTACCTGGCTGACCGAGCTCTCGCCGGTCAATCTCGGGCTCGCCAAGGACCAGCATCTGTCACTCAATCCTTCACAAATTTCGGGCGGCTGCGGTCGCCTGCTTTGCTGCCTCAAATACGAGCACGAGTTTTATGTCACGGCCCGCAAACGTTTCCCCAAGGAAGGCAAGAGTCTCCAGACCTCACTCGGGATCGAGAAGGTCATCGCAGTCGACATCTTCCGTGAGCGAGTCTTTCTCCGGAGTGAGGAGCACGGCTCCCGCATCATCCCGCTGATGCAGTTGCGGGAAGAGATGGATCGCGCCGTCGCGTTGCTTGCAGTTCCGGACACCCGCACACGTCAGGCCCCGCCAACCTCCGAGCCGGCGCCCACCGTGCCGCCAGTTCAGGCGATCAGTCCGACACCGGGCAACGGGAATGCGCCGGCCAGCGGCAACGGGCACGCAAACGGTGTTCACCCGACGCGTCGGCGTCGCCGCCGGCGCGGCCCGGGCGATACCGGCGGCTCGACAGGCAGTCCCCCACCTGCCGAGCCCTGAGTGCCGAAGTTCTACCTCACAACCGCCATCGACTATTCCAACGGCGAGCCCCACCTGGGGCACGCCCTAGAGAAAATCGGGGCCGACTGCATTGCCCGGTATCGGCGGCTTCGGGGTGACAGCGTCCACTTCGTCATGGGGATGGACGAAAATGCGCAGAAGGTCGCTCAAGCCGCGGAGCGCGCGGGGGTTCCGACTGCGGAGTGGGTCCGTTCCCTTGCCGAGCGGTTCGATGCAACCTGGCGCCGCCTGCTCTGTTCGCACGACGATTGGATCCGCACTACCGAACCCCGACATCATCGTGCGACCATTGCGCTCATCGAGCGAATCGCCGAGCGAAGCCCGGACGATCTTTACTCCGGACTGTACGAGGGGCTCTACTGCATCGGGTGTGAGGAGTTCAAGCAGGAAGCCCAGATCATCAACGGCCACTGCGAAGAGCATCCCAATCTGGAGCTGATTCACACCAAGGAGCAGAACCACTTTTTCCGTCTGAGCCGGTATCGGGATGAAGTTCTGCGCCTCATCCAGTCGGGCGAGCTGTCGGTAGAGCCCACCATCCGCCGCAATGAGGTACTGAGGGTTCTCGAGGCTGGGCTGCAGGATATATCCATCTCGCGTCAGCGGCTGTCATGGGGCATTCCGTTTCCGGGGGACTCCAGTCAGACGGTGTACGTCTGGTTCGACGCGCTGATCAATTACCTCTCGGCGACAGGGTTTCCGGAAGCGGGCTACGAGCGGCTCTGGCCCGCCGACCTCCATGTGATCGGCAAGGGGATCAGCCGGTTTCACTGCATCATCTGGCCGGCCATGCTTCTCAGCGCCGGAGTGGCGCTGCCCCGGAAGGTTTGGGCCCACGGTTATGTGCAGTGGTCCGGAGCCAAAGTCTCCAAGTCGGCGGGGACCGCGGTCAGCCTCGATGAGGCGATCGACCGTCACGGACCGGACGCGCTGCGGTATTTCCTGCTCCGTGAGGTGGGGTTCGAAGCGGACGGGAACTTCACATGGGAGCGGTTCGACGAGCGCTACACGGCGGACCTGGCCGATGGCCTGGGTAACCTGGCTTCCCGAACCTTGGCGATGCTGGGTCGCTACCGCGATGGCAAGGTGCCCGATGCCGCTCCGGCCACACGCCTTCACGACGCCGGATCGAGGTGCCTCAGCCGCTACGCCGCGGCGATGGATCGAAACGATCTCAGGGGTGGGGCCGAGGCTGCCTGGGAGCTGGTCTCCGAGGCCAACCTTTACATCCAGCAGACGGCCCCATGGACGCTGGCCAAGGAGGGCCGTGAGGAGGAGCTGGATGCGGCGTTAGCAGCCTTGGCGGCCTGCCTTTACCGATTGGCTGTCCTGGTGACGCCATTCGTGCCCGGCAAGGCGCAAACACTGTGGCAGGCCCTCGGCCAGCGAGGCGATTCCACCACCGCGCAGTGGACTTCACTAGAGGCGCCTCGCGTGGCTGGCACGCTTACCACGAAGCCTGAGGTGCTGTTCCCCAAGCCAACTCCCACCTGAGACTTACCTGACGATGGGCAAAGTGTTGCAGCGTCAAACGGTTAGCCGATCTCGGATTTGCCTTGACAAGGGTTCCTCCGGGCACAACTTTAGCCTACTTTTACGGCCGGATTCCAACCCGGCCGGTCAGTAGTTCTGGCAGGTCTCAGCAAGTCGAAGGTACCTGGCCCACAGCGGGCTGGGGCGCGAACCGTTAGCGTTTCAGCCTGACGGGGTTAGTTCGTGCTCGAGGGCGGCATTTCAGGAGCCGAGATCGGATAATGGCCAAACACCGCTGGACCATTGTGCTCGTCCCTCACGGGGCGGAGCCGTCCAAGGTGCTCGAGCTTTCGTGGGGCGCGGTCAAGCTGGCCGGCGCACTCGCGGTGGCGTTGGTCGTGGTCGCCCTGCTGGTGGGCACCGCAACCGTCTCTCGTCGGGTCGACTTGAGCCGCACAGCCCGGCTGGAAGACGAAAATCAGCGCTTGGCTCTGGAGCTGGGCGAGCTACACGGGCGTCTTACCACCCTGTCCGACACGATTGCCCGGATTTCTCAGCGCGACGCCAAAATCCGTCTCCTGGCCAACCTCGAGCCCATCAGCCCCCAGGTCCAGGCGGCGGGTATCGGCGGACCAGCGCTCTCGACCTCCCTACCCGCACACGTCTCCAGCGCACTACTTCGGAAGACAGCCGACGTTCGCCTGGACGTGAACGCGTTGATCCGGCGGGCGAATCTGCTCGCCTCGTCCTTCAGCGCGGCCGCGGATAGCCTCGCCTCACATACCGACCGGATGTCCGCCACTCCGTCGATCATGCCTACGCAGGGTTGGCTCTCGAGCGCATTTTCCGCGATGCGGGAGCACCCGATCCTTCACGTTGCCCGTCCGCACGAGGGAATCGACGTCTCGGCCCCAATGGGGACTCCG
>Ga0114129_10000137_pt1 | contig 75978 bp, 60 predicted proteins | sample RhiMetdeltSRZDD1_FD_80071 | JGI IMG/M metagenome (GOLD analysis project Ga0114129, IMG submission 80071) | Populus rhizosphere microbial communities from Tennessee, USA - Rhizosphere MetaG P. deltoides SRZDD1 (version 2) (version 2) | ecosystem: Host-associated > Plants > Roots > Rhizosphere >...
CGAGGTGCCGGTCGTCGTCGGTGGCATCATTCCGCCTTCGGATGCGGCCGTGCTTGTCGACGCCGGGGTCGCCAAGGTGTTCACTCCTAAGGACTTCGCCCTCGGCGAGATCATGGAGGACCTCGTCGACGTGGTGGCCGCGTCACTCTAGCCGCTGCCCCCGCAGCTACGGCTGCCCCGCAAGATCCGGCCGCCCCCAAGATCTGAACCAGATCTTGGGTGGGGAGCGCCCGAGCGCCGGGCGCGGGGAGCGACGGCTCGGCGTACGGCGGAAACCAGCGGGCCGCGCAGGCTATCAGCCAACGGGTGCGTCACCGAGCGCGTCGATGGCGCTGCGGCGCCGGGACGGGTCGCCGATACGCAGGGCGGCCCGTTTGATGGTCGCCTCGGCGAGCGCGGTCCGCCGCCGTTGCTCCTCCTCGACGACCACGGTCAAATCGGCGGCGTCCCGGTTCGTGGCGCTCAGCAGTCCGGCGACGAGCAGCCCGGCGGCCGCGGCCGCATCGACCGGATGCGTCGGCTCCTTGTCGCCGGTCCGCTGCGGCACCGCATGGCAGATCCGCGCCACGACCTCCTGCGCCGCTTCGATCGGCAGATTCGGCAACATCGCGACGTGGGCCAGCGCGGCTCGGCGTACCCTGGCCAGATCTTCCAGGCGCGGAGGGTGACCGACCAGATCCGCCGCGAGGCACCGCAGGAGCGGCGGAGCGACAGCGGCCAGACCGAGCCCGATCGCGGGGCCGGCGCCGGCGAGTTCCCGGTGCAGGCGCGCGGGCATCCCGTCGAGTGTGGCGCCCGCGATGCGCTGGAGCAGCTCGGTGCTCGACCCCGCGGGGTCGCTTGTGGACACGCGTGATGGCTTGCCGTCGCGCCCGGCTGGGCCAGATGACGTCAGCAGGTCGTCGAGGGCATCGCGCCCGGCCAGCTCCCGGACCCGCGCGACCCACCAGCCGGCCAGCTGCGACGGGCCGCGCGGGTTCGGTATCGCGGCCACCACCAGCGGTCCCGACGCCGGGACCGAATCGGCGGCGATCCCCAGCGCCAGCGTGTACGCCTCCAGCGCATCCTGCGCCGCCCGCATCAGGCCGGCGGCGGCGTCGAGGCGCTCGGACGCGACCCCGAGCTGCGGTACGCGGCCGGACTCACCGGTCGAGTGCATTACCCAGGCGAGCAGGCCGCCCGCCATGCGCAGCCGTTCGGCGGCCGCGGCGACCTGGGCGACGGGCAGTTCCTCCCGGGCGACCCGGATCTGGTCGGCGAGATCCTGGACGAGACTCATCTCATAACCCCGCAACGTAGGTCTGGGCCTGGTCGACCGTGGTCAGCGTGGCGCAAAGGCATTCGTCGAGTTCGCTGGCGGCCTGGGCGAGCGCGGCTTGGGCGGCGCCGACCGAGTCGTGCCCCGATCCCTCCACCGCCAGGGCCAGGCTCAGCTGCGCCTCGCCCAGCTTCTCGGTGGCCGCCCGGACGGCGTCCTGACTCTCCTGCACGTGCAGCATGGCGGCATCGATTGCCGCCTTCACCTCGGCGACGCTCGCCACGGCACCTCCCCGGGGGGCGTACGCGGCGGGAGTTTGCCGCGATTTGGGCCAATTATCCGGCTCGGTGGTCCCGGAATCCCGGTGCCGCCGACGGCGTGTCGCCTTCCCCATTACCGAACCCGCGCCCCTTGCCGAACCCGCGGCCGACCGGGGACCCCCGGCTGGGGTCGAGGTGAACCCCAGCCGGATTAACGAGGGAAAGGTGCTCGCACCAGATTCAACGAACGGCGCCGGGCTCCGGCTGCGCAGCGACTTGGCGTATGCCTAGATAGCCTGCTGCGCGGTGCGGGACCGGGCCCGCCGCCGTCTGGTCAGCACCCACCAGGCGAACCAGGCGAAGAAGATCACGAACGCCAGCACGAGCAGCGGGATGATGATCGCGACGACCGACAGCGTGGCGCTGGTGGCATCCTCGGCCGTCGACACGATCGGTGCGCCGAAGCCCAGCGTGAACGTGTTGATGACCGGCCGGGCCGTCGCCTTCACCCCATGTACGCCCAGCGCCATCAAGATGCCGACGGCGATCGGCACCCACTGCTGGGAATGGAAGAAGCTGGCCGGGTCGCTGACCGTCACCGTCTCCGACGCCGAACCGGCCCCGAACGCCAGGCCGCCGGCGGTCGGCCGGACGACGGTCTGCACCACGTCGTTGGCGCTGTCGAGGACCGGGACCTTGTCCGCCACGACCTCGATCGCCAGCAGGGCCGCGAGAATGATCAGGACCCACCCGTTGCTCAGCCACTTCCAGCTCGGCGGCAGGGTGATCAGGCTGGTGTATCGGTCGAGCAGGCCGATCGCGAGCAGGGGTATGTAGGCGTTGAGCCCGGCCGCGCCGGCCAGGCCGGTGCCGGTGAGCGCTTCAAGCACACCCCCAGCATGGCAGGTGATGGCCAGCCCTGCTTGATCATCTGCGGTTCGGCGGCCCGGTTGCTCCGGGGCGCCGCCCGGCCCGGGTACGGGCGGCGGTTAGGCTGCTCCGGTGCGGCTCGTGATTGCTCGGTGCTCGGTGGACTACGTCGGACGGCTGGCGGCCCACCTTCCCGTCGCGCTGCGCCTGATCATGGTGAAGGCCGACGGCTCGGTCTCGATCCACGCCGACGACCGGGCGTACAAGCCGCTCAACTGGATGAGCCCGCCGTGCAAGCTGGACGAGGCACCCGGGGTCTGGCGGGTCGTCAACAAGGCCGGTGAGGAGCTGCGCATCACCATCGAGGAGATCCTCAGCGACTCCTCGCACGAGCTAGGCGTCGATCCCGGCCTGCGCAAGGACGGCGTCGAGGCGCACCTGCAAGAGCTGCTCGCGGCCCAGCCCGAAACCTTCGGCACCGGCTACTCCCTCGTACGCCGGGAGTACATGACGGCCATCGGACCGGTGGACCTGCTGTGCCGGGACAACACCGGTGGCCACGTCGCGATCGAAGTGAAACGCCGCGGCGAGATCGACGGTGTTGAGCAGCTGACCCGCTACCTGGAGTTGCTCAACCGCGACCCGTTGCTGGCTCCGGTCGCGGGCGTCTTCGCTGCACAGGAGATCAAGCCGCAGGCGCGCGTACTCGCCGAGGACCGCGGGATCCGGTGCGTCGTCGTGGACTACGACCGGCTGCGCGGCGTCGTCAAGGACGAGCTCACCCTCTTCTAGCCGCCTACTTAGAGCGGCCGTGGAGGAGCTTCACGATCCGGTGGCCGAGCTTCACGCTCTTCTCCGTACGCCGGAAGGTCAGCAACGGCACCGTGGAAGGCATCCGCCGCACGGCGATCGACGACGCCCGGCCGAACTCGCGCAGCCCGTCGGCGCCGTGGATGCGGCCGAAGCCGGACTGGCCGACCCCGCCGAACGGCAGCGACGGCAGGACCGCGAACGAGAAGGCGGAGTTGACCGCGACCATGCCGGTACGCAGCCGCCGGGCGATGCGTACGCCGTTGCGGCGCGAGAAGACGGCGCCGCCGAGTCCGTAGGGAACGGCGTTGGCCTTGGCGACCGCCTCGTCCATGGAGGAGACGCGGGCGATGGTGATGGTCGGGCCGAAGGTCTCCTCGCAGACGGCGCTGGAGGTTTCCGGGACGTCGACCAGGACGGTCGGCCGCGCGATCGGGCCGCGGACCGAGTCGGGGCCGCCGACCAGGGCCCGGCCGCCTTCGGCCAGGGCGTCGCCGATGTGGCGCTTGATGACCTCGCGCTGGCCCGGCATCGTGATCGGGCCGACGTCGGATCCGGGGTGGTCGCCGTAGGTGAGCTTCCCGGCGCCGTCGACGACGCGCCGGACGAAGTCGTCGTACACGCGCTCGTGCACGTACGCCCGTTCGATGCCGACGCAGGATTGGCCGGCGTTGGTCATCGCACCCCACAGGGCGGCGTCCGCCGCGGCGGCCACGTCGGCGTCGGCGTCCACGATGAGAGCGTCCTTGCCACCGCACTCCACGAGGACCGGGGTCAGGTTCTCGGCGCACGCGGCCATGACCTTCTTGCCGGTCGCGGTGGAGCCGGTGAAGGCGAGCTTGTCGACGCCCGAGCGGCACAGCAGGGAACCGGCTTCGCCCTTGCCGTGGATGATCTGCAGCACCGGGTGTTCCGGTACGACCTCCTGGAACACGTCCACAAACCACTGACCGACGGCCGGGGTGTACTCGCTCGGCTTGAACACCACGGCGTTGCCGGCGGCGAGGGCGTACGCGATGGAGCCCATCGGGGTGAAGATGGGGTAGTTCCACGGCCCGATGACGCCGATGACACCGTAGGGACGGTATTCGAGGCGGCCGGCGTACTCCGGCTGCAGGAGCGAGCCGGGTACGCGGTGCGGTCCGAGGACTTTGCGGGCGTTGCGGGCGGCCCAGGCGATGTGCTCGACGGTGACGAAGACTTCGAGCGTGGCGTCGACACTGGGCTTGCCGCCCTCGGAAGTCATCAGGGCGGCCACTTCCGGGATGCGCTGGGTCAGCAGGCTGCGGAAGCGCAGCAGGCGGCGCTTGCGCTCGGCGTACCCGAGACCTTCCCACCAGGCACCGGCGGCACGCCCGCGGGCCACGGCCGCGGCCACGCTATCGGCGGTGGCGACGGGGAAGCGCGCGACCTCGTCGCCGGTCGTCGGGTTGGTGGAGATCAACTCGCCGCCGGCGACGCTGCTCGCGCCGGGGGCGTCCGCGGTGAGAGCGCCATCGCTGATAGGGGTCACGGCGCGAAGTCTAGTCCCCGCCGAGGTGAATACGAAAGATCCTCACTCAGGTAGATGCTGCGCGACGATCTCGGCCGCAACGTCCCGGGCTGGGCGAAGTTCGCCCTGCTCATAGCGGTCGACGAAGCGCTGATGCTCGGGGAAGTCGGACCGCCGCAAGGTCTCCTGCATGCCCGTGTCGATCACTCCGGGATTGATGATCGCCACTGTGACGTCGGGTCGCTCGGCCGCGAGGTGGGTGAAGAACTCCTCGGCACCGCGCTTGGTCGCGGAGTAGGCCGCCCAGTTCTGGATCACGCGGTGCGCGGCCCCCGTCGACACGAACAGCACCCGCGCGGCCTGCCCCGCGGGCTGCCCGGCCAGGAACGCGTTGGTCAGCAGCAGGGGCGCGGTCAGGTTGACGGTCACGGCCCGCGCGAGCTGGTCGCTGCTCAGGCTGCCGATCGCGCCGACCGGCTCGACCACCGCCGCATTATTCACGAGTACGCCCACCGCGGCGGTCTGCAGAAAGCCGGCGAATTCGGCGGCGTCGGGCAGCGTGGCCGGCTCGGATAGGTCGCAGGGCCGGGTCGTGATGCGGGGATCGGCCTTCTGCCGGGTGGTGAAGTCCCGGGCCAGGGCCAGGATCCGGGTGTCCGCAGTGGCCAGGATCTGGTCGACGAGGGCCTCGCCGAGGCCCCGGGTCGTTCCGGTGATCACGACATGACGCATGGCGCCACCCTAACCAATCATCCAGTTTTCTTGTCAGCTAGGTGACTGATGCCGCCCGGATTACCGCCTAGTCAATAGCGTCTGGCTCCATAAGGGGCCGGAGGGGGCGCCGCCCACTCCATGCGCCGCCACCCTCCACAAGGGAGGGACCACCATGACCAGTCGGGGTTCGGCCGCGCGCCGCCTCCTCCGCGCGCTCGTCGCCGGTGCACTCATCGCGGCCGTGTTCGCACCAATCAAGGGCGCGGGCGCCGGTTCGGCGCAGGCGGCGACCCTGCCGGCCGGCTTTCAGGAGCAGATCGTCTTCAGCGGGCTGAACCAGCCCACGAACATCGAGTTCGCTCCGGACGGGCGGATCTTCGTCGCCGAGAAGGGCGGTGCGATCAAGGTCTTCGACAACCTGGCCGACACCACCGCGACCGTCTTCGCCGACCTGAGTTCCTTGGTGCACAACCAATGGGACCGGGGGCTGCTCGGTCTCGCCCTCCCGCCGGACTTCCCCACCACCCCTTATGTCTACGTGCTGTACGGCTACGGCGTACCGCTGAGCGGCGGGCCGACCATGGACGACGCCTGTACGGGCGCGTCCGGCGGCGCCAACGGCGGCAACTGCGTGATCTCGGCCCGGCTGTCGCGCCTGCAGATCAGCGGCAACGTGATGACCGGCAGCGAGCAGGTCCTCATCAACGACTGGTGCCAGCAGTACCCCAGCCACTCGATCGGCGATCTGCACTTCGGCCTTGACGGCATGCTCTACCTGACGGCCGGCGACGGCGCGAGCTTCAACGCCACCGACTTCGGCCAGTTCGGCTCGCCCGCCAACCCCTGCGGCGACCCGGCTCAGGAGGGCGGCGCCACGCGGTCGCAGGACATCCGGACCACCGCCGACCCGACGACCCTGGACGGTTCGGTCCTGCGGCTCAACCCGGTCACCGGGGCGGCCGCGGCCGGCAACCCGAACATCGGCTCGGCCGACCTCAACACCCGCCGCATCGTGGCGCACGGCCTGCGTAACCCGTTCCGGTTCACGTTCCGGCCCGGCACCAACGAGATCTGGGTCGGCGACGTCGGCTGGAGCACGTGGGAGGAGATCAACCGGCTCGTGAACCCGGTCGGCGGCACCACGAACTTCGGCTGGCCGTGCTACGAGGGCATGAACGCCAACACCAGCTACGACAACGCCAACCTGCCGATCTGCGAGAGCCTGTACGCCGCCGGCGGCCACACGCAGCCGTACTACACGTACAACCACAGCGCGGACATCGTCCCCGGCGAGGGCTGCGGCACCGGCGGCGACGCCACCTCCGGCCTGGCCTTCTACCCCGGCAGCGGGGGCTCCTACCCGGCCGCCTACGGCGGTGCGCTGTTCTTCGCGGACTACTCGCGCAACTGCATCTGGGCGATGAAGCCGGCCACCGCCGGCGGGCTGCCGTCGACGGGCAACATCGAGCTGTTCGTCAAGGCCGCGGCCGGCCCGGTGGATCTCGCCGTCGGCCCCGGCGGCGAGCTGTACTACGCCGACCTCGGCGGCACCGTACGCCGGATCCGTTACTTCCCGGGCAACCAGCCGCCGACCGCGGTCATCAACGCCTCGGCGACGAGCGGCGCGGCGCCGCTGGCCGTCACCTTCAACGGCACCGCCTCGACCGACCCGGACCCGGCCGACCAGGGCCGGCTGACCTACGCCTGGGACTTCACCAACGACGGCAGCACCGACTCGACCGCGGCCAGCCCGTCGTTCACGTACACGGCGACCGGAACGTACACGGCGAAGCTGACGGTGACCGACACGCTGGGCGTGACGAACTCGGCGACGGTCTCGATCCAGGCGGGCAACACCGCGCCGACGGCGTTCATGGACACCCCGACCGCGGGCACGACCTGGGTCGTGGGCCAGACGATCTCGTTCACCGGCCACGCCACCGACCCGCAGCAGGGTACGCTGCCCGCTTCGGCGCTCGCCTGGCACCTGCGGATGCAGCACTGCGTCACGATCGACAGCTGCCACACGCATCTTCTGCAGGACTGGACCGGCGTGGCGTCGGGCTCCTTCACCGCACCCGACCACGAGTATCCGTCCTATTTGGAGCTGGAGCTGACGGTCACCGACGCGCAGGGCCTGACCAACACGATCGTGCGGCGGCTGGACCCGCAGACGGTGACGCTGACCTTCAACTCCGTACCGACCGGCCTCAACCTCACGGTCGGCGCGGCCACGCAGGTCACCCCGTTCACGCGTACCGTGATCAAGGGCTCGACCACCACGGTCAGCGCTCCGACGCCGCAGACCGTCGGTGCGTCCACCTACACCTACAGCAGCTGGTCCGACGGCGGCGCGCAGACGCACGTGATCACCGCTCCGGCCACCGCGGCCAGCTACACCGCCACGTACGCCGGCTCGGCACCGCCGTGCTCGGACACGTTCGGCTACACCTGCACCGAGGGCACCGCATCGTGGAGCCCGGCGTCCACGCTGCTGAACCTGACCGGTGACGACGGCTACACGTCGGTGGCGCTGCCGTTCAACTTCCCGTTCTACGGCGGCTCGTACGCGACGGCGTACGTGGACACCGACGGTGTCATCACCTTCCAGCCGCCCAACGGATCGGCCTGGAACGCCGGTGCGATCCCGTCGCCGCCCGCCCCGAACACACCGAACCTGGCCCTCTACCCGTTCTGGGACGACCTGTGGGTGGACGGCTCGGCCGGCATCTACACCTCGACGTCGGGGTCCGCGCCCAACCGGGCGTACACCGTCGAGTGGCGCAACGTCCGGCTGTACGCCGACAGCGCGGCCCGGCTGAGCTTCTCGGCCACGTTCCGCGAGAACGGGACGATCGTGTACGCCTACACCGGCATCGACGCGGTCAACCTGGAGAAGGGCGGCCACGCGACCATCGGCATCGAGAACGCGACCGGCACGGTGGCGTTGCAGTACTCGTACCGGCAGCCGGTGCTGTTCAGCGGGCGTACCGTCACGTTCACGCCGCCCGGTGTGGCCCCGCCGAGCGGCGGCACCGGCACGATCACCGGCACCGTGTCCAACGGCGGCAGCCCGGTCGCGAACGCCCTGGTGTCGATCCACAGCCCGGACCTGTCCGCCACCACGGACGCGGCCGGCCACTACTCGATCGGCAGCGTCCCGCCCGGCACCTACTCGGTCGCATCGACCGTTCCGTCGGCCCGCTGCTTCAGCCTCGCCGGCAGCGCCTCGGCGACGGTGACGGCCGGCCTGGTCACCACGACGAACATCAGCCTGACGCAGAGCGCCGGCAACACCGGCTACACGTGTGCGGAGGGGCCGTACACGTTCGTGCCGGCGTCCACCGTCCTCGCACTGACCGGTGACGACGCCTTCACCTCGGTCACGCTGCCGTTCGCGATGCCGTTCTACGGGCAGAGCTACTCAACGGCCTGGATCGACACCAACGGCGTGCTGTCGTTCGCCCCGTTCAACGGGTCGGCGTGGAACACCGGGTCGATTCCGTCGGCCCCGGCGGCCAACACGCCGAACCTGGCCGCGTACCCGTTCTGGGCGGATCTGTGGGTCGACGCGTCGGCCTCGGTACGCACCCAGTCCGTGGGGTCGGCGCCCAACCGGCAGTTCATCGTCGAGTGGCGCAATGTCCGGTTCTTCGACAACGCCGCGCTGCGCGTGAGCTTCGAGGTGGTCCTCAACGAGAACGGCGCGATCAGCTTCGCGTACACCGACATCGACGGGTCCGACCTGGAGAAGGGCTCGGTCGCGACGGTGGGCGTTGAGAACGGCGCCGGTACGGCCGCCCGGCAGTACCTGTTCCACGAGGCGATCCTGAGCTCCGGGCGCGGCATCACGTTCATGCCCGGCAGCTGAAGTCTTCCCCAGTCACGAGGGTCCGTCCCGGGTCGGGGGCGGGCCCTCGTCCTATGTCACACCGGATGCGGCTTCCTGGCGATCGATGCACCGTGGCAAACTCAGCCCGAACCGTCTTAACGGTCGTTCGAGCGCAGGAGGAGCACCGGTGGAGATCAATACGGTCGGCGTGGTCGGGTTGGGCACGATGGGCGCCGGCATCGTCGAGGTCTTCGCCCGCAACGGCCTGGACGTAGTCGCGGTGGAGGTGTCGCAGGAGGCCCTGGAGCGCGGCCGGGCCACCTTGGCCGGCTCGACCGACCGGGCAGTGGCCAAGGGCAAGCTCGACCCGGCCGACCGCGACGCGCTGCTGGCCCGGGTCTCGTTCCGGGTCGGCATCTCGGCCCTGCACGAGGTGGACTTCGTGATCGAGGCCGTGCCCGAGCACCTCGACCTCAAGCAGCGGATCTTCGCCGAGCTGGACCGGGTCTGCAAGCCCGAGGCGATCCTCGCGACCAACACCAGCTCGCTGAGCGTGACCGAGATCTCGGTCGCCACCCACCGGCCGAACCGGGTCATCGGCGTGCACTTTTTCAACCCGGCGCCGATCATGCGCCTGGTCGAGGTGATCAAGACTGTGGTCACCGCCGACGACGTCGTGGCCGACGTGGAAGCGCTGTGTACGCGCCTGGGCAAGGTCGACGTGACCATCACCGACCGGGCCGGCTTCATCGCCAACGCGCTGCTGTTCGGCTACCTCAACCACGCCGTGGCGATGGTGGAGGCGCGCTACGCCACCCGTGAGGACATCGACGCGGCCATGCGGCTCGGCTGCGGGCTGCCGATGGGCCCGCTGGCCCTCATGGACCTCATCGGCCTGGACACGGCGTACGAGATCCTCGACACGATGTACCGCCGGGGCGGCCGCGACCGCCGCCACGCCCCCGCGCCGCTGCTGAAGCAGATGGTCACGGCGGGCCTGCTCGGCCGCAAGTCCGGCCGCGGCTTCTACACGTACGAGAAGGCCGGCTCGCCGGTCGTGGTGCCGGACGAGCTGACCCCGCCGGAGGGCCCCGCCGCGATCGAGGGCGCCCGGTCCATCGGCGCCGTCGGCGTCGTCGGCTCGGGCACGATGGCGACCGGCATCATCGAGATCTTCGCCAAGGCCGGCTACGACGTCACCAGCGTCACGCGCGGCGGGGAGAAGTCGGCCTCGCTGTGCGAAGCGGTCAAGGTGTCGCTGAACAAGTCGGTGCTGCGCGGGCGCCTGACCGAGGCGGAGCGCGACGCGGTCCTGCAGCGCATCACGTGGTCCACCAACCTGGAGCATCTGTCCGATGTGGACATGGTCGTCGAGGCCGTGGTCGAGGAGCTGACCGTCAAGAAGGCGCTCTTCGCCAGCCTCGACGAGATCTGCAAGCCGGGCGTCGTCCTGGCCACCACCACGTCGAGCCTGCCGGTCATCGAGTGCGCGATGGCGACCCACCGCCCGGCCGACGTCATCGGCCTGCACTTCTTCAACCCGGCCACGGCCATGAAGCTGGTCGAGGTGGTCCGCACCATCCGGACCTCGCCGACCACCGAGACGACCGCGCTGGCGGTCTGCGAGAAGCTCGGTAAGCACGCCGTACGCTGCGAGGACCGGTCCGGCTTCATCGTCAACGCGCTGCTGTTCCCGTACCTGAACGACGCGGTGAAGATGCTGGAGGCGAGCTACTCCACGGCCGACGACATCGATTACGCCATGAAGCTCGGCTGCGGGTACCCGATGGGACCGTTCGAGCTGCTCGACGTCGTCGGGCTGGACGTATCCCTGGCCATCCAGCGCGAGCTGTACCTGGAGCTGCGCGAGCCCGGCTTCTCGCCGGCCCCGCTGCTGGAGCACCTGGTGACGGCCGGCTACCTCGGCCGCAAGGCCGGCCGCGGCTTCCGCGACCACACGAACCGCTGACCCCTCCAAGATCTGAACCAGATCTTGGAGGGGCGCTAGCCTGGAATCATGAGTCCTCGCCGCAACCAGCGCCGCCGGGACGGGCGGGAGGTCGACGAGGTATCCGCCCGCAGCGGTGTCGAGCTGGAGTACGGCGGCGAGCGCGACGACGCCTGGAATGTGCGCAACGTCACGGCGGCCGGGGCCACGAAGGCGTACCGGTGTCCGGGCTGCGATCACGAGATCCGGGTCGGTGTGGCGCACGTCGTAGCGTGGCCGGCCGACGGCCGGGGCGACGCCACCGATCGGCGACACTGGCATACGGCGTGCTGGCGTGCGCGCCACCGCCGGCAGCCGACCCGAAAGTACCTGTCATGAGCCTGATCCGAGCCAACTCCGTCCTGCCCGGCCGCCGCGAGGCGCTGCGGCTGCAGACCGCGGACGGGCTGAGCCTGGTCGGCGAGGTGGCGCTGCCGGCGCTGCGCGCTCCGGTCGCCACGCTGATCTGCCTGCACCCGCTGCCCACGCACGGCGGGATGATGGACAGCCACATCTACCGCAAGGCCGCCTGGCGCCTGCCGGAGCTGGCCGGCATCGCGGTGCTGCGGTACAACAGCCGCGGCACCGAGAGCATCCAGGGCCGCAGCGAAGGCGAGTTCGGCGGCGGCGTGGGCGAGCGCTTCGACGTCGCGGCCGCGATCGAGTACGCCGAATTCGCCGAGCTGCCCAACGTCTGGCTGGTCGGGTGGTCGTTCGGCACCGATCTGGTGCTGCGCTACGGGCTGGAAGAGATCGTGCAGGGCGCATTCCTGCTCTCTCCGCCGCTGCGGACCTCGACCGAGCAGGACCTGCAGAACTGGGCCGATTCCGGCAAGCCCCTGACCGTCCTGGTTCCGGAGTTCGACGACTACCTGCGGCCGGCCGAGGCGCTGCAGCGGTTTGCGGGCGTACCGCAGGCCGAGGTGATCGGGGTCGACGGAGCCAGGCACCTGTGGGTCGGGTACGCCGAGCGGATCCTGGACGAGATCGTCCAGCGGGTCGCCCCCGAGATCCGTACGCCGCTGCCGGAGCGGTTCGACGGCCCGATGCAGACCGGCGACGCCTCGGCGTACGCCGACCGCACCGTGGCGGCCTACGAGAACAGATCAGAAGGTTAGCGACACCTTCGAGCAGTCGAACGCTTCGGCGTACCGGGATCGGCACTCCATGCCCCGCAGCCGCATGAGGCCGAAGAAGATCTCGTCGTCCCACCAGTCGTGGGCCTTCTGCGACGGGTAGGAGGCATGCAGTAGCTCGACCTTGCGCCGGGCGACAGCGTCCTCCAGCGGCACGTACACGGTCGTTCGTCCCAGGTCGCCGTCCCACTTGGGGATCTCGTACTGCAACACCAGGTGGTTGCGGAAGGCCGACAGGGCCAGCTCGCCGATGAGCCGGTGATCCTGGTGCGCGTCGCGCTGTGACGGTACGAGCACCAGGTCGGCGTCGACGGCCGCAGTCGCTTGCAGGATCTGCTTCACCTGACCCCAGTGGCCCGGCAGGCGGCCGTCGGGCAGATCGTTGAGGGCCAGGTTCACATCGGCGCCGGGCAGGAACGCCGTTGCCGCTTGACGAGCCTCGGCCTGCCTCGCGGGCGTACCCGTGCACAGGACGTAGTGGACCCGCAGCCCGGCGGCGGCCTGCGCGAGGGTGAGGAGCAGGCCGCCGGCGCCGATCTCGATGTCGTCGGGGTGGGCGCCGACCGCGACCACCGAGCGGACGCCCGCGAGGGCGAGCGACCGCATCAGCGCGAGCCGATCAGCTGGGAGACCGAGCGGTTGCCGTTATGGCGGCTCCACAGCATCCACGGTGCGGCACCGCGCAGGGCGAGGTCTTCCATCTCCGCGCGATCCTTGAAGGTGTCCACGGCGCGCCAGAAGCCGGTGTAGCGCTGAGCCATCAGCTCGCCCTTGGGGTGCAGGCGATCCAGCGCGTGCGGGACGATGTCCTCACCCTCGATGAGGGCGTCGAACATCCGCGGCCGCATGACGAAGTAGCCGCCGTTCTCCCACTGCGTCAGGTCGCTGAAGCCGCGGATGGCGGTGACCCGGCCCTCGTCGTCGATCTCCACGAAGTGGTGCGTGGAGAACGGGGGTACGACCAGCATCGAAGCGGTCATGTCGGTGGCCTGGAACCGGCTGATCATCTCGTTGAGCGGCGCGTCGGTGAGGGTGTCGGCGTAGTTGCACAGGAACATCTCTTCGTTCTCCAGATACGGCCGTACGCGCATCAGCCGCTCGCCGATGGTCGCCTCCAGCCCGGTGTTGATGAACGTGATGTTCCAGTCGGTGATGTCGGAGGAGAACAGCTGAACGTTGGATGCTCCACCGGACAGCGTGAAGTCGTTGGAGAGCGTCTCGTCGTAGCGCAGGAAGTAGTCCTTGACCGCGTTCGCGCCGTAGCCCAGGCACAGGATGAAGTCCTTGTGCCCGAAGTGGGCGTAGTAGCGCATCACGTGCCACAGCAGCGGCCGCTCGCCGATCATCGCCATCGGCTTCGGCGCGGCCTTGGCGTCTTCGCGCATGCGCAGGCCGAGGCCGCCGCAGAACAGCACCACCTTCACGGGCTACACCACCTCAAGGTTCGGGATCGGGAAGACCAGGCGGCCGCCCCACTCACGTACATAAGCGAGCTGTTCGGTGATTTCGGTACGCAGGTTCCACGGAAGCACGAGAACGTAGTCGGGCCGGTCGGCCGCGATGCGCTCAGGCTCGTGGATCGGGATGTGCGTACCCGGCAGGAACAGGCCCTGCTTGTAGGGCGAGCGGTCCACCGTGTACTCCAGTAGATCGGCCCGGATACCGCAGTGGTTGAGCAGCGTGTTGCCCTTGCCCGGGGCACCGTAGCCGACGACGCGTTTGCCCTCGGCCCGTGCGGTCAGCAGGAAGTCCAGGAGGTTGCGCTTGATCGTGAACACCTCGGACTCGAAGCCCCGGTGTCCCTCGACCGTGTGCAGCCCGGCCGCCTCCTCGACGTCCAGCAGCGCCTTCACCGCCGGGCTCGGCTCGCCGGCCGCCTCGGCGGGCTTGGCGTACACGCGCAGGGAGCCGCCGTGGCTGTTCAGTTCGTCGACGTCCACGACGGTCAGCCCGGCGGTGGCCAGCGCCCGCGATGACGTGAGCAGCGACAGGTACTGGTAGTGCTCGTGGTAGATGGTGTCGTACTGGCGCCGCTCGATCAGCCGCAGCAGGTGCGGGAACTCCAGCGTCACCAGGCCGTCCGGCTTCACCAGCGCGGCCAGCCCGGCCGAGAAGTCGACGATGTCGGGCACGTGGGCGTACACGTTGTTGCCGGCGACCAGGTCGGCGCGGCCGTACTGGGCGGCGACGGCGGCCCCGGTGGCCGCGCCGAGGAACTCGACCTCGGTCCGGATTCCCTTGCCCCGAGCCACTTCCGCGATGTTGGCGGCGGGTTCGACACCCACTACGGGGATGCCGGCCGCGACGAAGTGCTGGAGAAGATAGCCGTCATTGCTGGCCACCTCGGCCACGAGGCTGTCGGCGTTCAGGCTCAGCCGTTCGGTCATGGCGTCGGCGTACCGCTTGGCGTGCGCGACCCACGATGTCGAGTACGAGGAGAAGTACGCGTAGTCGGAGAAGATGTCCTCGCCCGACACGTACGCTGAAAGCTGCACCAGCAGGCATTCGCTGCAGATGCGTACGTGCAAGGGGTAGAAGGTTTCCGGAGCGTCCAGCCGGTCCGCCGGCAGATAGCTCTCGCACAAGGGTGACATTCCGAGGTCGACGAAGGTCTCCGTGATGTCCGACCGGCAAAGCCGGCAACGCACCGTGCTCAACATGCCCCCAAGAAAGGTTTGCTCGTTCTGCTCGCCGCTGCGAGCCGGCCGTGAGCCGGCCCCGCGATCAGCGAACCGGCCCGCCGTGGCAAGCCCGCCCGCGACCTATAGCCTGCCTGCCGCCCGCGCCCTTTCTATCCGAACGCCATTACGCATGGTGGCCACAGTCGGCAAGATGACAGCGGACTAGACCCTTCGTGCAGGCCATGAGGACAATGTCGGTCGGCTGCCGACCGCGGTCGGCTTCGCACTCCCCGAGGGATTTCATGCGCGTTCTTCTCACCGGGCACGAGGGTTACATCGGCACCGTTCTGGCCGAGCGGTTGCGGGAATCGGGCCACGAAGTGGTCGGCCTGGACACCGGATACTTCGCCGAATGCGTGCTCGGACCGGCGCCGCGGCCGGTCAGGGCACTGCGGCTGGATCTGCGCGACGTCACACCCGAGCCGCTGGCCGGGTTCGACGCCGTGATGCACCTGGCGGCGCTGTGCAACGACCCGCTGGGCAACCTCAACCCGGATCTGACCTACGAGGTGAACCACCGCTCGTCCGTCCGGCTGGCCGCGGCGGCCCGCGCGGCGGGTGTTACCCGTTTCCTCTTCTCGTCGTCGTGCTCCCTGTACGGCGCCGGGCACGGAGCGTCCGACGACCCCGAGGACCGGCCGTTCCTGGACGAGAACGCCGGCTTCGCCCCGGTGACGCCCTACGGCGAGTCGAAGATCCTGGCCGAGCAGGGCATCAGCGAGCTGGCGAGCGACGATTTCTCGCCGGTCTTCCTGCGCAACGCGACGGCGTACGGGTTCTCGCCCCGGCTGCGCGGCGACATCGTCGTCAACGACCTGACCGCGACCGCCCTGCTCACCGGCGAGGTCAAACTGCTGTCTGACGGGCGCGCCTGGCGGCCCCTGATCCACGTCGAGGACATCGCGGCGGCCTTCATCGCGCTGCTGGAAGCGCCGCGGGGAGTGGTGCACGGCAAGGCGTACAACATCGCGCAGACGAGCGAGAACTACCTCATCCGCGACGTCGCCGAGGTCGTCGCCGAGGTCGTGCCGGGCAGCCGGGTCAGCATCGCCGGAAACGCCTCGACCGACAAGCGCGACTACCGGGTCAGCGGCGATCTCGTGGCCGCCGAGGTTCCGGCATTCAAGCCACAGTGGACCGTACGCAAGGGCGCGGAGCAGCTGCTGGAGGCGTACCAGCGCTTCGGATTGACCGAGACCATGTTCGCCGAGCGGTTCCTGCGCATCCGCCGCATCCAGGAGCTGACCGGCGCCGGCCGGATCGACGGCGACCTGCGATGGACCGATCGGTGACCGCCTGCTTCGCCTGCGGTGCCGAGGCCGGCCTCGTCGAGTTCGCCGATCTCGGTGAGATCCCCGTGCTGTGCGGCGTCCACTACGCCACCCGGGAAGAGGCGCTGGCGTCCCCGCTCGGCCGGATGACGCTGGGCTACTGCGCGCGGTGTGCGTACGTGCGCAACCTCGCCTTCGACCCGGCGGTGATGGTCTACGACACGACCATGGACACCAACCTGCACCACTCGGCGGCGTTCCGCAGCTTCTCCACCGAACTGGTCAACGGCCTCGTCGAGCGGCACGCCCTGAAGGGCAAGGCGATCCTCGACATCGGCTGCGGTCAGGGTGAGTTCCTGCGCGAGCTGTGTGAGCACGCCGGCGCGTCGGGCATCGGCTACGACGCCATGTACGCCGGCACCGAAGGCCCCGACCCGTCGGGGGCGACCTTCCACAGCGGCCGGGCCCCGATGCGGGACCTGCCGGACTTCGACTTCGTCACCTCGCGCCACTGGTTCGAGCACGAGGATGATCCCTTCGGCTTCCTCGTGGCCCTGCGGGAGAAGGCCGGCGACCGGGACGTCAGCGGCTACATCGAGGTGCCGGACGCGGGCTACGACCTGGCCACCGCCGGGTGGGAGGTCATCTACCCGCACGTGTCCTACTTCGACGCCTCGGCCTTGGCGGCCATCGCCGAGCGCGCCGGGTGGCACGTCACCGCCGAGGGCACCTGGTTCGGTGGCATGTTCCGGTATCTGGAGTTCGCCACCCGCCCGAATCTCACCGGCTTCGGCCGCCGCGACGCCGCCCGGGATCGGCAGGTTCACGCCATCGAGGGCTTCCGCGAGCGGCAGCAGGCCGAGTTGGCTCGCTGGCAGGCGACCATCGCGCGGCTCACCGAGGAGGGCGCGCGGCCGGTACTGTGGGGAGCCGGATCGCGCGGCGTCCAGTTCCTCACCCAGGTCGACGCCGAGGTCCGCCTGGCCGCCGTGGTCGACGTCAACCCGCGCAAGTGGGGGCGGTATCTTCCGGTCACCGGGCACCAGGTCGCCTCGCCCGAGACCCTGCGCGAGCTTCAGCCGTCCGCCGTCATCATCACCAACCCGTCCTACACCGCCGAGATCGCGGCCGCGCTGGCCGGCCTCGGCGTCGCAGCGCAGATCCTCACCGCCTGACCGGCAGGGCCGCCGGACACCAGCAACACCCCAACCCCAAGGAGCACGTGGTGCATAGCGCAGTGGGCACCGAGCCCGAGGTCCGATACCGGGTCGGGCAGCTCGTCGAGGTGCGAAGCGCCGAAGAGATCATGGCTACCCTCGACGAGAACGGCGAGCTGGATGCGCTGCCGTTCATGCCCGAGATGCTCCAGTACTGCGGCAAACAGCTGCGCGTCGGCAAGGTCGCCAACAAGGTGTGCGACACGATGACCCGTAGCGGCATGCGGAAGATGGAGGACGCGGTCCACCTCCTCAACGTCCGCTGCGACGGCGCACAGCACGGCGGCTGCCAGGCGGCCTGCCTCATCTACTGGAAGAACGCGTGGATCCGGCCGGCGGAGGGCGCGCCCGACGTGGTGACGCCCGACCCCGAGGCCGAGCGCAAGGTCTTCTTCGAACTCAGCACCATCGCCCGGCGCGTCAACGATGACGGCGAAGACGTCTACCGCTGCCAGGCGACCGAGATCCTGCGGGCCGCGCCGCGCGTACTGCCCCTGCGGGAGGTCGATCAATACGTCGTCGACCTGCGCAGCGGCAACGCCGGCTTCTGGTCGATCCTGCGGGCGCTGCTGGTCGGCGTCTTCAATCGCTACCAGGTGGCCAGCACCCGCTTCCTGCCCCGGTTCCTGCGTATCCGCGGCGGTCTCACGTGGGGCTTCCTGCGGGGCGTCGAGGGCAAGACACCCACCGGTTCGCTCGATCTGAAGATCGGCGAGCTGGTCCGGATCAAGCCGAAGGAGGAGATCATGAAGACGCTCAACACGGATCTCCTCAACCGCGGCCTCGGCTTCGACGTCGAGATGTCCCGCCACTGTGGACGGACGGCGCGCGTACTGCGCCGCATCGACACGATCGTGGACGAAAAGACCGGCCGGATGCTCCACATGAAGAACCCGTGCATCGTCCTCGACGGCGTCGTCTGCGAAGGGGTCTTCAGCGCCAACTGCCCCCGGGCCATCACGGCGTACTGGCGCGAGATCTGGCTCGAACGGGTCGAGACCCCGGCATGAGGGCGTTCCTCGCCGTCACCGTTGCACCGGGCGTCACCCTCGACCCCACGGCGGCCGCACTCGCCTGCCTCGGCCCGGACGCCGAGCGCTTCGACACCAGCGACGGCTGGGTTGCCCACGCCGGCGCCGACGAGCACGACCTGCTCGGCCGGCCCGGCGGCGAGTTTACGGTGTCGTTGAGCCGCTTACGGCGTACCCGTGAAGGGGATTCGAGCGCGGGCGACCTCGCGGCCATGCTGGTCGACGGCGCGGGGCTCACCGAGCTGCTCCCGCCCTTCGCGGCCGCCCACCGCGGGCCGGGCGGGCCGATCACCGTGGCCAACGACTGGCTGGGCTACCGCCAGCTGTACTGGTGGCAGGGCGAGGGCGTGGCGGCCGTCTCGACCAGCGCCCGCGCGCTCGCCGAGCTGTCCGGCGGCGGCTTCGACGAGGCCGGCCTGGGCGCGCAGGCGATGATCGGCTGGCAGATCGGCGATCGGACCCTCTTCGACGGCGTCCGCGCGCTGCCGCCCGCCTCGCTGGTCACCCTCGCGCGCGGGTCCATCCACATGAGACGGTACGCCCAACCGCTCGGCTCGGCGGCGCCGGTTGCGGTGGATGACGCGGTCGAGGAGATGGCGGCCATCCTGACGGCGTTCACGTCTTCGTACCTGGAAGAGCATCCTTCCACGGTGCTGCAGCTGACCGGCGGCCACGACTCGCGGATCCTGCTCGGCGCGGTGCCGCTCAAGCAGCGCACCGATCTGCGGGCGTTGACGGTCGGCGCTTCCGGCCACCCCGACGTGGTGATCGCACGCCGGCTGTCGCAGCGCTATGGCTTGCAGCACAATGTTCACGCGCTCGACGACGTGGTCCCTTCGCCGGCCGCGGCGTTCGATCTGGCGCTGGAAGCCGCTCACGCGCTGGAGTACCAGGCCAGCCCGATGGCTCTGGCGCCCTTGCTGTTGCTGGAATCGCGCCTGGACCAAGGCCACCGGCTGTCCGGACTCGGCGGCGAGGTCGCCCGCGGCTTCTACTATGCCGGCCAGCCCCCGGACGCCGTCACCTCCGCCCGCCTCGTCGAGCGGCTGGCGCAGTGGCGCATCTTCGCCAACGAGGCGGTCGCCACTGCGGCTTTGGATCCCGGTTTCGCCGCCTCCGCGTCGTCGTCCACGCTTTCCTCGCTGGTTTCCCTCTTCCCCGGCGGTGACTGGCTGCGAGCCACGGACTCGTTCTACCTCTACCACCGGATGCACCGGTGGTCCGGAGCGCACGGAACCGTCGCCGCCGTACGCCGTCTCGCCGTGAACCCGATGTTCGACCGGCGTTTCCTGGAGCTGGCGCTGGCCGTGGCGCCTTCGGAGAAGCGGGATTCGTTGCTGCTGGGGCGGTTGATGACCCGGCTCGATCCGGAGCTGGCCCGCATACCCCTGGATTCCGGGCTCATCCCCGCTCGCCTCGGTACGCGCAGCGTCGCTACTCGCGTGGCGGTCGCTTCCGTCACCGCTCGCAAAGCGGCCGGCAAGGTACGCCAGAAGCTCACACACGGGCGCCGCGCGCAATTGGGTGCTCCGGAGGCGGCCGCGCTCGTCGTGGCTCACTGGCGCTCCGCGCCCGATTCGTGCGGCGCCTTGTTGTCCTCGCCCTATCTGAACGCGCGGTGGGTTGAGGGCTTGCTTTCGGGAGCGCACGACGCTGACGCGACCACCGTCGCATTCCTCGTCAACCTGCTCGCCGCCACTTCCCCGCTTCGGCATTGATCATGCGCAGTTCCGCGTCGATCATGCGCAGTTCCGCGTTGATCATGAACTTGGGGTGACGGTCAGCGGCGTGTCGACCCCCGAAGGCCATGGTCAACGACGGGTGCGACCGAGGCGAGCGGAGGCCGGCGGTCAGCGGGCGCCGGCGGAGGCGCGCTTGCGGGCCGTGAGACCGGCCATCCGGGCCAGGCCGCGCCCCTTGCTCGCGATGGTGCGGCGCTGGCGGCCGGCGTACCAGCGGTAGACCGCGGCTTTCGCCTTGCGGCGCTGCTCCGGCGGGAGATCGGCGCTGTCCATCCAGCGCAGCGTCTCCATCAACTGCAGCGTCGTCGCGGCGCGAGCGGTCCAGCCCGGTACGCCCAACCGCCGGGCGAGATCCTTGCGGGTCTCGTCCCGCCACCCCCGCCGGCCGAGAACGTCGGGAACGTGCCCCCACGGGCCGGTGAGCGCCATCTTGACCGCGAAGATCTGGTCCTCGCGCAGCATGTTGCGGCGCGGGATGGGGGTGATGGCCGAGCGGCGCATCAGGCCGTAGAGCGGATCGATCGTCAGGTAGCTGGTGTTGAGCAGGCGCAGCATCTCGGTCACGCGTTCGATCGGGTCGCCGGAGCCGAGCGCGCCGAGCTGGTAGTCGCCGGTCTCGGTGACGCCGTCTTCGGCCACGAACTCGACCGCCATCGTCACCAGGATCCGGCGCTCGTCCGCGGTGAACTCCTGAAGGCAGCGCGACAGGCAGTTCGGCGCGAGCCAGTCGTCGTCGCCGACCCAGCGGAAGTACGTGCCGCTGGCCTTGTGCATGGCCGAGATGAAGTTGTTGAGCAGGCCGACGTTTTCGGGCTGGCGTAGGTAGACGATCCGGTCATCCTCCTTGGCCAGCGCCCGGCACAGATCCTCGGTGCCGTCGGTTGAGGCGTTGTCGGAGATGACCAGTTCGAGGCTGGTGTGGTCCTGGGCCTGAATCGACCGGACCACGGACTCCAGCCGCCCGGCGCCGTTGCGCGTCGGCAGGCAGACCGAGATGAGGGTGTCACTCGACGGCATGGGCTTCCTTCCGCCGGGCCAGCAGACCGGACCACTGGCGCAGCTGCGACGGTGCGATCGCCAGGGCCAGGTAGGACAGGATGCCGACGAAGCCGCCGACGACCAGCTCCAGCAACGGGTTCTGGTCCAGCGCGTGCGCGACGACCATGGCCAGCGCGCCGGAGACGAGGCCGGCGACGATCGGGCGGGCCAGCGCCGGGACGATCGGCGCCAGGCGTACGCCCACCTTGTGCAGCGCCAAAAGCGTGACGGGTACGGCGACGAGAAGGCCGACGATGGCGTGGGCGATGGCCGCACCCCGGATGCCACCGTGGCTCGTCGCGTAGATGAGGGCCGGAACGAGCGCGATCGCCCAGCCGAGATTGACCCAGAGCGTCGATCGGGTCGCGCCCGCACCCATGAGAATGTCCAGCGCGAACGAGGCCAGGACGCGTACCACGGTCAGGACCATGAGGTAGGGCAGGACGACGGCGGCCGGGGTCCATTTCTCGCCGTAGAGCACCGTCACCAGTGGTAGCGCCAGCGCCGCGGTCAGCGTCGCGATAGGCATCAGGCCGGTGACGAGAATCGGCATCGACCGCTGTACGCCGGCCGACAGCGTCGCAGCGTCCACTTCGGACAATCGGGAGAACCCGGCGACGGAGACGTAGCGGACGGCGCTGCTGATGACGCTCAGCGCCCAGGTCGAGATGTTGAACGCCAGCAGGTAGTAGCCGAGCGGGATCTCGCCGACGAGGTGGCCGATGATGATGTAGTCGGCGTTGAGCAGGATCGCCTCGATGCCCAGGCTGGCCGCCAGGGGCAGGCCGAACAGCAGCAGCTGCTTGGCGATGGTGCGGTCGAAGCCGAGGCGGACCGGCAGGCGGGCGCCTACGAAGACCATGATGCCGGTGACGACAAAGCTCGCAACTAGACCGGCGGCGAAGCTGTAGGGGCCGGCCCCGGCGGCGGCGAGGCTGATGGCCACCGCGGCGTTGACGATGAGGCCGACGAGGTTGGCCACGATGAGCTTGTCCTGCCGGAAGGTCCGCATCAGCGCGGCGCTGCGGACCGCGGTCGCGCCGTCCACGAGGATGACGGCGGTGAGCAGGCGGATGACGCCGGTCGCTTCGGGCGCGTGGGCCACCGAGGCGATCGTCGGCGCCGCGAACCAGAAGAAGGCGTAGACGACGATGCTGAAGGACATCGTCATGGCGGCCGCGGTCGGCGCCATGTCCTCCAGCTTGCCCCGCCATTGCACGACCGCGGCGATCAGGCCGACGTCGTTGACGTGCATTACGAAGGTCATCGCGGCCAGGGCCACGGCGAAGACGCCGAAGTCGTCGGGGGTCAGCAGGCGGGCCAGCACGAGGCCCATCGCGAACGAACCGATCTTGGTGACGAGCGTACCGGCGAAGCTCCAGCGCAGCCCGCGCGCGGCCTGACGGCCGATGGACTCGGTGCCGGCCTCGGGATCTGCGTCCGGTACCGGTCCGGTTCCCGGTTCCAGCGTGGTCATGCGCCAGCTCTCAACACGCGCATCGCCGAGTGCCGGCGGGCATCGGTCCGGCCGGGAGCGGCCTGGGGACAGGCGCGTCCCCGGCGACCGGTGGTGAGTACGCGCATGAGAACTCCAGCGCCTGGGGGAATGGGGCGGACCCAATGTAGACCGGGCCATTGAGACCGAGATCGTACTGACGGATTTGTGACGCAGCGATGGTCCGAGCGAGGGATCTCGGCGTCACCTTCCGGCCGGCGCAGCGGTTATGCGCGCTACATCTCGCCGCCGACAGCGGCACCGTCGTCCCACTTGTTATTGCTCCACACGTTACCAACCCCGTTGCGGTCGAAGCTGCTGACCGGCCCGTACGCGCCACATTTGCGGTTGGTGCCGCGCTGGAACACGTTGTTGGTGATGACGACGTGATCGGCTCGCGGGTAGGGCTTGCTCAGTGCGCTGCCGCCGTAGAGGCAGTAGGACGAGCCGGTGTTGGCGCCAAGGAAGTTGCTGTCCACGACCACGTCGGAGATCACTGCGAAGTCGCCGAAGAGGTTGAGGTCGCCGGTGCAGCCCTCGCCTCGGTTGTTGACCGGTGCGTCGCAGATGATGGTGTTGTGGCGGATGCGGATGGTGTGGCCGCCGTTCGACAGGAACCCGCCCAGGTGCCAGTTGGTGTTGTCGGGGATGCGCTGCCCGTGCAGGTAGGAGTCCTCGATGGTGCAGGATACCGCATGCTCTCCACATTGGACACTGGTCTGGCCGCCGGAGATGTTGGAGCGCCGGATAGTCATGTTGCCGTAGCTGACCGCCGGCAGCTGGCGTAAGCCCGCGTTGACCTCGGAGTCGACCAGCGTGTACGACCAGTTCCGCGAGCCGCTGATGTCGGTGTCGAGGTTCACGCCGCCATTGATCTTGCTGCGCTTGATGGTGACGTTGGCGGCCTTGATGGACAGCGTGTTGCAGTTGACGGTCTTCGCGTCGATCACGGTGTTGGCCGCCGTGATCGTGCACGAGCCGGTGTAGGTGCTGAGCTTGGTGCCGGCCGGAATGCCCGTGTTGGACGGGTTGGGCCACGGGCCGCCCACCGGTGGCCCGATGACGACCGGGCCCGACGTACGCCGAGGACTGCTGGTCGCGGACGGCGAGCGGCTGGGGCGCGCCGAGGCCGATGCCGATGCCCCGGGACCGGCCGACGCCGAGCCGGACGGCATCGCGCTGGGATCGGACGCGGACGGTATCCCGTCACCGGAGATGGAGAGGCCGGCCGCCGACCGGCCGGCGGTCTGGCTGAGCCCCCACGCGACCGTGGCCAGGCCGATCACCACGACCGCGGTGAACGTGCCGACCGCCCAGATCTTGGCCCGGCTCATGCGCCGGTGCGGGACAACGGGCGCGGAGGGGACGTCGGGCCACGGCGGGACGTCGGAAGGTCGGCGTGGATCCGGTGGCACCGCGGGCACGTGACGTTCCCTCCTCAACTGCGGACGTGGCGATCGATCGACAGACTTGCAGACTAGCTGCTTCATCGACAAGGCGCCGGACGCGCCGGCCCGGCCCGCCGGACGCCGTGTCCGACCCGGTGGAGCATACCGTCCGTAACCTCGATGGTCGCATCGTCACGGTGCCAGAAGGTCCTCTAGCTGCGGTTTCATTCTTTCAACAGAGATCGGCACGCTAACAACAAGTGATCACGACAGATGCCTGTTAGATTCAACGGCCGCGAGCCGGAGACGGCTGGCCGGAGGAGGGGACGGCTATGCGTACGCATTCCGGGGGGTATATGGATCGACGGCCACGCTCGTTCCTATGGGCGCTGGCGGCCACGGTCGCCGGTGTGCTGTTGATCGCCGGCGGCGCCTACGGCATGGTCGCCCTCACGAGCGACAAGACGACGTCGATCGGTCAGCCGTCCGGCAGCGACCCGACGGACGGCACCTCGACCGGGCCGTCTCCCGGCGTATCGCTGTCCGGATCGCCGTCGGCCGCGCCGAGCGCGAGCGCCAGTACGAGCCCCAGTGCCCGGCCGTCGGCGCGGCCCTCAAGCGGCGGATCGACCTGCACGGTGGCCGGTGGTACGGCGGGCTGCCCGGCCGGCCCGCCGGTGGCCGCCGCGAGCGGCAAGCAGTGGAAGCTGACGTTCACCGAGGAGTTCACCGGCAGCGATTACAGCCACAGCAAGCTCACGCCGTGCTTCGACTGGAACAGCGGCGACTGCACGTCCACGTTCAACCAGGGCCGCGAGCACTACATGCCGTCGCAGGTCAAGGTGTCCAACGGGACCGCCAAGCTGATCGCCGCCCCGCTTTCGCCGGCGTACCCGTCGTCGAGCTGCCAGAACGGGCAGTGCACGTACAAGGCCGGCCTGCTGTCGACCGCGCGGCGCAATTCTGGCGACTCCAGCTACCTCTACAAGTTCACGTACGGCTACGTCGAGTCGCGGTTCAAGTTCCCGGCGACACAGGGCTTCTTCACGGCGTTCTGGATGCTGCCCGCCGACCCCAGCTACAACTACAAGTACGAGATCGACATCCTCGAACTGCTCGGCGACGATCCGACGACGATGTTCATGACCTACCACTACAACGACCGGTCGACGTCGTACCCGGTCAACGCCGGCAAGTACAAGAACGGCGCCTGCGCCACGAAGGACTACTCGAAGAGTTTCGTGCGCATGGGCCTGGACTGGCAGCCCGACCACATCGCCTGGTACATCGACGGCAAGAAGTGCGGCCAGTTCTCCACCGCGAGCCAGATCTCCAACGTGCCGATGCAGCTGATCCTGCACATGATGGTCGACAACAACTGGCAGCGCCGGTGGAACGTGGGCCTGAAGGACCCGACGCTGACCCGCCAGCTGGAGGTCGACTACATCCGCGTATACCAGCAGGTCGCGTCGTAGTCACATTGTGGCGATCACGGCGGCGGCGGCCCGCAGGTCGCCGCCGAGGTGGATCTGGTTGAGCCCGAACCGTTCGCGCCATCTGTGCAGCTGCTCGGCGCAGGCCGCGGCCGGTCCGTGCAGTACGGCCGGAGAGCTGGCGAGCACGGCCGGATCCTCGACGCCGCGCGCCAGGCTGGAGGTCCACGGCTGGGCCTCGGGGACGTCGGTGACCTTCAGCGACAGGATGCTGATCTGATAATCGAGGTCGTCCGGCGATCGTCCGGCGGCGGCCGCCCCCGCATGCGCCCAGGCCAGCTTCTCGGCCACCCGGTCGGCCGTCAGATCCAGAACGGACCGGTCCGCGTCCGCGCCCGGCCGCATGCTGGCGTTGATGCCGACGATGTCGGCCTTGCGGCCGGCCAGATCCAGGACCCGGCGGCTGCCGCCACCCACCAGGAACGGCGGATGCGGGTGCTGCACCGGCTTGGGCAGCCCGTCCAGGCCGCCCACCTGGTAATGCCGGCCGTCGAAGGTCAGCGGCTCGGCGGCGAACAGGCCGGCCAGGACGTCCAGCGCCTCGCTCAGGCGATCCACGCGTACGCCGGGGCGGTCCATCGGGATGCCGGCGGCCTCGTAGTCGCTGGGCATCCAGCCGGCACCGAGCCCGATGTCCAGGCGCCCGCCGGACAGGACGTCGAGGGTGGCCATCGCTTTGTGCAGCATCACCGGCCGCCGGTAGTCGTTGCCCAGCACCAGGCTCATCACGCGCAGCGTGCTGGTCGCCTCGGCGGCGGCGGTCATCGCCACGACCGGCTCCATGACCCAGCCCTGGGTGAAGTGGTCGGACACGGCGACGGTGTGGAAGCCGAGGTCCTCGATGCGGCGTACCTCGGCGCGCCACTGCGCGGGCGCGACGGTGAAGCGTGGCATCGGCGCGATGAAACGGAACGGCTTCATGGCGTTACCCCGGCCGGCGCGGTCAGCGCCGCGGTGCGGCGTCGCTGAGGTACCAGCGGATACCCGACGTGCGGATCTGGCGGGCCGGATGGGTCAGGCGCCACACCGTTCCGCACATGCCCAGCGTCAGCGCCATGATCGTGACGTACGTCGTGAAGCTGAGCGAGTCGAACGTGGCCGCGACGGCCACGGCGATCACTTGGGTGGCGATGAGCGCGGCGCACAGATGCCGGTCCTCCTCGGTCGCGGATCGCTTCAATGCCTTGTACGCCAGCACGATGCCGGTGACGTGGAGGGCGAGCATCGTCACGACGCCGATGATGCCGCCGTCGAGCAGCGTGACCAGCCACTGGTTGTCGAGGATCCGGTACTGCGGCGGGATCCACGTGCCCGTGCCCCGGCCGAGCCACGGCGTCTGGGCGACGTACTGGAAGACGATCGGGTAGTCCTCGGTACGCGCGTTGATGGACGAGTTGTTGCTGGTGTCGTCGAACAGGCCGAACAGCGTACGCATCAGGCCGGGGCTCAGCAGCGCCATGACGGCGATGAACCCGAACGCCATGACGCCGATGTTGTACCGCATCCGCCAGCTCCATACCGGGAACAGCACCAGCAGCATCAGGCCCATGGCCACGATGCCGGTCCGCGACACCGTGGTGCCGATGCCGCCGGCGATCAGCATGGCCGAGAACATCGCCACCCAGCGCCGGCCGGGCGTGCGGCTGAAGCGCGACAGGTGGATGGCGAACGGCAGGCACAGCGCCAGCGTCGCCGACAGCTCGATGTAGTGAGCCGTCGTGCTGGCGACGCGGTAGCTGGAGCCGCGCATCATGAAGCCGGGCCCGGTCCACTTGGCCTCCAAGCCCGGAAAGACCAGGTACTGCGTGATGTCCAGGGCGGTCGTGTACTGCACGATGCCGATGAACGCGACGACGGCCGCGGCCCAGACCATCACGTTGATGACCGTACGCAGCCGCGACCAGTTCGGTACGCCGTCCGACGCGGTCAGGACCGCCCCGGCGATCACGCAGAACAGCAGCATCTTCCGGTCGGCGCCGTTGGCCTCCATGGTGGTGAGGCCGCGCATCAACCCGGCCGCGTAGGACAGCAGCGCCGCGCCTAGGAAGACCAGCACCGCCCAGCGCATCGGCTGGGGCCCGGTCATCGACAGGTGCGGCGCGAACCGGGCCAGGATCCACCAGCAGAACAGGAAGAACCCGAGAACCAGGCCGGGCCGCCCGAGATCGGTCATGCCGGGCAGGATCAGGTTGAACGGCACGAGGTCGATGAGGAGCAGCATCAGCGCCAGCATCAAGGCGGCGTCGATGCGGGTGATCCGCATCCGCGTCGCGTAGGTCCGGTGGGAGACCAGCGCCGGTTCGAGGTCCGACTTATGAGTCGCCGTCTCGGTCATTCACGAGCCACTCGGAGGGGGGCGGAATGATCTCAGCGCCGTTCTTGGGCAGGAAGTTGGGGATGACGATCGTCGCGTCGTCGGGCTCTTCGGGGTCGTACTCCGCCTCCAGCGAGCCCGAGGGCCCTCGCGTGGCGGTCTGGTAGACGACCTGCTTGCCGTACCAGCCGTCCTCCACGACGGCGGGGTTGCGCACCAGCTTGGGCGACCGGGTGATCGCCCACGGCCGGTGGCCCATGGTCGGCTCGGGCAGGCCCGCGGCGGCCATGCCGATCGCCCGGTCCTGTGCGCTTTCCACCTCCGGCGACGACAGCAGCGGGCCACCACCGCGGCGGCGCATCAGCGCGTCGAAGCCGACCGTCACCGCGACCATCATCAGCATGCCGGCGCCGAACACGGCCACCAGCGCCTTCTGGACGTTGCCGCTGTCCTTCTCGACGTTGGTGCCCAGGTCGAGGCGGCGCGAGGTGATGAGGTCCGCGGTGGTGACGCCGTACGCCGTCTGCAGCGAAGTGATGCTGGTGTTGAACCTGGTCACCAGCTCGTTGGCGGTGTCCTCGGCCTGCTTGCGGCTCTTGGCGACGACCTCGATCGAGATCATGGGACTGCTGCTGCCCATTTCGAACGTGTACGCGTCGCTCAGGCCGATGGACTTCAAATGGTCGACGACGGACCGGTCCTGAATGGTCACGATCGCGGCGTTGCCGAGCGTTTGCAGGCCCTGCCCGAGCCACGGGTTGCGCTGCTCGACGATCGGCTGACCGGGCTTGGCCGGCTGGGGCACCGGCGGCACCAATTGGACATAGGACGTCGAGACGTAGTCGGGCTCGACCGCGTTGAAGACGAGGAACGTCAGCCCACCGGTCACGATGAGCATCGGCACCGCGATCATCCAGCGGCGGAAGAGCACCTTCGTGAGGTCCCAGAAGTCCACATCGTCCCCTGTCGTCCGGCCGGCCCGTCGGCCGCCGAAAGTACGCCGGCCCCGCAACGCGAACATCTCGACACGAGGTTCCCAAAGCGGTACCTGCCAGGTCGATCGTAGACGAGCGCGGCCCATGATGGCACGGCCTCATGGGCGCACCGCAACCTTGGCCCTGTCGGCTTGCGGACATGCGGACCGCCCGAACTACCGATGGCCCGTTGTTACCAGTGAAGCCGAGCATCGAAGGGCTCATCAAGAGCTCACGAACGGGCGGTTGTTCCTTTGCGCGTCTCTGTCGGCACACCGTCAGCGGTTGTCATCATCAACGTCCACGGAATCGGTCCAACGGAGCGCGTACTCGATCCGGGCGAGGACCTGACCTGGGTCGGCATCGGGCAGTTCGAGCGGATGCTCGACCTCGCCGAGGGCCGCGGCGACGTCCGGTTCACCTTCGACGACGGCAATTCGTCCGATGTGACCATCGCATTGCCGCGCCTGCTGGAGCGCGGAATGACCGCGGAGTTCTTCGTGCTCGCCGGCCAGCTCCGCCGGCCCGGCCGCATCGATGCGGACGGCGTACGCGAACTGCTGAAGGCCGGCATGACGGTCGGTTCGCACGGCTGGGATCACCGCGACTGGCGCCGCATCGACGATCGGCAGGCCGATGAGGAGTTCGCCGAAGCGCACCGGGTCATCGGCGAACTCACCGGCCAGGCCGTCGACACGGTGGCGATCCCGTTCGGCTCCTACGACCGGCACGTGCTGCGCCACTTGCGGCGCGCCCAGGTCCGCCGGGTGTACACCAGCGACGGTGGCCCGGCCCAGCCGGGCGCATGGCTGCAACCGCGCAACAGCTTGCACCACGACGTCGACGAGGCGTGGATGCGCCGCGTCTTGGACAACCGGGCCGGCGCCGCCCTGCGAGCCCGGCGGATCGCGGCCCGCGCCGTCAAGCGTATGCGAGGCAAGCCGTGAACCCGCGCATCGGTACCGTCATCGTCACGTACAACAGCGCCGATGTGCTGGGGGAGTGCCTGCGCGCCCTCGGTGAGACCAAGGACGTCCAGCTGTCCACCGTGGTCGTGGCGGACAACGCCTCCCGGGATGACTCCGTCGCCGTCGCCCGGGCCGCGGCGCAGACGCTACCGGTGCAGGTCGTCGAGATGGGCCGCAACGCCGGGTACGCCGCCGCCATCAACGCCGGAATCGCCGCGATGGATCTGAACCGGCTCGACGCCGTCATGGTCCTCAACCCCGATTGCAGCGTACGCCCGGACACCCTGGTCCTGCTCTGGGAAGCATTGCGCCGCCCCGGATTCGGCATCGCCGCCCCGCGACTGGTGAACCCCGACGGCAGCTTGCAGCCGACTCTGCGCCGGATGCCGACGCTGGGGCGGGCGCTCGCCGAGGCGGTGCTGGGCAAGCTCGCCGGACGCGTCGCGGGCCTGGGTGAACTGGTCACCGGCGAAGCCGAGCACGCCAAGTCCGGCCCGGCCGCGTGGGCCACCGGTGCCGCCCTGCTGATCTCGGTGGAGGCGGCGCGGGCGGCCGGGCCGTGGGACGAATCGTTCCTGCTGTACAGCGAGGAGACCGAGTTCATCCTGCGCGCGGCGGATCGCGGCTGGCGGCTCTGGTATGAGCCGGCCGCCGAGGTCGAGCACGTCGGTGGCGAGTCCGGCACCAATCCCACGCTCGCGGCGCTGCTCGTCGTGAACAAGGTCCGGCTGTTTAGCCGCCGTCACGGCGCGGTCGCTTCGGCCGCGTACTACATGATCGTCCTTTTCGGAGAGTCGGCGCGGGCGCTGGCCGGCCGGCGCATCTCGCGAGCCGCGGTGGTGTGGCTGCTACGCCCGTCGCGGCGCCTGCGGGCCCTGGGCACGTGAGCGCCATGACGATCACCCTGCGGACGACCGCATTCGACGCGCTTACCGGGGCGGAGCTGGATGCCTGGCACCGGCTGCGCGACGCCAACCCGATGCTGGACAACCCGTACTTCCACCCCGGCTTCGCGGCGGCCGTACACGCCGGCGGCAATCCGGTCCACGTGGCCGTCGGGCGGGACGCGGCCGGAGAGATCCGATCGCTGCTTCCGTGTCATCGCGAGGGCTCGCTGCTGCGCCCGGTCGGGTGGCCCGGCGCGGACTTCCAGGGCCCGGTGCTGGCACCGGGTTCGCCGTTCCCGGCCGCGGATCTGCTGACCGGCGGCGTACGCGGATATGCCTTCGACCATCTCCTGGAGGTCTGCGACGATTTCGCTCCCTGGGTGGAGTCGAGCCGCGTATCGCCGTACATCGACGTGAGTGGCGGGCTGGACGGTTACCTGGGCCGGGCGTCGGAGAGCGGGCGGTCGAACATCGGGCAGGCCCGGCGCCGGACCGCGAAGGCCGAGAAGGCGTACGGTCCGGTGCGATTCGCGGCGGACGTGGTCGACGAGCCGGCCCTGGCCAAGGTCATCGAGCTGAAGCGCGGCCAGTACGCCGCCACCGGCGCGAAGGACTACTTCGAGGAGCAGCACCGCATCGATCTGCTGACCCGCCTGCTGCACACGAGAAGCACCGAGTTCGGCGGCATCCTGTCCACTGTGTACGCCGGACCCCATCTGCTGGCGGCGCACTTCGGATTGCGGTCGGGATCGGTGCTGCACTGGTGGTTCCCGGTCTACGACCCCCAGTTCGCCGCGCTGGCGCCGGGCTGGATCCTGCTGCGCGAACTGGCGATCGCCGCGCCGTCGCTGGGGATCACGCGGATCGACCTCGGCCGCGGGGAGGACGAGTACAAGCGCCGGGCCAAGACCGGCGAGATGTTCGTGAGCCAGGGTCTGGTGACCCGCAGCTCGGCGCGGCGGGCACTGCGCCGCGTGCACGGCTCGATCGTCAGCGCCGCCAAGTCCTCGCCCCTCGGGCCGGGACTGCGCAGTGCGGTACGCAAGCTGCGCCAGGCCGGCCGATGAAGCCGCCGGCGGGGCCGATGGAAGGAAGGCACGCACCATGAGGATCAGCGTCATCGGGCTCGGCTACGTGGGCTGCGTCTCCGCGGCCTGCCTGGCCGCACGCGGCCTCGACGTGGTCGGCGTCGACGTCAGCCAGGTCAAGGTGGACCTCATCAACGGCGGCAAGGCGCCCGTCGTCGAGGAGCGCATCGGCGAGCTGACGGCCGAGGTCGTGGCGAGCGGCAAGGTGCGGGCCACGACCGACATCGCCGGCGCGATCGCCACCACCGACATCTCGCTCGTCTGCGTCGGTACGCCCAGCGCGCCCAGCGGCGACATGTCGACGGCGTACCTGGAGCGGGTGGCGGTCCAGATCGGCGAGGCGCTGGCCACGCACGAGCGCTGGCACACCGTCGTCTTCCGCAGCACGATGCTGCCCGGCACCACGCTGAACCTGCTGGTTCCGTTGCTGGAGAAGGCTTCCGGTCTGACCGCCGGGGTCGGCTTCGGCGTCGCGGTGAACCCCGAGTTCCTGCGCGAGGGCTCCAGCGTCCGGGACTTCTTCGACCCGCCGAAGACGGTCATCGGCGAGCACGACGCCGCCAGCGGCGACATGGTCGCGGCCCTGTACGAGGGGCTGCCCGGCGACGTCTTCCGGGTGTCGATCCCGGTCGCCGAGATGACCAAGTACGCCGACAACTCGTACCACGGCCTGAAGATCGCGTTCGCGAACGAGATCGGGGCGGTCTGCCGGGCCCTCGGCATCGACTCGCACTCCGTCATCGACGTGTTCCTCGCCGACCGCAAGCTCAACGTCAGCCCGGCGTACCTGCGGCCGGGGTTCGCCTTCGGCGGCTCGTGCCTGCCCAAGGATCTGCGTGGCCTCGTCTACGCTGCCCGCCGCGCCGACGTCTCGGTGCCGCTGCTGTCGCACGTCCTGCCGTCCAATGAGGAGCATCTGCGTCGGGCGTTCGACCTCGTCGCCGCGACCGGTAAGCGCCGGGTCGGCCTGTTCGGCCTTTCGTTCAAGGCCGGCACCGACGACCTGCGCGAGAGCCCGCTGGTGGAGCTGGCCGAGCGCCTCGTCGGCAAGGGCTACTCGCTGCGGATCTACGACGCCAACGTGACGCTGTCGCGGCTGATGGGAGCCAACCGCGACTACATCGAAAGCCGCCTGCCGCACCTGAACGAGCTGCTCGGCGGCTCCGTCGACGAGGTGCTCGACCACGCCGAGGTCTGCATCGTCGGCAACACCGATCCGGCCGTCCTGAGCGCGCTCGATCGCGCCGGCGACCGTACGATCGTTGACCTTGTCCGCCTTCCCGACGCCGACCAGCGCCGGGCGAATCCGGGATACGTGGGCCTTGGCTGGTAGAGCGCTCATCCTCGTCGAGAATCTGTCCGTACCGTTCGACCGGCGCGTGTGGCAGGAGTGCACCGCGCTGCGCGACGCCGGCTGGGACGTCTCCGTCATTTGTCCACAAGGGACCGAACGGGACACCGAGCCCTACGTGGAGCTGGACCGTGTCAAGATTCACCGCTACCCGCTGAAGGCGGCGACGGGCGGACCGCTGGGCTACCTGAAGGAGTACAGCTCGGCGCTGTGGCGCACCGCGCGGCTGGCGCGCAAGGCCGGCCCGGTCGACGTCGTGCACGCCTGCAACCCGCCGGACCTGTTCTTCCTGCTGGCCAAGCGGTTCAAGCGGCGTGGCGCGCGGTTCGTCTTCGACCAGCATGACCTGGTCCCCGAGCTGTATCTGTCGCGCTTCAACCGCGGCCGCGACTTCCTCTACCGCGCGGTCTGCTGGCTGGAACGGTGTACCTACAAGGCCGCCGACATCGTCATCGCGACCAACGAGAGCTACCGCGAGGCCGCCATCACCCGGGGCGAAAAGGCGCCCGCGGACGTGTTCGTCGTCCGCAGCGCCCCGAAGGTCGAGCGCTTCCACATGGTCCCGGCCGAGGAGCCGCTGAAGAAGGGCAAGCCGTACCTGCTGTGCTACCTCGGCGTCATGGGGCCACAGGACGGCGTCGACTATGCGTTGCGGGCGCTGGCCAAGCTGCGTGACCTCGGGCGTACCGACTGGCACGCGGCGTTCGTGGGGGCCGGCGACACCTTCGATCAGATGAAGGCGCTCGCGGTCGAGCTGGGCCTGGGGGACAGCGTCGACTTCACCGGCCGCATCCCCGACGAGGATCTCCTGCGCTACCTGTCGACCGCCGACGTCTGCCTCGCCCCCGACCCGATGAACCCGCTCAACGACGTGTCCACCATGAACAAGATCATGGAGTACATGGCGATGTCGCGGCCGATCGTCTCGTTCGACCTGCGCGAGGCCCGCGTCTCCGCCGGGGACGCCGCGCTCTACGCGCCGGCCAACGACGAACCGGCCTTCGCCAAGCTCATCGCCGCGCTGCTCGACTCGCCCGAGGACCGCAAGCGCATGGGCGACATCGGCCGCGAGCGCGTCGCCGGCCCGCTGTCGTGGGAACGCTCGCGCCTCGCGCTGCTCGCCGCCTACGAAGCGGCGATGTCCAAGGGCGGGTCAGCTCCGCCCCGCCCCCGCGCGGCTGCTGACATCCGCACCCCAGGTGGTACGCCCACCACGAACCCGGGTCAGCAAGCGGTCGACGGCCAGAACGGTCAGGTAGCAGCCGGCGTCCAGCAGGCCGACCCGGCGGCCGGAAACCAAGGCGACCAGTGAACGTGGACCCAGGCGTCCTTCGGGGTAGGACCGGCCCAGCGCAGCCAGCTGCTGGTTCCCCTGGCGTACGCGCACCCGCCGGTTCAGGTACGCCCGCACCGTACGCGCCGGGCGTACAACGGTATGGGCGGCCGGGACGACGGTCCGCTCGTGGGGGGCGAAGCTAGCGTGAACCCACCCATCGTCGGAGATCACGTCCTCGGGCATCGGAAACACCCGAGCGTGGCCCTCTTTGGTGAGCACGTAGCAGCCGACTCCGGCCAGGGCGCGGTTGGGTGCCACGAGAGAGTCGTGCACGCGGTGTACGCGCTTCATGAATCCGCTGACGTGCTCCATGTCGAGCCGGAGAGCCGGGGCGACCGCGAGTACGTCCGGCTCATCGGTTGCGGCGGCGAGTGCCCGGATCCCGTCGGCGGTCATCTCGACGTCGGCGTCCAAGTAAACGCGCGGGAACGTGGCACAGGCTTCGTCGCCGAGTTTGAGCGCATGCGCCTTGCCGCCGATCCGCGTCTCGATCACGCGTACGCCCACCGCCCGAGCGATCTCGGCGGTGCGGTCGCGGCAGTCGTTGGGCACGACCACGACGTCGAATTCGCCGGGCCCGGTCGTCGCGAGCAGGCGGCGCAGGCTCGCCTGGATGACGGCTTCCTCGTTGTGCGCCGGAATGACGATGCTGACCGCCGGCTTGTTCGCGCTCACGGCGTGAGGATAGCGGCCCCAGCCGACCCGACGATGGCTCGTGAGGAGTCGCAATGGTGACTATGCAAGCCGCGCCCTCGGCCGAAGCCGCAGCGCCGGCCCGCAAGCGGCTCGTCGGCCTCGACGGCATCCGCGGTGTCGCCGCGCTCTTCGTGGTCCTGCACCACTGCTACCTGATGTCCTACCCGGGCTATCCGGAGATCACCGGGCCGGGCTGGGCCGGATGGATGATCTACGGCCACATCGCCGTGGTCGTGTTCATCGTGCTGTCCGGCTTCTCGCTGGCCGTATCGCCGGCGCGCCACGAATGGCAGCTCGGCGGCAAGAAGCGGTTCGCCATCCGGCGCGCCTGGCGCATCCTGCCGCCGTACTGGGCGGCCCTGGTGTTCAGCCTCATCGTCGCGTGGACCCTGGTGCCCCAGCCCGGTGAGGGTGAGCCGACCGGCAAGTCCGTGGTCGTCTTCGGCCTGCTGCTGCAAGACGTCTTCGGCTCGCCCAGCCCCAACGGCGCGTTCTGGTCGATCGCCGTCGAAGCCCAGCTGTACATCGCCTTCCCGCTTCTGCTGCTGATGCTGCGTAAGGCCCACGCCCTGCTGATGCTGCTCGGCATCACCGTGATCGTCGTGGCGATCGGCGTACTGTCGCCGGTATCGTCCCTTGTGGACAAACTGCAGCGGCTGACACCGCAGTTCGCCGCGCTCTTCGCGGCCGGCGTCTTCGCCGCCGGCATCCTCGCGGCGAGCGAACGCATCCGGAGCCTGCCCTGGCAATGGCTTTCGTTGCTGGCCCTGGTGCCGGTGATCGCCGCGATCGCGGTGCTGGGATCGGTGTGGACGATCGAGAACTACTTCTGGGTCGACCTCGCCCTCGGCCCGGCCATCGCGATGCTGCTCGCGGCGGCGGCCACGGAACGCCCGCGGTGGCTGGTCGCGCTGCTGAACACCCGGCCTATGCGCAGCCTCGGGTCGTTCTCCTACAGCCTCTACCTCATCCACGCCCCGATCATCGTCGCGCTCTACCAACTCGTCGTCGGGCCTCGGGTTGCGGCGGGCGTACCGGCTTTGCTGGTGATGCTGGCCATCGGCGTACCCGCGTCAGTCATGGCGGCTCGGCTCTTCGCGGCCGTCTTCGAGATCCCGTTCCAGCGCCACCGCAGCTGGAACGCGCTGCGAGCGGCGTTCCTCCTCCGCTGGCGGCGACCGGAACTCGACGCCGTGGACTAAGGCCAGCAGGACCAGCGCCGTCAGCGTACCGGCGGCCAGGACGATGACCCGCCCCACCGTGAACACCGATCCACCGGTGCTCAGTGCCAAGAGGACCACTGTGGACAAGAGGACGGCGACCACACCGAACCCCAATGTCTGCTTGGTTCTCGGTGGAACCGGCCGAACCCGGCCGCGGCGGGCCAGGAGCACGATCGCGAGGCCGGCGTACGCCAGGACGATGAGGTCGCTGCCGACGGTGTCGCTCGGCCGGTGCCAGCCCACCGTCACGGTCGCGATGCCCATGCCGATCGCGGCCGGCGCGGCTGCGGCGACGGCGTACCAGCGGAACCGGTGCGGCACGACGAGCACCAGAGCGGCCAGTACGGCCATCGCGATCGTGGTATGCCCGCTGGGAAAGCTCTGATCGTCGCGCCGGTACCCCGACCGCAGCAGAATCGGCCGTTCCACCACCTTCTGCAGCACCTGGGTGGTCACGGCCGCGGCCACGATCACGGCGGCGCCCAGGATTGCGGCGTACGCCCGCCGGGCGAGCCCGCCGATCGCCAGGATCACCAGGACGGCGGCGATCAGCGACACCTTCCGGACGGTGCTCAGCATCAGCTGCGCGGCATGCTCCTGACGGCCGCTGATACCGCGGGCGGCGGCGTTGAGCACCTGGTCCTCGAAGTGCTGACCGGCCGGGGTCCACACCGCGAGGATGTAGACCGCAGCGAGCAGGACAGCGCATCCGATCCCGACGGCCGCCGCTGCGTACGCGACGCCGTCAGCGGTTCGCGGTCGCCTCATTGGCGGCCGTAGAGGCCGGGGCCGATTCCGGCTTCTGCTCGTCCGCCTCGCCGGCCATCTTCTCCGCCGCCTTCGCTGCCTTCTCGGCCGCTGCGTGCTGCGCGGCCGCCGGGTTCTGTGCCGGCATGACCAGAGGCGTCGGCCGCGGCGGCCCCGGCTTCGCTTGCGGCGCAACGGGTCGCTGCGCGACTGGCGCCGTCACGATCGTCGGCTCGTCGGTGTCCTCGGCTGGGGACTCCACGGCCGGGGATTCCACGGCCGGGGGTTCCTTGGCTGCCTGGCGGATCACGATGGTTTCCTCGTCGTCGGCCGGATCCTCAGCTGGCGCCTGCGCGACGGGTTCGGGCGCCGCGACCGGCTCGGTGTCGGGCTCGGTCTGCGCGACGGGTTCGGGCTCCGCGACCGGCTCGGTGTCGGGCTCGCTCTGCGCGACGGGTTGGGGCTCGGGCGCCGCGACGGGTTCGGTGTCGGGCTGCGCGACGGGCTCGGGTTCGGTCTGCGCGACCGGTTCGGGCTCCGCGACCGGCTCGGTGTCGGGCTCGGTCTGCGCGACCGGTTCGGGTTCGGTCTGCGCGACGGGCTCGGGCTCCGCGATCGGCTCGGTGTCGGGTTCGGTCTGCGCGACGGGTTCAGGCTCCGCGACCGGCTCGGTGGCGGGTTCGGGTTCGGGTTCGGTCTGCGCGACGGGTTCGGGGTCGGCGTGCGCGATCGGCTCCGGTTCGGGCTGCGGCTCCGCGACCTCGGGCTCGACCACAGCAGCAGCCCGAGCTGCCTCAGCCTCCTGCCGAACGGTCTCCGCCAGATGCCGAGCGGCCTGAGCCTCTTGCCGGGCGCCCTGAAGATCCTGCAGCGCCGACTGAACCTGGCGCTGCATATCCCGTAGCTTCGCGTGTTCCTGCTCGGCGTGAGCCCGGATCTCGGCCAGCCGCGTCGACATCTGCTGCGACTCCGTCTTGGCCGCGGCGATGCGCTGCTCCATCTCCAGCAACGTGGCCTGGGCCGCGCTCGCCGTACGGCGTTCGGACTCCGCTAGCTGCGCTGCGCGTACCCTGTCCTGCTCGGCAGCGGCGGCGCGGGACCTCGCCTCGGCGACCTCGCGCTCGACGGCCTCGCGAACGCTCTTGATGTCGTGCGCGGCGGCGTCCTTGAGCGCGGCCGTCTCGCGGGCCGCGGTCTCGCGCAGGGCGGCGGCTTCCTGCTCCGCCGCGGCCTTGAGGGCGGCGAGTTCCCTGAGGGCGCGGTCGCGCAGGCCGGCGGCCTCGTGCTGAGCGCTCGCCAGGGCGCGTGCGGACGCGGACCGGCGCTCCTCGTCGGCCCGTTGCTCGTCGGACCGGCGGGCGGACAGGGCGACCTCGAAGTCGCGGATGGCCGCGGCGGCGCGTTCCCGGGCGTCGGCGAGCAGGCGCTCGGCCTCGGCTCGATCGTCCACCGCCTGGCGGCGAGCATCGATGATGATCGCTTCGGCCTGGTCCTCGGCCATGGCCAGGATCTGCTCGACGCGTGGGCCGAGGTGGCGGAACGAGATCTTCTGCGGCAGCTGGCCGCGGCGGCGCAGCTCGGCGATCTCGTCTTGGAGCAGCTGGACCTGACCGGCCAGCGCCTGAACCTGCTGGTAAGCCTGCTCGCGCTCGGCGGCGAGGGTCGCGATCTCCGACTCCGCGCGGACGACGTAGTCGTCGACTTGTTTGCGGTCGTACCCCCGCAGCGCACCGTCGAAGCTGGGCTGGCTGGCTACGCCCTCACCGAGAGCGAAAAGATCTCCGCCTTGCGACATGTGCCCCATCCTCACACGCCTTGCGCACTCTCGCACCACGCCCCACCGGATCCGGCCCGCACACAGTGGACTAACACTGCCAAAATCGGTGTGGGCAAAGCGTTGTGCGGATACGTTTCACCGGACCGCCGACGGATCGGCGGTCCGGTGAGCCCCAACTAGGGGGATCAGGCCGAAGCCTTCTCCCCTTCGGACTTGGACTTGCTGTTGGACTTCTCCGTCTGCTGCTGCATCGGCACGATGCCGGCCAGGCCGGACAGCATCTGGCCGAGCTGGGACGTGACGGCGTCCTTCTGGCGGGTCAGCTCGTCGACCTCGCGGCGCGCGGCGCTGGTGGTCAGCTCGGCCTCGTTGCGGGCCTCGGTGACGGTGCGGTGCGCTTCGGCCTTGGCCTCGCTGATCGCCTTGTCCGCTGCGGCCTTGGCCTTCTCGACCAGCTCGGTCGCGGTGCGCTCGGACTCGATGCGCCGGGTCTCGGCCCGCTGCTCGATCTCCTTGGCCCGGTCGGCGGCCGCGCGGGCGCGCTCTTCGGCGTCGTTGACCATCTTCTGCGTCGTGGCAACCTGCTGGGCATGGCGAGCGGACTCCTCGCGCTCGGCCTTCTCGCGGCGCTCGGCCAGCTCCAGCTGAAGAGCCTGGAGGTCCTTGTCCCGCTTGTCGCGAGCGTCGGCCAGCATCTTGGACGCCTCGGCGCGCTTCTCCTCGGCCTCGCGGGACGCCTTCGCCCGCAGCTGGGTGATCTCGCGCTCGGCGGTCGCACGCAGCGTGGCGACCTCCCGCTCGACCGTCGCCTTCAGCTCGGCGACCTCGTGGGCGGTGGCCGTACGCAGGGCCTTGGTCTCCCGCTCGGCGTCGGCACGCAGAGTGTCGGCCTCGCGGCGGGCGTGGACGCGGACCTCGGCGGCCTCGCGCTCACCGGCGGTACGCGCGTTGCTGGCCTCGCGCTCAGCGGTCGCCTTCATCGCGGCGGCCTCGGCCCGAGCCTTGTCCGTGATCTCGCGGGCCTCCAGGCGGCCGGCCGACAGGATGCCCTCGGCCTCCCGCTTGGCTTCGCCGCGGTGGTCGTTGGCCTGCTCCTCGGCGAGGCGCAGGATTTGCTCGACCCGAGTGCCCAGGCCCGACAGCGTCGGCCGGCTGTTCTCCTCAAGCTGCTTGTTGGTGTCGGTGAGCTTCTGCTCGACCGAGTTGAGGCGCTGCTCGGCCTGGCGCAGCCGGCGCTGCGCGTCGTTCATGCGCTGCTCGGCCTCGCCGCGAGCCTGCTCGGACTGCATCAGCTGAGCGGTAAGGCGGCCAAGGTGTGCGGTCACCTGCTCGCGGTCGAAACCGCGCAGGACGACAGTGAAATCGGCGTGGGTGTTGGCGCCGTCGAAGAACGGCGTCACATCAGATTGCGGCTGGGGCATTGGGACATCCTGACAGACACACCCGGGTGCTTCGCAAGAGCATGAGGGCTGTTTCGCGGACAAAGGCATGGTCAACTTGCGGAGCTTGCAAAATTAGCCGCCGTTGCACCATTAAAGGGCGTTTGATGCCTACTCCTTTTGGGGCGCAGACGCGCCGTTGCGCCTGCGCCGGTCACCTGTCCGGGGGAGGAACATCACAGGCGTTCAGGCGCCCGTTCAGACACCCGTTCAGACACCCCGGAAGCGATTGATCGCATCGCTGTGCTTGGCCCGCTTTTCGGCGTCGCGTACGCCGAGTCCCTCGGCCGGCGCCAAAGCCAGTACGCCCACCTTGCCCTGGTGCAGATTGCGATGCACCTCATACGCCGCCTGCCCGGTCTGTTCGAGCGGGAAGGACTTCGACAGCGTTGGATGGATTAGGCCGCGGTCGATGAGGCGGTTGGCCTCCCAGGCCTCACGATAGTTGGCGAAGTGGCTGCCGACGATGCGCTTGAGGCTCATCCAGAGGTAGCGGTTGTCGTACTGATGCTCGAACCCGCTGGTGGACGCGCAGGTGACGATCGTGCCGCCGCGCTTGGCCACGAACACGCTCGCGCCGAAGGTCTCCCGGCCGGGGTGCTCGAAGACGATGTCAGGGTCCTCGCCACCGGTCAGCTCCCGGATCCGGGCTCCGAACCGCTTCCACTCGGTCGGATCTTGAGTGTTCTCGTCCTTCCAGAACCGGAATCCCTCGGCCGTACGGTCGATGACGAGATCGGCGCCCATGCGGTGGCACAGCGCGGCCTTCTCGGGGCTGGAGACGACGCACACCGGTATCGCACCGCCGTTGAGCGCCATCTGCGTCGCGTAACTGCCCAGGCCGCCGCTCGCACCCCAGATCAAGATGACGTCACCCTGCTTCATCTGCGCACCGTGATGCGACACGAGCTGCCGGTACGCCGTCGAGTTGACCAGGCCGGGGCTGGCCGCCTCCTCCCACGTCAGATGGGCCGGCTTGGGCATCAGCTGGTTCGACTTGACCAGGGCGAGCTGGGCCAGGCCGCCGAAGTTGGTCTCGAATCCCCAGATGCGCTGCTGAGGATCGAGCATCGTGTCGTCGTGGCCGGCCGCATCCTCCAGCTCGACGCTGAGGCAGTGCGCCACCACCTGATCACCCGGGCTCCACTTCGTGACCCCCGGCCCGACCCGCAGCACTACGCCGGCGGCGTCCGACCCGACCACGTGGTACGGCAGGTCGTGGCGCTGGGCCAGGGCGTTGAGCTTCCCGTACCGCTGCAGGAAGGCGAAGGTGGACATCGGCTCGAAGATCGACGTCCACACCGTGTTGTAGTTGATGGCGCTGGCCATCACCGCGATCAGCGCCTCGCCCGGCCCCACCTGCGGCGTGGGCACCTCCTGGACGTGCAGTGACTTGCGGGGGTCCTTGTCGCTGCTGGCCAGCCCGTCGAACATGGTCGCCTCATCGGCCCGGACGACGACGCCCTCATAGGACTCGGGTACGGGCACGTCGGCCAGGGCGGTCAAGGCCGCGCCCGCATCGCCCTCGGCGGCCATGATCGTTTCGAGGATCCGTTCCATCGCGTGCTCCCTCTTCCGGTCCGTACCCGCCTGGCCCGGTCTGCGCCTGAACGACCGTTGAGCCGCAAGGTTACTGCCCGGTAGCTAACACGGGGAACGCTTCTGTGAGAAAGTCCACCAGCTCACGGGGCATCGTGCTTGGGAATGCGCGAACACCCCCGTTTTCACGCGCAAGACCGCGCGTCGGCCACCGTCGGCCCGGGCTTCATGATCTAGGACATGCAGCTCGTTTTGCCGCTCCATGTCGAAGCGGAAGGTGACACGATCCCCGGCCTCAGTGGGCGGGGGCCGGTTCGACCAGCTCCACGAGGACGCCGCCGGCATCCTTCGGGTGTACGAAGTTGACCCGCGACCCGGCCGTACCGATCTTCGGCGACTCGTACAGGAGCCGGACTCCGCGCGCCCGCAACGAGGCACATGCGTCGTCGATCGAGCGGACGGTATACGCGACCTGCTGCACGCCGGGCCCGTTGCGATCCAGGAAACGGGCAATGGTCGACGAGGGCGACAAGGGTGCCAGCAGCTGGATGCAGCCGCCGTCCGGAGTCGGCCCGACGGACATCATGGCCTCGCGTACGCCCTGCTCTTCGTTGGCCTCGACGTGGGTACAGGTCATGCCGAACACGCGCTCGTAGAACGAAACAGCCTCGTCGAGGTCCGGCACGGCGACCCCGACGTGGTCGATGCGCAGGAGGCCGATGGACTGTGACATAACCGACTGCTCGGGGTGTGAAGACATACGGTTAGTCTGACGTAACGACCGTTAAGGAATGAGAGGACCCCCTCATGAGCTCGGTGATCGTGGCCGGTGCGCGTACGCCGATGGGCAGGCTGCTGGGCAACCTGAAGGACTTCAAGGCCACCGAGCTGGGCGCCGCCGCCATCAAGGCGGCCCTGGAGCGGGCGGGCATCGAAGGCAGCCAGGTTCAGTACGTGATCATGGGCCAGGTGCTCCAGGCCGGCGCGGGCCAGATCCCGGCGCGGCAGGCGGCGGTGGGCGCGGGTATCCCGATGACCGTGCCGGCGCTGACCATCAACAAGGTGTGCTTGTCGGGGCTGGACGCCATCGCGCTGGCCGACCAGCTGATCCGGGCCGGCGAGGTGGAGATCGTGGTGGCCGGCGGCATGGAGTCGATGACCAACGCGCCGCACCTGCTGATGGGCCAGCGGACCGGCTACAAGTACGGCGACGTGACGATCTCCGACCACATGGCACTCGACGGGCTGACCGACGCCTGGCAGGGCATTCCGATGGGCGAGACGACCGAGGTCGACGGACGTAAGTGGAACATCTCCCGCGAGGAGCAGGACGCCTTCGCCGCCGCCTCGCACCAGCGGGCCGCCGCGGCGCAGAAGAACGGTAACTTCGCCGAGGAGATCGCGCCGCTGAGCGTCCCGCAGCGTAAGGGCGACCCCCTCGTGCTGACCGAGGACGAGGGAGTCAGGCCGGACGCTTCAGTGGAGTCGCTGAGCAAGCTCAAGCCGGCGTTCACGAAGGACGGCACGATCACGGCCGGCTCGTCGTCGCCGATCTCCGACGGTGCCGCCGCGGTCGTCGTCATGTCCAAAGCGAAGGCCGAGGAGCTGGGCCTGACCTGGCTGGCCGAGATCGGCGCGCACGGCATCGTCGCGGGGCCGGACTCGTCGCTGCACGCACAGCCGTCCAACGCCATCAAGCAGGCCCTGGCCAAGGAGGGCTTGGAAGCGAAGGATCTCGACCTGATCGAGATCAACGAGGCGTTCGCGGCGGTCGGCATCGCCTCCACCCGGGAGCTGGGCGTGGACCCGCAGATCGTCAACGTCAATGGTGGCGCCATCGCGCTCGGCCACCCGATCGGCATGTCGGGCGCCCGGCTCGCGCTTACCCTCGCGCTGGAACTCAAGCGGCGCGGTGGCGGCATCGGAGCGGCCGCGTTGTGCGGCGGCGGCGGGCAGGGCGACGCGTTGATTCTTAAAGTAGCCAAGTGACCGACATCAGCGGCCTCGTCGGCGCGGCGCGGGATGGTGACCCGCGCAGCGTCGCCCGGCTGATCAGCATGGTCGAGCGCGACGCCGCCGAGCTGGCCGACATCGCGACGGCGTTCGGCGGCGACGCCCAGCGGGCGCACGTCATCGGCCTGACCGGCTCGCCCGGCGTCGGCAAGTCGACCACCACCAACGAGCTGGTCGCGGCGTACCGCAAGCTCGGCAAGCGGATCGGTGTGCTGGCGGTGGACCCGTCGAGCCCGTTCTCCGGCGGCGCGATCCTGGGCGACCGGGTCCGGATGCAGGATCACGCCACCGACCCGGGCGTCTACATCCGGTCGATGTCGAGCCGGGGCCACCTCGGCGGACTGTCGGCGGCCACGGCGGCCGCGGTCCGCGTACTGGCCGGGGTCGGCTGCGAGGTCGTCCTCGTTGAGACCGTCGGCGTCGGGCAGGCGGAGGTGGAGATCGCCAGCCTCGCGGACACCACCTTGGTGCTGCTGGCACCGGGTATGGGCGACGCCATCCAGGCGGTCAAGGCCGGCATTCTGGAGATCGCCGACATCTTCGTGGTCAACAAGGCCGACCGCGACGGCGCCGACGCCACCGTACGCGACATTCAGGGCATGATCGCCCTCGGTGATCGCCAGCCCGGCGAGTGGCGTCCGCGCGTGGTCAAGGCGGTCGCGGTCCGGGCCGAGGGCATCGACGGGGTCATGACCGCGATCGCCGAGCACTGGGCGTACCTGGACAAGACCGGCGAACTTCGCAAGCGGCGGGAGGAGCGGGCCGCAGCGGAGATCGAGGCGCTGGTTCTCGGCCGCATGCGAGCCCGCATCGGCTCCATCCGCGGCGGCCACAGCCTGGGCGAACTGGCGTCGAAGGTAGCCGCCGGCGTAGTGGACCCATATACGGCCGCCGAAGAGTTGCTGTCTGGTCTCGGCTGATCCGCCAACCTTCTGCCCCGCGCCGGGCGTGGTTAAGGTGTTCCACGGCCCGCGAACGCGAAAGCGGGTCGCAATAAGGAAGGACGACCACGTTGACGGGTTGGACCGTGCTGCTGCGCGGGGTGAGGTATCGGGCCGGGAGATCCCTGGTCGTCCTCGTCCTGGCCGCCATCGCCGTGACCGCCGCCGTGCTGACCCCGGCGTACGCCCGCGCCGCGGCCCAGTCGGTGCTGACCGACCGGCTGATCGCCGCGCCCTCGTACGCGACGTCGCTGAACATCGGGGCCGGCGGTCCGGGCAGCCCGGCGTTCAACCCGTCGCAGGAGTCGACGCTGGTGGTCAACCAGGCGCTGAACCAGATGCCGCACCTGCGGTCGCTGACAGGCCCGCCGACCGTGACGGTCGAGACACCGCTGCAGATCGCCAAGGGCAGCCTCAAGGGCCGCTACGTCTACCGCAGCGACGCCTGCCGCCTGCTCAAGGTGACGGGCACCTGCCCGGCCGGCCCGGGTGAGGTGCTGGTCTCCGACCGCACCGCGAAGGCGCACGGCTTCCAAGAAGGCGACAAGATTCAGCTGATCCTGGCGGGCAAGCCGCAGGAGCGCACGATCGCCGGTACCTATACCCCGATCGACGTCACCGCACCGGCCTGGGGCGCGCACGCGTACTTCCTGGAGGGCGGGCCGCCGGACTCCAGCGAACTGCTCCCGATCGACGCGATCTTCGCCGGCGACGAGGAGGACATCAAGGCGGTACCCACGTCGACGACCGTACTGATGGAGATCGTTTACCCGGTCAAGGTCGCCGACGTCCGCCAGTCCGGGGTGCAGCAGCTGCGCAAGGACCTCGGCCAGCTCGGCTTCCTCACCGCCAACCAGGAGCTGACCCTGGTCTCGTCGCTCAACGTCCTGCTCTTCCAGGCCCAGGAGGATCAGGAGGCGATCGCCAAGACGATCCCGGTCGTCGCCGTGCCGCTGCTGCTGCTCGTGGTGGGCGTACTCATGCTGCTCGTGGCGACGCTGACCGAGGAGCGTGGCCCCGAGATCGCGCTGGCCAAGCTGCGCGGTTACGGCTCCGGCCAGGCCAGCCGGTTCGGCCTCGGCGAGGTGCTCTTCCTCATCGCCTTGGGAACGCCGGTCGGGCTCGCCGCCGGTCTCGTCGTCACCGAGCTGGCCGCGCAGAGCACCCTCGCGCCGGGCGTACACGTCGAATTGGTCTGGCCGCCGTTCGCGGCCGCCGCGGCGGCATTGGCCGTCGCGTTCGCGGCCGCGTGGGTCGCCTCCCGGCGTACCGTCCGTTCTGGAGTCTTGAGCCTGTTGCGGCGCGTGCCGCACCGGACCGGGTGGCGCGCGGGCGTGGGCGAGGGTGTGGCCTCGGCGCTGGCCGTCGCGGCCCTGGTGGCGGCGTGGAACGATCGCTCGTCGCCGCTCGCGCTGCTGGCCGCGCCGCTCACCGCGATCCTCGCGGGCATCCTGACCGGGCGCCTGCTGAGCGCGTCGGCGGCCGTGCGGATGGCGCTCGCGCGCAACCGCGGCAACGTCGCGTCCATGCTCGCGTCCGCGCAGCTCGCACGCCGTCCCGGGCGCCACCGGGTGGTCACGGTGGTCACCGTCGCGCTGGCCCTGCTGGCCTTCTCCGCGGCCGCGTGGGACGTCGCGGCCACCGCGCGCGTCACGGATTCGCAGACCACGCTGGGCGCGGACCGCGTCTACTCCGTCTCGTCCGTGGACCCTCAGCTCCTCGTTTCCGCGGTACGCCAAGCCGCGCCCGACGGTTCCGCCATGCCGGTGCTGCGCCACAGCGAGCGGTACGCCGACGACACGGTCGAGATTCTCGGCGTACCGGCCGGTCAGCTGGAGAAGGTCGCGGTCTGGCCCGGCCACACCGCGGCCGATCTGCGCCGCCTCGCCGAACAGCTGCGGCCGGACGCGCCGAAGGAAGCGCCGGTCTCGGGGACGATCCGGGTCCGGGTCACGACGACGGTGCTGCCGCGGCCGATCCGGCTGGCCGCGATCATCGCGGTGGAGGGGGCCGGACCGCGGTACATCACGCTCGGCACCCTGACGCGGGGTACGCACACCTACGCCGGCGCGGTTCCCGAGGGCCGCTTCGTCGGCCTGGCGCTGGTACGCCCACCAGGCGAGACGGCCGGCGCCACGGTGCAGATGGACGTGCTGGACATCAGCGCCAACGGCCAGCCGGTCGTGTCGCTGGGCGACCAGGACGCGTGGACCGGTGCGCAGCGCGGCGCCGACACAGGCGTTCAGGTGACCGCTGGGCAGACGCTGAAGGTCAACGTCTCCGCCGAAAGCACCGCGGACGTGCTCGTATCCTATGTGGACGTGCCGCGGCGGCTGCCGGTGGCGCTGTCCGGCGAGGCCCCCGACGACAACCGCTCGGCCACCGACTTCCAGGTGCTCGCGTTCGCCGACGAGCCGCAGCAGTTCACCGTTGTCCAGCGGGCGAAGGCGCTGCCGCGGGCCGGCGACCACGGCTTCATCGTCGACCTCGACTACGCGCTCAAGCAGGCCGACGCTACTTCCGGCGTACCGGACAGCACCCGGTTCTACGCCGAGGTGTGGGCCGCCCCCACCGCCCCGGCCGATCTGGACAAGCGGCTGGCCTCGGCCGGAGTCGTGGTGACACAGCACCAGACCGTGGCCCAGTTGCAGGATCAGCTCGGCCGCCGGGCTCCGGCCCTGGCGTGGCGCCTCTACCTGCTCGCGGGTGTGGTGTCGGCGCTGCTCGCTCTGGGGCTGGTGCTGCTGGTCGCCCGCCTCGGTGCCCGGGAGCGGCGGCACGAGCTGGCCGCGTTGCGCGTCACCGGCGTACCGGCCCGGGTTCTGCGGCGCGGCGTACGCCGGGAGCACCTGGCGCTGCTGGGCCTGCCGGTCGTGGTCGGCTTCGCCGTCGGCATCGGCAGCGCCTTCCTGATGCTGCCGGACATGCCGCTGGTGAACGTCGGCGTGGTGTCCACACCGGACTGGACACCGACCGCCGGCGCCCTGGCGCTGGCCGCCGGGGCCGGCTTCCTCAGCCTCCTGCTCGCCGTCGTCGTGGCGGTACGCCTGGTCCGCCGGGCCGCCCCTGAACTTTTGCGTGGTGATGTCTGATGGCCGCGATCGGTGTCTCCACCCGCGGACTGGTCTCGATCTACCGCCTGGAGGGCTACGACGTCGTCGCGCTGGCCGGTGTCGACCTCGACATCGCGCCGGGCGAGGCGGTGGCGCTGCTGGGCCCGTCCGGCTCCGGCAAGTCGACGCTGATGGCGGTGCTGGCCGGATTGATGCGCCCGGCCGCCGGCCGCGCCCACGTCGGCGAGGTCGATCTGGCCAAGGCCACCGAGACCGAGCTGGCCCGGATGCGAGCGGTCAACGTCGGCGTCTCCTTGCAGGGCGGTCCGCGCAACCTGCTGCCGTACCTGACCGCTGAGCAGAACGTGCGGTTCGCGCAGCGGGCGTACCGGGGGCCCAACGGCGAGAAGCCGCCCTCGCCCCGCGAGATCCTCAACCTCGTCGGCCTGGCCGGGCGGGGCCGGATGCGGCTCAAGCCCGGTGCTCTGACCCCTGGCGAGCGGCAGCGGCTGGCCCTGGCGGTGGCGATGGCGAACCGGCCCGGCCTGCTGCTAGCCGACGAGCCGACGAGCCAGCTCGACACCGCGGCCCGCGACGACGTCCTGGCCGCGCTGGCGGCGGTGCACCGGACGGGTACGACCGTCGTGGTCGTCACGCACGACCCCGATGTCGGCAACCGGATGGGGCGTACGGTCACCATCCGCGACGGGCGGGTCGGCGGCGAGGGCCACTCCGGCGAGGAGTTCGCGGTCGTGGGCCGGGACGGCTCGGTGCACCTGCCGCACGACATCCTGGAGATCCTGCCGCCCGGAACGTACCTGCGGGTGATCGCCCAGTCCGACGGCTCGGCGCTGCTGGTGCCGGCGTCGGGCACACCGGCCTTGGAGCAGCCGCAGAACCTGCCCGCCGTCGGCGAGCGGTACGCCCCCGGCGGCGGCGACCGCTACCAAGGGCTGGGTGCGTACGCGCCGGGCGGGGAGACGACACGCCTGCCGGTGCCGGCCGACGAGTCGACAACCAGGCTGCCCTCCCAGAGCGTTCCTTCGCAGTGGAACGGGACGACCTATGGCAACACCGGTTACTCCGGTGGCGCCGGTCCGATCGTCGGTGATGGCGTACACCCCGGCCGCAGACCGGCCGACTACTACGGAGAGGACCGCTGAATGGGCGCGACGGTTCAGGTCGAGCGGATCACGGTGGCTTACGGCCGGGATCGCCCGGCCCTGCGCGACGTGTCGGCGATGGCCGTACCGGGTCGCCTGCTCGCCGTGACCGGCCCGTCCGGCGCCGGCAAGACCACGCTGCTGTGGGCGATGGCCGGCCTGGTCCGCCCGATGAACGGCGCGGTGACCGTGGACGGCCGGGCGATCGGTGACCGGGATCACGCGGTGGCCAACGGCGTTGTCCTGGTACCACAGGAGAACGGGCTCGCCGCGATCCTGACCGCCAGCGAGAACGTCCAGGTGGCGTTGATCGCCAACGGTACGCCGCCGGCTGAGGCCCGCCGCCGTACCGCCGAGGCGCTCGACCAGGTCGGCCTGGCCGGCCAGGCGGACCAGCTCGTCGAGGAGCTGTCCGGCGGCCAGCAGCAGCGTACGGCCATCGCCCGGGGGCTGGCCCTGCGCGGCAACGTGCTCCTGGCCGACGAGGTCACCAGCGAACTGGACGCGGCCAACCGCCAGAAGGTCATCGACCTGCTGCAGGCCGAGGCCCGCCGGGGTGCCGCGGTGGTCTTCGCGACCCACGACCCGCAGGCCGCCGCGGCGTGCGACGCCGAGATCCACCTCATGGACGGTGTCGCCAGCGTCGTGCGCGCCTGACAAATATCTGGTAGTTGATCGTGCGGCCGGGCGCGGTGCGGCTATGCTGCCCGCGTCACGCCCGCTCCGGCGGCTCGCCCCGGCGACCCGTAGACCGAGGTGCCACCACCGTCCGGGCGAAGTCACCAGACCAGGGGAGCACCATCATGAGCGAGAGCACCGAGGCTGCAGCCGTACCCGCGCAGCCGACCTCGGCCGCGGTCGGCACCGCGCCGGTCGTCACGCCGGCCCCGGCCGCGCCGACCGAATCGTCCACCTTGGACAGCGCCCGGGCCAGCGCCGAGGAACTCGCCGATCAGGCGCAGGAGCGCGCCCGCGAGCTGGCCGAGAAGGCGGGGGAGCGGGCTCGCCAGGCCGGCGAGGCGATCAGCGACGTGGCCGACCGGGCCGTCGACGCCACCCGTGACGCGGTCACCCAGGCGGCCCGGCGCCTACGCAACAACGCCGAGCTGCCGGCCGACCGGGGCCGCACCACCATCCGCCACGAGGTCGTCGAGAAGATCGCCGGCATCGCCGCCCGCGAGGTGCCCGGGGTCTACGACCTCGGTGGCGACGTCGCCCGGGTGTTCAGCGCGGTCCGCGAGCGCATCGGCCTCGGCGACGCCGAAGCCGACCAGGGTGTCAGCGTCGTCCTGACCGGTACGACCGCGGTCGTCGAGGTCGTCATCGTGATCGAGTTCGGGTACGTCGTGCACTCGGTCACCGACACCGTCCGCGTCAAGGTGATCAACTCCATCGAGAACCTGCTCGGCCTGGAGGTCACCAGCGTCGACGTCATCGTCGACGACGTGCACATCGAGGACCAGGGCCCGGTCGGCAACGACCAGGAGCGGGCCGCCGACTACGTCACCTGACGCAGCCTCATGATCCCGGTTAGATCAGGGATATTGCGCAGATCTTGGGCCAAGATCCGTGCAATATCCCTGATCTAACCGGGATCTTGTTGCTAGAAGCGGGCGGGCTCGCGGTAGACGCCCCACACGTCGCGCAGGGCGTCGCAGATCTCGCCCAGCGTCGCCTCGGCCCGGCAGGCGTCCAGCAGCAGCGGCAGGAGGTTGCCCCCGCCGGCCGCGGCCTGCTTCAGCCCCGCCAGCTGTTCGTCCACAAGGGACTGATTGCGGGCGGCCCGGCGCTCCTTGAGCAGCTTCACCTGTTCGGTCTCGACCTCGTGCGACACCCGCAGGATCTCCAGCGGCTTGGCCAGGGTGTCGGTGTTGCGGGTGACGCCGACGATGTGCTTGACGTCCTCCTCCAGCGCCCGCTGGTAGACGTACGCCGAGTCGGCGATGGCGGACGTGAACCACCCGTTCTCGATCCCGCGCAGGATGCCCTCGGTGAAGCTGCCGTCGGAGCCCAGCGCCTTGATCCGGGCGAAGATCTCCTCGGCCTCGGCCTCGATCTTGTCGGTCAGCGCTTCGACGTACCACGATCCGCCGAGCGGGTCGGCGACGTTGGTCACGCCCGTCTCGTACATTAGGACCTGCTGCGTACGCAGGGCGATCTCGGCGGACTCGTCGGTCGGCAGGGCCAGCGTCTCGTCCAGTGCGTTGGTGTGCAAGGAGTTCGTGCCGCCGAGGATCGCCGACAGCGCCTCGATCGCCGTGCGTACAACATTGTTGACGGGCTGCTGCGCGGTGAGCGAGACACCCGCGGTCTGCGTGTGGAAGCGCAGCCACTGGGCCTTCTCGGAGGTGGCGCCGTAGACGTCGCGCAGCCACCGGGCCCAGATGCGCCGGGCCGCGCGGAACTTGGCGATCTCCTCGAAGAAGTCGAGGTGAGCGTCGAAGAAGAAGCTCAGGCCGGGCGCGAAGACGTCGACGTCGAGCCCCCGAGACAGGCCCAGCTCTACGTAGCCGAACCCGTCGGCGAGCGTGTACGCCAGCTCCTGCGCAGCGGTCGAGCCGGCCTCGCGGATGTGGTAGCCGGACACCGACAGCGGCTTGTACCGCGGGATGCTGGTCGCGCAGTACTCCATCAGGTCGCCGATGAGGCGCAGGTGCGGCTCGGGCGCGAACAGCCACTCCTTCTGGGCGATGTACTCCTTGAAGATGTCGGTCTGCAGCGTGCCGTCGAGGACCGACGTGTCGGTGACGCCTTGGCGCTCGGCGGCGACCAGGTACATGCAGAAGATCGGGACGGCCGGGCCGCTGATCGTCATCGACGTGGTGACCTTGGCCAGGTCGATGCCGTGGAAGAGGACCTCCATGTCGGCGACCGAGTCGATGGCCACGCCGCAGTGGCCGACCTCGCCGAGCGAGCGCGGGTCGTCGGAGTCGCGGCCCATCAGGGTCGGCATGTCGAACGCGACGGACAGGCCGCCGCCACCGGCGTTGAGGATCTGGTGGTAGCGCTCGTTGGTCTGGTGGGCGTTGCCGAAGCCGGCGAACTGGCGGATGGTCCAGGTCCGCCCGCGGTACCCGGTGGGGTAGAGGCCGCGGGTGAAGGGGAACTCGCCGGGCCAGCCGATCCGCTCGAAGCCGGGCACGACCGCGCCCTCCGGCGGGCCGTAGACCGGGTCGACCTCGGTGCCCGACAGCGTGGTGAAGTCGGCGTTGCGGGTCTTCGCGGCGTCGTACCGGGCCTGCCAGCGGGCGCGGCCGTCCGCGATCACTGGGCCTCCCGGGACGGCTCCCTGCGCCTCACTGCGGTCCTCTTGGTTTGCGTCGCGAGCGTCCATGCCCCGATCGTAGAGGAAGAACCTGAACGATCGCTAAGGCAGTTCGTACCAGCCGGTAACCATGATCTGACCAGGATCATGGCCGGCGGGAAGCCGTTACGAATGAATAACGATCATCTTGGCGCGGCAAAGGAAAGCGGAGGTCGACCCGTCCTTCCGGGGTGATCCGGTTGGTGTGGGACGCGGTGCGGGGCCGCCGTGCGCAAGCGCTGACGGTCCTGGTGCTGACCGGATTGGCGGTGGGCATCGCGACCGCCGCGCCGTGGTACGTCTTCGCCTCGGGCGAGCACCTCACCGAGCAGTTCGTCGCGAGCGCCACGCCGTCGGAGCGCATAGTCCATCTGACCGGCGTACGCCTGACCGAGGATGCGGCCGGCCATCGCGAGGTGCCCGGCGAGGACCTCGTACGCCTGGCCGAGTCGGCCGTGGGCCCGGCTCACGAACCGCCGATCATCAGCCTCAGCTATATCGGCTCGGCCTTCTTCGAGTCGCCGGCCGACGGCTGGCTGCTGGCCCGGGACGCGGCCTGCGCGCATGTGGTCGTCGACGGGGCCTGCCCGGCCCGGCCCGGCGAGGTGATGGTCAGCCGGGACTCCGCCGCCCGTTTCGGGCTGGGCGCCGGCAGCCGGATCGTCATGACCGTCGAAGGCGGCAAGGGCATCGCCGATCTGCGGGTCACCGGCTTGTACCGCCCGGCCGACGTCGCCGACCTGTGGTGGAGCGGCGTCTGGGATCACGGCTCGCAGGTGCTCGACCCGTTCCTCACCACGCCGGAGACGATCCGGGCGGTCCCGCAGTCGCTGCCCACCACCAGCCTGGACCTGATCCTGCGGCCGGCGGCGTACACGGACGGGCTGGGCCGGCGCCTGTCGTCGATGACGGTTCCGCAGGACTGGCAGCTGGGCGGATCGACCTCGGTGGGCCTCATCCCCGGCCGGGTCGCCCACGCCCTGGACGAGGTCAGCGCCGGTGTCGTCGCGGCCACCGGGCGGTTCGTGCTGCTGGCCTGGTTCGCCCTGCTGGTCGTCGTCCGCCACACCGTGACCGACCGGCGCCCCGATCTGGCCCTGGTGAAGCTGCGGGGCGTACGCCGCTGGCGGATCCTGACCGCCACGACGGGCCAGACGGTGGCGGTGATGCTCACGGGAGCGATCGGCGGGGCCGCGCTGGCCTGGTGCGTCGTGCGCCTCGTCGTCGGCCCGGTCGGGCAGCCCGCCCTGCGGCACCAATCGATCGTGCAGAGCGCGATGCTCTTCGCCGGTGTCCTGGCCGCCGCCCTCGCGCTCGCCTGGATCTCGGAGATCCGGTCGCTGCGGTCCGATGTGGTCGAACTGCTGCGCACCGTGCCGCCGCGCGTACGCCGCCGGGCCGTGGACATCGCCGAGCTGATCGCGGCGTTCCTCCTGGCCGTGGCGATCTGGCAACTGTCCAGTGTGGACTTTCTGCGATCCGGTTCGGCCACCGCCGCCCTCGCGCCGGGCCTGCTCGCCATCGCGGTCGGCCTGCTGGCGTCGCGATTCGTCCTGTGGCTGGCCGGTGCCGCCGGCCGCGTGGCGATGCGCGGCGGCCGCCTGGCGATCGCGCTGGCCGGGCTGGCCGCCAAGCGCCGCCCCACCATGCGCTGGGTCATCACTCTCCTGGTCGTCGCCGTCGCCGGGCTCACCACCGCGCTCGGTGAGACGGTCCGCGCGGACGAGGCCGTCACCGTCCGCGCCGAGCAGCAGCTTGGCGCGTCGCGCGTACTGTCCGTCGCGGCCGCGAGCCGTGGCGCCCTCCGGCAAGCGGTCCGCCAGGCCGATCCCGGGGGTACGCAGGCCATGGCGGTCAGTTACCTGCCGGTGGATGTGGGGCTGACGAAGGGCTTGTTAGCCGTCGACACCGCGCGGTTGGCCAGCGTGGCCGACTGGCGCGCGGAGTACGGCCCGGTACTGAGCGCACCCTCTGTACCGGGCCCACCTCCGATCCGCGTCGGCGACGGGCCGCTGACCCTCACGGCGGCCTATGACACCAAGCCACACACGTCGGGCGAGTATTTCGTCATGGGCGACCCCGATCGGCAGGGGAACACCGTGCCCGTCTTCCGCGTCCCGCCCGCCCAGCTCACGCTGCCCACGTATATCGAGGCGACGCTGATCTCCACCGATGGCCGGCAATCGCGGGTCTCGTGGGGGCCGCTGACCGCCGGAACCAAGGACTACCGGGTCGACATCGCCCGCTGTGCGACCGGCTGCCGGCTGGCGTACCTGGGGCTGTGGGCGAGGAAGGGCCCGGTCCGGTTCCTGCCGGAATGGGGTACGCAGGTGCGGCTGGCCGGGCTCGATCAAGCGGGTCAGCCGGTGCTGTCGGCGGCCCAGCTGGGCGAGCGGTCGCAGTGGTCGGGCATCGGCCTGACGACCGCGCTCGGCCCACAGATCGCCGGTACGCCCGCCGGCATGACGCTGACCGTACCGCCCGGCTGCGAGGACGGCTCGACTCGGGGCGTCTGCGACCTGCGGGTGCGGCCGGCCGCACCGCCGCTGGCGGCGTACGTGGCCGGCAATGTCGTGCGGACCGGCCGCAATCTCGGTGTCGAGCTGACCGTGCGATCCGGCGAGCGCAGCCCGGTCGAGGTGGCCGGGGCGCCGGCCGTCCTGCCCCGCCTCGGGCGTACCGGCGTCCTGGTCGATCTCGCCGGCTTCGATGCGGTCGCCGGGCCGACCCTGGGCGACGAGCGGTTCGAGGTCTGGCTCGCACCGGGTGCCGGACCGGACCTCGTCCAGCGCCTGCGCGACGCGGGGCTGACCGTACGCGGTGACCGCAGCATCGCCGGGCTCACCGCCGATCTTCAGCGCCAAGGTCCCGGTGCCGTACGCCGCTATCAGCTGACCGTTTTTGCGTTGGGCGTACTCATCGCTGCCTTCGCGCTCGCATTGGCCGCCGCGGTGGACCGGCGTACGCGCGCCGAAGAGCTGATCACGTTGCGGCGTCAAGGATTGGAACGGCGTGCAGTGCGAGCCGTCGTGCTGCTCGACTACGGCGTCCCGCTGGGCGTCTCGGTGCTGGCCGGGCTCGGTGCCGGTGCGGCGGCGGCGTGGCTGCCTTTACCGGCACCGGCGGTGTTCTCCGACGGCTGGCGGGTGATCGATGCCCCCGACGGGCTCTCGTGGCCGCAGTTCGGGCTGGCCACCGCGGTCGTCGGTGCGGTCATGGCGGCCACGCTGCTGCTCATCGCCCGGCGGCTGAGCGGATCCGCCCTGCGAGCGGAGGCTCGCCGATGACCATCCTGCTTCTGCAGGCGCTGATCGCGCGCTGGCGGGCGTACGCCGCCATCGCCCTGCTGGCCTTCACGATCGGGCTGCTCGGCGCGGCCGCGTACGTGTTCCCGCGGTCGGTCGCCGATTCGATCGCCGGGGCCGACATCGACCGGTCGCCGCTGGATGAGCGCTCGCTGTCGGTGGTCGGCAGCAGCTCGGGCGGCAGCGACGAGGTCAACGCCGCCTATGACCGCGTACGCGGCCTGATGCCGGCGTACACGCCGATCTACGAGGCGCAGATGTCGGTCATGGGGTTCACCGACTCCCGGACCGTTCTGGCGTACCGGGAGGGGTTCTGCGAGCACGCGCGGATGGTGTCCGGCCGGTGCCCGCTCGGCCCGGGTGAGGTCGTGGTGCCGGCCGGGCTCGCGGCCGACCAGAAGATCGAGCCCGGTGCGCAGCTGCTCCTGACCGAGGCGTTCAAGCCCGAACCGAGATCGGCGTGGACCGCGGGACCCGGCTCACACCCGTTCACCGTGGTCGGCGTCTGGGAACCGGTGAACGCCGGTGAGGACTACTGGGGCACCGACGCGGCCCACCCCGAGATCGGGATCGCGCGGACGATTTTCACGTTGCCGGAGAGCCTGGGCGCGGTGCCGCACCAGATCGAGTCCTCCGGTGTCCTGATCCTGCCGAGCCGCCCGGTACTGCTGACCGGAGACTGGTCGGTCGTGCAGAACTCGGGGCTGCCCGCGGTGGCGCTGCGCAACGCCGACAAGCTGCACGCGACCCTCGACGCGATCGCGGCCAAGCGCCGGTTCATCGAGACCATGACGCCGGCCGTCGTCGTGCCCGTGCTCGGCCTCGGCTGCTGGGTGCTCTTCCTCCTGCTCGGTGCCCGGCTGCAAAGCGACCGGCTGGAAGCGGGCATGCAGTCGCTACGCGGGCTGCCCTTCCTGACCCGGTGGTGGCTGGCCGGTGGCCTGCCGACCATGATCGTGGCGGTGGCCACTCCGCTGGGTGCCGTCGTGGCGTCGGCCGGGTTCGGAGTGGGCGTACCACTGAGGACTGTGCTGTATGTGCTCGTGGCGGAGCTCGCGGTCGTGCTGGTGGCCACGACGGGCCTGATGCGCACGAAGCTGTCGCAGGTGTTGCGGCGGGTGACCGCGGAGCGTGAGCAGCGGCTGCCGCTGCTGGAGATCGCGGCGGTGACGCTGGCCGCGGCGAGCTTCACGCAGATGAAATCGGGCGACCGCACCGGCATCGGCATCTTCGCCGCGAGCCTGGTCGCCCTGGCGGCGGCGCTGGTCGTCGCGCGGGGCCTGCACTACCTCGCGCGCCCGTACGCGGCGCGGACGCTGGCCCGCGGCAAGCTGACCCGCGGGCTGGCGCTGGCCCTGCTGGCGCGCCGGTCGGGCGGGCGGCAGATCGTGGCGATCACGGCCGCGGTCATGGCCCTGCTGGGCTTGGTCGTGTCGGCGTTCGACGTGGCGACCTTCTCGCGAACCGCCCAGGTAGACCTGTCGGTGGGCGGGGATCGGGTGCTGGACATCGTGGCCACGCCGCCGCGGGCGATGCAGGCCATCGACAAGGCGGACCCCGCCGGCACCCATGCTGTCCTCACTGGACTGATCGACACCCCGGCGCCGATCCTCGCAGTGGATCTCACCCGGGCGGCGGCCGTGCGGTGGAGCGGAGCCGCTGCCGTCGCCCAGGCGCTGCTGCCGGCCGATCGAGCGACCCGGCCGGGCGGGCGCAAACTGGAGCTGACGTTCGCCGGAGCCCTGACGCCGGTGCCCCTGCCGGATGCACCGGCGCACCGGTTCCCAGTGAAGATCGATGTCTCGGTGATCATCGAAACGCCCGATCGCATCTTCACCCGACTGCCGGTGCCCACGCCGGTCGTCGCCGGTACGCGGACGTACACAGTGGACCTTCCGCCGCAGTGTGCCGCCGGATGCCGCGTCGCCGGTCTCACATCCCTCAACAACGGGCTGGTGGCGGGGACGGCGAGGCTGCTGCGCCTGGCGATCGACGGCACCGAGCTGCCCGTCGACGAGTGGCACCCGCCCGGCGTACTGACCGAGGCGGTCTGGACCTACGAGCCCTACGGATTCGGCGGCTCCACCCGGCGCTGGCTCGTGCCGCCGGACGTACCCGACCGGCTGCCCGTCGCGTACACGGCCGGCTACAAGGGTCCGCTCGGCGGTGCCTTGTCTTTCCTGCTGGAAGGCGGCCAACCCCAGCCGTTGCGGGGCGGCGTGGCCGAGCCGGTCCTGCCCCGCCTCGGGCCCCAGGGCCTGCTCGCCGACCTCAATGGCGTCCTGCGCACGACCATGGGGCAGGCGTACGTGCGGGACATGCAGATCTGGCTCACCGACGACGCCCCGGCCGATTTCGTGGACAAGCTGAAGGCCAACGGCGTTTCGATCGTGCGGGACGAACGCTATGCCGACGCCCTGACCGAGGCCAACCGCATGCCGACCGCGCTAACCCTGCGGATGCAGCTGTTCGCCGCTCTGATCGGCGTCGGGCTGCTGCTCGGTGTCGTGCTCTTCCTGAGCGCCGGTGACCGTACCGCCGCCGAACTCGCCGGGCTGCGGCTGTCGGGCGTACGCGCGCGGACGCTGCGGCGGGCCCTGCGAGCCACCTACCTCATCGCGATCGGCGCGGGCACGCTCATCGGCGTCGCCGGTGCCGCCCTGGCCTGGCTGATCGCCCGATCCGCCCTGCCGGTGGTGGACGGTACGCCCTGGGTGCCGCCGCCGGCCTGGCCGCAGCCGCTGGTTCCGGCGGCCGCCCTGCTCGCCACCCTCGCCGTCATCGTCGCCGGCGTGTATACCCTCTTCGCCGTTCGGGCGGGTAGCCTGTCCGACCACATCACTCCCGAGGGGAGCAACCGTGACTGAGCACGCTGGACTCGCCGTCGCCTGCCGGCGCGTGGTGCAGATCTACCGTGGCGAGGGCGGTGACGTGGTGGCCCTCTCCGGCGTCGACCTGACCATCTCGCCGGGCGAGATGGTGGCCCTCGTCGGGCCGTCCGGATCGGGCAAGTCGACGCTCGTCGCGCTCCTCGGCGGCCTGCTGCGCCCGTCGGCGGGCCGGGTCATGGTCGGCACGTATGACATGGGCCGGCTGACCGATCGCGAGGTGTCCCGCCTTCGGGGTACGCGCATCGGCATCGTGTTGCAGGGTGCCGCCCGTAACCTGCTGCCCTACGCCTCGCTCTACCGCAACGTCTGGCTGGCCCAGCGCCGGGCCGCGGCCACGTCGGGCATCGCGCTGGAGGACCCCGAACGCGTCCTCGACCTCGTCGGCCTGCCCGGCCAGGGCAAGGCCCGCCTGTCCGACCTCGCACCCGGGGCCCGGCAGCGGGCCGCGCTGGCCGTCGGCATCGCCGCCTCACCCGGCCTGCTCCTGGTCGACGAGCCGACCAGCCAGCTCGACACGGCCGGGCGCGACGAGGTGATCAGTGCCCTGGAGACGATCAACGCCGAGCGTGGCACGACTGTCGTGGTCGTCACCCATGACGGTGAGGTCGGCGCCCGGCTGGGCCGGGTCGTCACCATCCGCGACGGCCGGGTCGGGGCCGAGGGCCGCAACGGCGCCGAGTTCGCCGTGGTCGCCGGGGACGGCACCGTGCAGCTTCCGCCCGAGGTCCTGGAGGAGTTTCCGCCCGGCACGCTGTTCCATCGACCATGCCGAGGACGGCACTGTCACGTTGGTCGTGGGCTCTTCCTAAACTAGGGGCATGACCGAAGACCCCACGCGCGGCCAGTCGATCTTCACTCGGGGCGCAGTGGACCTGAGCGCCCTGCGCACGGCGTCCACCGCACCGTCTGCTCCGGCTGACGCGCCCGGTGAGGCGGGGCCCGGTGCGGCGCCCCCGTCCCCCGGCAGTTCTCCTCGCTTCCCCGGTGCGGGGGTGGCCGTGGAGGTGACGGTCGCCACGTTCCAGCGCGACGTCGTCGACCGGTCGCGGACCATACCAGTGATCCTGGAGTTCGTCGCCCAGGGCCAGTACGCCGGTGACCCGGCCCTGGAGCGCTTCGCCCAGGACGGCTCGTTCGTGCTCGCGCGCTCCGATGTGGCCACCGATCCGCAGCTGGCCCAGGCCCTGCGGATCCAGGCCCTGCCGACCCTGTTCGCCTTCGTCGGCGGCCAGCCGGTCGACGGGCTGCCCGGCCAGCTGCCCGAGGCGCAGCTGCGGCAGTGGCTCGACGCCGTCCTGCGCGCCGGCGGCGTAGACGTGCCGCAGCCGGTCGACCCCCGCCTCCAGGAGGCCGATGACGCCCTCATGATGGGCGACCTCGACGGCGCGGAGCGGGCGTACCAGAAGATCCTGTCGGAGACGCCGCGCGACGTGGCCGCCGAAGCCGGTCTGGCCCAGGTCGCCCTGGCCAAGCGGGTGCAGGACGTCGACCCGGCGGCCGCCCTCGACGACGCGACCTCGCTGCCCGACGACATCGACGCGCAGCTGCTCGCGGCCGACGTCGAGGTGCTCAGCGGCCAGGCGGAGCAGGCGTACGCCCGGCTCGTCGGGCTGGTCCGCCGGGTCTTCGGCGATGATCGGGAGAAGGTACGCCAGCATCTCGTCTCGTTGTTCACGGTGGCGGGTCCCGACGACCCGGCGGTGGTCTCCGCCCGGCGAGCGCTGGCGAGCGCCCTTTATTAGCGGATACCGGCGTGGGATGCTGGGACCGGCTGGCAGAGGGAGGTGGCGGTGCGCAGGATCGCGGTTCTCGACGCACCGACCAATCTCGGTCTGCGCCCGCCCACGCCGACGTCGGTTCCGGGGTGTGCCAAGGCGCCGGGAGCGCTGCGGGACCACGGTCTGGTGGCGCGCCTGCAAGCTCGCGACGCCGGCTGCCTGACGCCGCCTCGCTACGACCCCGGTGACTGGCGCCCCGGCGACGGTGTCGCTCAGGCGCACCAGATTGCGGCGTACTCGCAGCGGCTGGCCGACCGGATCGGGGCCATCGTGGACGCCGGCGAATTCCCGCTGATCCTCGGCGGCGACTGCTCGGTCCTGCTCGGCTCGATGGTCGCGATGCACCGGCTCGGCGTGGACGTCGGCGGCCGGATCGGGCTGGTCTTCGTCGACGGCCACTCCGATTTCCGCCACCCCGGCAACGCCGCCTACGTCGGCGCGGCCGCCGGTGAGGACCTCGCGCTGGCGACCGGCCGCGGCCAGATCGAGCTGGCCGGGATCGAAGCCCGCCGGCCGTACGTCCGCGACGCCGACGTGGTCCTCCTCGGCATCCGCGAGCACGACGAGTACCGCCTCGACCTGGCCGCCGGTGGGTTCGCCGTGCGTACGGTCACCGCTTTGCGCTCGGCCGGTGCCGGGCGCAGTGCACTGTGGGCTCGTGAGCACCTGTCCGGCTGCGCGGGCTACTGGGTGCACGTCGACGTCGACGTCCTGGACCCGGCCGTCATGCCGGCCGTCGACGCCCCCGATGCGGGCGGGATCGCCTTCGCCGAGCTGGAGCAGCTCATCGGCGGGCTGGTCGGTTCGCCCGAGTGTCTCGGCATGGAGCTGACCGTCTTCGACCCCGACCATGATCCCGACGGGTCCTACGCCCGCGAACTGGTCGAGATGGTCGTCGCCGGGCTGGCGCCGTTGATGCGGTCGGCACCTGCGGCTCCCGCCCCCGCTGCTTCGGCCGAGGCGCCCGCGAAGACGCCGCCGAAGAAGGGCCGGGTCCCCGGACCGCGCCGCTCGTCCGGCAGCAACCGTACGGTCGCCACCTGAGCCGCGTACTCCCGGGGGAGTAGGCGGAAGTGTCTTTCCGGGGACGACGTCAGGGCGGGCCGCGAAGACCATCCTCGAACTGTCGGTAGTTCGAGGAGGAAACGATGTTGCTGGCGACTGTGGACCACTACCACGACGGCTGGTTCTGGTTCGGCCCGTGGTTCTGGATCCCCCTGTGGATCCTGCTGTTCTTCCTGATCCGTGGCCTGTTCTGGCGGCGCCACTGGCGTCACAACCAGAACCAGTGGGGCGGCTACGGCCCGTGGCGCGGCGGGGACGCCGACCCCCGGGTCATCCTGGCCCAGCGGTATGCCCGCGGCGAGATCAGCGAACAGGAGTACACCGAGCGCTTGAATGTGCTCAACGCACCGAGAACGCGGTAGCGATCGGGCGGGCGCGCTCCGGGCACACCGGCCCGGGGCGCGCCTGCGGTCGGCGGAGGGAGGCGACGGAATGCGGCAGGATGGTCCGGTGAGATGGCGGGACCGGGGACATCGCCGGCGGGGCTGGCCCGCCGGCCTGATCTTGATCCAGCTGTTGCTGGCGTTCGCCTTCGCACAGTCGCTCGGCACCCGGGTCACCTGGCTGCAAGCGGGCCTGCTGCTGGCCGGCCCGATCGCGCTCGCCGCGCTGTTCCGCTGGCCGGCGTACGCCGCATTGGCGGTCCTCACCATCACGGCGTTCTACGTTTACCGGGGTTTTCCGGTGGTCGCCGTCCTGCCCAGCACCATCGTCTCGATCGTCGGCCCGGTCGGCCGGGCGCGGCGGGAGGCGTACCTGCGGTGGCAGCAGGAGGAGAAGCTGCGCCGGGAGGCCGAAGCCCACCGGAAGCTGGCCGAGGAGCGGCAGCAGGCCGCCGATGAGCGCGTACGCATCGCTCGGGAGCTGCACGACATCCTGGCGCACAGCCTCTCGTTGATCAACGTACGCGCATCCGTCGCGCTCGAAGTCCCCGGCGAGGTACGCCCAGCGCTGCTCGCGATCAAGCAAGCCAGCCGCGACGGCCTGGTCGAGGTGCGGTCGGTGCTGGCCGGGTTGCAGGCGCCGGGCGGGGTCGCACCGCGTACGCCCGCCCCGGATCTGTCGCGGTTGGACGATCTGGTCGAGCAGGCGGGATCGGCCGGCCTCACGGTGGCGGTCGACGTCGTGGGGGAGCGACGGCCGTTGCCGGCCGCGGTCGAGCTGGCGGCGTACCGGATCGTTCAGGAGGCGCTGACCAACGTGATGCGGCACAGCGAAGCGCGGGAAGCGAATGTGGTCTTGCAGTACGCGCCGGCCCGGTTGATGGTCGGCGTATCCGACCAGGGTCCGGCCCAGCGCAAGCCCGAGGGGCACAGTGGCGGCAACGGGATCGTCGGGGTGCGGGAGCGCGCGAAATCCCTGGGCGGGTACGCCGAAGCGACGCCGGATGGGCTGGGCGGCTTCCTGGTGATGGCCATGCTTCCGGCCGGAGCGCCGTCGTGATCCGGGTCGTGCTCGCCGACGATCAGGCGTTGGTGCGAGCCGGTTTCAAGGCTCTGCTGGACGCCCAGCCGGATGTGACCGTGGTGGGGGAGGCCGGTGACGGCGCCGCGGCGGTCGCGCTCGTCACGCAGCTCGTCCCCGATGTGGTGCTCATGGACATCCGCATGCCGGTGCTCGACGGCCTGGCCGCCACCCGCCAGATCTGCGCCGACCCGGCGCTGGCCGCCGTCAAGGTGATCATCCTGACGACGTTCGAGCTGGACGAGTACGTCTTCACCGCGCTCCGCGACGGTGCGGCCGGATTTCTGGTCAAGGACACCGAGCCGGCCGACCTCGTCCGGGCTGTACGCGTCGTCGCCGGCGGAGATGCTCTGCTGTCGCCCGGTGTGACCCGCCGCCTCATCGCCGAGTACGCCACCCGCTCGCGGGCGCCGCTGCCACCGGTGAACCAGCTCGACGCCCTGACCGACCGGGAACGGGAGGTCGTCGCCCTCGTGGCTCTGGGACTGTCCAATGAGGAGATCGCCGCCCGCCTGGTGGTGAGCCCGTTGACCGCCAAGACTCACGTCAGCCGGGCCATGGTCAAACTCGGTACGCGCGACCGGGCCCAGCTCGTCGTGGCGGCATACGAGGCGGGACTCGTCCGTCCCGGGTGGATGGATTGACTGTGGTGACAACGCCAAGGGTTGGCCTTGACCGGGGTGCCGCCGCCGCCGGAAAATGATCTCGCTGCGCGGGGCTCATCGATCCCTTCACCCCCGGAGGAACACGGTGTCAGTCCCCCTCTCCCGCCGTTCCGTCATGCGCGGTGCGGTCCTGCTCGGCACGGGTGCCGCCGTCGGTGGCTTCGCGGCCCGCCCGGCCGGTGCCGCCGTGCCCACGCCCACGATCGCCAGCTGCGCCACCTGGGGCGCCCGCCCGCCGTCGTCGCCGCTGACCCTCATCAGCACCAACCCGGACAAGATCCTGGTGCACCACACGGCTGGTGCCAACTCCACCGACCTCTCGCTCGCGCACGCGTACGCCATCGCCCGGCAGATCCAAGACTTCCACATGGACAGCAACGGCTGGTCCGACACCGGGCAGCACTTCACCATCTCGCGCGGCGGGTATGTGATGGAGGGCCGGCACAACAGCCTGGCGAAGCTGTCGGCCGGCAGCGGCATGGTCGTCGGCGCGCACTGCCCCGGCCAGAACGACAAGGCCATCGGCATCGAGAACGAGGGCCTCTACACGACGGCCACCCCACCGGCGGCCATGTACACCAAGCTGGTCGACATGTGCGCGTACATCTGCCAGCAGTACGGGATAGCGCCGACGCAGATCTACGGTCACCGCGACTTCATCGCTACGCTGTGCCCGGGCGATGTGCTCTACGGGATGCTGCCGCAGCTGCGAACCGATGTCGCCACGAAGCTGAACGGCACACCGGCCTGGAGCACGATCATCGACAACACGTCGAGCTCGTTCCGCGCGTCGGCGAACTGGGGCACCTCGACCTTCTCGGCCCAGCGCTACGGCGCCGACTACCGGTACGCCAACCCCGTCGCGGCCAGCGATCCGGCGTACTACAGCGCGACCCTGCCGGCGGCCGGCAACTACAAGATCGAGACGTGGTACCCGGCGAACGCGGGATACAACGCGACCACGCCGTACGTCGTCTTCGCGTCCGGCGGCAACCAGACGGTCACGGTGAACCAGCAAGCCAACGGCGGCAAGTGGAACACCGTCGGCACGTTCGCGTTCGGTTCCGGTGCCCGCGATGTCGTCGCGGTCAGCCGCTGGACCTCCGGGGCCGGCTACGTCATCGCCGACGCGGTCCGCATCACGCGGGTCTGACCGCGCGGGCCAGGACCTCGCCGAGGCGGCGGGCTTCGTCCAGGTACGCCGAGGCGAGGTCCCGCCGCCCGGCGGCCTCGTGCAGCCGGCCGAGCCGTTCGGTGGTGTCGGCCTCCGCCCGGCGGTCGCCGAGGCGCTGGTAGATGTGCAGTGCCCGGGTCAGCCGCTGGGCGGCCAGCTCGGCGGGCTGGCTCAGGCGGCCCAGTTCGACCAGGGCGTATGCCTCGCCGTGGACGTCGCCCAGCTCGGTGAACGACTGCAGCGCCTGGCCCAGCAGCCGCTCGGCTTGCTCGCAGTCCCCGGTGCGCTGGGCCACCACGCCGAGACTGCGGTGCAGATGCGCGATGCGGTGGGCGTCGCCGATGCGCTCGGCGATCTCCAGGGCGGTGCCGAACCAGGTCCGGGCCTGCTGGAGGTCGCCCGCGGCCAGCCAGGCCTGCCCGATCGCGGCGCGGGCGTACGCCTGCCCGGCCGGGTCGCGACACTCCTCATAGGACTCCAGCGCCCGTTCGTAATACTCGACTGCGGTGGCGTACGAGCCGCGGACGCGGTGCACCGTGCCCAGTCCGGCCAATGTGGACGCCGCACCGGCGATGAGGCCCAGCTGGGCGTAGAGCAGGCGGGCGCGGCCGAACGCTGCCGCGGCTTCGGCGTACTCGTCGCGGTAGAGGTGCAGCTGTCCGAGCCCTCGCAGGGTCGCGGCCATCCCGATCCGGTCGTCGAGCCGGCGACAGATCGCTTGCGCCGCTTCGTGTCCCGCCGCCCACACGGCGGGCTGCCCGAGCAGGTCGCACCACGGCACCATCGCGACGGCCAGCTCCCAGGCGAAGTCCGGCCGGTCCAGGCGCCCGGCGACGTCGATCGCGGCCAGCAGGGTGGCCTGCTCGGCCGCGAACCACGGACCCGGTTCGGGCGGCGGTATCGGCGGCTTCCAGCGCGGCGCCACCGCGACGTCCGGCCCGAACGGGCTCTCCACCAGCGCCGCGGCCGCATGCTCCGCGAGCGAGAGCAGCCCGCCCAGCACCCGCGTCAGGTCCGGGTCCGCGGCCAGGTCCGGCTGCGTCTCGATCAGCATTCGCACGATCAGGGGTACGCGGAAACGGCGCTGACCGGCGACGTCGGTTCCGGCGTCGACCACGAGACGCGCCGACAGCAGCTGGTGCAGGTGCTCGTCGCCGTTGTCCACCAGCGCGCCGGCCACCCAGGCCGGGGTGGAGACCTCGCCGAACAGGGCCAGCCCGCGCAGCAGCGTCGCCGCCTCCACCGGCAGCTGCGGCGCCCGGACCGGTACGAGCCCGGCCGGTACGCCGTCGGCCGCCAGCAGCTCGGTATGCAGGCGGCGTAGTTCGGGGCCGGGGCCGACGCCTAGCTCCTCGGCGAGCGTCCGGCTCAGTTGGGCGTACACGGAAAGGGCATCGGCCCGGCGCTCGGCGGCGATCAGCGCCCGGATGAGCAGAGCCCACATCTCCTCGCGCAGCGGGTGTTCGGCGGTGAGGCCCCGCAGCGCGGCGATGGCGTTGGCGTGGTCGCCGAGGCGGATGCGCAGGTCGAGCAGGTCCTGGAGGGCGGACAGGCGGCGCTCGGCGAGCTGGTCCAGCTCGACCTGCCACAGTGGACTGACCGGCAGGTCGGCGAGCGGCTGCCCGCGCCACAGCGAAAGCGACTGCTCCAGCCGCTTCAGCGCCTCGGCCAGGTCGCCGCGGCTGCGCAGCCGCACGGCCTCGGCGCAGCCGCTCAGGAAGTCGTCGGCGTCGAGCCGGGCCGAGCCCATCACTATGGCGTATCCGGGCGGGCAGCGCTGCACGCAGTCGTCGCCGAGCGACGTCCGCAGGCCGCTGACGTAGGTCTGCACGTTAGCGGCGGCCGAGCGGGGCGGATCGGTGGGCCACAACACGTCGATCAGGCGGTCGACGGAGACCGGGCGTCCATGGTGGAGCAGCAGCGTCGCGAGCAGCTGGCGCGGCTTCACCCCGGTGATCGCCAACGGGGACCCGTCGCGCTCCACCTGGAGCGGACCGAGCAGGCCGAACCGCAGTCCCATGGGCGAATCCTCCGGGTGCGAGCGTACGCCCTGTAGGGAAACTGGAGAACTCCTGGAGGAGGCCGGGTGATGCTGGGTTCCCCCGCGCAGCATTCATGTTCATCACTTCGGGAAGGAGATCCCCGTGCGATACCTGGTCGGCCGGGCCGCCCTGACGCTGGCCCTGGTGGCCGGCGGCCTGCTGGTCGTCGCCTCCCCCGCGCACGCCGCGCCGGCGTTCCAGATGCCGTTCCCCTGCGGGCAGGCCTGGACCGGCGACTCCAACGACAGCTCCGCCCATGTCTCGTTTGAGATCGACTTCAACCGCGGCTCGACGGCCACCGCCGACAAGGGCGACACGGTCGTCGCGGCGGCGGCCGGAACGATCGAGGTCGCCGCGAACCAGGGCAGCCTCAACGGGTACGGCAACCTCATCGTCATCGACCACGGAGGCGGTTACTTCACCTACTACGCGCACCTCGACACGATGGCCGTCCGCAGCGGTCAGGCCGTGCTGCGTGGCCAGGCGATCGGCGCGGTCGGCAATACGAGCCGGCCGGGCAACAACATCTCGCCGCACCTGCACTACGAGGTACGGTTCCCGGACCGGTCGCAGTCGCACATCATCCGGGCGGTCTTCAACGGCACGACCTTCCCCTACACCCGCGGCACCGTGACGTCGCACAACTGCGCGACCTCCTACGACCCGGCCGGGGTCTGCGGCGCGGGATTCGAGGTCATCGACTCGCAGAAGCTCGGCAGCGCCGGCACCGCGAACCTGCTCTGGAAGGGCTCGACGAGCCAGAACTGCGCCGTCACGCTGAAGATGGCCTCGGTCGGTACGCCCACCGCGACCAGCGCCTTCCTGGAGCCGCAAGGATCGACGAGAACCACCGACTCGGGCAGCTTCAGCTTCTACGCCGGTCCGGTGATCCGTACGGCGCCGGGCTGTGTGAAGTGGGGTGGCAGCGCCGGCGGCAACAGCTACACCAGCGCCTTCGAGCACTGCGGCTGACGATCGGACACTGCGGCTCGTTTGATGCGGTGGCCCGTCCCGGCGAACGGCGGGCCACCCGCACATCATGTGCGACGAGTGCGGACGATCACATGCATCAATGAATGCGTGCCCCCTGAGATTCACCACTTCGCTTACGGCTGGTTCAATCCGATGCTGGCGTACGCGCTGGCGTTCGCGGGTTCGCTGACCGGTCTGGTGTGCACCGCTCGCGCCCGGGCGGCGGGGTCGAGCGCCCGCCGCGCCCGGTGGCTGATCATCGGCTCGCTCGCCATCGGCGGGGCCGGGATCTGGCTGATGCACTTCATGGCGATGCTCGGGTTCGACGTGCCCGCGACGGTCGTCCGCTACGACCCGGTGGCCACCTTCGCCAGCCTCGGCTGCGCGGTCGGCGCCGTGGCCTGCGGTCTCTTTCTGGTCGGCACCGGCCGGCGCGGTACCGGCAAGCTGGTCGCCGGGGGCGTCTTCACCGGCTTCGGTATCGTCGCGATGCACTACACCGGCATGTACGCGCTGCACGTCGGCGGTCAGATCAGCTATGACGAGGGCCTGGTGCTGGCCTCGGCCCTCATCGCGGTGGCCGCCGCGACGGTGGCGCTGTGGTTCACGGTCTGGGTGCAGGGCTGGCGTGCGCTGTTGATCGCATCGGCCATCATGGGCATCGCCGTGTGCGGCATGCACTACACCGCCATGGCCGCGATGCGCATACAGCTCGATTCGGCGCCGGGGCCGGTGGCCGGCCTGTCGCCGGGCGTACTCGTGGTGCCCATCTTCATCGTCGCGGCGGCGACGTTGCTGGGCATGTTCCTCAGCGCACTGCAGGCGATGACGCAGGAGGAGTTCGGCGACGACGGCCCGTCGCCACGGTTGGTGCGCATGCAGAATCGCGTGTCGCGGCCGCGGGTGACCATGGAAGGTGCGGGTCCGCGCCCGTAGACATGCAAGACCACCTATTGTGTCCGGTGTGGAGGCTACCCGGGGAATGCTCGCGACCATGCCGCTGCACGCCATCACCGAGGTCTACGGTGAGCACGGCCTGCGGGAGCGGTTCGCGTTCGAGATACAGCGGTTTCCCGAGCCCGACCGCGAGCGGCTGCGGTCCGCGCTGGACCTGGCCGCCACGCTGCACGAGGGCCAGCGGCGCGTACGCGAGCCGTACCTGAACCACCTGCTGCGGGTGGCCATCCGCATCGTTCACTACTACGGCGTACGCGACATTGACGTGATCATCGCGGCGCTGCTGCACGACTCGGCGGAGGATCAAGCCGAGCGGCTGGCCGGGGTGGCCGACACCGATCGGGCGCTGGCCCGGCTAGCCGAACTGTTCGGCCCGCGCGTGGCGGCGCTGGTGGAATCGGTGACGAATCCGGAGTACACCACCGATCGCAGCGAGCACGAGCAGTACCGCGAGCACGTCGCCGAGTCGCTAGAGCGCGATCCGTGGGCCCGGGTCATCAAGGTGTCGGACTTCACCGACAACGGCGTGGGCGTCATCCACACGACCGGACCCAAGGTCCGCAGCGCGGCGACCAAGTACCGGCCACTGGTGCCGGTCTTCCGGGACCTCGTGACCCGGCCCGACACCCCGCTCGACGACCGGGCGCGGGCGCACATCCTGGATCAGCTCGCGCTCGCCGAGGAGCGGTTCGCGGCCATCCTGGATGGCGCGCACTGATCTTCATCAGCACGACACGCCGGAAAATGTAGGGGCACTTTCCTCCACCACCCACTAGATGTAGGGTTAGGACGTCGCTCGCGCCCGGTGCGCGGCAGCGACTCAGCCGATTGCGCGCAACGCCCGCTGCCTTGCTCCGGGTGCGCTTTGCGCTGCGCGCTCATTGCTTAGGGGGATGCGTTGTCGATCGCGACAGTGGAGATCGCCGGGGAGGTCGCGGCGCCGCACGGCGACCTGCGCGCCGAGGTGGAGGCGGCCGCGCGCGGACTGGCCGAAGTGGACATACACCGGATCGCCGGCACCGTGCTCGGCGGCGTATGGCCCGGTGCCACCCACGCCGATCTGCGGCTGCGGGCGATCGAGACGGCCGCCGCGCTGGTCGCTCGGGAGCCGGCCTATTCGCGGCTCGCGGCCCGCCTGCTGGCCCGGCACATCGCCGAGGAGGCTGCCAGTCAAGGGGTACGCCGATTCCGCGACGCGATGGCGACGGGACACCGGCTCGGGCTCATCGCCGGCGACGTCGCCGCGTTCGCCGCCGCTCATGCGGACGCGCTCGATGCACTGATCGACCCGGCCGCCGACGATCGCTTCGAGTACTTCGGCCTGCGTACGGTCTATGACCGGTATGTGCTGCGCCACCCGGACACCCGGCAGATCATCGAGACCGCGCAGCACTTCCTGCTCCGTGTCGCATGTGGACTGATGGGCCCGGTCGGTGCGGCCGGCTCGGCCGGTGCCACGCTCGGCGGCGGTGTGGACGGCGTCGCCGAGCTGTACTCGCTCATGAGCCGGCTGGCATACCTGCCCAGCTCGCCGCAGCTGTTCAACGCCGGTGCGCGCCGGCCCCAGCTATCCAGCTGCTTCCTGCTCGACTCCCCCCGCGACGAGCTGGACGGCATCTACGAGCGCTACACGCAGGTCGCCCGGCTGTCCAAGTACGCCGGCGGCATCGGCATCTCGTGGAGCCGCATCCGATCGCGCGGCTCGCTGATCCGGGGCACCAACGGCCTGTCCAACGGCATCGTGCCGTGGCTGCGTACGTTCGACTCCAGCGTCGCCGCCGTCAACCAGGGCGGCCGGCGCAAGGGTGCGGCCTGCGTCTACCTCGAACCCTGGCACGCCGACGTCGACGACTTCCTCCAGCTGCGCGACTCCACCGGCGACGAGGCCCGGCGTACGCACAACCTGCACCTGGCCAACTGGGTGCCGGACGAGTTCATGCGCCGGGTCGAAGCCGACGAGCCGTGGTCGCTGTTCGACCCGAAGCAGGTGCCGCACCTGGTCGACCTGTGGGGTCCGGAGTTCGACGCCGCCTACCGCGCGGCCGAGTCCGCCGGGCTGGCGGTGAAGCGGATCGCGGCCCGCGACCTCTACGGCCGGATGATGCGTACGCTCGCGCAGACCGGCAACGGCTGGATGACGTTCAAGGATCAGGCCAACCGGGCGAGCAACCAGACGGCGAAGCCGCAGAACGTCATCCACCTGTCGAACCTGTGCACCGAGATACTTGAAGTGACCTCCGACGCGGAGACGGCGGTGTGCAACCTGGGTTCGCTGAACCTCGCCGCCCACGTTTCCTCGTCCGGTGTGGACTTCGACGCGCTGCGCGCGTCGGTCCGCACCGCTGTCGCGGTGCTCGACCGCACCATCGACCTGTCGTACTACCCGACGGCCGAAGCCGCCCGCGCCAACCGGCGCTGGCGCCCCATCGGCCTGGGCGTCATGGGCCTGGCCGACGTCTTCTTCCAGCTGCGATGGGACTTCGACTCACCGGCCGCGCTCCGGCTGTCGACCCGCATCGCCGAGGAGATCGCGCTGTCGGCGTACGAGACGAGCGCCGAATTGGCCGCGCAGTACGGCCGCCACGAGACCTACGACGACACCCGGGCCGCGGCCGGAGTGTTGCATGTGGACCATTGGCCCGACGCGCAGATCACCCAGCCGCAGCGGTGGGCGGCGGTACGGGCCCAGGTCGCCCGGGACGGGCTGCGCAACTCGCTGCTGATCGCGATCGCGCCGACCGCTACGATCGCGTCCATCGCCGGCTGCGCCGAGTGCATCGAACCGGTCGTATCCAACCTGTTCAAGCGCGAGACGCTGTCGGGCGAATTCCTTCAGGTGAACCGGTACCTCGTGGAAGACCTGCGCGAGCGGGGGCTGTGGACGGCCGCGATCCGCGACCAGGTCATGGCGGCCGAGGGATCGGTGGCCGGGATCGCGGAGATACCGGCCGAGCTGCGATCCCGGTATCGCACGGCGTGGGAGCTGCCGCAGCGGGCGCTGATCGACCTGGCAGCTGCGCGTACGCCCTTCGTCGACCAGTCGCAGTCGCTCAACTTGTTCATGGCCGCACCGACGATCGGCCGGCTGTCCTCAATGTACGCGTACGCCTGGCGCAAGGGCCTGAAGACCACGTACTACCTGCGATCGCGCCCGGCGACGTCGATCGCGAAGACGACCGTGGCCGCCAGACCTCTGATCGCCCTGGATGTCGAGAACCCGGAAGTCTGCGAGGCGTGCCAGTGAAGCAACTGCTGAACCCGGGCCTAGACCTGACCCTGCGGCCGATGCGCTACCCCGACTTCTACGAACGCTTCCGGGCCGCGATCCGCAACACCTGGACGGTCGAGGAGGTGGACCTCGGCGCCGACCTGGCCGACCTGGCCTCCCTCACGGCCGAGGAGCGGCACCTGGTCAACCGGCTGGTGGCGTTCTTCGCCACCGGCGACACGATCGTCGCCAACAACCTGGTTCTCAACCTCTACCAGCACGTCAACGCGCCGGAGGCCCGGCTGTACCTGTCGCGCCAGCTCTTCGAAGAGGCCGTGCACGTGCAGTTCTACCTGACGCTGCTGGACACGTACCTGCCCGACGAGGCCGAGCGGATCAAAGCCTTCGCGGCGGTGGACAACATTCCCTCGATCGCCCGCAAGGCGCAGTTCTGTTTCCGGTGGATCGATTCCGTCTTCGGCCTGCACCGGCTGGAGACCGTCGCGGATCGGCGCAAGTTCCTGCTGAACCTCATCTGCTTCGCCGCCTGCATCGAGGGTCTGTTCTTCTACGGCGCCTTCGCCTATGTCTACTGGCTGCGCTCGCGAGGGCTGCTCGACGGGCTGGCGGCCGGAACCAACTGGGTGTTCCGCGACGAGTCGCTGCACATGGATTTCGCGTTCGCGATCGTCGACACCGTACGCGCAGAGGAGCCTGCGCTGTTCGACGACGAGCTGAGCCAGGCGGTCACGGCGATGCTGGAGGAGGCGGTCGACGCCGAGCTGCAGTTTGCCGAGGATCTGTGCGGCGCCGGCCTGCCCGGCATGACGACCGCCGATATGCGCGAGTATCTGCAATACGTGGCCGACCGGCGGCTGGCCCGCCTGGGCCTGCCCGCCCGCTACGGCTCCCGCAATCCGTTCCCGTTCATGGCCCTGCAGGATGTCCAGGAGCTGGCCAACTTCTTCGAACGCCGAGTGACCGCCTACCAAGTCGGCGTCACCGGCTCCGTGACCCTCGACGAAGACTTCTAGCTGTTGATCTTGAGCTGAGCTGGGCCCCGCCCCCCGTGCGAGGCCCAGCGGCTTAGGCCACCTGGGTGTACCAGGCCTGGGTGGCCGCTGCGGACGCGGCCGCGGCGGACTTGTACGACGCGGGGGCCGCCTGGAGCCAGGCCCGCTCGCGCGCCCGGATCAGGGCGCGGCAGACCGCCTGGTAGCGGCGCTCGCTGTCGCTGTAGTAGAGCTGGATCGTCAGGCCGCGATACTCGGCCCACATCTCGTAGCTGCGCGGGTTACGCCAGTTGATCACTAGGGCGATCGCGCCCAGCAGGACGACGCCGGAGATGGCGCCGGTGACTCCCAAGGGCTGCAGCTGCTGGAAGAACAGGCCGATGAGGGCCACCCCGACCAGCGCGCCGACCCCGGCGCGCAGGACCATCGGGTGGTGCGGCCCGCGCACCGTCCGCAGGTTTTGCAGTTCGGTGACGTCGAACCGGCGCTGACCGACGACGAACCACACGTCGGTGACTCGAATGCCGGGCAGGCTCAAATGTTCCGCTGCCAGCGCAGGACCGTGCCCTGTCGATGCCTCTGGACGGGAAGGCTGCATGGTTGCCTCCGGGTCGCTCAATGGGCGGGCTGGACTGATGGGCGCGGGAAGGCCGGCCGGCGGGCCGGTGCTCCCCGAGTGCGGATCCAGCGAGGCTAACGCGCCTCGCAATGCTTATTGTCGGAGTGACTTCCGTCGTAGGGAAGGGTCTCAATCTGCCACCTGGCCGACTGGCATGTTTAAGGTCACTGGGCGTCGATGCCCGAACGTGGGAACTTTTCGGGCATCCGCGGGTGCATCCGGCACTTCGTGCAAGCCGGCCTTCCCTCTCGCTGCATTCACGAGCTACGGTGTTCGAGCTGGTCAGGGACCCGTCCGCCCACCCCGGGGCGGCACCTGCCCGGTGCCACCGCGTCACTCGCGAGAGCGGACCGCCGGTCCTGAGGGATCGCTCGCCGCCCCACAGTGTGACCCCGAGGGTGTATTCATGTAGTGCGCGAACGCGTTCGTTCCCCCGGACGTGGTAGCACTTTCAGACTCTCGGGAGGCGGCGGCCTCGCCCGGCGACCGCGGACGCCCCGCAACTCGCTCCGCGCGAACCGGCCTGGCCGGGAAGAAAGGTCCGACCCCTTGCACAGCCACCGGCGGGTGCTGCGGATCGCAGCGCCCTTCGTCGCCGCGCTGGCGCTGCTCCTCGCACCCGGGACGGCGTACGCCGACCCGACCGAGGCGCAGTTGCAGGCGCAGATCGACGCGGCGTCATCCAAGCTGGAGAAGACCGTCGAGCAGTACAACAAGAGTGCCGAGCAGCTCAAGGCCGTCCAGGCGGCCATCGGGAAGCTCGACGCCGAGCTGGGGCCGCTCGCGCGCCAGCGCGATGAGGCCCGGCGCGAGGTCGCCGCGGTCGCCGCTTCGGCGTACGCCGGCAGCGGCCGCCTGGCCACCTGGAACGCGTTGCTGGGCAGCGGCTCGCCGACGGCGGTCATGGACCGTCTGGGCACTCTCCAGCAGATCGCGGCCCAGCAGAATTCGGTGATCGATGCGGCCCGCGAGGCCGGCGCCAAGTACGACACCCAGCGGGCTCAGCTCGACCAGGCGAAGGCGGACGGCGACGCCCAGGTCACGAGGCTGGCCGCCCAGCGCAAGCAGATCGAGTCCGATCTGAAGAAGCTGGAGGCGCAGAAGAAGAAGCTGTACCCCGACAAGCCGGCGCAGGAGACGGGGTCGAAGTACACCGGGACGATCCCCGCGATCTCCGGTAAGGCCGGCATCGCCGTCAAGTACGCGTACAACGCGATCGGCAAGCCCTACGAGTGGGCGGCCGACGGGCCGGGCAGCTACGACTGCTCGGGCCTGACGATGGCGGCGTGGCGGGCCGCCGGTGTCTCGCTGTATCACCAGGCCGCCGAGCAGTGGAACGAGACCGCGCGCATCAAGCGGTCCGACCTCAAGCCCGGCGACCTCGTGTTCTACGACGGTCTCGGGCACGTGGCCCTCTACATCGGCAGCAGCAAGGTCATCCACGCCCCCACGTTCGGCGAGGTCGTCAAGATCTCCAGCGTCGACATGATGACGCCGTACGGCTACGGCCGCGTCCGCACCTGACATGCAGCAGCCCCGCCCGGTCGACCGGGCGGGGCTGGTGTGCGTACGACTCAGGCGTTCTGCAGGCCCTCGGCGCGGGCCAGCTCGCGGAGCCGGCCGAGCGCCTGGATCTCCAGCTGGCGGATGCGCTCGCGGGAGAGCGAGAAGCGCGACGCGACCTCGGTGAGCGAGTGCTCGCGGCCGTCTTCCAGGCCGTAGCGGGCGCGCATGATGCCCGCGGACCGGTCGTCGAGGTGGTTGAGCAGACCCTCGATGCGCTGGCGCTCCAGCGCCGACAGCACGATCTCCTCCGGCGACGGCGCGTCCGAGTCGGCCACGAGGTCGCCCAGGTTGGTGTCGCCGTCGTCGCCCACCGGAGTGTCCAGCGAGACGGTGTCCTGGGACCAGCGGATCAGCTCGTTCACGCGCTCGACCGGGACCTGCAGCGCGGTCGCGATCTGCTCCGGCTCGGGCTCCGAGCCCAGCTCACGGGTCAGCTGGCGGGCGACGTTGCGCATGCGGTTGACGTCCTCCACCAGGTGCACCGGCAGCCGCACGGTGCGCTCCTGCTGCGCGATGGCCCGGCTGATCGCCTGGCGGATCCACCAGGTGGCGTACGTCGAGAACTTGAAGCCCTTGACATAGTCGAACTTCTCTACGGCGCGGACCAGGCCCGTGTTGCCCTCCTGGATCAGGTCGAGCATCGGCATGCCGGAGCGCACGTAGCGCCGGGCGATCGATACGACGAGCCGGAGGTTGGCGCGGATGAACAAGTCCTTGGCCCGCTCGCCCGC
>Ga0114129_10000138_pt1 | contig 75755 bp, 61 predicted proteins | sample RhiMetdeltSRZDD1_FD_80071 | JGI IMG/M metagenome (GOLD analysis project Ga0114129, IMG submission 80071) | Populus rhizosphere microbial communities from Tennessee, USA - Rhizosphere MetaG P. deltoides SRZDD1 (version 2) (version 2) | ecosystem: Host-associated > Plants > Roots > Rhizosphere >...
AGCAGAGGAATCGACAGCCGGCAGGAATTCGACGGAAACATCGAATTGATCATCGACGAGGCCGGCAAGGTTGTCTCATCGCAGATCCGCAAGAGCGTTCACCGCGAGTACGACCCCGTGCTCATCGAGGCCTCGCGAAGCTGGACGTTCCGTCCGGCGACGTTGAACGGCACGCCGGTGAAATACCGGTACGTCCTGCAGGTGAATCTCAAGCCGGGAGAGACCAGGAGCCGTTAGCGCCCGGAAGCTTGGAAGGGCCGGGCTGCCTCCCTTCCGAGCTTGCGGGCTAAGACCTCGGGTTTCGTCAGCTGTATCTCGACTCTGAGTCACACGTCGACAACGAAACCCGAGGTCTATTTCACCGGCGACGGCACTGTCAGCGCGAGGTCGTACTTCTTCAAGGCCTGACTCACCGGCATCGCTTTCACGAGCAACGCGTTCGCGTCGGCGATCGCCTTGGGCAGCGCGAGCTTCACATCGTTGTATTGCTTGACGAGTGAATCGCTCGGCATTTCCCAGATTCCGGCGATTGCAGCTTTCAGATTACCGGCCCGGTTGACGACGTCCGCGTTCGACCCGCCGCCGCCCCCGCCGAAACCTCCGCCGCCGCCGCCGCCGCCGCGTCCGCCGGCCTGGGGCGGTGGGGGCGGCACGCCGAACTTCACACGCACGGCGTCAAATTCCTTGTTCAACGCCTCGAACTGCGCCTTGACGGGCGCCGGCACGTTGGACATGCCGCCAATCTTTCCGGTGATGTCGGTCATCTGCGTGTAGAACGGATTCAACGCGTTCGTCATCTGCGTGCCGCGGCGCTGCATGTCGTGCAGATCCATCACGATCTCGTTGTACCGCCGCCGCTGTAGATCCGTCATCGTCACGCCGGGATCGCCGACGATCTTGAGCGGCTTCGTCTCGACGGTCTTGCCGTCGACGACGAGCGCGACGTTGTAGGTGCCGGGCATCACGTGCGGGCCCTGATTGGCGCCGCCGCCACCGCCACGGCCGCCGCCACCACCACCGCCGCCGCCACCACCGGCGCCGGTGCATGGATTGAGGAATCCCGTGCCGGGCAGGCCCGCCAGCGCAGGCGCTCCACCCCGGCCGCCGCCACCACCGCCACCGCCGCCACCGCCACGACCCGGTGGCGGCGTCCCGCCGCCGGGACCGGCCGGAATCGGATCAACGCGCATGTCCCAGCACGTCGTCTGAATACCGGGCGTGAAACGGTTGGCCGGCACGGTCACTTCGCGGACTTCCTTGCCGGCTGCGTCGGTGACCTTCAGCTTCACGTCTTTCGCGGCGTTCTTCAGATTGAACTGGATGACCGCTTCAGCCGGCGGATTCTCGCCGATGAAGAACTGATGTCCCCAGAATTCGTCGTTGCGGTCGTCCTTCTGCTTCCACAGCAGCGCCTGACCGGGCGAGAACAGCTTGGCCTCGGCCGCCTGCGCAGCCGCGTATTCCTGGATCGGTTCGAGGTGATCGAGGATCCACAACGCGCGCCCGTGCGTCGCGACGATCATCGCGTTATCGCGTGGGTGCAAGGTGATCTCGTCCACGCGAACCGTCGGAAGGTTGGCCTTCAGTCTTCGCCAGCTCTTGCCGCGGTCGAGCGTCAGGAAGACGCCGGTCTCCGTGCCGATGTAGAGAATGTCCTGATTCTTCAGATCTTCGGTCAGCGTCTTGACCGCCTCGCCCTTCAGATTTCCGTTGAGCGATCGGAACGTCGCGCCGAAGTCGTTGCTGACCCAGATGTAGCTCTCGTAGTTGTTGAGTCGATGCGCGTCCACGGTGACGTAGACGGTGCCGGCTTCGAACTTCGAGGGCACGACCTCGGAGACCCACGCGCCCTGCGGGAATCCCGGCAGGTTCTTCGTGATGTTCTCCCATTTCTTGCCGCCGTCACGCGAGACACTCACCACGCCGTCGTCCGTCCCGGTGAACATCAGACCCGGCTGTTTCGGCGATTCGGCCAGCGAGATGATCGTCGGCCACGCGGAAATCCCGTCGTCTTTCGCGATTCGGATCTCGTTGCCGCGCAGGCCCATTGTCACGATTTCATTGCGATCCGCATTCGTCGTGAGATCGCCGCTGATCACCGCCCAGGAATCGCCGCGATCGGTGGACCGGAACACGCGGTGGGCCGCGACGAGCAGCGTGCCCGGCTCGTGCGGCGAGAAGACGATCGGCGTGTCCCAGTTGAAGCGGAACTGGCCCTGCGTGTCGGGTTCCACGTTCTCGTTGGTCGGGCGAATGCTCTTCGACTCACCGGTGACCGTGTTCTTCCGGGTCATGTTGCCGTTCTGCGACTCGGTGTAGACGATACGCGGATCGCGCGGATCGATGATGGTGACGAATCCGTCGCCGCCCTGCACCTGGAACCAGTCGTAGTTGGCGATACCGCGCGAGAACCGCGTCGCGCTCGGCCCGCACCAGTTGTAGTTGTCCTGCATGCCGCCGCAGACGTTGTACGGCGTCTGCATGTCGTAGCCGACGTGGTAGAAGAGCCCGACCGGAAGATTTGGCAGGAACGACCAGGTCTTGCTCTGGTCGTATGACACCGCGAGGCCGCCATCGTTGCCGATCAGGATGTGATTCGAATTGGACGGATCGATCCAGATCGCGTGGTGATCGGAGTGGATGACGGACGCGGCCGCCGTGTTGACGGTCTTGCCGCCGTCCAACGTCATCTGCAAATCGACGCCGCCGAACACGACGACATCAGGATTGTTGGGATCGATTCGGACCTGGCTGAAGTACATCGGGCGCGGATTGACCGTGCTCACGCGCCGCCAGCTCGCGCCGCCGTCGTCCGATCGATAGAGACCGGAGCCGCCACCGCCGCCAGCACCACCGCCTGCGCCCGGTTGGCCGCCGCCGGCCTGCGCTGGATCACCGCCGCGACCTGCGCCGCCTCGTCCCCCACGACCAGCCGCACCACCGCCGGCCGCGCCACCACCTGCGGCACCACCCGCAGCTCCACCACCCGCGGCGCCGGCACCAGCGGCACCGCCCCCGGCAGCCGCCGCGCCCGGCAGTTCTTCACCACCGCCTCGTCCGCCGCCGCCTCCACCTTCCGCCTCGATCGACGCGTAGAGGATGTTCGCGCTGCGTTTGTACACATCGAGACCGATGCGTCCAAGCGATCCGGGAGGAATCCCGTTGGTCAGCCGCGTCCAGTTGTCGCCGCCGTCGGTCGACTTCCAGATGCCGCTGCCCGGCCCGCCGCCATTCATGCAGCACTGCACGCGCCGTCGCTGATATGTGGACGCGTACATGATCCGGTGATCCGTGTCGGCCATGACCAGATCGTTCGCGCCCGTGTCGTCATCGACTTTGAGCGTCTGCTTCCATGTCTTGCCGCCGTCGGTCGTCTTGTAGACACCACGATCGCCGCCCGGCCCGAACAGCGCACCCGTCGCGGCGACGAACACGATGTTGTTGTCGTCGGGATCGATCACGATGCGGTTGATGTGGTACGACTGGCGAAGACCCATGTGCTGCCACGTCTTGCCGCCATCGGTCGACTTGTAGAGGCCGTCGCCCCACGACGTCGTCTGGCGGTTGTTCGATTCGCCGGTGCCGACCCAGACGAGGTTCGGATCCTTCTGCGACACGGTGACGTCGCCGATCGAAATCAGCCCCATGTCCTGGAACAGCGCTTCGAACAGCGTGCCGTTGTTTACGGTCTTCCACACGCCGCCATGTGCCGTGCCGACGTAGTAGATCGCCGGGTTCGGCTCGTACACGGCGAGATCCGAGATGCGTCCCGACATCGTCGCCGGCCCGATCGACCGGAAATGGAGTCCCTCGAACTCTGTCGCGATCGGCATCGTCGTCGGCGACTGCCCGATGAGCGGCGATCCCGGCAGCGCCAGGCCGATGAGGACGGCGCACAGAGAGACGAAACGTAGGTGCCTCGACATGGAGCCTCCAAGGGTGCCGGGGATTATAACTGCGACGGTCGGTAGTACTCAGAGGTGATATGACTCCGACGGTTGGTAGTACTGAGCATGAACCGAGAGGGCCGGCGGCTGGGTGACGGATCGCGGCCTCCCGGGCAGTGACGCTCGAAACCTTCGCCTCCATTCGCTCGGATTGCGAACTGACGCTGGCCGCGCCACTCCGCAATGTGCAGAGATGGCACGGCAATCCTTCGCTCCTTCCGGCTCGGTTTCGAACTGACGATCATCGCGTCAGCCCGAAGTCGGCCGCGATTCGTCACCCCACCCGCCGGCATGACGTGTCCGCCTCCCTGCCTCCCTGCCTCCCCGCCTCCGCGCCTCACAGCCTCATAGCCTCATAGCCTCATAGCCTCATAGCCTCCGTTATGATCAATACCAATGACGACCACTGCTCCTCCCCGCACCAGGATTCGGGCCGAAATTGACGAAGAACACAAGTGGAACCTCACGGATATTTTTCCGGACTGGCGAACGTGGGAGGGGTCGCGCGGCGAGCTCGAGCGGCGTATCGCCGAGTACGCCGCCCTCAAGGGCACGCTCGCGCAGGGGCCTGATCGGCTGCTCGCCGCCTTCCGGCTCAACGACGACCTGGGGCAGCTTGCCTACAAGGTCTATTTCTATCCGTCGCTGAAGTACGACGAGGATCAGCGCGACAACAGCGTCAACGCGCGTAAGCAGCAGGTCGAGGCGCTGATCGCGCGATGGCAGCAGGCGACGTCGTGGTTCAGTCCCGAGCTGCTCAAGATTCCGCTCGCGACGGTGCGAGGCTGGCTCGACTCCACGCCTGAGCTTGCGGTCTACCGGTTCGCGATCGAAGAAGTCTATCGCCAGCAGGAGCACGTGCTCGACGAGGCCGGCGAGCGGCTGATGTCGCTGGCGACGCGGCTGTCAGGAGGACCGCACGAGGCGTACCTCGCGCTTTCGACCGCCGACGCGAAATTTCCCGAGATTACCCTGAGCACCGGCGCGAAGGTGACGATGTCGTACAGCCAGTACCGCGCGGTGCTGGCGACGAATCGCAACCAGGAGGATCGCCGCCAATCGTTTCTCGCGCACTACGGCACGTACAAGACGAACCTCAACACGTACGCGACGCTCTATCACACGGTCTGCCAGCGCGACTGGTTTCACGCGCGATCGCGGTCGTACAAGACGACGATCGACGCCGCGCTCCATGGCAACAACATTCCGCGCGCGGTCGTCGACACGCTGATTGCCACGACTCGCGCCGGCGTCGAGCCGCTGCGCCGGTATCACCGGCTGCGCCGGCGCGCGCTCAAGCTCGAGCGCTACTGCCCGTACGATTTTTCGATTCCGATCATCGAATGGGATCGACGGTACGCGTACCAGGAGGTCGTGGAAGCCGTCGTGCAAGCCGTTGCGCCGCTCGGTCGCGAATACCAGGACCGCATGCAACGAGGCTTCCGCGAGCGGTGGATCGACGTCTACGAGAACGACGGCAAGCGAAGCGGCGCGTACTCGGCGCCGGTCTACGGCGTGCACCCGTACATGCTTCTCAACTGGGCGGACACACTCGACGATGTGTTCACGCTCGCGCACGAGATGGGCCACTCGATGCACACGATGCTTTCGCACGAGCGGCAGCCGTTCGTTTACTCGGACTACACCATCTTCGTCGCGGAAGTGCCCTCGACGCTTGCCGAGGCGCTGCTCCTGGAGCATCTGCTCGCCAGCACCACCGACCGTCAGGAGCGCATCGTCCTCCTGCAGCACGCGATCGACAACATCACCAGCACGTTCTACACGCAGGTCCTGTTCGCGGACTTCGAGCTGGCGGCGCACGAGCGCGTCGAGCGCGACGAGCCGATTACCGCCGAGGTGCTGAACGATCTTTATAAGGAGCGCTTCGAGGCCTATTACGCGGACGCGGTCGACGTCGAGGAATTGACGCCGATCACGTGGGCGAGGATCCCGCACTTCTTCAATACGCCGTATTACGTCTATCAATACGCGACCTGCTTCGCGTCGGCGGCCAAACTGGCGCGGGAAATTAGCGAAGGCCCCGAGCGGTCGAAGGCGGAAGCCCGCGCGCGATATCTCGAGCTTCTCGCGTCAGGGGGCAGCGACCACCCGATGACCCTCCTCAAGAGCGCCGGAGTCGACCTCAGCGAACCGTCCACGATTCAGGCAGTTATCGATCAACTCGACAAACTTGTGGGAAGGCTCGAAGAGTTGGTCTGAAGATCTGTCGGTTGCGGGGTTCCGAAGTTCCGGGGTCTCAGCCCGACCGAGTTTGGCCATTGACCCAACCGTGAAGTCGCTCGAATCGTCTGAGGAAAGTACCGTAGCTGGCAGACACAGAGAACTTAGGAACCCGGCTCTTGAGAACCTCGGAAGCCCGGAAGCTCGGAACTCCGGAACCGACAGGGCCCTCCTCCACCGGTCCTTTGAATCGGAAATCCGTCCATTCGGATCGTTAGAGTCTGTTAGAGTCATAGTCCCTCAGGGTCCTCCCGCTAACTGATTGATTCATAAGGACAAGAAAAAGGGCCGTCGGTACTCTCCTCGAGAACTGGCCCGGCACGCTCCTTTCTTACAGAGAGGCGCTCTCCCCGATGGGACTTCTCGACAAGCTCAAGCCGCAGCCACGTTGGAAGCACGCGGACCCGGCCGTCAGGTTGGAAGCGGTCCGCGAACTCGAAGATCAGGCCGAACTCGCGATCCTGGCCGAGCTCGACCCCGACGCGAGGGTCCGGAGGTCGGCAACCGCCCGGATATCCGACCCGTCGGTCCTCGGGCGCATCACCATTACCGATGCGGACCCCGAGGCGCGCGATCGTGCAGCCGACCGTCTCCTGGCGCTGGCGACGGTGAGCGGCCCTGACGAGGCCACGGCACTTGGCGCCGTTGCGGCGCTCGGCGATCCCCGCCGGCTTTCCGTGATCGCCAAGAGCGACGCGGGCGAGGCCGTGCGGACTGCGGCGTTGACCCGAATCAGCGATCAGCGCGCGTTCAGCAGCATCGCGCGCCACGCCAAGCACGAAACGACAGCGACGACCGCGCTCGAGCAGTTGACCGATCCGACCGATCTCGTCGAGGTCGCCCAGAACGGCGAACATCGCGAAGTCGCGCTGCGTGCCCTCGAGCGACTGCTGACGCCGTCTCCGGACGTCGCCCTCCTGCAGACGATTGAATCGCGCTCGCAGCACAAGGCGGTCAGCCGCCGCGCGCGCACGGTCATCCAGGAAATTGAAACGGCCGAGGCGGCGCGTCGTGCGGCCGAAGAAGAGCGGCGGCGGCGCGAAGCAGCGATCTGCGAGGACGTCGAGCGGCTCGCCGACATGACCGATCTGTCCGTCGCGCGCGCCGAGCTGGCGCGGCTGTCGGACAACTGGCGCGTCATGGACGTCGCTGACGAGCTGGCCCGGGAGCGGTTCGCCCGCGGCGTGGCCGAGGCGGAAGCCGCCCTCGCCCGCCGTCAGCGCGACGCCGAGGAAGCCGCCGAGCGCACCCGCATGCGTGCCGAGGCGATCGCCACCCGCGACGCCCTCTGCCAGCGCGTCGAGACGCTCGAAGGCGACGACGTTCCTGCGCAATTGGAGGTCATTGAAGAGGAGTGGCGATCGCTGCTGCCGCTCGTCGGAAACGGCCCGGAGGCCGACCGGCTCGCTGCGCGATTCGCCCAGGCGGTGGCCGCGTGCCGCAAGCGGCACGAAATGAGCGGAGTGCTCGCCGAGAACCGCGCCCGGCTGGAAACGCTGGTCGCGGAAGCCGAAGGTCTCCCGTCGCAGGCCGACGAGACCGCGGCCCTCGCGCGGTGGCAGACGCTCAGCCGGGAGGCGCGCGGCCTCACCGCCACTCTCAAGGAAACTTCGAACTTGGAACTTCAAACTTCGAACTCAGATCTTGAAAATCGCTTGTCAGCTGTCGAGCAGGCGTTTGCCGCGCGCGAAGTGGCGAAGCGCGAGGCTGCCGTCAAAGCGCAGCAGGACGTCGTCAGCCAGCTGCACCGGCTGGCCGAGCGCGCCCGCCGCGCCGCCGAAGCCGACACGATCACGCTCCGCGAGGGCGATCGGCTGATGCGGGACATCGGCGGCGGTCTCCAGGAAGTCGATCCGGCCCGGCGCGAAGTCACCCGCGAGATGGAAGACGCCGCCGCCAAGCTGCGATCGCTGCAGGAAAAAGTCGCGCCGCGCGTCCGCGAGCTTCGCGAGATGGACGACTGGCGCCGCTTCGCGAACGCGCAGCGTCAGGAACAGCTCATCGCCATGGCGGAAGCGATCGTCGCGTCGATCAAGAGCGACGAGGAGGCCTCGAAGCAGTCCGATCTGCCGGCGACCGCCAAAGCGCTCCGTGAATTGCACGTGAAGTGGCAGGAAGTCGCCGAAGCGCCGCGCCACTCTGCGCAGCGGCTGTGGGATCGATTCCGGACTGCCACCGATTTCATCCGCGCGCGCTGCGAGACCTACTTCGCGCAGATCCGCGAAGAGCGCACGACGAACCTCCAGAAGAAGGCGGTGCTCGTCGAAGAAGCCGAAGCGCTGGCCGCGTCCTCCGACTGGAGCCGCACGGCGGCGCGTCTTCAGGAACTGCAGGAGGCGTGGCAGCAGACCGGCACGGTCCCGCGCGAAGCGGGCCGCGACCTGGGGCTGCGGTTCCGCGCCGCGTTCAACACCTTCTTCGCCCGGCGCCGCGAGGACCTCGCAACCCGCAAGAAGACGTGGGCGGACAATCTCGCGAAGAAGGAAGCGCTCTGCCAGCGCGCGGAAGTGCTCGCCGAGTCGACCGACTGGGAAGCCGCCTCCGCCGAGATGAAGCGTCTGCAGGCCGAGTGGAAAACGATCGGCCCGGTGCGCCGCAGCAAGTCGGAAGTCGTGTGGAACCGGTTCCGCGCCGCCGCGGATCGATTCTTCGAGCGATACCACAACCGCCACCAGATTGCGCTCGCCAGCAAGCTCGCCGAGCGCGAAGCGCTCGTGATCGATCTCGAGGCGCTGGCGGCTGCCGAGAACGGCGGCGTCCCCGCGGACATCGCCGCGCGAGTGCAGCAGCTCCGCACGACCTGGAATCGCAGCGTGCCGATCCCCGGCGCAGAAATCAAACCGCTTGCCGACCGCTGGCAGGCCGCGCTCACGCAACTGGTGGACAAGCAGGCGGACGCGTTCAAAGGCACCGACCTCGATCCGGCCGCCGTCCGGCAGAAGATGAGCAAGCTCATCACCAGGATCGAGTCGTATCTCGGCGACGTACAGGAAACACCGGCCGGTCAGTCACAGGCCGAAGTGCTCGCCGCCCGGCTGCGATCGGCCCTCGCGACCAACGCGATCGGCGGCCGCGCGACCGAAGAGGCGAAGTGGCGCGCCGCGACCGACGCGGTCAAGGAAGCGCAGTCGGCCTGGATGCGGCTGGCGCCCATCGGCGGCGCCGAGGCGCGCACGCTCGAAACGCGCTTCCGCGACGTCTGCCGGCGGGTCATGGATCACGCGCGGCGGCAAACGGCTGGTGGCGGGGCCAGACGCCCGCCGAGGCCCACCGCCATCGGCGCTTGAAGAAGATCGTAGGGCGGACTGATCCCCAAGTCCGCCTGTCGTTGGCGGATTGGAATTCAATCCGCCCTACGTTTTCGGGAGGAGCGGGCCGTCTCGGAGCTAAGGCTCGGCGAGCGGGTGCTCGGCGAGCGGGTAGGCTGTCGACGAAGACGGAACCGGACGACGCCACAGGGGTCGGCTCTGCCCGGCTCGCTCCTCACGAAGAATCGATCTATCGCTCGATCGATCCATCGATCTATTTCAAACCCTTCGAGCAACCTTCATCTGCTCTTCAATAGATCGATAGATCGATCAACCGATAGACCGATGCAACTCTCTCAAGTACTGGCGCTGTCGCTGAAGTACAAGAGCGAAACGCCGACGCCGGCCAGGACGATCATGCCGAGAGCCGCCGCCAGCTGGATGCCGTTGATGCGTGCCAGTGAGAGGGACGACCACGTCGCCGGCTGACTGCCGAAGTACACGAGCACGGCGAGGATGAGCACGGCGGCAATCACCTGGGCGCCGGTGACGATGCGCGTGATCTGTGCCTCGGCGCGAAGCCGCCGCATCCGGCCGGCTCGCTCCCAGAGCGCCGCGGGATCGATCGTTGCGGGCGCCATCGATGCGCCGCGCACTGCGCGCGTCATCCACGCCGTCAGGCATGTCTCGCAGCCGGCGGCATGGCTCCGAAGTTCCTGGGGCACCGTTCCCTGAGCCATGGCCTGCGCCAGTTCGGATTCGCGAGGGCACGCGCGCGTCATGACTGCGCCTCGCGTTCAGCAGCCAGCTGCGGCGCGAAACCGGCTGACGTGAGCACGCCGGCAAAGCGCCTCCGGGCGCGGAACAACAGCGGCTTGATGCTGGCGCGCATCAGGCCGGTGACCTGGCTGATTTCGCGATGCGTCATCCCTTCGACGTAAGCGAGCAGGAGCAATTCCCGATCGCGCGAGGAGAGGCGCGCCATGAGCGTCCACACTTCGCCGCAGTCGTCGGACGGATGCGCGATGCCCGGTTCGCTTGCAAGCGGCTGGCGGCGCTCCCGCCGGAAATGATCCCGCGCGAGATTGGTCGCGATCCGAAACAGATAATTCTTCTGATGCTCGTCATCGTCGAGCACACGCGATCGCGTGAGGAAGCGCAGGTACGCCTCCTGGAGCAGATCTTCGGCGAGCGCGGCGTCTCCGGTGAGCTTTCGCAGATATCCATTCAGCCGGCCGGCGGTCCGGGCGTAGAACTCCAGAAACGCCGGCTCCGTCATCGGCAACCGGCTGATTCGCTCGGTGACGAGCGCATCGACGAAGCTGTGGGCTGTCAGGTGCGTCTCCTAATTCCTGGTCAGTTCGCGTCCGTTGTTCAGATCGTTCCACAATCGCGCCACGACGAACGCGGCGATGGCCGACAGCAGCGCGCCCACGCCGAGCGCTACGCCGAGGGTGCCCAGGAACAGAAAGCCTTCTCTCCCGTCACCCATCATGTAGCCGCGGATGTAGAGCAGCCCGAGCCCGGCCGACAGCAGCATGAAGCTGATCTGGACCGCGGTCAACATGCGCATGTAGGGAGGCGGCACCCGGGATCCGATGTCGGCCGTCTTGACATCGAAGAGGTGCTGCTGCGCGTCGCTCTTGAGGAATTCGACCACTGCCGGATCGGTACCTACGCGATCGAGCAGCCGGGAGTTCATGTCGGCCTTGAGCTGCAAGACTTTCATGAACCTCTTGTGGCTGAGGTTGGTACGGTAAATCCAGCCCAGGACCCACGGAATTCCCACGAACACGAACATCATGACAATGTCGTCGCCGCGCACGGAAACCTCCACGGTTGGGGCTAGGGTTCAGGGCCCCGGTAATGACACCTCTATTACGAGGGGCTATAGGGAGGGGTTAACTGGAGCCGGAAAGCCGGAAAGCTTGAAAGCCGGGAAGTCAGAAAGTCGGGAAGTCAGAAAGCCGAGTGCCGGGAAGGATAGCCATCACCCAATCCAGGCTGACTTTCAGTTCCGCGACAAGTTCATCGAGCTTGCCGCCGAAGCTGTGATCTCTGGCGTCGATTGGGCGGAGCCGGCGCGTCGAGGTGTCCGGACCGAACCGGCGCCGCGCCTCAGCCGCGGGCAAAATGTCATCTCGTGTTGATTGGATAATCGCGACCTTGAGCAGTCCCAAGTCACGCAATGCTTCGTACGTCCCAAGTGGTTTGGCGTCGGAGCCAGCAGTCGCCGGATCCGCGACATAGGTCTCATCGGCCGCAAGTGCAACGGCGACGACTCCCCGCATGCGCGAGCGAAACTCAGGGACCGTAGCAGCAGCGACCGCCAAACCGGCGCCGCGCGAGAATCCAACCAGCACCACCGGTTGGTCCTTCGGAAGTCTCAGCGCTTCAATCGCGCGATCGATGATGCTGCCGAGGTCTTTCGACACCCCCGACGGTTCGATCATTCGACTCGGCGCGTCGATCGAATCGATGTAGTCCACGGAGTTGAATCCGGCCATCGGCAAGCCCCAGGGCCTCATTCGATCGAAGAGACGTTCGTCGCCCGGCCAGCCTCCGTCACCCGTCGCATAGACGATGAGCGGGCGCGCACCGGACGCGGCTGGAGATGCAAGATGAACCGTCAGCGAGGACTGACGAAGCCGTACTTGGATCGTGGATAACGCGCGACTCGACTGGGCGCTCGCGAGATCGCGTGCGGCAATGCCCGCAGCCACCGCCACGGCCGCGGCAACCGCCAGTGATCTCAATGTCATGGGCTGGTCCGACCTAGCCTACCAAGCCTTGCTGGCTTCCAAGCTTCCAGGCTTTCGGGCGTCCGGCTTTCGAGCTTTCAGGCTCTCCAGCTCCAGCTTTCCAGCTTTCCAGCTTTCCAGCTTTGCCGGCGCTGAAGCGCCGGCCTACAACTGTCTCAACGCAACCACCGGATCGATGCGAACGGCGCGGCGGGTCGGGACAATGCAGGCCAGCGCCGCGACGCCGGCCAGGAACGCGGAGACCACACCGAGCGTGATCCAGTCGCGCGGAGTTATGCCGAAGAGCAAGGTCTCGAGAGCCGGGCTGAGCCAGACCGTTGCGGCGAGCCCGATTCCAAGACCCGCCGCGGCCGGCACGAGCGCGCGGGCGAGAATCGACCGGGCGACGTGCGCGTGACGCGCGCCAAGCGCCATCCGGACGCCGATCTCCCGCGTGCGCGACGAGACGATCTGCGCGAGCACGCCATAGAGCCCAATCGCCGCGAGAAGGACCGCGGCGATGGCGAAGCTGCCGACGAGCATCAACACCGACCGTCGTCGGAAAACCGCGTCGGAGTCCGAAAGCCTGCTCGCCATCGTCTCGGCCGAATACACGGGCACGGAAGGATCCACAGATGCTGCCGCGGCGCGAACGCTGCGGATCTGTGATGCCGGATCGGCGGTGGTCCGAACGACGAGATTGATGTCGCCGTTCAAGGCCTGGCCGAACGGAAAGTACACGACCGGCGACATCGGGCGATCGATCGAGGCAATCTGCTCGTCGCCCACTACTCCCACGATCTCCCACGCTGGACGGCCGTCGAAGAAGGGGAAGACGATGTGCTGCCCGAGCGGGCGGCCGTCAAAGACAGTCGCCGCAAGCGTCTGATTGACGACGACGACGAGCGGCTGGCCACGCCGGTCCTCCGGCGACAAGCCGCGCCCCTGCCGCACCGGGATCGACATGACGGCGAAATATCCGGGACTGATCGTCCGGATGGCGGCAGTCGATTCCTGCTGGATAGATCCTTCGCCCTTGCCGGCCGATTCGACAACCTTGAACGTTCCGCTGTTGCCGGATCCGCTCAGCGGAAGCTGGCTGACGGTGGCGACACTCGTCACACCGGGTAGCGCGCGAATCTGTTCGAGCAGTTTCTGGTGATAGGCCGTGACCCTCGGGGCATCGGCAAACGACGGGTTCACGCGCGCGGTGAGCAGCCCTTCCGGCTCGAACCCGGGCGACGTCCCGAGCAGGCGATACACACTGCGGCTCATCAGGCCGCTTCCGGCAAGCAGGACGACGGCGAGCGCCAGCTGAGCCACGACGAAGACCGATTGAAGGCGAACACGCCGGGCATCGAGACCACCGCGGGCGCGAAGCGCCGCGCGATCGCCGTCACGGGCCGCCTGGCACGCCGGAAGAACGCCGAAGGCGATGACCGAGACGACGACCAGACCGACGCTCACGGCGACGCTGACCGGATCGATCGAGATCGACGTCAGATGCGGGACTGCTGCCCGCTGCGCTCGCGGAATCGACGTGACGAACAGCCGCACGGCCCATTGACCCAGGATGATCCCCACCACACCGCCTGGGATCGCGAGGACCAGGCTTTCGGTCGCCAGTTGACGGATCAGCCGGCCGCGGCTGGCGCCGATGGCCGAGCGTATGGCGATCTCATAGAGGCGTGACGCGCCGCGCGCCACCAGCACACCCGCGATGTTGGCGCACGCGACGAGAAGGACGAACGCCGCGGCTCCCAACAGCACGATCAGGATCGGCCGCACCGAACCGACGACTTGATCCGCCAGCCTCATGACGCTCGCGCGCGCCGCCGGATGGTATTGCGGATCGATCGAGGCGAACCGGCGCGCGATGACATCGAGATCGGCGGCGGCCTGATCCGGAGACACGCCCGGGCGAAGACGGCCGATGATGTCGAGGCCGTGCATGTAGCGCCGCCCGCGCTGCGAGTCAGTCTGGCGGATTGGCAGGAACAATTCAGCCAGTCCGCGAAGCGGAAACTCGAAGTCACGCGGGAGCACGCCGACGATCGTCGTTGGCTCTCCGCTCAACCCTATCGTGCGTCCGATCACGCGAGAGTCGGCGCCGAAACGCCTTCGCCATGCGCCGTCCGTGACGATGACCACAGGCGGACTCTGGTCGCGCATGTCGGCCGACTCGAAGTCGCGGCCGAGCGCCGGACGCACGCCGAGCAAGGCAAAGAACCCATCCGTCACTTCCGTCATGGGCACGCGGTCCTGCTCGACGATTCCCGTGACGTTGCGACTGCCGCCGGAGTATCCGACGACGTCGACGAGCGTGGAGTTCTGGGCGCGGTAGTCCAGGAAGTCGGGGTAGGACACGGTGCCGCCGCTGTTCGGACGCCGCGTATCGACCTCGGAGATCGCGATCAGACGATCGGCTGCGTCATAGGGCAGCGGCCGGAGCAGCACGATCTGCACCAGCGCGAACACCGACGTCGTGGCCCCGATGCCGAGCGCCAACGTCAACGTGACTGTCGCGACCAGCGAGGGTTGGTGCATGGCGCGCCGTAGTCCGTAGCGGAAATCAGCCGCGAACTGTCCCAACACCCGGCCAGGTCGAACGGGCTCGTTCGGGCCCGATCGCCTCCGCCCCGCCTGGGCGCGCAGACGGATCACGCCTGGGAGTGATCGGATCACCTGCGACCAGTACCACCCACGCGCACGCCGGTGCGAGCGCGACGGCACGACGAGGCGCTCGAATTCCTCATCCAGATCGCCCAGGAGCACGTCGCGGACCTCTTCCGGCAAGAGGCGCCGCAACAGCCGTCTGGCGAGTGGGGGAGGCGTCATGTTTTGCGGCCCGGCCGCTTCAACGGCATCCTGAGCCCTGACCACATTCGCGCCTGGAGGTCCCGCGCCGCTTCGAGCGCGTCGATCCCCTCCGGCGTGATGGCGAAAAACCGGCGCGCCCGTCCTCCCGCATCATCATCACGTGCGCGCAGATAGCCCTTGGACTGGAGACGATCGAGCGTCGCGTACACCGCGCCGATCGCCGCAGATCGCCCGGCGCGATCTTCGATCTCCCGCCGGATTCGCATGCCATACGCGTCGTCGTTGCCGAGGCGCGCGACCGCGAGCAGAACGATCTGCTCGAATTCGCCCAGATAATCCATGGGGGTATTTCTACATTGTAGAAAAGCGATTGTCAAGAGCGTGGCATCGATCTATCGGACGATCGATCTATCGATCTATTTCAAAACACTTGTCGGTGTCATCAGTTCGCTTTGTAGACGACCTTGCCGCCGATGATGGTGTAGGCGACCTTGGCGCTCTTGATCTGGTCGTCGGGAATCGTCGTAATGTCCTTCGTCAGCACCGTAATGTCGGCGAGCTTCCCGCGCGCGAGCGTGCCTTTGATGTCCTCTTCGAAGGCGGCAAAGGCGTTCGCCTGGGTGTACGAGCGAAGGGCTTCCATGCGGCTCATCTTCTGGTCGCCAAAGAAGACTTTGCCGTCGGCCGCCTTGCGCGTCACGCTCGAGTAGTAGCTGGCGATCGGATCGACGTCCTCGACCGGCGCGTCGGTGCCGTTCGTGACGATGGCGCCTGATTTCATCAGCTTCTGCCACACGTACGCGCCCTCTTCGGCGCGGCGCGCGCCGAGTCTGGGGATCACCCACGGCGCGTCGGAGGTGCAGTGCACGCCCTGCATCGAGGCAATCACGCCCAGCTGACCGAAGCGCGGAATGTCGGCGGGATTCAGATGCTGCGCGTGCTCGATCCGCCATCGGAGCGCGTGGCCGTTCTTGAGGTTCCGCTTGAAGGTCTCTTCGTAGATATTGAGCACCTCACGGTTGGCGCGATCGCCGATCGCGTGGATGCACATCTGGTAACCCTGCTCAATTGCAATCTGCGCGCGCCCCCGGACTGCGTCCATTGAAACCGAAGGCAGGCCGACCCGGCTCGTCGAGACCGGAACGGAACTTTCCGGAAGATCCGAGTAGGGCTCGAGCAGCCACGCGCCGCGTGAGCCCAGCGCGCCGTCAGCCGTGATCTTGATCGCGCGCACGGTCATCATGTTGTTGCCGTAGCCAATCACCCGGTTGGCGGCGAGCGTTTCCGGGTTGTACTCACGGATCATGATCCACATGCGGACGTGCATCTTCCCGTCGTCGATCATCCGCTTGGTGTCGTTGACCAGCTCCAGCGCACCGGCGCCGTCGAACGTCGACCCAGCGTCCTGAAAGCTGGTGATCCCCTTGCTGATGACTTCCCGATCGGCGAGCTCGAGCACCCGGCGGTGCCGTGCCTCGCGTTCCTCGGCCGTCGGCGTCGGCTCGCCGGTGCCGCGCTTGATCAGCCGGGAGGCAGTCTCGCGCAGCAGACCGGTCGGCTTGCCGTTGGCGTCCTTCAGGATCTCCCCGCCGTCCGGATTCCGCGTCTGCGACGTGACGCCGGACAGCTCGAGCGCTTTCTGATTCGCGAACGACGCATGCCCGCTCGCGTGCGTCAGGATGACGGGATTGTTCGGCGAAACTTTATCCAGCGATTCGTGCGTCGGAAATCCCTCGACGCTCGGCTGCGGCGTCGAGGTCCACTTCTCCTGGTGCCAGCCGCGGCCGATGATCCACTGCCCCGGCTTGGCCTTCTCGACCGCCTGCGCGACCATCTGCACGATCTCGTCCCAGCTCTTCGTGCCCATCAGGTCGAGGTTCATCTTGTTTTCACCGATGCCTGGAAAATGCCCGTGCCCTTCGATGAACCCTGGAATCGCGAGCTGCCCGTTCAGATCGATCACCTGGGTCGTCGATCCAACGAATCGCTCCACGTCGGCATTGGATCCGAGCGCGACGATGGCGCCGTTGCGCGCGGCGAGCGCCTGGACTTCCGGCTGCGCCGTGTCGAGCGTCAGGATTTTTCCGCTTCTCAGAACGAGGTCGGCTGGCTCTGCCTGGGTGCCACCACTCAGCAAGCCGACACCCAGGCAGAGCCAGCCGATCAGCAGGGGGACGGGGCTTTTTTCCACAGCTTTGCTCCCTCAGGGGACGGAGGTCGACCCGGCCCCGAATATCCGGCCAAAGTTACCACCAAATATCTGTGCCTGGGCGGCTGGGGCGACGCCGAGGTCATCGAGGATCGCGCGTTGAATGTCGAAGACACCGCGCTGCCAGCCGCGCGGGAAAAATGATGAATCGGTGCCGAAAACCACCCGGTCGGGCCCGAGCACATCGAGCGCGCGCGCAAAGACGTCGCGCAGCGTCAAGCCGCTGTGGAGTCGCACCCAATCGTTCGAGCTCGATGTATCCAGAATGATGTTCGGCGCCGTGAGCGCCGCCATCAGCGCTTCGCGGAAGAGACCCGCTCCGAAATGCGGAATGATGACGGGCACCGACGGATGCCGAACGGCCACGGCAGCCACGGCCAGCGGATCGCCAAGACGCAGATCGAATTGGCTCGGCAGGCCAAGCTTCCTGCGAATCCCGATCGACAGCAGGCCGCAGTGCACGAACACCGCAGTGCGGCGCCGCTCGGCCGCCTTGAACACGGCGACAGATCGCTCATCGTCAACCGGCACGCGATGCATGGCAGGAAAGAGACATGCGGTCCGGAGACCGAGCTCGCCAAATGCGCGTTCGAGACGCGAACCGCTATCGGGAACAGCGGGGTTGAACATGAACGCGCCGACGATCCGGCCAGGCTTTCGCCGGACTGCGGTCGAGACCGATGCCTCGTCTCCCGGCACGCTCGCAATCAACATCGCGTGATCGACCTGGTGCCGATCGAGCTCGGCGAGCCACCGATCGGCCAGCGCCTCGTCCGTCCCGGGGGCGTCCCAGCCGAGCCATTTCGGCAGCGACTCAGCCGGATCGCCGCCCGCGGTCGCCTGGCTCGCATCCGCACCGAGCGTCCTGAAGAATCCGGGTGAGAAAAAGTGGCAGTGCGTGTCGGCGAGCATCGGGGACAGGTTAGTTTTCCACAGAAAGACGGTCTGGAGGGACGGAGGAACCTGCAGTTCCCTGTCCCTGGAACCCCTCTTTCTGGGGAAAACTAACCCGTCCCTCCACCAGCAGAAAGTACGGCAGTGACAGGGCCGCGAGTCCTGCAGCGACGGCAAATCCGACGCGGAACCAGTAGTTGTGCACCAGCCAGCCCATGGCTGACGAGCCCGTGCCGATGCCTGTGTCGAACGCCGCGAGCATCGCGCCGAATGCCGCGCCGCGCCGGTTGGCGGGGACGCGCTCCATGATGTACGCGGTGTACGACGGGTACATCAGGCCGAAGCCCGATCCGAACACCAGCGCAGACGCGAGAAACGTCGCCGGCCCCGTCGCTGTCGCAAGCATCAGCAACCCGAGTGCCGGCACCGTCAGGCAGGGCAACAGAACACGCCGGTGTCCAATTCGATCGATCGACCGGCCGATGAGAATACGGCCGGCGCAGATCGTCACCGCCATCCCGGTCAGAAACGAGCTCCGCGGTGTGATGGACAGCGCGTCCGCGAACAGCGCCGAGAAGCTCGTCAAACTGCCGTATCCGAACGAAATCAGCGCCATCGTCACGGACAGAAGGAGCACCCGCCATTCGACGTTTTTGAAGAGCCGCAATGGTGCAGCTGGCTGATCCAGCGAACGAGCCGCGCGAGTGAGCTCGCCGGAGCGGAGCGGGGCGGTCCCCGCGAGCGACGGCGTCGGGGGGTCCGCGGGGGCGAAGCCCCCCGGATGATTTCGATCGTCCGGAAGCCGCCAGGCGATGAACGCCATGAGCAGGTTGAGCGACAGGATCTCGACGCACAGCGTGAACCAGCCGAACCGATGGACCCAGAACCCGAGCGCCGGCGCGGTGCCGACTGCGAGAACGGACGTGAGACCCCAATAGCTCAACCCTTCGGCACGCCGCGACGCCGGAATCGTCGCCGTCATGTAGGCGCCGGACGATGAGAGGAGCGCTGACCAGAAGAGACCGTGCACGACCACGACGCCGAGCAGCAGCCGATAGTCGCGGATCACCGAGTAGCTGGCGGAAAAAATCGCGAGCGTGAGGCTGACGGCGATCAACACCCGGCGATGGCCGAGCCGATCGCCGATCGGTCCCGTGAACGGCGCGGAAAACGCCGAGGAGTAGGCAAGCAGCCCGAGGAACAACCCGGCCGCCGCCGCCGTGCCGCCCAACTCGAGCACGCGATACGGCGCCGCCGGCAGCAGTTGAAAGACCGACACGAACACCATGGCGCTGTACGCGCACATGGTGAAGAATCGCGGAGTGAACAAACGATCGGACACCAAGGCAAGTATAGAACTGAGAAATCGATGCACTAGAATTGACTGATGTCCGTTCGTCCGTCGCGCCTCTGGAAAGATCTTCCGCCGTCAACCCGGCTCGCGCTTGCCGACGCGTTCTGGCGCGAGGCCGGCGATGACACGACGCAGACGAACCCGCAGCATATCGAGGCAACGCAAGCGCTCGCGCGGCGGCTGAACTTCCGGGCGAAGAGCATTCAGGCGCTGCCGATTGACCGGAAGGCGAAGCAGCTTGCGCTGCTCACCGATGTCTCCGACTCCATCGCGACGCATGCGCTGATCGCTTATCACTTCACGACGCAGCGCCCGCTGATGGCCGCCTTCCTCGACGCCCTCGGCATCGCGAACGACAACGGCATGATTACCGCCGAAGAGGTCAAGGCGCCCGAACCCGAACAGCTTCGCGATGCAATCGGCAAACTGTCGACTTTTCCTGCCGGGGACGTGTCCCTGTATCTCAGGACGCTGTCCGCGCTCGATGAGGACACCTGGCGCAATCTCCCGGACGCGCTGGCCGCAACTCGTTGACTGGTCGAGATATGCCGTGGTACCCGACTTGCTTTTCCGTCTGAGGAAGACCGCGTGACGTCTTAATATTGGACTGAACGTTTATGTTCGATCACCCGCTGCGCCAGCGCCTGGGACTCGCGCTCGTCACAATCCTGACGGCGACCCCGGCGGCTCTTGCGCAGGATCAAGCATCCACCCCGCCTACCCCCGCTCAGTCCGGCCAGTCGAGCACCGCGGCGCCAGGGGCCGCGCAGGCCACGTCGGATCTCGAGCGAGTCAAGGCGCTCCTCAATCGCGGACCGGCGTTGAAGCTCGACGACCAGCAGCTCCGCTTCTACATCGAGGTCGTCGCCAAACAGCCGAGCATCGCCGACATCATCGGCACGTACGACCTGATCAACGGACCGACGAAGGGCGGCAACCCGATGACGCACCAGGAATTCCTGAACATGGTGACGCCAAAGGAGATGTACGGGTCTCAGGGGATCAAGCCGGGAGAGCTGCTGCAGTTTGCCTTGACGAACTGGCTGGCTCAACAGGCGATCAAGCGCGCGATCGAGGACATCAAGAACGCCAAGACCGAGCGTGAGGTCCAGGAAATCCGCGCGCGCATCGACCGCGAGCTCGCCGCGCTTCGCGGCGGCGGCGGCGACAAGTAAAGAAAGACCTCGGGTGTCGTATTCAAGACGCCGTTGGGAATACGACACCCGAGGTCACTTCTTCAGCAACTTCCCGTACACGCCGTTCCACGGCGGAATCACGACGGACACGGCGCCGAACGTCCGGGCCTGGCAGGCCAGACGGATGATCGGGCGCATCTCGGTCGTGTCGAGATAGCCGAACACCTTCATCCGCTCGCCTTCGTCGCGCGGCACGACCGGCGAGAGTTTCTCGGCGCCGCCCAGCACACCCACCCAGCACGTGCCGCATGAAGCGGCGCGGCATTCGACCGGAATCGGTCCCTCGCCCGGCGTGCAGCGGGGATCGACCGATCGATATTCGCGCTTGTCGGTCTGCGCCGCCGTCGCGATTTCCTGGCCGTTGATCGCCGTGAAGCGCGCGTCGGGACGAGCCTCGTCGAACGTCACCGTCCAGCGCTTCTTCAACCCGCGCGTGAATCCCAGCAGCCCCTGCCAGTCGTCTCTTGCCCGGCGGCCCATGACCTGATGCGGCGTCATCGCGCGCACGGCCTCGGTCAGATGAATCTTGCCCGGTGCCGCAGCAAAGCGCTCACCGCCCACCTGCCGCAGCGTCATCAGCGCGACGGCGCTGATGCCGAGCAGCAGCTCCCGGTCGACGCGCGACGTGCGTGCCGCGGCGTCGGCGACCGCGACGACGACCGGACTCAGGCCACCGGCCGGAATCGGATCGAGCGACGTGACCGCTGCTTTCGCCTGTGGCCAGTAGCGATGCGCATACAGAAACCGATGCGACGCATCGATCTGATCCGCGAGCTTCCAGCGCCCCATCAGCCCGAGCGCGTACGCCCGGCCGGCGGGATCGGCGGACGCCTCGAGATCGAGATGCAGATCGAGCGGGAAGAACGCGAACCAGATGCGCGTGGCGTCGCGATCGATCGTGTGGATCGCTGGCGCGAGTTTCTCGACCATATCGCGCCATTGCGAGGTCTTGAACCGACAGAGATGCTGGTAGAGGTCGCTGAGAGCAGCCATTCCTGAGAGATGCCGACGAGCGTCTCAGTTTACGGCGGCTCCTACTCTTCTCTCAACAACGTCACCGGATTCACCCGCATCGCCCGGCGCGACGGCCGCCACGCTGCGGCCATCGTCGTCCCGCACACGATGACGACGACCGCCGTCCAGGTCAGCGGATCGGCGCCCTGAACGCCATACCAGACCGAGGCCAGCACACGCGAAATCAGCCAGGCCACGCTCGTTCCGGCCAGGACGCCGAGACCGGCAACCGCGAGCGCCCGCCGCTGAACGAGATGGCCGATATCACCGGGGCTGGCTCCGAGCGCCAGCCGGATGCCGAATTCGCGCTGCCGCTGAAGCACGAGGCGCGACATCACGGCAAACAACCCGCCGGCAATGCCGATGAGCGCAATCGCCGCAAACGCAATGGCGACAACCGTTCCGGCGCGCGGCCGGGCGAGCCCCTCGGCGTAGTCGTCGGCAATCCTGCGGCCGGCGCTCACGTTCGCCAACGCATTGACCGACTTGATACGGCCGCGGATCGCGTCGAGCGGCGGACACGCCGGCCCACAACGGACGCTCAAGCGCACGGTCGACCCGGCCAGACCCGGCGTGCCGGTCGATGGTCCCACCGCAGCGAGCAGCGGCCAGTACAATTCCGGCAGATCCTGCCGCGGATCGGACATTGGATTTCGAATATCGGCCACGACTCCGACGACGCGGAACGTCCGATTCATGAAGCTCAGCGTGCGGCCGGTCGCCGGCTCGCCATGCCACAACGCGTTGGCCATCGATCGACTAATGACGACGGCGGTGTCGGGATCGCCGGGCTCGAAACCGCGGCCTTGCAGGAACCGGATGCCGTAAACGCCGAAGAACTCCGGCGCCACGTCGTAGCCGTTCATGATGAGATTGACCGGCGCCGCGCCAGGCGTGTCGGGCGTGACGTCATAGAAGTGCAGATCGCCCGAGTTGGGCGGAACACCGCGCGAAAGCGCCGTTGACTCGATGCCGGGAACGCCCGCGAGGCTCGCGCGCACGGCTTCCGCATACGCAAAACGGGTGGCCGGGTCGCCAAACTGCGCGGCCGGCAGCGACATCGTGAAGACGGCTAGCTTCTCGGCGTCGAGTCCGCGATCCTCGTGCAGCAGATTGACGAACGATCGAAGTTGAAGGCCGGCCGCGGCAGTCAACGCCACGGCAAGCGCGACCTCGGCGACGAGCATGACGCTCGTCACCGTGCGAGCCCGTCGTCCAGGCGTCGCACTTCGTGAAGTCAGCCGCAGTGACTCCGTCGTCCGCTGACCGGTGCCAATCAGCGCCGGCAGAACACCGGCAATGAGCACGGCCAGCAGCGCGAACGCGATCGTCGCTCCGGCCGCCCTGAGATCGATGTCGATCGGGTTCAGCGTCCGGCTGACGATGTCGGATGGCAGTCGATTTCGCGTCAAGGAAACCAGTCCTTCGGCAATCGCGAGGCCGACGCCAGACGCCATCGCTCCGATCGCGATCTGCTCCACCAGCGCCTGGCGCAACAGTCGCGATCGCGAGGCGCCGAGCGCCGAGCAGACGGCGAACTCCTGACGTCTGGCTCCGATGGCGGCAAGCATGAGAATCGTCACGTTCGCGCACAGCAGCAGGAAGACGAGGCCGACACCTGCGGCCAACGTCCGGACGATTCCTGACGAGTACGGATCGAGCGATGCGCCAAGTGGTCTCTCATCGACCTGGGCTTTCGAGAGCGCCGGATCGGTTGCGCGCACCGCGGCAGCCGCAAGCCTGAAGGCCTCGGCGCGCGGGAGGTCCTTCCTCAGCCTCGCGTACGCGAAGCCCGTTCGCCGCGGAGGTGTCTGATCGAGGTTCAGCGGGCGCCACACGCGCGTCTGAAAAAAAGGAAATCGGAACGCGTCGGGCAGCACGCCGACGACGATCGCCGAGCCGCCGGAGATGTCAATGCGTCGGCCGACGATCGATGGATCCGCGCCGAATCGAGACCGCCAAAGCGCCTCCGAGACCAGTACGACATCGTCGGCTGACGCGCGCTCCTCACCGGCAAGAAACGTCCGGCCGAGAAGAGGCTGCACCTCGAGATCCTCGAAAACACCGGGAGTGATGCGGGCGCCGGCCACGGTTTCCGCGGCTTCACCCTGCCCGAATGTCGCGGGCTCCTGAGTCGCCGCGTAGACCGACGCAAATGCGGGACTCGCCTGCAGGGCTTTGAGAAGCGAAATCGAGTGGTTGACGGATCGACTCTCGCTTCCGGCGCGGACGGTGAGCCACACGAACGTCTCGGGATTCTTGAACGGGGCGGGATGAAGAATCAGCGCATCCACGACCGTGAACATCGCCACGCTGATCCCGATGGCCAGCGACAGCGTCGTGACGGCGATTAGCGTGGTGGAGGTTCGCGCGCGCAGGCGTTTGAGCGCGTGTTTGAGATCGTCGACCATGCGGGACCCTCCTCGCCTGGCGTGTCGAGATGCACGCCGATCGGCCGTTCGCGTCTGAATTCGCCCCGGATCACGGCCAAGGCGAAGCCGGATTACACAGCGCGTGAGATCCCAGTACTCCGCCAGGGCGTGACACCACAATCCGGGCGTGCCGTGATGCGCGTGTGCGGCGCGGCAGCCCTCCATGAATGTCGCGAGCGCGTCATCTTCGCCCGGCGCGCCTGCCGTGCGTGAAGCCAGCCGATGGATCCACCGGAAGCCACGCTCAAGCCATGAGGCGATGGTCACGCTTTACTCGATCTTCCGAGCACGTGCTTGCGGCGCGCCTCGCCGATCAGCGATTCGAGCCGCCGCGCTTCGGCGCCGAGCACACCGCGTCCAAGCTCTGTCAACCGGTAGTACCGCCGCCGTTCGTCGTCCTGATCGCGGCTCGGCCGGCGGTCGGATTCCTCAATCAGTTCCTCGTCGAGCAACCGTTGGAGCAGCGTGTACAGCGTGCCCGTGCGGAGACGAATCAACCCGTCGGTGCGTTCGTCGACTTCGCGAATGATTCCGTAGCCATGACGCTCGCTATCGGCCAGCGCCAGCAGAACCTGGAACGCCAACGGCGTGAGCGGAAGAAACGTGCGCGGATCGACGGGCTCGTCGGGCATGTCGGCCTCGGTTGATGCGTTGAAAGAAAATGTATCTGATTTCAATGCATTTGGCGAGAGGCGGTGTCGTGGCTGCGCCGCCTGCCTGCCGGGCCTCCTAGTAGTATGATAGTAGGATGAAAAGTAAGATATCTATCACACTATCGGGGGATCTCATCCGTCTCGTCGATCGACAGGCGGCCAGGGGCGAGAGCAGGTCCGAGGCCATCGAGGGTCTGCTCCGAGAAGGCCTCGCGCTGCGCCTTCGTCGCGCGGCCGATGCGCGTGATCTCACGCTCCTGAACCGAAACGCCGAAGCCCTCAACGCCGAGATGGCCGACGTCCTCGAGTACCAGGACGAGCCGTGAGACGCGGCGAGTTGTATCGCGTCGCGAAACCGGCAGCCGATCCAAAGCGATTTCGCGTCTTCGTCGTCGTGAGCCGCCAGGTGCTGGTCGACTCCAATTTCTCTACGGTGGTGTGCGCGCCTGTGTACAGCGCGCGGTACGGGTTGTCAACGGAAGTGCCAGTCGGGCCCGACGAGGGACTTCGGCACGAGAGCAGCATTCATTGCGATGCGCTCGTGAGCCTGTCCAAGTCCGTCCTCACGCAGTTTGTCGGCGCGCTGCCGGGATCGAAGATTCCGGCGCTCGATCGCGCCCTCGTGGCAGCGCTCAGCATCAATCCGACGCATCTGGAGTGAACAGGCTTCCAGGCTTTCGAGCTTTCCGGCTTTCAGGCTTATCTGAGTTTCACCAGAATCGCATCGCTCACGGGCCGTGGGCCGGCGGCATCGGACGGCCGGTTGACGATCTTCCCCTGCACAACCATCGTCGTCGAGCCGCCGCCGTCGAGGTTGAGCGCATCGCGCAGGTCGAGGCGATCGCAGAGCCGCACGAGATCGGTGAGCGTCATGCCGATGCTGTAGTCGGGCTGGCGCCCGTCGATCGCGACCAGCCAGATGGCACCGTGCCGATCGACGCCGATAATCGTGCGCGGGTGCCGCGCGTTGATGAAGGTGTCGGGCACGAGGCGCTCGCTCGTCTGCCAGTTCGACGGCGTCGCCCCATTCAGGCGCAGCAGACCCGCGCCGTTCACGACGTGATCGGCCTCCTCGAGACGCGCGGGAGCGAGGCCGTTCACCGTCGTCCAGGTTGTCTCGAATGACACGACGGTGCCGACATCGAGCGCGCCGAGCGGCTCCGGCAGCTCGAGGCCGCCGTACGACAGCACCGCCCCGCCGCGCGGGATCGGCGCGCGGCTGACGTTGTATCTGACATCTGTCACTTCGAGTGTTTTCCCGCCGCGGATGACCCAGTCGGTCCCGTTGCCCGCGGTATCGGTGTCGCGGTGATAGGCCGGCGTGTAGAGCATCAGTTTGCCACGCTCGCGCGTAGTGTCCACGCCGTCGATCGGCACGGTCCAGGTTTTTCCGCCGGCTTTGAACGTCAACGTCACCTTCGCCGAGATCTGGTCGAATGCTAGCTCGGTCTTGCCCGTCGGCGGCGATCGAATCGCAACGGCGCCGCGGCTGAGCGACGTGTCACTGACGAGCTCCCCGCGCACTTTCAGCAATCCGATGGGCTCGCCATTCTTCACGTTGAAGAATCCACCGTTCACCGCGGCAACGGCCTTGTTGCGTTCGGCAATGGCGTCCACGCGCTCGGCGTCGACGACTTCGTCGTTCGAGAGCGCGCTATCGAGCCGCACGCGCGCCGGATCGAGCTTCAGCAGGAAGAGTGCGATCGGACCGTTGGCTTCGACGAGCGTCTCATCGGTCGATTGGAAGAACTCGACTCCGGTCGCGACGGCCGTGGGCTTCCCGAGCCAGGATGCTTCTTTCGGCGGCTGCGATGCACTCGTGCACGCGACTGTGAAGGCAGTGAGGATGATGGCAAGCAGACGTACGTAGGGCGGATTGGTTTCTAAATCCGCCTGACCGTGGCGCGTCGGCACGTGCTCGCTCGTCAGGTCCATGACCCCACGATTATTGACCACGTCCGGCCGACTTCAGCCTGATCTGGCACGGTCGTCGCACTGATCGGCGCGATGCCGCATCGCCGCCCGCCACGTCTTCCGACATTCGACTATCGCGGCGCCTACCGTTATTTCGTGACTTGTTGCGCGGTCGAGCGACGGCGAGTGTTTGTCGAAGACCAGGTTGTTCGAAGTCTGGTGCAGCAGATTCTGCATGCCGGAGCCAAGCATCGGTTTGCAGTCTTGGCGTACGTGTTCATGCCGGATCACCTGCACCTGCTGGTCGAAGGCCAGACGGCCGACGCTGACTTCCGCGCCTTCATGCGGTTTCTACGCCGTCGAACCGCGATCGAGTACCGGCGCCTCACGCTCCTCAAATTGTGGCAAGACGGATACTACGAACGCGTGCTGAGGAAGGATGACGCGACCCCTGCGGTCATCTCCTACATTCTCGACAATCCTGTCCGAGCGGGTCTGGTCGAGAACGCCACAGACTACCCGTTTGGATGGACGATCGATTTGGAGGCGTGTCAGGGGGCGCGGATTTAGAAACCAATCCGCGCTACTGCAGGGTCACTTCACCGTCACCGACAGCATCCGCGCGCCTTCGAGCACTCGATCGACGACGTCGAGGCCGGAGACGACGCGGGCGAAGACGGTGTATTCGTGATCGAGGCGGGGATTGTCGACGAGGTCGATGAAGATCTGCGCGTCGCCGGTGTCGCGGCCGCGGGTCGAGATGCCCACGGCGCCGCGCGTGTGCGGCTCCGTGCCCGCTTCGTCGCGCATGTAGCGCGCGGCGCCCACGTACTCATTCGCCCCGGGGCTGCCGCCCTGGATCACGAAGTTCGGCACGACGCGATGGAACGTCAGGTTGTTGTAGTAGCCGGCTCTGGCGAGCTCGGCGAATCGGGCAATCGTCACAGGCGCCTGATCGCGAAGCAGCTCCAGCTGAATCACTCCACCGCTTTCCATCGTGATCGCGGCTGTACCCGGCAGATCCCCCAGCTCGTTCACAGCGGGCTGGTAGGGATAGCGTCGTTTAACCGCCAGGGCCGGAGGCAACTCTGTGCCCACGATCTTGTTGAGCGCCGAGTCGGCAGTCGCGCGCACCTTGCCGTCAAAGTCCTCCCGGAACGGCGCGAGATCGCCCGTTCGGTCGGCCGGCAGGAGCTCACTCAGCCGCTCGAGGATCGCCACCCGCGGGTCACGCGAGGTATCGGCTGCCACCTCCGTCAAGCGCCGCAGGGCCGCGAGCAGCGCGTTCACGGCGTCGACTCGTTCGGCATCCGGCGCACCCCTGAGTGCCAATGCGGCGCTTCGAATGAGCTGATGGTCGCGGCTTTCGAGTGCATGAATCGCGGCCTGAAACACGAACCGGCTCTTGAGGGCCGTGAGAGCTTCGAGGGCCGCCGTGCGGACATTCGGCTCCGCATCCTCGGCCAGCTTTCTCGCGGCCTCCTCGTTTTTAAGCGCGATCGTCGCGGCGGCCGCGCGCGCACGGACCTGCCAGATCTGATGGTCGACTGCCGACGCGAGTAGCGGCGCGGCGGCGTCCGGGCGCAAGCGCGCGAGCGCTTCGAGCGCATGCGCCGGCTTGTGCCACTGCAGCCCGACCGCGGACCTCAGGTCTTCGGACCAGGTCACGAGTCGTCTGACCGTGTCCTCGTGGTCGGCGCACGCGGCCGGCACCGTGTCGATCGCGCGGAGGACGACGGTGATCTCGGGATCGTCGAAGATCTCCGGGAACAACGAGCAATCTTTCGTGCGGGTGGCGTACCGCGCGATCGCGCCGAGCGTTTCGTAACGAACTTGAAAGACCGGATCGGCGAACAACGGCTCGGTGATGGGCTTGAATTCATCGCGCGACAGATCGAGCCGGAGTGCGGCCTGTCGTCGCACCTGCCAGTCGGCGTCGATTGCCGCGTGCCGCACCGTCTCGATGTCGTCGTCACGGGCCTGCTGGAGCGCGATCATTGCGAGCCGTCGTGCCCGCGCCTGGTTCTCGACGCTCACGGGCTCGCCCGTTCTCCGGCTGTCGACCACGGGCGCCGGGGCAGTGGAACCAGAGGCGACGATCTGGCGGAGTTTTTCGCGAGTTGACACGCTGACCGCGCGCTTCGGATTGCCGCGTATCAGCGCCTCGAGGCCCTTCACGGCGCCCAGAACACGAGCCGACGAACCCGACGCGTTCGTGACGAGCCACGCCTCCACGTCATCGCGGGTCGAGTCGTCGGCGTACTTCAGTCGTCCGATTGTCTCGAGGATTGTGGCGGCAACCTCGTCGTCTCGCTCGGTCGTTGATCGTGTTTCGAGCAGTTGTCGGCCTCTCGCAATGTCTTCGGGCGCGACCCGATCCGGCGGCGGCCGGAGTTCGTGCGCGGTCCCGGACAACACGTCCGCAATCGCGTTGGCGGCTTCGCGACGCACCCGCGCGTCGCGATCGTTCAGTAGTTCCGACAGTGGCCCGGTCAGGATGGGTGTCCCGGCTTCCGCTCCCGAAACCGCCACTGTGAAATGGAAGGCCGCGGTCGACCCGTTGCGGCCAATGGCCTGCGCAGCAAGTCGCCGCAGCTCAGCATCGGGAGCGCGCAACGCCGCCCGCAGGACGTCGCCTTCGCGCAGTTCCCGATGCGACGGACCGTGAGGGCCGGGACAGGGCGTGAACCCCTGGCTATCTCCGGCCAGCGCGACGGTCTCAGCTCTGACTTGGATGGCCGGTACCGACATGTCGGTCCCACACACAAACAGCTGGGTGTCACGGCCCGGTGTTGTCTGGAACGATGCCGGGATGATGCGAACGGTGTTTCGCGGATTTGGGAACCAATCCGCGCTACGTGCGCGTTCGAACTCCGCCGCGAGTGTATCGAGACGGGCTGTGAAATCCGCCGGCGCAGATCCAACGACCAGTCGCGACACACTCCGCACAGCCTCCGCATACCACTTGCGCCAAGCAGAGACGATCTGGCCTTCGCGGGTCTTCGCGGCCGCGGCATCCTTGTCGGCCGCCGCGATCTTCGCGCCCTCACGCTCTTCGAGGGCGACGCGCGCCTTGCCCGCGTTGGCGACAAGCTCCGCGACCGCAATGGACATCGACGCGTCCGACGAGGCGAAGAGCCACGCCGTCGACGCGGCGCACACGCCCACATTCCGCATCTCGGCCGGGCTGGTCTTGTCGGGGGTATCAAAATTGGTGTGGTAGTGGCGATCCGTGAAATGCCAGTCGAGGATCGCCGGGATCCCGGCGCTTCCGAACACGGTGTGATCGCTGCCGCCCTCGTACGGATTCGACTTCACGACCCAACCGCCCTTCCGCGCCACCCGCTCGCAGACGGCGAGGTGCGTGTCGTTGATGAGATCGCCCTTGAGCTGATCGGCGCGGACATTGCCGCGGCCCCACTCGGAGTGCGGATCCCACGGGCGATCCCAGACCGCGCCGGGATCGGGCCAGCGCTCGACCAGAAACGTCCCGCCGGTCTTCGTGACGTCCTCGCCGGTCATATCCATCGAGATCATGTAGCGCACGCCTTTGACATCGGCCGCGTGGTCCTGCAGCCAGCGGCGGCTTCCGCTGATCTCATTGAGAAAGAGAAACGTCAGCGTCCGCGCCGGCGGAGGAATCTTGCCGGCACGGATGCCGGACTGGAGCGCGATCGCGAGCTCCGCAAGCGTTGCGACGCCGCTGGCATTGTCGTTGGCGCCGGGTTCCTGCACGTGTGCGGCAAGAATCACGCGCTCGGCCGGTGCGACGGCGCCGGGAATCTCGGCGACGAGCGTCCGGACCGGTTTCGCCGAGAACGTGCTGCTGATCTTTACGCGGACAAGGACGGGATCGGATGCGATGGCTTTACGGAGCCGCGCAGCGGCACGCGGCGTCGCCTTGAATCCAAACCCCTTGCGCGCCGCGTCGTACGGAATGCTGCTCCACTGCAGGATGTCCCACTGGTCGCGCGGCGTCGGCGGCGCGCCCGGCGGATCGGGCGAGAGGTACCGCGGGAGGGCCGTCGAGACGACGCCGATCGCGCCGGCATTTACGACCGCGCGCCGCCACAACTGGCCGACATCCGCATCACCGAGCACGACACCGCCCTTCAGGTTCTTGCCGGCGTAGTCTTCGTCGCGGTCACCGCGCCCCACGTCGTAGAGCGGCGCCACGACGCCTTCGGGTGGCGTCGAGAAGGAGTTGATGCACAGCGCCAGGCGCTCCTTGTCGCGCGAGAGGACGACCTCGTCCGGCTCGCTCCCGCGCACGATCGCCAGCGTGCCAATCGTGTGATCCCACCCGCCGCTTTCGCTGTTCGGATACTGATCGAAGGACAGCTTGGTGAACTTCGCCGACTCGAGCCGCGAGCGCATGCGATCGAGCGAGGCGTCGTAGCCCGCGTTGCCGGGCAACCGCCAGTATTGACTGATGAACTCGACGTGGCGCTGCGCCTCGGCCGTATCGAAGCCCGACCAGATCCCGTCAATGACCGGATCGAGCTTCCTGAAGAGGCCCTGCGTGCCCTGCCATCCGGCCGCGCCTGCCGCCGCGCAGGCCGCGATCGCCGCCGTCAGAACGAATCGCTTCACGCGGTCGCCTCTTCGGGCGAAAGCTTTCCCGAATACTCGAGCATCTGGCGCTCGAAATCGCGCGGATACGAAATCCTGACGTCAGTTATTTTCCCGGCATCGTCGGTTACTGCCGTGAGCCGCGGCTGGACGAATCCCGTGTACGACGGGAGGTTCAACTGATCCACACGCGCGACCACTTCGTCGCGAATCGCCGCATTCACGTGAATGCCGTACGTCTCGAACAGCGCGCGCGCGGCGTCGTAATCGCCTTCCGACTTGATGCGCTGCACTTCGGCCAGGAGCCGCCCCGAGCCCTCGCGAAACGCCCCGACGTCGGTCGTCACGTAATACGTCTTGCCCTCGCGTTTGCGCACCTCGATGGCGTTCGTATTCGCGAGCAGCCAGTGGACGATCATCTGCCGGTTCCGCATGTGATCTTCTTCGATCGTCAACCCCTCGCGCACGCGCCGGAGCTGAACGAGCGCGTTGCGCGCGTACGACTCGTACTCGGCGAGCACGACGTCGTCCTGATGCTCGGCAGGCACCAGGCCGACCTCCGCGATCTTCGGTTCCGGCAGGAAATAAAGCGCGACGAGATCGGCGCGCGCCTCCTCGATCGCCGAGTATTGCTCCTTCAAGGCGAGCTGCGGCTGTCCGTTCAGATGCTCGGCGACCCGTCCGGATCCGTGGCCGAGCACCTCGTGAATGGCGGTCGTCGCCTCGCCGGCGAGGGCGCTCCACTGCTCCGCGCGCGTGATTTCCTCCTCGGACCAGCAGAACTCCCGGCGATACGCCGGTAGTTGTGACTTCTCGTACGCCTCGTTGATGTTCGCGAGCGACACCGACTTGCTGCCGTGCTGCTCGCGCACGCGCTGATCGTTCGGCAGGTTGATCCCAATCGCGGTCACCGGTCCGGCGTCGCCGGTCTCGACGACCACGTCGATGGCGCGGGCCGTGACGCCGACGACGTCCGTCCGCCGCCACCGCGGATCCCACGGCATCCGGGCCTCGAACCATGGCGCCGCCGCGGCCAGCCGACGCAGCCCGTCCGTCTTCGCGTGGTTGACGTAGAAGACGACCCCTTCCCATGCGCCCTTGACGCCGCGAGCGTCGAGGTAGCTCTCGATGAACCCGTTGATCGTGTCCACCGACCCGTCCTGATCTTCCACCCACGCAACGTCGTACGACATCCGATCCGCATCGTCTCCCGTCCGATAGAGCCGGATCAGCGCTTCGAGCGCGCGCCGCGTATTCGGCGGCGCGTACGGCAGCGCCGCCTCGAGGTGATGGACGACGCGCGAGAGAAGCTCGCCGTAGCGGCCGTTCACGCGATAGACCTCTTCCACGAGCGTGCCGTTCTGCCGGATGAGGCGTGAGTTCGGCCCGTGACGCTCCTCGAAGGAACTGAGGTCGGCCATCTTCACGCCGGCGTAGAGGTTGTTCGCGCTCGCCTCGAGAATGTCCCGTCCCTGCTCCGGCGTTTTCTGCGTGACCATCGCATCGACCGCGGGATCGAAGAACGGGCCGCGGAGGTGATCGAGCAGCGCCATGACGTCGGAGGCGGTTTTCCCCTTCGCGGCGAAGGCCTTCAGCGGTCCTTCGGCGAGCGCGGCGGCCTGCAATTCCCCGGGCGTGCATTTCAGCACGAACTTCCGCGCGGTCAGGTTGTTGTGCGGCCCGGAATTGATCCAGAAGAGCTTCGTGTAGCGGCGGATCTCCGGCAGCACCTTCGGATCGACGCCGGCCGGGTGCGTCAGGATCTCCTCGAGCAGATCGCGCATCGCGAGCGCGTGGCGGTAGCGCTGGTCGTAATAGATGTCGCGCCCCGCCAGCGCGGCCTGATACAGATGCCAAATCAGGGTCTTCTGATCGAGGGGAAGCGCTTCGAAACCGTCCGCGTAGTACTGCACGACGGCGGCGTCGTCGATCTGTTCCAACAAGTACTGATGAGTCGTCGTCATCGGATGCGTGCAACCTTTGATAATGATCCGGCGATTCTCTGGTCCGGAGAAAACCAGATCATAGATTCAAATCAAGCTTCGCCATCGCGGTTGCAGATTTCAGATCTCGATTTTTTCCCCATGATCCGGCGTCCGGACGGTCCAACCCAACTCGCGCTCGATGCGCGCGCGCAGGGCGTCCATGGGACCGGGCTCACCGTGTACCAAACATGTCATTTTCGGCGGCCGCTTGAAGCGACCCAGCCAGCGGAGAATCTCGTTCGAATCGGCGTGCGCCGACATCGACTCGAGCGCCGCGATCTCGGCGTGCACCGGCACTTCCTGTCCGTGAATCCTGACCGTCTTCGCGCCGTCTTTGAGCGACCGGCCGCGCGTGCCGGCGGCCTGATAGCCGGCAAATAACACCGTGTTGCGTCCGTCCGGCAGCACGCGCGCCAGATGATGCAGCACGCGGCCTCCCGTGGCCATGCCGCTCGACGAGATGACGATGGAGGATTCGGCCGATTCCTGGACGGCTCGAGACTCCTCGATCGACGAGATCACCGTGAGCTTGGCCGTCGCGAAAGCCGCCGCGCGCCGCTCCGACCCGGCTTGCTGACCGCCTGACACGGCAAAGTGGCTTATCTCCGGATCGAGCTCCTCGAGGCGATGCCGGTATTCCATCAGGACGGACGAGGACATCGGGCTGTCAACATAGACCGGCAGCGTCGGAATCGCGTTCCGCTCCTCGAGAAGACTCACCCAATACAGCAGCTCCTCGACCCGGCCCAACGCAAACGCCGGGATGACGATCTTCCCGTGCCGCGCGACGGTCTCGTTGACGATCCCCGCCAGCAGATGTCCATCGTCATCGGCCTCGTGCGTCCGATCGCCGTACGTCGATTCGACGAGGAGCACGTCGGCTTCGTCGATGAACGTCGGGTCGGGCAGCACGGGACGGCCGAAGCGGCCGAGGTCGCCGCCGAACAGGAGCGTCTGGCCGGACGATTCGACGTGCACGCGCGCGTAAGCGGAGCCAAGAAGATGTCCCGCGTTGACGAACTCGAAGGTGACGCCGGGCACGACCGGCATGGCGCGGTCGTAGCCGACGGGCTGCAATTGCAACATCGCGCGGTTGGCATCGGCGACGGTGAACAACGGCATCGCCGGCTCGTGCTTCGTGTAGCCCTTGCGGTTGGCGCGTTCGGCGTCTTCTTCCTGGAGCTTGCCCGCATCCGCGAGCACGATGCGCGTGAGATCGGCCGTCGCCGGCGTGCAGAAAATGCGTCCCTTGAAGCCCTGGCTGACCAGCCTCGGCAGCAGGCCGCAGTGATCGAGATGCGCGTGCGTCAGGAGCACCGCGTCGATCGATTTCGGATGAACCGGGAACGCCGCCCAGTTCCGCTCGCGCAGCGGCTTGAGGCCCTGGAACATCCCGCAGTCGACCAGGACGCGGTGGCCGTCGAGATCGAGAAGGTGTTTGGAGCCGGTGACCGTACGCGCGGCACCAAGGAACGTGATGGACGACATTTACGCGAAGTACCCCGGCACGCCGCCTGTGTGCCAGAAGAGCACTTTCTGATCGGATGAGAACTCGCCTTCGCGAACGCCCGCGATGAGACCGGCCATGGCCTTGGCAGTGTAGACCGGATCGAGCACGATGCCTTCACGGCGCGCGACGATTTCGATTGCTTCAGCCGATTCCGCCGTCGGAATGCCGTACCCGGGACCGACGAAGCGATCGTCGATCTCAATCACCCGGTCGCCAGTCAGACTCGAGAGCCTGGCGCCCAGACGTTCGGCCATCGCCGCGAGCAGCTCGCGAACGACCGCCTCGAGCGCGGCCGTGGATTCGTCGGCGCTGATGCCGATCACACGCGCGCCAAGTCCGAAGAGCGCGCATCCGGCGATCATGCCAGCCTGTGTGCCTCCCGACGATGTCGAGTGGATGATGATGTCCGGTTTGAGACCGGATGCGGAGATCTCGGTGATGCCGCGAGCGAAGCCCAGCGCACCGGTGGGTGTCGAGGCGCCAAGTGGGACGACGTACGGCCGACGTCCGGCCGCCTTGAGATCGGCGGCAACCGCCGCCATCGCCGGATCCCGGTCTTCGCGGCGTGCGACCGGATGGATCGTCGCGCCGAACAGACGATCGAGGCGCAGATTGCCGGTGACTGGATCCTCAGGCGTACCGTTCAGGACCAGCGTCACGCCAAGGCCCAGCGCTGCGCCCGCGGCTGCGGTCACGCGTGCGTGATTGGATTGAAGGCCTCCGCAGGTGATGAGCGTGTCCGCTGTCTGCGCCAGTGCTTCGGCGGCGACGAACTGCATCTTTCGAACCTTGTTGCCGCCCTGCGCGAACGAGAGCAGATCGTCGCGTTTCATGAAGAGCCCCGGACAGCGCGGACCGAGCGCCGCGCGGAGCCGCGTCAGCTCGTCGATCGGCGTCGCGTGCGCGGCAAGCGTCACGGACGGCAGCGACATCAGGGCGGCGAGGGCGGTAGCCACGGCTTCAATATACTGGCGTGATGCCAGCCGCGCTGGTTACCGCGCTGAGAGGCGAGACACCGCTGTTGTCGGTCGAGCTCCGTCCTCCCCGGGCCGAGCTCGACGCCGCCGCGGGAATGGACGCCTGGATCGACACTTACCACGCCGTGAGTGGGCTCGTGCGAGACCGGACGTTCGTCTTCCTGACCGACAGCGCCGTCGGCACGCGCGAAGAGCACAACCTTCGTCATCTCGTGAGCAATCTCGGTACGACCGTGAGCCGGGACCATGTCGTGCCGTTTCTGACCACGAAGCATCCACTCAAGTTCTGCCTGTCCTATGCCGAGCGCGCGTGGCAGGAGGGATTTCCGTCGCTCGTCGTGCTCGGCGGCGATCGAACGGTCGGCCCGCCGCGATGCGTCGAGCACGCGTGGCAGCTGCGGCGTGAAATTCGCGAGCACGTCCCGGGGTTGTCGCTCGGCGGCTGGGCGAATCCGCACGCCGACCCGGCGCAGCAAGTCGATTTTCTCGCCGACGATCGGTTCTCCGGCGAGTTCTTTCTCACGCAGATCGTCTCGCGCCACGATCTGCGTCGCGTCGAACAGTTTCTGGCCCGCGCCCAGTCGCAAGGACTGGACCTGCCGGGCGTGTTCGGCGTCTTTTTCTATCGGAGCGCGCAGCCGAAGACGCTCGCCACCCTCAAACAATTCCTTCCCGTTCCCGTTGACGCGTTGACGAAGGAGTTCGGCGAGGGCGCGGGACCTGAGGAGGTCTGCGCGCGAACCATCCGCGCGCTTCGGTCCGCCGGGGCTCAACACGTGTACGTGTCGAATCTGCCTGTCGGACGGGCACGGCAGACGATGGCGAAGATTCTGTCGCTCGTCGATGTCAGGCCGTAGGCCGAAGGCCAAAGGCCAAAGGAGCCTCGCCCGTCACGCCGTACCTGACACGCGTACTTCTTTGGCCTACGGCCTTCGGCCTTCGGCCTGACTATCGTCACGTAAGAACGCTTGTCCCCACTTCCCTTCAAAGACGAACGTGTCGAGCGATCTCCGCTGACGTGGCTGGAGCTCGGCTTCGCGGTGCCGTTCGAGCTTGAGCGTCTCGGGATCGCCCGCATAGCCGATCGCCATCAGCACTGCGGGCTCGAAGGGCGCGGGCACGTCGCAGGCGCGCCGGGCGCGGTCGTGGTCGAACCCCTCCATCTGACGGACCGAGAGTCCCATGCTCGTGGCCTGCAAGGTCAGAAACCCCACGGCTTGTCCCGTGTCGTACCACGCATGCGCGTTTTCCGTCTCGTCGCGTTCAATCGTGCTTCGCACGACGACCAGGACGAGGACGGGCACCGCGGATGCCCAGAACGGATTCTTGCCGGTAAGACTCTCCACCAGCGCGGCGAAGACCTCCGGCGATCGCGTCCGGTCCGTGACGACGAACCGCCACGGCTGCTCGTTCATCGACGAGGGCGCCCAACGCGCGGCTTCGAACAGCCGCCGGAGATCGTCGGAGGACACATCCCGCGACCCGTCGAACGCGCGGGGACTCCAGCGGCGTCGAATGACGTCGAGGATCTCGTGATCGGCCTTCGCAATCTTGGGATGTGACATTATCGTTGCAAGCCGCGACCTGACCTTCATTATGGCCAGTTATCTCGACCGGGTGCCGTTTTCCGGCATCATCCGCATCCGCGACATGATGTATTCGGTCGACCGGCCGTTCCGGCTCGACCAGGGCGACGTCAGCTTTGACGCGCCCGCGTCCGTCAAGGACGCCCTCCTGCGCGGCGTCGCCGACAACCGCACGCATTACGTCCAGACGACGGGCATTCCGCCGCTCATCGAGTTGCTGGCGGCGAAACTGCGCGACCGCAACCACATCCCGATCGATCGCCCCGACGAGGTCATGGTGACCTCAGGCGGCATCCACGGGATGTACGCCGTTTGTCAGGCGGTGCTCGAGCCCGGCGACGAGGTCCTGCTGCCCGACCCCGAGTGGCCGCCGGCCGCCGGGAATGTTCTTGCCGCCCACGGCGTGCCAATCGGATACCCGCTGTACGAGGCGCGGGGCTGGCGGCCGGATCTCGACGAACTGCGACGCCTGGTGACGCCGCGTACGCGCGTCCTCTATCTCAACTCGCCGCACAACCCCACGGGAGGCGTGCTCACGCGATCCGATCTGGAAGACGTCGCGGCGCTGGCGCGCGAACGGAACCTGTGGGTGATGTCGGACGAAGCCTACGAGGACGTTCTGTTCGACGGCCACGAACACGTCAGCCTCGCGTCGCTGCCGGGCATGTACGAGCGGACCATCCCGATCTACACGTTCAGCAAGACATACGCAATCACCGGACTGCGGCTGGGCTACATCGCCGTCCACGATCCGGTGCTCCGCGATCGCGTGCGTAAAGTTCTGTTCTATACCGTGTCCAACACGTCGTCTCTCGTCCAGTACGGCGGCGTCGGCGCGCTGACGGGATCGCAGCAGGTCGTCGCCGACTTTCGGGAGGAGCTGGCGGCCCGCCGGAGTCTGTTCTACGAAGGCATCGCGGAAGCCTCCGGCGGCGTCCTCACCGGTCAGCCGCCTGCGGGCGCGTTCTACGCGTTCATGCGAATCGATCCCTCCTGGCGCTCGCCTCTCCCGGACACGTCGACCTCGCTCTCATGGGCGATCACCGAGTTCCTGATCAAACGCGGCCGGATCGGCTGCGTCCCCGGCGTGGACTTCGGTCCGCACGGCGAAGGCTACGTCCGCTTCTGTTTCGCGCGGGATCGACAGGAACTGCAGGGTGCGCTCGCGTCGATGAAGACGACGCTCGCGAAAACATTGGTAATTGATAATGGGTAATGGCTAATTGATTTTTCTTTCAATTACCCAATTCCCCGATTACCAATTACCAATGCACGCGCTTTTCACTCATCTATGGATCTCCAGGGCCGCATCGTTCTCCTGACGGGCGCCAAGCGGATCGGCGACGCGGTGGCCAAAGCGGTCGCCGCGCGCGGCGCCAGCGTCGCGATCGCGTATCGCCAATCGAAGACCGAAGCCGACGAGACCGCCGCCGCCGTTCAGGCCGCCGGACAACGCGTTCTTGTCGTGCAGGCGGACGTGTCGGACGCGGCCTCGTGCGTCAAGCTTCTCGATGCCGTCGAGCACGAGTTCCATCGGCTCGACGTGCTCGTGAACATGGCGTCCGTGTATCAAGCGGTGGCGATTGGTGAGCTGAACGCGGCGATCTGGCGGCGGCACCTCGGTGTCGATCTGGACGGCACGTTTCACTGCTCGATTGCCGCGCTCCCGCTGATGCGCAAGACCGGCGGCGGACGCATCATCAACTTCTCGGATTGGCTGCCGACGAGCGGCCGGCCGCGCTACAAGGGCTATGCGACGTATTACGTCGCCAAAGCCGCGGTCAAAGCGTTCACCGAGGCGCTCGCGCTCGAAGTGGCCGGCGACGGGATCCTCGTGAACGCAATCGCACCGGGTCCGATCCTCGCGCCGCCGGCAACGACCGAAGAAGAGCACGAGGCCGTCGAGCGCAACATCCCGCTCGGCCGCTGGGGCGGACCCGAGGCCATCGTCACGGCCGTGCTCGCGCTGATCTCATCAGACTTCATCACCGGCGAGACGGTGAGGGTCGATGGCGGCCGACACTTGTACTGAAAAGCACCTGCATTGGTAATTGATAATCGGTAATTGGGTAATGGAAGAAAAAGAAAGACCAATTACTCAATTACCAATTGCCAATTACCAATGCACTTCACCGATTCCGGACCCGGGCCCGGCCCATCGCGCGCGACTCGGCATTCGCGGCGCGGCGGCCGTCGAGCGACCATCGCCCGCCGCCGGCAACGATCAGGCAGACGAGCGCGCCGGCAAGGATCACCGAGTACTCGATGCCATTGCCGCGTCCGTGCTCGCCGACCCAGTTGAGGAAGAAGCCCCAGCGCGCGTGCTCTTTCCAGATGCCGATCGCCACGTAGCCGAGGAGCGCCGCGGACGCCCAGCGCGTGAGCAGACCGGCGCCGAGAAGCGTGCCGCCGGCCAGTTGAATGACACCGGCCAGCACCGCCATCACGGTGCCCGGGCCCAGTCCGATTCTGGTCAGATACTCGGCAGTCGCGGTGACGCCGCCGGGGCCGACGTTCGGCCCGCCCCACAACCCGAATAGTTTGTGCGCCCCGTGCGCCACAAACACGACGGCCAGCGTCACGCGAAGCACGGTCAGGCCAAGGCCGGTCATGAGGTCTGAAGACTGGACGCCAAGGTGACGCCCTGGCCCCAGTCGCTAGTGTCGGCAATCATAATGAAGTGCATTAGATAAAGCCGGAAAGCCAGAAAGCTGGAAAGGGCTTTCAAGCTTTCGAGCTTTTCCTCTTCCGAGTACGATGTCGCCATGTCCGCCGGCACCGGCGTGCGCGTTTCCGCTCGCATCAGCCGATTCACTTACGCGATTCGCAACATCGTCTCGGAAGCGCGCAAGGTGGAAGCGGCAGGCCGGCGTGTGCGCTATCTCAACATCGGCGATCCGATCCCGTTCGGTTTCAAGACTCCGCCGCACCTCGTCGAGGCGGTCAGCCGCGCCGTGCGCGACGGCCACAACGGCTACACGCCCTCCGTCGGCATTCCGTCGGCGCGTGACGCGGTCGCGGCCGAGTACGTCCGCCGGGGCATGCCGGTCACGTCCGACCGCGTCGTGCTGACGTCGGGAACGTCGGAAGGGATCGAACTGGCGATCGGCGCGCTGGCCGACGCGGGCGACGAAGTGCTGGTCCCGACCCCAACCTATCCGCTCTACACCGCCGTGCTCGGCAAGATCGGCGCGCGGGCCGTCTACTACCGCACCGATCCCGACAACGCCTGGTTGCCCGATCTCGACGACGTCCGGCGGCTCATGTCGGCCGCGACGCGCGCGATCGTCGTCATCGATCCGAACAATCCGACCGGCGCCGTCTATCCACCCGCGACGCGGCGCGCGCTGGTCGACGTCGCCGAGCGATGGGGCGTGCCGATTCTGGCCGACGAAGTCTACAGCGAGCTCGGATACGACGGTCCCGTCCCGCTGCTCGGCAGCCTCGCGCCCGACGCGCCGATCATCTCGTTCTCGTCGCTCTCGAAAGCGTACCTGGCGCCCGGCTGGCGCGCCGGGTGGCTCGCCGTCGGCCGGTCGGATCGACTCGACGATGTGCTGGCGGCGATCAAGAAGCTGGCTGACGGCCGTCTCTGCAGTCCGGGCCCGATGCAGCACGCGATCGAAGCGGCGCTGACCGGCGATCGCTCGCATCAGGCCACGTTCATCCGCGATCTGCGCCTGCGCGCCGACCTGACGACGACACGCCTCGGCGCCGTTCGCGGGATGAGCGTCGTGGCGCCGCGCGCCGCGTTCTATGCGATGCCGCGCGTCGCGCTCCCGCCCGGAACGACGGACCAGGACTACGTCCTCGGCCTCCTTCGCGAGACCGGCATCCTCTGCGTCTACGGATCGGGATTCGGCTTGCCCGCCGATCAGGGCTTCCTTCGCGTCGTCTTTCTCGCATCGCTGGACGAGCTCAGCGCCATCTACGATGACATGGCGGCATACACGACAGCATTCCTTGCTGGCCAATGACCTCGGAGCGTGATCAGCGGCGGCTGATCCTCTGGGCCATCACGATGTCGCTCGCCGGCATCGTGATGTTGTGGGTGCTCTTCCTCATTCGCAATGTCCTGCTGCTGCTCTACGTCAGCATCATCCTGGCCATCGGCTTCAGCCCGGCGGTGAGATGGATCGAACGCCAGCGGGTCGGAATCGGGCGGCGGCGGTTTCCGCGCTGGGCGGCGATTCTGTTGCTGTACGTGGGGTTCCTGGGATCGGTCGCCATCATCCTGACTATTGTGATTCCGCCGCTGGTCGGCCAGCTGACCGAGCTCGGGCAGCAGATGCCGACGTACGTCGACCAATTACAGAACAAGCTCGTTCGCGCCAGGCTCATCGAGCATCGGTACACGTGGAGCCAGCTGCTGCAGAAGGTCGAGTCGCCGGGCCTCGCCTTCACCGGAATCCTCGGCGCCGTGCAAAGCGTGCTCGGGGCTTTCGCCGCGGTGATCACCGTGCTCATCCTGCCCTACTACCTGCTGCTCGAAGCGTCGTCACTTCAGGGCGCGCTGCTCCAGGTGGTGTCGCCGGACAACCGGGCGAGCGTGGCCCGCGTCACGCGCGACGTCACGGTGAAAGTCGGCGCGTGGCTGAACGGGCAAATCCTGCTTTGCGCGGTGATTGGCCTCACGGCAACCGTCGGGTTGTGGATTATCGGCGTGCCGTTTCCGTATGTCCTGGGACTCATCGCCGGACTGGGCGAGTTCATTCCGATCGTCGGTCCCATCAGCGCGGCTGTGCCGGCGGTGTTGATGGGCTGGACGGTCTCGTTCAAGACCGCCATCTTCGTCGCGATCTATTTCGCGGTCCAGCAGTTCGTCGAGAACAACTTTCTCGTGCCGCGGATCATGGAACGGCAGGTCGGCGTCAGCGCCGTGACGATTCTGATCGCCCTCCTCATCGGCGGCGAGCTCCTCGGTATTGTCGGCGCGGTGCTTGCCGTGCCGACGGCGGCGATCGTGCAAGTTCTCCTGCAGGAGTTCTTCGCGCGTGAGCACGGATAGCCGGCGGCATTTCGCGCTTCGGGGATCGAATCTCGAAGTGGTGCTGGCCTACACCGCGATTGCGATCGTGATGACGTGGCCGCTCGCCACCCGGCTCGGCCGCGAGATCGCCTGGGACCTCGGCGATCCGGTGTTCAACTCGTGGGTGATGATGTGGACCGGCGGCCAGGTGCTCTCCGCGCTCGGCGGGCATTTCAACGCGCTCCACGCCTACTGGAACGGCAACATCTTCTCGCCCGAGCCGCTCACAATCGCGTACTCCGAGCATCTGACGCCGCAGATGCTGCAGATCCTTCCGGTCTACGCCGCGAGCGGCAACATCGTCCTCTGCTACAACCTGCTGTTCCTCTCGACGTTCGTGCTGTCGGGATTCGGCACGTATCTCCTGGTGCGCGATCTGACCGGACGCCCGCTCGCGGCGTTCTTCGCCGGCCTCGCGTTCGCGTTCGCGCCGTATCGCATCTCACAGTACTCGCATCTTCAGGTGCTCTCGACCTATTGGATGCCGCTCACTCTGTTCGGGCTCCGTCGCTATTTTGCGACCAGGCGTCCGCGGGCGTTGGCCGGGGCGGCGGCCGCGTTGACGCTTCAAAACCTGTCGTGCGGCTACTACATGCTCTTTTTCCTGCCGTTCGCGGCCGCGTACGGGTTCTATGAAATGACGACCCGCCGCCTGTTTCGCGACCGGCGAACGTGGGTCTCGCTCGGTGTGGCGGCCGTCGGTGTCGCGGCGATCACGTGGCCGTTCGTCTCGCCGTATCTGCAGATAAGGCGAACGGCTGATGTGGGCGTGCGGACGCGTGACGAGATCGTGCAGTTTGCCGCGGATGTCAAAGCGTTCGGAACCGCGTCGGAGTACTCCTGGTTGTGGGGCGACCTGATGCGCGCGTATCCGCGCGGAGAAGGCGAAGGGTTTCCCGGCGTCACGATCCTGGCCCTCGCGCTCACCGGTCTCGTCTGGGGGCGGCAGACGGCTGACCCGGGAGTAAGACGATCGCGATCCGCGATCGTGTTCTTCGCGCTTACCGCGGTCGTGGCCGCGGTGCTGGCACTCGGACCGGAAATCCGGTACGGCGGCAGGTGGCTCGCCACCGGTCCGTATCAATGGCTTTTCGCCTACGTGCCGGGCTTCGATGGCGTCCGCGTGCCGGGCAGGTATCTCATGATCGTCGCGCTGTTTCTGGCCGTGCTGGCGGGATTCGGCGCTGCCGCTGTGACCGCGCGACGGCGCGGGACGATCGTCGTCGCGGCCGCCTGCGCGCTGGTGCTGACGGAAAGCTGGGTCGTGCCGCTTCCGACCAATGTGCGGCTCGCGCCCTACGGATTCGAGCTGACGCCGCGGCGTCTCGATATGGGAGACGAGATCAGCCCGCTCTACCGCTGGGTTCGCGACGCGCCGGGCAAAGTCGTGTTGATCGAATTTCCATTCGCAGAGCCGGCGTACGACATTCTCGCGACGTTCTATGCGGGCATGCACCGGCGGCCGCTCGTGAACGGCTATTCAGGGTACTTTCCGGAGACGTACCTCCGGCGCGCGACATTTCTCCGCAAGATTCCCCCCGATCTCGACACGGCGACCAAAGCGCTTCGCTCCTCCGGCGCCACGCACGCCATCGTCCACGAAGGCGCGATTCCAGACGGCCGCGGCCACGAGCTCTCCGACTGGCTTCTCTCGACTGGCGCACAGGTTGTGATGACGCACGGGACTGACAAGCTGTTCGTAATCCGATGAGTCTCAGGAATCGAGACCCGGCCCCGCTTATCTATTGCGTAATCGCCCTGGTGATGACGTGGCCGCTGGCCCGTGTCGCGGGCAGCCGGCTGGCGTCCGACCTCGGCGATCCGGCGTTCAATTGCTGGGTCCTCGCCTGGACGTCGGGGCAGATTCTGCGGGCGCTTCGCGGCGATTTCTCCGCGCTTGCGAATTTCTGGAACGGCAACATCTTCTATCCCGAACCGCTCACGCTAGCGTACTCGGAGCATCTCGTCGCGCAGTCGATCCAGATCCTTCCCGTCTATGCGCTCACCGGGAACATCCTCCTTTCGTACAACCTGCTGTTCATTGCGACGTTCGCGTTGTCGGGCTATGCCGTCTACCTCCTCGTCCGCGATCTCACCGGCGAGCCATGGGCGGCCTTTCTGGCGGGGCTGGCGTTCGCGTACGCGCCGTACCGGCTCGGTCAGTTCTCGCACCTGCAAGTGCTCACGAGTTACTGGATGCCGCTCGTGCTCGTGGGCCTGCGCCGATACTTCGTGACCGGCCGCCGGCGCGCGCTCGCCGGCGGCGCGACCGCACTCGTGATGCAGAACCTCTCGTGCGGCTACTACCTCCTGTTCTTGTCGCCGTTCGTTGCGGCGTACTGCCTCTACGAAATGACCCAGCGCCGTCTCCTCCGCAATCCGCGGGTGTGGATGAGCCTCGGGCTGGCGGCGGCCGCGTTGGCGCTCGCGACATGGCCGTTCGTGCATCCGTATCTGAAGGTCCGCGAGCAATCGGGACTGGGCGTGCGCTCGTCCGGCGAAATCGCGATGTTCTCCGCCGACACGCATGCGTTCGGGACGATCGCGCCGAATTCGCGCACGCTGGCCGAGCCGCTCTCCGGCTATCCCAAACCCGAGGGCGAAGGCTTCGTCGGACTGACGATCCTGACCTTTGCGCTTGGCGGATTGGGAGTCGGCATCGTGCGAACCGTTCGCGCGCTGCCGTGGTCGACGATGCGCGACTGGCAGGTGATTGCGATCGCCGGCGCGGGGATCATCTTCGCCGCCAGCTTCACGATCGTGCTCTGGTTCTTCGTGTACGGCCAGCTCACGCTGCCGATCGGGGGCGAATGGGTCATCTATCGCAACGTTACGCGGCCGCTGAGGTTCGCGTTCGGGTCGTTTCTGATCTTCGTGGGATTGTCGGCGTGGGTGAAGCGACGTACCAGCGACATTTCGGTCACCGCGTTCGGCTTCTTTGCGGTCGCGCTCGTCGCGGCGGGGTTCTTCGCGCTCGGCCCTCGAATCGAAACGCTCGGCCGGGATCTGGGCGCCGGTCCTTACACGTGGCTGCTCGATTTCGTGCCGGGATTCGACGGTCTCCGCGTACCGGCGCGGTTTCTGATGCTCGTCGCGCTGTTTCTCTCGGTCCTGGCCGGGCTCGGCGCGGCGGCGCTGCTCCGGATGCGTCTCCGTGCGATCGCGATCGGTATCATCGCCGCCGGGATGCTGGGCATCCTCGTCGAAGCGTGGGCGGTGCCCATTGGCACGAACCAGCCGGTGATCCCCGATGAGGCCTTTTATTCTCCCGAACCACCCGCAGCCGGCCGCCGGGTGAATCCGATCTATCGCGTCGTCCGTCAGCTTCCCGAATCCACGGTGCTGATCGAGTTTCCGTTCGGTGAGCAGGCGTACGAGATTCTTGCCGTGTTCTATGCCGGCCAGCATCGGCAGCCGCTGGTGAATGGCTACTCCGGATTCTTCCCCCGCAGCTACACCGATCGCGTCCACGCGCTCCACGACATTTCGATCGATCCGGCGCGCGCGGTAGCAGCCTTGCGCGCGTCTGGCGCCACGCACGCGCTCGTTCACGAAGGGGCATACAAAGAAGGGCGCGGGAAAGAAATCTCCGCGTGGCTCAGGTCGCTCGGAGCAAAGGAGGTCACGGCGAACGGAACAGATCGGCTCTTCGCGATTCGATAGGTGACGCTCCGCACGTGACCATATACTTTGTTGTCCATGCGCACTGATCCACTCTCCTTTCTCGGAACCGAGCTCGACTCGCTGCGTCAGCAGGGCCTCTACCGATCCCTTCGCGTGCTCCAGGGGCGCCAGGAGGCGACGTCCTGCTTCGACGGCCGCAAGGTCGTCAACCTCTCGTCGAACAACTATCTCGGCCTGACCACACATCCGGACCTCGCCGCTCGCGCCGTGAAGGCAATCGAAGAGTTCGGCGTGGGCTCCGGGTCGGTGCGCTCGATCGCCGGCACGATGGCGATTCACATGGAGCTCGAGCGGCGGCTCGCGGCGTTCAAGAAGACCGAAGCCGTTGTCGTGTTTCAGAGCGGATTTGCCGCCAACGCGGGCACGGTCGCCGCGATCCTGACGAAAGACGACGTGATCATTTCGGACGAGCTGAACCACGCGAGCATCATCGACGGCTGCCGCCTGAGCAAGGCGGCGATCAAGATCTTTCCGCACAAGAACGTCGACGCGGCCAGGAAAATCCTCCAGGACCTTCCGGCCGCGCAGCGGAAGCTCCTCATCACGGACGGCGTCTTCAGCATGGACGGCGATCTCGGATCGCTTCCCGGGCTCTGCGACCTCGCGGAGGAATTCGGCTGCATCATGATGGTCGACGACGCGCACGCGAGCGGCGTGTTCGGCAAGCAGGGGCGCGGGACGATCGACCACTTCGGCATGCACGGCCGCGTGGACATCCAGGTCGGCACGCTGTCGAAAGCCATGGGCGCGCTCGGCGGCTACGTCGCCGGATCGCGGACGCTCATCGAGTTCCTGTATCACCGCGCGCGGCCGTTCCTGTTCTCGACGTCGCATCCGCCGTCGGTCACCGCGACGTGCCTGGCGGCGCTCGACATTCTGGAACACGATCCGGCCATCATCGAGCGGCTCTGGGAGAACACGCGGTTCTTCAAGAGCGGACTGCAGACGCTCGGCTTCAATACCGGTCTCAGCGAGAGTCCCATCACCCCGGTGATCGCCGGCGAAGGCAGCCGCGCCATGAAGCTGTCGGATGGGCTGTTCGCCGAAGGCGTGTTCGCGCAAGGGATCGCCTATCCGACCGTGGCGCGCGACAAGGCGCGGGTGCGAACGATCGTCACGGCGTCGCACACACGCGACGAGCTTCAATATGCGCTGGACGCGTTCAAGAAGGTTGGGAAAGAGTTAGGGCTGATTTGAGTACGGTAGGGCGGACTGGTTTCTAAGTCCGCCATCGGGCGGTCGCGGATTTAGAACCCAATCCGCGCTACGTCATTACTGGAACCCAATCCGCGCTACCTTTCGTATCTAACTCGTATGCGCGCCAGCGCCAGGACGTTCTTCGAGCAATACACACGCGACCTCACGCCGGCCGATTTCCAGCGGCTGTTCACGCGCGAGACCCCCGACGCCTACCGGTATTTCGTGCGAGCGCTCGACGTCGAGCGGCTTGCGCGCGAGCCGTGGTACCGGCGGTGGTTCATTCAGGCACGGCTGGTGTTCACGGCGTTCACGATGCGGCTCTCGCCGGCCCGGCGCGTGCTCTATGGGCTGGCCATGGCGATGACGATCCTGGGGCTGCTGATGCTGTTCCGCGGCGTCGCGCCGGTGCGGGTGCTGCTCTTTCCTTTCACGTTCTACCTTCCACTGCCCCAGTGGGCCGACGGCACGCTCTGGCTGTTTGCGGCGTTCGTCGGCGTCAATCTCCTCATTCTCATGGAGGTCGCCGATCGGCTGTCGCTCAAGGGCGACCTCGAGATCGCGCGCGACATCCAGCTTGCGATGCTGCCTGGCGGCATCTGCACCGCCGGCGACGCCGTCGTCTACGGCGTGACCAAGCCCGCCAATACGGTGGGGGGAGATTTCTACGACATCCTGACGCTTCCCGACGGACGACTCGTGCTGGCGCTCGGCGACGTCGCGGGCAAGGGCAGCCCGGCGGCCCTGCTCATGGCGCTCCTGCTCGCGATGCTGCGCACGCTCGTCGACGAGAACCTCGAATCGGCGCGGCTGGTCGCGAGGCTCAACGTGCAGGTGGCCCGGCACAGCCCACGATCGCGGTTCATCACGCTCTTCTATGGCGTCTACGATCCAGGCGACGGCAGCCTCGAGTACGTCAATGCCGGACATCTCCCGCCGCTCGTCCGGCGGCGCGACGGCCAGTTCGAGCGCGTGAGCGGGCTCACCGGCACCGGGCTTGCGCTCGGGATGTTCGATCAGGCGACGTACGACACGCGGCGCATCACCATCGAGCCGGGCGACCTGCTCGTGCTCTTCAGCGACGGCATCACCGAAGCCGAGAACGCCGCCGGCCGCGCGTTCGACGAGGCCGGGCTCGAAGGCGTCGTCGCGGCGCACGCCGGGGAGGATCCGGAAGCGGTCGGGCGCGCGATTCTGAAGTCGGTCCAGGCCTATACCGCCGACGCGCGACTGACCGACGACCTGACGGCGCTCGTGCTGAAGCGAAACGCCTAAACAGCCCCCCGCTGTGGTTTAGACTCAAGCCATGCGCCGAGTCCTGCTGGCCATCTGCGTGCTGGCGTTGCAGGGCGCCCCTGCGGCCCAGACCGTTCCCGGCCGCACCCAGCCGGCCGATGGCCTCGTGCGTCTGCTCGAGGACATCAAAGGCGCGCTGCAGCGCGGCAGCATTGACGATCTTCGCGCGTTGGCCTCGCCGGCCATGCCCGCCGAGGATCTCGATCGTCTGTCGCGGATGATCGCCGCCGGTCCCGCCTCAGACGCGATCGTGCACGAGCGCGATCGCCGGGCCGCGCGCGATGGCTATGAAGTTCTCGCCGACGTGTTAATCAGCCGCGGCAAGCTCGGACGCATCGCGACCTGGATCATCGGCGGGCGTCCGCGCGGGCCGACCGCCGATCGCTATGAGCTCACGTCGCTCACGGAAGTCGCCGCGCTCGACAATCTTCTCCGGCTCGGTCTCGACAACACCAAGCAGTTCACGGTCAAGGATCTGAACCTGGAACTGACCGATTTCACCTTGAAAATACCCGCGGGCGTCGCCTTCGTCGCCGAGTCGGCCAACGGGGTGACGGCTGTCGTCATCCGTGGGCGAGGTGACGTACAGTTCACGCCGTCGGAGCCGGCCGAGCAGGGCCAGTTGCGAGTGTTCAACGGCCGGCCCTCGCTTGCCACGGAAATCGACTCCGCGTTCCTGCGCCTGAATCCGGCGCAGTATGCCGACCTCGTCTCCGACAAATCGATGATTCCGGGACGCGTCGACCCGAACGAGTTCAAGCGCGCGGACGAAATCTTCGCCGACATCGCGCCGCGCACCTACAACCTCGACCTGCGCGAGCTCACGCCGGATCGCTGGTCGCTCGAGCCGACGTACGGCAATCTTCTCGTCGAATTCCGCTCCACGCGTCACGGCTGGCTGACGTACGTGAACTCACCCAACGATCCCGACGACATCTCGCTCTTCGATCGCACGCGCAACCGAAACATCTCGATCTATGCCTCTCCGGAAAAGCTCAAGGCACGCGGCCGGTTCTACACCGAGGACTCCGACGTGGCCTATGACATCGAGCGCATCACCCTCGACCTGACGTTCGATCCGACGCGCGCGTGGGTGAGCGGCCGCGCCTCGCTCAACATCAAGATCCGCGCGTCGGCGGCGAGTACGCTGACGTTCCGTCTGGCTCAGCAGTTGACGGTCGAATCGGTTTCGTCGCCGCAGTTTGGATACCTGTTGGCGCTTCGCGTCAGCGGGCAGAACAACCTGCTCGTCAGCCTGCCGAAGGTGGTCGAACGCGGGACCACGCTGGCGCTGGAGGTCACGTACAGGGGGCGCCTCGAACCGCAGTCGATCGATCGCGAAGCGATCATGCCGCAGGCGCAGCAGACGAGACCCCAAGAGCCGGTGGACGCGCCGCTGCTCGCGCCCGAGCCGCGGTATCTCTACAGCAATCGCGTGTTCTGGTACCCGCAGGCGCCGGTCACCGACTACGCGACCGCGAGCATGCGGCTGACGGTGCCGGCCGAATTCCAGGTCGTCGCGAGCGGCAGTCTCGTGAGCAACTCGATCGCGACGCCTAACACGGAAGCCGGTCGCGGCGCCGTGCCGCGATCGATGCGCACGGTCGAGTACACGGCCAACCGTCCCGCCCGATATCTCTCGTGCATCATCAGCCGCTTCGTCCCGGTCGGCCGGACGAAGGTGGAGATTCCCGTCGCGCCGCCGGTCGCGGGTGTGAAGGGCGGCCCGAACGACAGCACGACGGCGGTGAACGTCGAGGTCATCTCGACGCCGCGCGTCGTGGGCAAGAACCGGGCGCTGCCGGCGCGGCTCTCCGAAATGCTGCGCTTTTACGCGAAGACGATCGGCGACGCGCCGTATCCGGATTTCACGGTGGCGACGCTCGACGACAACCTGCCGGGCGGCCACAGCCCGCCGTTTTTCGCGATCTGGCATCAGCCGCTGCCGACGACCCCGTATTCCTGGTCCAACGACCCGGTGAACTTCGAGCCGATCTTCCGGGATTTCTTCATCGCGCACGAGACCGCGCACCAGTGGTGGGGACAGGCCGTCGGCTGGAAGAACTACCACGAGCAGTGGCTGAGCGAAGGGCTCGCGCAGTACTTCGCCGTGCTCTTCGCGGGATCCGATCGCGGGCCCGACGTCGCGCGGACGCTGCTCGTGCAGATGCGCGCGTCGGCGGAGGACGTGATGAGCCAGGGACCGATCGCGCTCGGGTATCGCCTCGGCCACGTCCAGAACGAAGGACGCATCTTCCGCGCCATCGTCTACAACAAGTCGGCGATCGTGCTGCACATGCTGCGCCGGCTGATGGGCGACGAGGCGTTCTTCAAAGGGATCCGGCAGTTCTACAGCGACTGGCGCTTCAGCAAGGCGGGCACCGACGACTTCCGCGCGATCATGGAAACGCAGACGCCGCTGAAGCTCGGGCGCTTCTTCGACCGTTGGATTCTCGGCTCGACCATTCCCCGCATCCGCGTCACGCCGCGGATCGAGGGCGACGGCAAGTCCGCCACGGTGCGCATCGAACAAATCGGCGACGTTTTCGACTTCCCCCTGACTGTGGTCGTCCAGTACGCCGACAACACGTCTGAAGAGATCACGGTGCCCGTCACGGAGGCAAACGCCGAACACAAGGTCCCGCTGAAGTCGCCGGCGCGTCGTGTGTTCGCTCGCGATGAGCTCACATTCGTCGAGATTGTGCGGTGACGACTGTCGGTTCCGGAGTTCCGAAGTTCCGGAGTTCTTCGGAACCGAGTCCCGAACCCCGGAACTCCGGAACCCCGGAACCGACAAGTGCTTGTCTTGTATGATCATTTGATATGGACACGGTGAAGCTGACGATTGACGGCCGGGTTGTCGAAGTCCCGAAGGGGAAGACCGTCCTCGAAGCGGCAATCGATTCCGGTGTGGGTGTTCCCTATTACTGTTACCACCCGGGCCTCGGCGTCGACGGATCCTGCCGCGTGTGCATCGTCAAGATCGAGAAGATGGCGAAGCTGCAGACGGCCTGCTCCACGGTGTGCGCCGACGGCATGGTCGTCATCACGGATTCGCCCGAGGTCGTCGCCGCGCGGGCGTCGGTCTTCGAGTTCCTGCTGATCAATCACCCGCTCGACTGCCCGGTGTGTGACAAGGGCGGCGAGTGTCCGCTGCAGGATTTCTCCTATTCGTACGGCCCTGAGCGCAGCCGCATGGAGTTTCCGCGGCGCGAGTTCGACGGCGACGGCGTGAAGGCCGACGTCGACTTCGGGCCGACGCTGCTCCTCAATCGCAACCGCTGCATTCTGTGCACGCGGTGCGTGCGGTTCATGCGCGACGTCGACGGCGACGCGCAGATCGGCATCGTCCAGCGCGGATACGGCAGCGCGATCGCGACCTTCGAGGAGCAAGGCGTCGTGTCACTCCTCTCAGGCAATCTGATGGACGTCTGTCCGGTGGGCGCGATCACGACGCGGCAGTACCGGTTCAAGGCGCGGCCATGGGACAACCCGAGCGCCGTTGACACGATCTGCACGTTGTGCGAGCGCGGCTGCAACACGACCGCGTGGATCAAAGCGAAGCCGGAATGGGCCAAGGGCGCACAGCTGATTCGCATGACGCCGCGGCTCAATCCCGAGGTGAACGGCTACTGGATGTGCGACATCGGCCGCTTCGACTATCCCTGGGTCGAAGGCGATCGGCGGCTGCACCAGCCGCACGTCGGCCGGGGCGCGTCATGGCGATCGGTGCCGTGGGCCGACGCATTGATGGGCGTCGCGAGCGCCGTCGATGCGGCCGGCGGCCCGTCGGCGGTGCGGTTCCTCGTCTCGGCGCACGCGTCGCTCGAAGAGCTCTATGCCTTGAAGCAGGCGGTGGGCGGCACCGCGAACATCACGATCAGCTGGCGCACGCGGGAGAAGCCGCAGCCGCCGAACACGAAGTTCAAGGTTCCCGCGATCGACGCGCCGAATGTCCGTGGCGCGCGTGATTTGGGGTTTGCGGCCGGCGACGGCGCGGCTGATGTGTCGAAGCTCCGGGCGGCTGTCGACGCCGGTCAGGTGGGCGGGCTCTACGTCGTCGATTCGGGTCCCGATGGGTCAATCGGCGAGACCGATTGGATCGTCGCGGCGCGCGAGTCCGGCAAGATCAAGACGCTCATCGTCCAGGGCGTGCTGCGAACGCCGCTGGTCGATGCCGCCGACATCGTGCTGCCGGGATCGGCGTTCGTCGAGAAGGACGCGACGTACACGAACATGACGGGCCACGTGCAGGCCGCGTCGCGCGTCATCCCGCCGCCCGGCGACGCGGGCGAAGACTGGCAGATCCTCGGCAAGCTCGCGCCGATTTTCGGGACGACAGTGGCGTTTGCGTCGGCGACGGCGATTCGCGAGGCGATCGCGCGCGAGCTCAACGCGACGCCGGGCTACGCCGCGCTTGCGGCAATCGGGTTCGCCCGTCCGGTTTCGGCGCGGCACTGGCTGCAGGCTTCGAATCCCTCCGAGCGCTGGAAGTGGGATTTCATGTTCCAGGATCTGCCGCCCGTCAAGTTCGGCGAGGACTTCGGACCGCTGCCGCGAGCGGAGGTCATTCCGCTCAAGGAAGTGAAGTAGACGGCGGTCCGCCTTCGCTAAAGCTACGGCGGGACTTTGGCGAGGCTAGTTACCGGTCACCAACATGCGCCGCTCGATTCTTCTCACCCTCATCGCCGTCGCGACGATGGGCATGAGCCAGGGCGTCCCGCCCGGGTTCAGCATCAAGATCGACACGATCGCCGAAGGTGCGGCGACGGCCGGCTCGACGGCGCGCGTGGCGCTGCGCGTCTCGCTGCCGGAGGGATTTCACATTCAATCCAACCAGCCGCGCGATCCGACGCTCATCCCGACCGTGCTGTCGATCGACTCGCCGCCAGGCCTGAACGCGCTGGAAGTCGCGTTTCCCAAACCGATCGACTTCGAGCAGAAAGGCGGCGCGCAGCCGCTCACCGTATTCGAGCGTGAGTTCCTGATCGGCGCGCGCTTTTCCATCGACGCGCGGCAGCCGGCCGGCGACATCGTCGTTCCCGCGCGTCTGCGGTATCAGGCGTGCGATGACAAGGTCTGCTACCGGCCGATGACCGCCGACGTCTCATGGACGCTCCGCGTCGTCCCGAAGTCCGGACGCATAGCGAAAGAGCACGGCGACGTGTTCAACCAGATTTCGTTCGGCCGGGGTCAGCCGCCGCCGCGAATGGCGCCGGCACCGGCGGCCTCGTCAACGCCGGCCCCGTCTTCAGAAGCGAAGACGACGAGCACGCCGGGCGCGAAGGACGGACTGGCGCTCCTCGATCGTCATACCCTGCTCGCGACTGAAGGCGGCTACATGGACGTCGCGGCATTCATGAAGTTCATCCGCGACGCCGAATCCGGCACCAAGCGAAAAGGCTGGTTTGACGACCGCGGCCCGCTGGCGATTCTCGCGATCGTCTTTCTCGGCGGGCTCGCGCTCAATCTCACGCCGTGCGTGCTGCCGATGATTCCGATCAATCTCGCGATCATCGGCGCTGGCGCGCAGGCCGGCCGCCGGCGCCGCGGTTTTCTGCTCGGCGCCACGTACGGCGGGGCGATGGCGCTCGCCTACGGCGTGCTGGGCGTCATTGTCATCCTCACCGCCGGCACGTTCGGCGGCATCAACGCGTCGCCCTGGTTCAATCTCGCGATCGCGTCGTTGTTCGTCTTTCTCGGATTGGCGATGTTCGACGTGCTGACGCTCGATTTCTCCCGGCTATCGAGCCGCATCACGTTCGCGCAGGAAAGCCGCGGGACTTTTTTCCTCGCCTTCGCGATGGGCACGATAGCGGCGGTGCTCGCGGGCGCCTGCGTCGCACCCGTCGTGATCCAGGTCGTCGTCTTCGCCAGCAATCTCTACGCCCGCGGCACGGCGATCGCGCTGGCGCTGCCGTTTTTCCTGGGTCTCGGGATGGCGCTCCCCTGGCCAATCGCCGGCGCCGGCCTCGCCTCGCTGCCGAGGCCAGGCATGTGGATGGTGCGCGTCAAGCAGGCGATGGGCGTCTTCATTCTTGCGACGGCCGCCTATTACGCGTACACCGCTTACGGAATCTTCGCGAATCGCTGGGTCGATCCGGCGACGGTGTCGGCCAGCGTGCAGGAAAAACTGAAGGACGGATGGTATTCCTCGCTCGCCGACGGTCTCGAAGCCGCCGACCGCGAGAAGCGTCTGGTCCTGATCGACATGTGGGCCACGTGGTGCAAGAACTGCCTGGTGATGGACAAAACCACGCTGGCCGATCCATCAGTCCAGGCAGCGCTCTCGAAATATGTCCGCATCAAGTTTCAGGCTGAGGATCTCGACGCGTCGCCGGCCAAGGAAGTGATGGAGCGCGTCGGCGCGATCGGACTGCCGACGTACGTGATTCTCAAGCCGAAAACGTGAGGAGGCTCGGAGCCTCGGAGGCGCGGAGGCGATGAGGCCTGGCTCAAAGGCTGAAAGGCAGAAGGGCTACAAGGCCTCGACATTCGTCCTGCCGTTCAACGAATTCCGGCGACTTCACCGTCGGGCCCAACAGGCACAGCAGCTCGGCCACTTCGAAGTCGTTGGACTCCTAACGATCGCGGACGCTGAGACTTGCCTTCCTGAGCAACGCGGCTGAAGAACCTGGCCAATGGAAGCTCCGATTGAAAGATTTGGCCGCCGAACGGCGGCGCCTTAGAAGTCGTGGATTCCGAACGATCGGCCTCTTTCACTCGCACCCTTTAACTCAACCGGTTCTTGGCCCACGCGATCGGCTGAGTACGCCTACAGGCTGGGCGCATCTCGTCTACGACGTCTGAGCCAGAGAGTCAAAGCTGTACAAGGTCCGCAAGCGGAACGGGCGGCGACGATTCGTGGAACTTTCGTTGAGTGTGCGACGATCTAACTAGCTCAAGATGTCGCCCTCACTCGGCGGAACATCGGACGGAATCAGCCCCGAGGACTGGTCGCGGGTGCATGAACTGGTTGTAGATCTATTCAATTCGCCCAGTGAATCAACAGAGGCTGCCAGGAATCTGCTCTTCCGGTGGCTGCACGACCTCGAAAGAAAGTACGGCGAGTTGCCGAGCATCGTGGCCACCAGGGCGGATTTCGTGGACGACGACAAGAGCAGAGAGCAACTTCTCCATCGCGCCTATTCGCGTTCAGAAGCTTTGAACGATCGAGTCAACTTGCTTCATGTCGCGCACTCGCTCGCGGAGTTCTACATCGACCAGGCCAAGCATGCGGTTAATGGACGACAGTGGCTTGACGCCTTGAAGAACCATCTCGGCGAGATCGAGCACAAATACTTACCGCCGCGAGTATCGACGCTTGTTGAAGGACTTGAACGGTCTGGCAGGACCGTGGTCGCGATGATCACTGGGTGATAACGTCGGACGTCTATCGTACTCTCCCCGCCTCCCCGCCTCCCCACCTCCCCGCCTTCGCGCCTCATCGCCTCATCGCCTCATCGCCTCATCGCCTCACCCACCAATCCCCGCAACGAGGATTCCGGCCGGCACAAGCTTTACCTCCACAGCCCCGCTCATCTCGAACACCTCGCCATCCACATGGCACACCAGCGCGTCGCCGGAGACCGTCGCCGCCGTGATGCGGGTGCGATACAGACCCTCGGCCGGACTTCGCTGGCGGACCAGCAGACGGCGTGCGCGCCAGAACTGACGCAGCGCTGATCCGTCCGCGACGACGAGCACGTCGAGCTTGCCGTCGCGCGGATCGGCGTCCGGTGCGATGACGATGTGATTGCCGTATTCGCGGCCATTGGCAAACACCACGACGAAGCGCTCGCCGGACATGACTTCCTCGTCGAGCGTGAGCTGGTAGGGCTGGCAGCGATACGTCCAGGCCATCGTCAGCCCTCCGGTCAGATAACCCAATCCGCCCCGTTTTCGCCGCGCATTGAATGCACGGCCGACCGCCGCATCAAATCCGATACCCCCGACGTTCAGGAAGTGCCGGCCGCCGAGAAACCCGACGTCGATCGGTCCCGCGGCTCCGATGAGAGCGGTCTCCAGCGCACGCTCTGTCGCAAGCGGCAGCCCGAGGCTGCAGGCAATTCCATCCCCGGAGCCGGCCGGAATGATGCCGAGCGCCGTTGTCGTGCCGACGAGCGGTCCGGCAACTTCGTTGATGGTGCCGTCGCCGCCCCACGCGACGACGCGGCCCACACCTTCGTGGTGGAATGTTTGACTCAATTGCCGCGCGTGACGCGGACCTTCCGTGATTCGAATCGTCCCGTTGACGCCGGTTCGATCGAGCGCTTGCTGCGCGAGCGTCGCGCGGCGTTGACCTTCGGGCGCTCCACCGCCGCGACGGCCGGAGACGGGATTGATGATGAACGCTACGCGGCTCGACATTCTCTGCTCCGGCGATCGCGTCGTGCACCACGAACGTGAGTACGCATCCTCTCCAGTTTCGAGCGCGTCGATCTTCGTTCGCGCGCGCTGAAGCGATTCGGCCGGATGCTATAGTAGCGGCGACTACTCATGAGGAAACCAGGCATCCTGCTGCTGCTGATCCTCACGCTCACCATCGCATTCGCTACGGCCGGTCAGGATTATCGCTTCGATCAAGCGATCGATCGCGAGCGTACGGGCGGCCTTCAGCTCGCGCGTGAATTTGCCTCGATCGATACTGCGTTGTCCGACGTCCGCGGGGCTCAGTCGGCGTATGTCGCTGCCGGGCAGGAGCCGGCGGTGTGGATGACGAAGGCGACGGAGTCGTTTGCGCAAGCCGACGCCGCTCTCACGCGCCTTCGCCAGACGACGCTGAGCGTCGAGGCAAAGGCGCGATACGACGAGGCCGCGAAGGCCCTCACGGAAGCGATCGCGCTCGACGGGCGGGCGCGCGATCACGCCAAATCGGATCGCATGCTGGCGTCCGACATCATCTTCGACGACGCGCCTCCCGTGCACAGGCGGGTGGCTGAGGAGCTCGACGCGGCGCGGATGATTGACATGCGCGCGTATGAGGCGCGCGTCAGCAGGCTGAGCCAGCTGCGATACGGCATGAACGCGGCCACGCTCGGTTTTGTCACGCTTCTGGCACTGCTTTTCGGCCGGGCATTGAGACGGGAAGCACCGGTCGGCGAGCCGGCCGCGGCGGCGAAGGCCGACTCCGCGCCGGCGGCTGGACTGCAGCTTCGCCCGGACCCGAAATCGGACATCCAGCGCGAAAGGCCCCCGGTTCTGGCGCGGCCCGACGCCAAGCCGGCCCCCGCGGCTCAGCCGGACGCAAAATCAAGGCAGCCGGCGCGGTCCACGGTGCCGGGGCGGGAATCGCTGCCGCTGCGGCCCTCTCCGGCTCCACCGGTGATGCCGGTTCCGCCGCCGCCAATGCCCGCGAATCTCACGGATGTCGCCGAGCTCTGCGTGGATCTCGGCAGAGTGCTCGACAGCCGCGATGTGCCGTTACTCCTCGAGCGCGCCGCGAGCGTCCTGCAGGCGAAGGGTATCGTGCTCTGGGTCGCCGATTCTGCCGGCGCGATCCTCCGGCCGTCGATTACGCACGGCTATCCCGAGAAGGTCCTTTCGCGATTGGGCCCGCTTCAGATTGACAGCGACAACGTCACCTCGCTGGCTTTCAGATCGATGCGCCCGCAGACGATGAACAGCAGCGGTCCGGGAGCGCCGTCGGCGCTCGCCGTTCCGCTCCTGACGGCGTCAGGCTGTGTCGGTGTGCTTGCGGCGGAAGTGAAGCAGGACAAGCCGGCGAGCGAACTGCTTCCGCTCGCCCGCATCATCGCGGCTCAGTTTGCGGCGCTCATCGCGCCGACCGAGGATTCCCAGGGATCGTTCGCGGCTACTCGATCTTCCCTTTGAGCGTCAGCTCTTTCTTGTCCCGCATGACCGTGATCGTGACGTCGGCCGGGGCCGTCGTCATCCGCCGCCACCAGTCTGCGCTCGACCGAATCGTGTAGTCGTTGATCTTCGTGATCACGTCACCGGCTTTGAGGCCGATGGTCTTGGCCGACGATCCGTCCTCGACGTCGGTCACGAGAACGCCGTCCCGCGTGCCGAAGTAGTCGCCGAGCTGAGGCGTCAGGTCCTGCACGGTGACGCCAGACCACCCGAACTTCCGTTCGAAGAAATGCTGCGCGAAGCCGGACGGTGGTGCAACCTTTGGCATCGCGAAGTCGAAATGGTCGGGGGTTTTGAACGCGAAGCGCTCGAGCTTCGCCGACTTGCCGAAGAATCCCATGTCGACGGGCGCCATCTTCATCGCGACCTTCTCGCCGGCGCGAATCACGGTGGCCTCGACTTCGCGGCCCTCCGGGGTCTCTTCGATCAACCGCGTCAGGTGGCGGGCGCTTCGAACCTTTTCCGAGTCGAAGCTGACGATGACGTCGCCGGCCTTGATTCCGGCTTTGGCCGCGGGGCTGTCGGCCTCGACGTCCTCGACCACGGCGCCGGCGAGGGCCGGCAGCTTCTCGCGCTTCATGTCGGTTTCATCGACATCACGGAGGGTCACGCCGATTCCGGAGCCGCCGAGAACGTGCGTGAAACTCTGAAACGGACGCGTTTTCACGGTCTGTCCCTTCACGGCGGGCGCGAGAACGATCATCAGCGCGAACACGCCGAGCAGGGTGACTGCGGCACCAACGAGCGAAAGGATTCTGGTCATGGTTGCGCCTTTGTTCCCTTTATTGACGAACGGGCCGCAAAAAAGGTTGTGCCGCACTGTCATCGGCGGCGGGCAGTCGTCCAGCCGATGCGGCCTCGGTTCCGGACAGTGCCGCGCGGATATGCGCAGATTTCGAGGATTCGCGACGGTACGGGTCTTGATCTACTGGTGGGTAAGCCGCCCGGTGTCAACGGGGTGCGTCACTTAACAGGCAGGCGCTGGCATCGCCGCACCCCGGTCCGCTCCAGGTCACGACGTCGGGCGGCCTTTTTTATTCGGGGGGACTTCGTCCCCGCCGAACCCCCCTTGCACGCTCACTCGCGGGGACCCCGCGATCCCCGCTCCGTTCGCGTGGGCGCGCGTCGCTTCGCTCGCGCGCGAACCCTGTTTCACTCCCGCTGCCACTTCACCACGACGACAGTCGTGTCGTCGTTGGGCGGATGGCCGGCGCGGTGCTCGGCAACCGCCTCGACGATCGCGTGCACGATTTCGCGCGCCGTCTGCTCGCGCGTGCGGGCGACGACCTCGATGAGCCGCGCGGCCGTGAATTCTTCGAACCGGTTGTTCATCGCCTCGGACACGCCGTCCGAATAGAACACGAAGACGTCGTTCATGGCGAGGTGCAGCGTCACCTCGTCATAAGTCACGCCGAAGAACGACCCGAGCGGGACTCCCGGCAATTCGATCTGGCTGCAGGTGTCGCCGCTGGCCCTCACCGGATACGGCACGCCGGAGTTGGCCAGCGTGACCGTTTTCTTTTTCAGATCGAACAGCGCGTAGCAGAGCGTGCAGTAGTACTCTTCGAGCTGGCGCTCGTGGAGGATCGTGTTGATCGACATCAGCACCGCCGCCGGCGACGAGCGCTCCGGGAGATAGCGGCGGCGGAAGGTCCGGCCACGGACCAGTTCGCCGGCAAAGACGCTGTAGAGCGCGGCCGGCACTCCCTTGCCCGAGACGTCACCGAGCGCGACGATCAGCGTGTTCGAATCGGGCAGCAGGAAATCGTGAAAGTCGCCGCCGAGCTCGCGCGCCGACGCGAACGACGCGGCGATGTCGACGCCCTTGAGCCGCTTCGGAAGCTGCGACGGCAGGAGCGCCGCCTGCACGCGCTTCGCGAACTGCAGCTCTCTTTCGAGGCGGTGTTCGTTGGCCGAGACTTCTTCGTAGAGGCGCGCGTTCTCGATCGCGACGGCGGCCTGGCTGGCGAGCAGCGTCAGGATCTCGACGTCACGCTTCGTGAACCGATCGAGCTCCGGGCTCTCGAGGTCGAAGACTCCGATGCAGCGATCCTTGAGGAGCATCGGAATCGCGAGCTCGGATCGAACGTCCTCGACGATCTTGATGTAGCGCGGATCTTTCGACACGTCCGGCACGAGGACCGGCTCCCGGTGCAGCGCGGCGTAGCCGACCAGCCCCTCGCCGAGCGGAACGGTGGGCACCGTGACTTTTTCGCCGTACTGGACCGCGACTTTCATCTCGAGCTCTTTCGTCTCCTCGTTCACGAGGAGGATGCCAAAGGTGCGATAGTCGATGACGCGGCGCGCCAGCTGGCCGATGCGCGAGAGGAGCTCCGGCAAGTCGAGCACCGACGCCACCTCGCGGCCGATCTCGGCCAGCAGCTCGAAGGCCTCGGCGTCGAGACGCTGCTGCTTGAACAGCCGGGCGTTGACGAGCGCCGTGGCGACCTGCGCCGCGAACTGACGAAGGATCGCGACGTCGCGCTCCGTGTAGCGGTCGCGCTCGCGGCTCAGGACGTTCAGCGCCCCGATCGGCTTCGCCTGATAGACGAGCGGCACGGCAATCGTCGACGCCATGCCCGGCACGACTTCGATGTAGTGCGGATCCATGCTGACGTCGCCCAGGACGAGCGCCTGTTGCGTCGATACGACGCGGCCGACGACCCCTTCGGTCGGTTGCAACCTGAAGCCGGCGCGGTCCGGATACCCGACGGCGTAGCCGATGCTCAAGTCGCCGCGCCGTTCGTCGAGGAGGTAGACGGCAAACGCGTCGAATTGGATCAGGCGCCCGATGAGGTCGGGAATCTGCTGCAGCAGCTCGTCGAGCTCGATGACCGACGCCACCTGCCGGCCGAGATCGAAGAGCGTGAGTAGAATCTCACGTTCGCTCAGGCCTGAAGCCGGGCCGGATCCGATTTGCGTCGATGGCTGCGTCATGCAGAACGGCGGCGGGGCGAACTGCGGAAATTATATGATGGCCGGGCGCCGGGGGGCGCGGGGGCGAATCCCCTCGGAGAAAAAATGACCATGCAGCTCCCGCTCGATTACGCCGCTATTGAACGCATTCTGCCGCATCGGTATCCGTTCCTCTTGGTCGATCGCGTCACCGCCTGCGAGCCCGACAAGCGGATCGTGGGGATCAAGAATGTCTCGCTCAACGAGCGCTATCTCTGGCACCGCTCGGGTGAGCGCCCGGTCCTGCCGGCGACAATTTTGACCGAAGCGATCGCGCAGGTCGGCGCGATTCTCATCCTGTCCAAGCCGGAGAACCGGGAGAAGCTGATCTTCTTCATGGGGATCGAACGCGTCCGCTACCGCCGGACCGTCCACCCCGGCGACGTCGTCGAAATCGAGGCGGTGGTCAAACGGCTTCGAAGCCGGATGGGCGTGCTGAGCGGCGCCGCCCGCGTGAACGGGCTCGTCGTCTGCGACGGGACGATGACGTTTGCGTTGGGTCCGAAGACGGGGGAGGGTTGAGGGGTCAGACCAGGGTCAGACCAGGGTCAGACCGGGGTCAGACCGGGGTCAGACCGGGGTCAAACCCAGAGTCAGCCAGAACTTCAAATCAGAAAACAATTGGACTGGTGAGATTACAGCCCTAGTTGTTGCGGCTGTGACTGAATCTGTCGCTTGAACGCTTGCGTGCCGACTATTCGCTCATTGGATCGGAAGCGGTCTACGAGCGTCGGGTCCTCCGAGGAGGCAGTTACAAAGCCCGTGAACCTTGTCTGCATCTCGATGTCCGTACCCACCCCGAACAGACTCAGCGTCCTCGAAGTCGCAAGAAACGGAGGCACGTCACTTGCCCCGATGGTGGCCCGATAGCTGCTCCACAACCAGTCTTCTGGCCTGTGCACCAGCCTCGCTCGCACAGGGTTCATGACGACGTAGCGTGACAGGGCGAGCAGGTATGCGTCCCTGTCGACGATCTGGTCTTTGAAGCGGCCCTGGAATACATGCCCCACTTTCTCGTGCCGCCTGTTCCACCACTGTCCGTATCGACCATTCAGCTGCCGGATGGCTTCGGACAGGTTCGCTCGCGTCGGCTGCAGCGTAACGTGGTAGTGATTGGGCATCATGCAGTAATTCCAGCAGTGGAGCGCGAACTGTTCGACGGCCTCTCCGAGGAGATAGACAAATTGGCGATAGTCTCGGTCGTCGAGAAAAATGGCCATTCGCCCATTGCCACGGGCCATGACATGTCTAACGAGATCCGGTGTCTCCAGTCGGCGAGCGCGAGCCATGACTCAAGGTGGCGTTCACAACCCGCGCCCTGAAAGAAAGTGCTATTGCCACGCAATTTGCAGGATCGTGTCGAGCGTGTCGACATAACTGCATCGCCTCGGGCTTCGAGACGTTGCGGGTTCTGCAATGCTGTGGTGCTGGGTCTGACCCTGGTCAGACCCTGGTCTGACCCTGGTCTGACCCCCGTCTGACCCTCACTCCCGCCCCGCGACGATCGTCAGCGCCACGCCCACGATCTTCGCGCTGCGCGACGCCCATTTGGCCCAGGTCGCGTGGGGGTGCAGGTAGCGGTATCCGTCGAGTGCGGCGGGAGCGAGCACGAGCAGGCCAATCACCGGCTCGGGAACGCCATCGTCTCCAAGGGTAACCGCCATCCCTCGCGTGTCGCGCTCGGGCGGACCGAACCGGCCGAATGCCGCCACGCTGTAGACGGCCGACGCCGCCAGGTTGAACGCAAACATGCCTTTGAGAAAGGGCGCGCGCTCCGTCGCCAGCTCGGGGCGAGCGGTCAGGATCCATTCCGACGTCGCGTGCTGGACCCAGAACCCGGCCGACGCGATGACGAATTCCTGCCGGCGCGTGACCAGATCGTGATCGATCGCGAAGAACGGGATCGGTCCGTAGTGGATCCGCTTCGTGCGCGGATGCGCGTCGAACGCGACGCCGGCAATCACGTGCCCGGCCTCGTGAGCGACAAGTCCGGCGAAGGCGCCTGTCAGGAAGACGATCGTCGATCGCGCCCGCGATTCCGTCGCCGTCGCGCTCGCGTCCTGCGCCGAGGCGGGTGTCGCGACCGTCAGGAGCAGACAAGAGACCAGCACGCGACACGTGCATTGGCAATCGGTAATGGGTAATGGGTAATTGGCAGCAGGAGCCATTACACAATTACCCATTATCAATGACCAATGCTCTTCTCACCACCACGACGCCTGCGGCGATGATCGCGATCGCGATGGCCGTCCGCGCGTGAAACGGCTCGTTCAGAATGAGCGTGCCGAGCACCACCGCGATCACCGGATTGACGTAGGAGTACAACGAGACGAACGCCATCTCGAGATGCCTGAGCGCGTAGGAATATGCGGCGAAGGCGATCACGGCGCCGACGAGCGTCAGATAGACGAGCGCAATGGTCGTTCGCATGTTGAACGCGAGCCTCGGCCACTCGCCGGCGAGGGTGCCGGCAAGCATCAGGAACACGCCGCCAAAGAACATCTGCAGCGCCGCGGATCCGAAAACATCCCGGGGCATGACATGGCGTCGCGTGTAGGCCGACCCAATTGCCCAGCCGGCGCACGCGATCTGCAGTGACAGGACACCCAGCGCGAAGTTCCGGCCGCCCGCGCCGCCGGCCGTGATGTCAGGCCAGACGAGCACCACGATTCCGGCAAACCCGATCGCAAGACCGAGAATCTGCCACACGCCGAGCTGTCGACCGCCGGAGACGATCGCATCGACGGTCACCATCCAGAAGGGACTGGTGCCGATCAACACCGCCGTCAGCCCGCTCGGCACGAACTGCTCGCCCCACACGACGCCGCCGTTGCCAAGCATCAGCATGAAGAACCCGAGGATGACCAGGCGGCCCCAGTCCTCGCGCGCCGGCAGCCGGCGTCCTCGCGCCAGCAGCCACGCGGCAAGCACAGCTCCGCTGATCGTGTACCGGATGCCGCCCATGAGGAACGGCGGAATCGTTTCGAGCGCGATCTTGATGCCGAGGTACGTCGTGCCCCAGATGAGGCAGACGCTGATCCAGGCGAAATAGGCACTAACGGTTGCCGGTTCCGGGGTTCCGGAGGTTCTCAAGACCCGGGTTCCGACGTTGGTGTGGTTCCCAAGTCCAGGAACCCGAATGTTCCTCTCCCGAGCCACTGGCCGCCGTCGACGGTCAACACCTCGCCGGTCACGTATGCCGCATGCGGTGAAACCAGAAACAGCACCGCGTTCGCGACTTCTTCTGCTGTTCCCCACCGCGCCAGCGGGACGGTCTTCGTGATGCGGTTCACGGCATCGTCAGTTGGCCAGAGCTGACGCGCGGCGCCCGGTGATTCGATCGGACCCGGTGCGACGGCGTTCACGCGAATCCGATGCCGCGCCCACTCGACGGCGAGCGTCTGCGTCATCGCCATCACCCCGGCTTTCGCCGACGCCGAGTGAATCGTGCCGGCGCTGCCGGTCCAGGCGTAGTTGGCGAGAATCGACACGATCGATCCGGCGCCGCCTCGCGAAATCATGTGACGTCCGACGGCCCGCGAGCAGTAGAAGCTCCCGTTGAGCACGATGCCGATGACCGCGTTCCACCCATTCGGCGTCAGATCTTCCGCGCGGCAGATGAAGTTCCCCGCCGCGTTGTTCACGAGGATGTCGATCCTCCCGAAGGCCTCGAGCGCCCGCGCGACCATCGCGTCGACGTCGCCAGGCTGACGAACGTCGACGGAGACGGCGATCGACTCACAGCCCGATTCGCGGAGCGCCTCCATCCCCGCGTCGAGATGCTCCTGACTGCGGCTGGCGATGACGATGCGCGCGCCCTGACGTCCGAGCGCGCGCGCGATGGCGAGTCCGATCCCCGTGCCGCCGCCGGTAACGACTGCGGTCTGACCGTCGAGCACGCGCGCGGCAAACATGTCGCGCAAGTGTACTCCGACGTGAGGATGGTAAGATTTCTGGATGCTGCGACGATCGTCGATCGCTGCGTTGCTCACGGCGTGCCTCGCCGCGTCGAACGCCTGTTCGTCGCCCGAACCGACGACGGCGCCGCCGCCGATGCCGCCGCCGCAATCCTCGCGTCAGGTCGCGCCCGGCGGTGATCAGCCGTTCATCATCGCACCCGACCTGCCGCCGTTGTCCTCGCTCGCCGTCGCGAACAGCGGCCAGTCGCCGGAGCTCGTTCGCGCCGTCCATCTTTTTGCCGCCCGCCATCCGGAAGTGCTGAATTACATGCCGTGCTTCTGCGGGTGCCAGCGCGCGGGCCACAAGCACAACGACGATTGCTTCGTGGCCGGCCGGGACAGCACCGGAAAGGTCACCGGCTGGGAATTACACGGCGTCGGTTGACAGGTCTGCATGGCCGTCGCGCGTGACGCGATGCAGATGCACAATTCGGGCGCCACCGTCACCGAGATTCGCAAGGCCATCGACACCAAACATGCCAGCGAACCGATGCGCACCGACACGCCCATGCCGCCGAAGAGATGACATGACCTCGGCAGTCATGCCGGCCGTGCCCGGACGCATCCAGGTGCCTGTGTGCGTTTGAGCCTCCGGAAAGACTCTCGCGGTCTTCCCTTCGCGCGGCTGTTCGAGACACTTCAGGAAGGCGTCTACATCGGACGCATCGGACCGGCCGGCACGGCCACGCTGGCGGCCAATCCTCAGCTTCGGCTGATGTTCGGCTGGGCCTCCGACGTCCCCACACCAGACATTCGTCCCCTCGATGCCGATCGGTTCGTCGACGACCAGGCGCGCGGCGAGTTTCTGCAGGATCTCGCGCGGGACGGCCAGGTACGCGGATATGTGCTCCGGCTTCGGCGCGCCGACGGATCCGCGATCTGGGCCGAGGTGACGGCTCGTGCCGAGGCGGTTCCGCCACCGTCAAAGGGACGCCGGGTTCCGGCGAAGCGTCTCGCGCGCGACCGGCGGCGGCCAATCGCCGAAACCGCGCCTGCGCCGGGGACGCTGCACGTCGAGGCGATCATGCGTGACGTCACGGAGCGAAAGAAGCTCCAGGATCAGTCGCGCGATCTGTTCCATCAGTTGTCACAGGCGGAAAAACTCGCGGCGCTCGGCCAGACCATGTCAGGTGTCGCGCACGAACTGAACAATCCGCTGGCGACCATCCTCGCGTGCGCCGAACGGCTCGCGGGCAGGCGGCTCGACGAATTGACGCGCCGGGATCTGGACGCGATCCACAACGCCGCCGAACGCGCCGCGCGCATCGTGCGCAATCTGCAGACGTTCGCGCGCAAACGCCATACGACCCGGACCACCGTCGATCTGAACCAGGTGGTGCGCGAAACGCTCGCGCTTCGCGCCTACGAACAACGCGTCGCGCACGTCGTCATTCTCGAGGCACTGGCGGCCGGACTGCCGCCGGTGTTCGCCGATCCGCATCAAATCCAGCAGATTCTCCTGAATCTGATCGTCAACGCCGAGCAGGCGATGCTCGACGCGCACGGCCGCGGCACGCTCATCCTGCGAACCTGGCAGGAGCCGGAGCGCGACGCCGTCATCCTCGAAGTGAACGACGATGGGCCCGGGGTGCCGGAAGATGTGCAGAAACGCATCTTCGATCCGTTTTTCACCACGAAGGCCATCGGCAAAGGCACCGGCCTCGGACTGACGGTCGCGTACGCGATTGCGCAGGAGCACGGCGGGCGCCTGGCGGTCCGATCAGAAGGCGGGCGTGGCGCGTCTTTTCTCCTGGAGCTGCCGGTCAGCGGCGACAACGTCCGGCTTCCCGATACCCCGGCGGCACGGCCGGCGCCGGAAGTCCCCAAAGGCACGCGCGCACTCGTCGTCGAAGACGAGCTGGCCCTCGGAGAGGCCGTGGCCGCGGCGCTCGCCGACGAAGGATTCAAAGTCGATCGCGCAGGCGACGGCGAAGAGGCGCTCGCGCGCCTCCGCGAACGACACTACGACGTCATCATCTGTGATCTGAAAATGCCGAAGGTGGACGGGATGATGTTCTTCGGCGAAGTCTCAGCCAAAATGCCGCACATCGCACGCCGGCTCGTGTTCGTCACCGGTGATGTCGCGGGCACCGAGGCCGAGCGATTTCTCGAAGAAAGCGGATGCCGCTGGGTCCCGAAGCCGTTCAGGCTGCGGGATCTCGTCAGGATCGCGAGAGAGACGCTCGGATGACCTGGCCCTGGTCTGACCCCGGTCTGACCCCGGTCTGACCCCGGTCTGACCCTACGCCACCCGATGCAGCCGGCGCTTGGCGGTCTGGCGCTTGGCGCCGGGGGCCGCGGACACCATCCGTGCCTTGCGCGGCTTCTGGACCAGCTTCAGGGACGGCGTCTCGGTCGCGCCCGTGAGAATCTTGCGGAGGCGCTGAATCGCGCGCGCGTGAAGCTGAGAGACGCGTGATTCGTTGACGCCAATCTGCTTGCCGATCTGTTTCATCGTCGCGTCGCCGAAGTAGTAGAGACCCAGGATGCGGCGCTCGCGCGACGGCAGCTGGGCGAGCGCGGCACGGACGCGATCGCGAACTTCCGCTTGTTCGAACAACCGATCCGGAGAGGGCGGCTCGCTCGGCACGAGGACGGCCGGAAGCGATGCGCTGTCGAGCGCTTCGAAGTTCGCCAGCGGCGACGTGGATTCGATGGTGCTGATGCGGACGATCGTCCGCTCGAGTCGCGCCTCGTCGGCGCCGACGCGCCGGGCGAGGTCCGCGAGCGTCGGCTCGGCGCCCAGCTCGCGGCGAAGCTCTTCGCGGGCCGCTTCGAGCTCGCGGCGAACGCGGCGGACGCCTCTCGGCCACGCGTCGCGACGCAGCGCGTCGATCATCGCGCCGCGGACGCGACGTTCGGCGAATGTCTCGAACTTGATCCCGCGGCTCTCGTCGAACCGGTGAGCCGCGTCGATGAGCCCAAGCACGCCGTCCTGGACGAGATCGCCCAGATCGATGGAATGTGGCATGGTGGACGCCATGCGCCGAGCCAGCGATTCCACGAACGACAAGCTCGCGGCAACTCGCTCCTGCTGATGACCCGCCAAAGGCGTCCGTTGCATCTCAAAATCCTCCCTAAAAGTTGAACTAACCCTCTCCCGGGCCGTTCCCTAGGGCAACAGCGATGCCACGAGAAAAGCAAATAAACGGCGAACCGGGCTCTGTGGGAGGACGTTCTGGTAACTTGCTTGTTCAGTTGAAGTTACAGAGAAGTGCGCGAATGTGAAGTGCTGTGAAATCCTGTGCGGGCGGCCAAATCGCTCGTCACGGCGTTGACAGCGATCCGAATTCTGTCATTACGCCGACGGAGTCAACCCTGGATCTCTCTCGCTTTCGGGCGACACGAGCCGTCGCAAATCCTGCACGCTGGCGATCGCATCGACGGCACCAGCAACGATCTGACTGGCTCGCGCGCGCTGCGTTTCATCCGCCAGCCGGCTTTCCAGCAATTCAGCGTTGGCGAGAATGACTCCGAGCTGATTGTTGAGGCGATGGAACAGGCGCGCGAGGTCCGACTCGGGGACGGTGTCCACGGAATACGGAAGTCGCGTCGCCGTCGCCAGCCTCAGGCGCCCTTGCGCAGACGATCGTTCCACTCGACGGCGGGTGCCTCCGCGGAGCCCGGCTCGCGCCAGAGCGTATCCGCGAAAATCCGGACCGATCCGCCGGCCGTGCGCACGTACTCGACCTTTCCGCCCGCAAGCCAGTTGTAGATCGTCCGTCGGCTCACCCCGACGAGCTCGCATGCCCGGGGGATCGACACGGTCTTTCTGTCAGTCATCATCGCCGGAACTATCGGTTTTGGAGGGAAAAGCGTTAGGGGTCTGACAATTTTCGACGTGGACCCGTCGGACCTCGGCATCTTGTGTCAAAATACCGCCACCATCGAGATGGCGGAGACTCCTCAGCAACACCTCCTGCTGGTCGACGATGAGGGCGGCTTTCGAGAGGTCATGGCGGAACGTCTGGCCGACCATGGCTTCCGGGTCGAGCAGGCCGCGACCGGCGAAGAAGCCCTCAACCGGCTGAACGACTTCGCATTCGACATCCTGGTCACGGACCTTCGGCTCCCCGGCATCGACGGCCGGCGGATTCTCGACGAGGCCTTCGCCCGGTACCCCGAAATCATCGCCATCGTCATCACCGGATTCGGCACGGTGCGCGAAGCGGTCGAGGTCACCCGCCTCGGCGTCGAGGGGTTCATCACGAAGCCGTTTCAATTCGAAGAGCTGCTTCACGAGCTGAACGCCGCGATCGAGAAGCGCCGGCTCAAAGCGGAAAACGCCTACCTGCGCGCGCAACTCCACGATCGATTCCGTCTGGACGGCATTATTGGACGGACCCCGGCGATGCTCGAGTTGTTCGAGCTTTTGAGAACCGTCGCCGCGACGTCGAGTACCGTGCTCGTCACAGGGGAAACAGGAACCGGCAAGGAGCTGGCCGCGCGGGCAATTCATGACGCCAGCTCACGGCGCAATCAGCGCTTCGTCGCGATCAACTGCAGCGCCATTCCGGAAACCTTGCTCGAAGGCGAGCTGTTCGGCCACGTACGTGGGGCGTTCACCGGCGCGGTGAGCAACCGGCAGGGACGCATCGAGCAGGCGCATCGCGGCACGATGTTCCTCGACGAGGTCGGCACGATGAGCGCGGCCCTGCAGTCGAAGCTTCTGCGGGTGATTCAAGCGCGGGAATTCGAACGGGTCGGCGATTCACAGACCATCAAGGTGGATGTGCGCGTCATCGCGGCGACGAACTCAGACCTGAGGAAGATGGTCGATCAAGGGGCGTTCCGCGAGGATCTGTATTATCGCCTGAACGTGATTCCGGTCCGGGTGCCGGCGCTCCGGGAGCGGCGCGGGGACATTCCGCTCCTCGCGCAGCATTTTCTCGACGATCTCGCGAAATCGGCGCTGCCGCCTCGTCCCCGAGTGACGCTTGGCCAGGATGCCCAGCAGGCGCTGATGGCGTACGGCTGGCCCGGTAATGTCCGGCAGCTCGAGAACGTCATGGAGCGGACGTTCGCGCTGTCGCCGGGCCGGGCACAGATCAACGCCGCGGACCTGCCGGACGAAATCCGTCAGGCCCGGGCACCGGTTCAGAGCGCCGATTTCGTGTTTCCTGACGTCGGCATCCAGATGGATCGCCTCGTCTCCGACTTCGAGCACAACCTGATTCGACGCGCGCTCGAACGGACGGGCGGCAACAAGCGGCAGGCGGCGGAACTTCTGAACGTCAAGCGGACCACCCTCATCGAGAAACTGAAGCGCCTCGAGCGCAATTAGACGCAATGCCTGCGCCACACGCCTTCTGGGTGATCGTCGATGGCGTGACGCCGACGGCGTTCAGGGCCAAACAGCGCGAGGCGCTTATACCGACTCTCAAACAACTTCAGCGCACGCAGCCGAACGTCTCCCTGCGTTGGTTCGATCGGGGACGATTGTGGGACTCGCCGCTCGCCGCGCGCGACGCCCTGCGCGCCAGACGTCTCGCGCGACCCGATCGGCGGCCGGAATGGCGCCCCGGCGGGAATCACGTCGATCCGAAAGAGCGCTTCAAACTGACGCGCGATCAGAAGCGGGCGCGGTTCAAGAAGCGAAGGGCGTGGGGAGCGGAAAAGCCGGAGAGCTGGAAAGCTGGAAAGCCGGAAAGCTGGAAAGCCAGAAAGCCGGAAAGCTGGAAAGCCGGAGAGCCAGGGAGCCAAGAAGCCAGGAAGCCTGGCAGGGAAGCCAGAAAACCTGAAGGCTGGAAAGCTGGAGAGTTTGGAAGGCAGAGAGACGGAAAGCCTGGGGGCGGCTGGAAAGCCGACAAATTCGGGGACTCGTCCCGCCGAAGCCGTGGAAGGGGCCGCGGGCCCGGTCGTGGCGGGCCAGGTCGCGGCGGGCACGGCGGAGGCGGATGATTGCGCACATCGTTCTTTTCAATCCGAAGCCGGCGACATCGCGCGACGTTCTTTTGTCATGCGCCCAACTTCTCGAGCGGTTGGCCCGTGAGGTGCCTGGCGTCGTTCGGGCCTCAGCTGGCAGATCGATTGCGCTGGACCCTGGGTATCCGAGAAGTTTCGGTGAAAAGACCTATCAAAATGTCTGCGTCGTTGAGTTCGAGGACCAGACGACCTTGCTTGCGTACCTGAACCATCCGCTTCATCGAGAACTGGGGCGGCTGTTTTGGGAGATGTGCGACTCTGCGGTCGTTTCAGAAAGCGAGATCGTCGACGCGAAGACGGAATCGCTTGCCAGATTCTTGGTCTAAAGACCGGTTGGGGTCAGACCGGGGTCAGACCCCGAAACCCAGGGGTCTGACCCCGGTCTGACCCCAGTCTGACCCCACCCGGCGGTCAGCAAAGAAGAAGTCCTCAATCAACCCTCGCAACTGCGGGATTGACTGCGCCGAATTGATGGCGACGCGAAGATGCGATCCGCCGTCCAGCCCCTTCGTGTACCACGAGCCGAGCGCGCGAACCTTGTTGATGACCCAGCGCTCGCGGCCGCGCGCCTGAGGTACCTCGCCGGCAGGTTGGCCTGGCGCGATGTGACGGAAGCCGGCGTCCTCACCAACGCGCTCACGAAGGAGCAGATCGATGTAGTCGAGCAGGAACGTACCTCGTTCAGCCGCCGAGATCGTTGTGGGAGTACGGCCGGCGAGAGCATCGGCCGCCTGACTGAAGATCCAGGGATTTCGAAGCGCGCCTCGGCCCACCAGCACGCCGCTCGCGCCCGACTCCCGCAGCCGTTCGACGATCTGATCCGGCTCGACGCAGTCGCCTGAACCAAACACGGGAATCTGGAGCGACCGCGCAACGCGGCCGATCAGGTTCCAGTCCGACTCGCCGGTGTACGACTGCGCAGCAGTCCGGCCGTGCACGGCGACTGCGGCGGCGCCGGCGTCCTCGACCATCCGCGCGAGATCCGGCGCGTTGATCGATTGGTCGTTCCAGCCAGCTCGCATCTTCACGGTCACGGGAATCCGCACCGCTTCAGCCATCGCGCGAACGACCTCGGCGGCGTGCGCAGGTTCACGCATGAGACTGCACCCGGCGTTGTGCTTCGCGATTTTCGGCACGGGGCAGCCCATGTTGATGTCGACGATGTCGGCGCCCATCCCTTCGACGATTTGCGCGGCATCGGCCATCACTCTCGGATCGCCGCCGAAGATTTGAATCGACACCGGCCGTTCTGCTTCGGTGTACTCCGCGTACTCGAGCGTGCGATCGATCCCGCGCACGAGTCCTTCGGAGCTGACCATTTCGGTGACGACCAGCCCGCAGCCGCCCATCTCTTTGACGAGACGACGGAAGGCGGTGTCGGTCATGCCGGCCATGGGCGCCAGCGCGACCGGATGGTCGAGTGTGAGGGAAGCGATTTTCACGACTGCGGGCCTGGAAGTCCCGCCTTGTCGCGCTCCGCGAGAGCCTTCTCGTACATCTGCTTGTAGCCGTCGTCCTTCCACTCGATCAGGGCCTGCGTTCGCAGTTTCTCGATGTACTTCTTCTGCTCCCCGCCCAGCCGCTCCTGATAAATCTTCTGCCCAATCGTCTCGCGGACGCTTTCGAACGGCTCGAGCTGGGCCGGCGCCCGCGCGTCGAGCTTGAAAACCCGGTACCCGGTCGGGAATCGAAGCGGCTCGGACATCTCGCCCGGCTTCAGCTTCGTCAACGCATCCCGCACGTTCGACACCATCTCGTCGACGACGACGGTCCCGACTTTTCCGCCGTTGGCCTTCGACCCGGCCTCCGAGACTTCTGCGACGACCTTGGCAAAGTCTTCTCCGGCCAGGACGCGCTCTCGCGCTTTCGTGATCTTCTCTTTCGCCGCGTCGTCGGCCCCCACGTTGAACGTCGGCTGTCCGGTTGAATCGGTTTGCGCCGGCACGCTCACGAAGATCTCGCTCAGCGCCAGCGTCGCCGGCTTCATGAACTCTTCGGGATGCTTCTGGTAGTACTGACGCGCCTCCTCTTCGGTGAGGCGCATGTTCCCCATGATGTCGCTCTGCTGAACGCCCTGCATGATCCACGTGCGCTCGAAGTTCTGCCGCAGCTCTTCTAGCGTGAGACCGGCCTGCTCCATCGCCTTCTTCAGCCCGTCGTCGTTGAGGTTGTTCTGCTTCTTGACGTTCTCGAGCGCGTTCTTGAAGTTCTGGTCGGTGAACTTGATGCCCAGCTCGCGTCCGCGCTGCACCATCAGCAGTTCGTCGACGACGTCGAGCAGAATCTGCGGCGTGAGCGCGGTGATCTTCGCCGCGAGCCGCGCATCATCCTGGAGCGCCTTCGGATCCTTGACGTCCTGATTGTCGGCGCGGAGCGCATCGGCCTGCCGCTGGACCAGTTCCGTCTGCGTGAAGATCTCGCCGTTCACCTTCACGATGATGCGTTGAATGATGCTGCTCGGGATCGGCGCTTTCGCGAGCGGATTCTGCGCCGCTGGCGCAGCCGGCGCCGGAGGCGGCGTCTGACTCGGAGGCGGCGTCTGTGTCTGAGCCGGCGGAGTACTCTGCGCGACCACGCGCGAGCCACCGGACAGTGCGATCAGAGCAAACAGACAGGCAACCAGCTTTCTCATGAACTCTCCACGGCCACACGGCCGGAACTGACTCGAACTAAACATTTTACTGCCAAGGCCCAAGCCTCAGCTCGCGATCGTCGACTGACTCAATTCATCGAGTACTGCCCCAACCCGCTCGAACAGCCCGCCCGGTTCGGACGGGTCCGGCGACGCCTCCGCGAGAATGGCTTCGCGAGTGAACCCGGGCTCGACGTCGCTCGTCGCGCGTGCCGTCCACCACGAGCTTGTCGAACCCCCAATCGTGGCTCGAACGGGGGCGCGGCGTGGTTTCGGTGCGGCGGTGCCTTCGGGCGCGGCCGCCGGCTTGCCGAGGTCGAGCCGCAGCACGCCCGGCGGCACCAGGGTCAAATCGCCGCGGCTCTGAATCAGCCTCGGCAGGCGCGCCGGTTCGACCCTGGCGTCCAGCCTGAACTTTAAGACAACGATCGAGCCCTCCCGGTCGAGCCCCTCAAGCCCGATCCGATCCGCCATGAGCCGGATCCGGGCATATTGCGCCAGATTCTGCACGGACCGCGGCGGCGTCCCGTAGCGATCCCGAAGCTCCTCGAGGAACGCCTGCACCTCTTCGAACGTACGCGCACTGGCCATCCGGCGATATGCCGACAGCCGCTGATTCATGTCCGGAATGTAGGTTTCGTCGATTCGCAGGTCGATTCGCAGATTGACCGCGGCGCGCCGATCGTCCTCGATCTCTTCGCCCTTCAGCTCGCGAATCGTCTGCTCGAGCAGCTTCATGTACATGTCGAAGCCGACGGCCTCGATGTGTCCGCTCTGCTCGCCGCCGAGCAGGTTGCCGGCGCCGCGAATCTCGAGGTCGAGCGCCGCGATGCGGAATCCGCTGCCGAGGTCGCTGAACTCGCGGATCGCGGCGAGCCGCTTGCGCGCGATCGGCGACAGCGTCTGCTCAGCCGGCACGAGCAGGTACGCGTACGCGCGGCGATCCGATCGCCCGACGCGGCCGCGGAGCTGATAGAGCTGCGCCAATCCATATCGATCGGCGCGGTTGACGACGATCGTGTTGGCGTTGGGAATATCGAGTCCGTTCTCGACGATCGTCGTCGCGAGCAGGATGTCGTGTCGATGCGCGACGAAGTCCACCATGACCCGCTCGAGCTCGTCCTCCGCCATCTGCCCGTGCGCGACCGCCAGCTTCGCCTCGGGAACCAGACGCGCGACCAGGTTGCCCATCGAGTAGATCGACTCGACGCGGTTGTGGACGAAATACACCTGGCCGCCGCGTTCCAGCTCCGTGAGAATCGCCCGGGTGATGACCGCCGGATCGAACCTGACGACCTGCGTCTGGATGGCCAGTCGATCGCGCGGCGGCGTTTCGATCACCGACATGTCCCGGATCCCGACGAGCGACATGTTCAGCGTTCGCGGAATCGGCGTCGCCGTCATCGTCAGCACGTCGACTTTCTTGCGGAGCTGTTTCAGCCGCTCCTTGTGCGCCACCCCGAATCGCTGCTCTTCGTCGATGACGAGCAGCCCGAGGTCGCGGAACTGCACATCCTTCGACAGCAGACGATGCGTGCCGACGATGATGTCGATCTGCCCCGATGCCATCTGCACGACGAGATCTTTCTGTTCCTGCTTCGATCGAAAACGGCTGATCAGCTCGATGCGAACCGGAAAGCCGGCAAAGCGATCGCGCAGCGTCCGCAAGTGCTGGAACGCCAGCACCGTCGTCGGCGCGAGAAACGCGACCTGCTTGCCGTCGATCACTGCCTTGAAGGCCGCGCGCATGGCGACCTCCGTCTTGCCATACCCGACGTCGCCGCAGAGGAGGCGATCCATCGGCGTCGGTTGCTCCATGTCGCGCGTGATGTCGCTGATGGCCGTTCGCTGGTCGGGCGTGAGGTCGTACTCGAACGTGTCGTCGAATTCCTGCTGCCAGTGGGAGTTGGGC
>Ga0114129_10000139_pt1 | contig 75670 bp, 63 predicted proteins | sample RhiMetdeltSRZDD1_FD_80071 | JGI IMG/M metagenome (GOLD analysis project Ga0114129, IMG submission 80071) | Populus rhizosphere microbial communities from Tennessee, USA - Rhizosphere MetaG P. deltoides SRZDD1 (version 2) (version 2) | ecosystem: Host-associated > Plants > Roots > Rhizosphere >...
AGCCATCGCCTCGCTGATGCCCGCCGCCAAAGCGTCGCAGGTCGACGTTCTGCAGGCGCTAAGATCGGAATAGCGGTTGACGATGAGCACCGAACCCACGCCTCGCAAGCCGCTCCGGCTGTGGCCCGGCGTCCTCGTCGCGGTGATGCTGGTGCTGTTCAAGCTTGTCCTTCCGCTCGTCGGGGCCGGTGCACCGCCAGTGGCGCTGCTCGGTGGACTAATCGGCGGGCTGCTGATCTTCGTCTGGTGGCTGCTCTTCAGCCGCGCGCGCTGGTTCGAGCGGCTGGGCGCCGTTGCACTGTCGACCGTCGCGCTGTTCGCCACATCGCGCTTCATCCACCAGTCGATTGGTGCAGGCGGCAACGGGGTGCTGCTCCCGATCCTGACCATTCCTGCCCTCGGTCTCGCCTTCGTCGCGTGGGCGGTGGCAACCCATCGCCTCTCTGACAAGTTTCGACGCATATCGATGGTCGCAACCATCCTGATCGCGAGCGGTGGCTGGACGCTCGTCCGCATTGGCGGGATCAGAGGTGACGGTAGTTCGGAGCTTCATTGGCGATGGACGCGAAGTCCGGAGGAGCGGCTCCTGGCGCAGGCCGGCGCGAAGCCCCTCGACCCCGCTCGGGGCGGGCCTGCGGCGCCAGCATCCGCACCGCCGGTGAACGCTCCCGTCGAAGCGGCCCGAGCTCCCGAGGTTCCAGTGGCGGCGCCGTCCGCATCTCCGGTGGTGAAGGCTCACGAGAAACCGCGCGAGGTCGTAGCCAACGACGAGCCGTCGGTACTGCCGGCAGCCGCAGCACGACTCACGACGCCGGCCGAGTGGCCTGGTTTTCGCGGACCCGCCCGTGACGGCGTGGTCCACGGCGTGAAGATCGCGACCGACTGGGCGAAGTCACCGCCGGTGGAAATCTGGCGCCGGCCGATCGGGCCCGGCTGGTCGTCATTCGCGGTCCAAGGCGATCTGCTCTACACGCAGGAGCAGCGCGGCAACGACGAGATCGTCGCGGCGTACAAGGTGAGCACCGGCGAGCCCGTGTGGCAGCATCGCGACGCCGCTCGATTCTGGGAAGCGGTCGGCGGAGCCGGCCCGCGCGGGACGCCGACGCTCAGCAACGGTCGCGTGTACACGCTCGGGGCGACCGGAATCCTGAACGCGCTCGACGCCGCTGATGGTGCGGTTGTCTGGTCGCACAATGCGGCGGACGACACCGGCGCGAAGGACCCCGGCTGGGGATTCACCAGCTCCCCCCTCGTCGTGAACGACCTCGTCGTCGTGTCCACATCCGGCCGGCTCGTCGCGTATGACGCCGCCACAGGTCATCGTCGCTGGCTCGGCCCGACCGGCGGCGCGGGGTATAGCTCGCCACATTTGATCGCGATTGATGGCGTCCCTCAGATCGTGCTGCTGAGAGGAGCCCGCACGACCAGCGTCTCACCAGCCGATGGGACCTTGCTCTGGGAGTACTCGTGGCAGCCAAGCGTGAGCATCCTGCAGCCGGGTCTGGCCGAAAACGGCGATCTCCTGATCGTCTCTGCCGACGCGATGGGTGGGGTCGGCATCCGCCGCCTCGCGGCCGCGCACAAACCCGACGGGTGGAAGGTCGAAGAACGCTGGACGTCAACCGGCCTGAAGCCGTTCTACAACGACTTCGTCGTGCACAAGGGTCATGCGTTCGGTTTCGACGGCAGCATTCTCGCGTGCATCGACCTCGCCGACGGCGCACGCAAGTGGAAAGGCGGGCGCTACGGCCACGGCCAGCTGATTCTGCTACCCGACGAGAACCTGCTGCTGGTGCTGTCCGAGGAGGGGGAGATCGCGCTGGTGAACGCAACTCCTGATCGGTTCACCGAGGTTGCGCGATACAAGGCGATCGAGGGCAAGACCTGGAACCACCCGGCGCTGGTTCGCGACGTCCTTCTGGTTCGCAACGGAGAGGAGATGGCCGCGTTCCGGCTGTCCATCGCCGACCGCTGAACGGACGTTACTCACCAAAGGTCCGACCTATGTCCACTCTGCAAACCGACAACTCGACTCCGCGGAAACCGCTCCGGCTCTGGCCCGGCGTGGTCGCCGCGGTGCTGCTGGTGCTGATCAGATTTGCCGTCCCGCTCGTCGTATCCGAGTCCATGCCGTTCGCGATGATTGGCGCTATGGTCGCCGCGCTGGTGATTCTCGCGTGGTGGCTGTTCTTCAGCCGGGCACCCTGGTCAGAGCGCCTCGGGGGGCTCGTGCTGATGATCGCCGCGCTGTTCGCGACGTCGCGCATGGTTCACGCGTCGATTGCCGGCGGCGCGATGGGGATACTGCTCTACGCCTGGGCCATTCCAGCCCTCGCCGTCGCACTGGTGGCCTGGGCTGTGGCGACCCGTCATTTCTCCAACGGACCTCGGCGCGCCTGGATGGTGGTGACCATCCTGGTCGCGTGCGGAGCATGGACGCTTGTCCGGACCGATGGCGTCACCAGCGATCTGCTCGGATCGGATTTCCACTGGCGATGGACGCCTACTCCCGAGCAGCGGCTGCTGGCGCAGTCCGCCGATGAACCGAAGCCGCTGCCGCCGCCAGCAGCGGTAGCGGCTCCCAACGAACAGCCCGCACCCCAGGCCAGCGACAGACCGTCGGCACCGCCGTCCGCCGCGGTCGCAGCTACGGAGAGTGCCAAGGCGCCGAGCGCGTCCAAAGCCGCCGCCGCGCCGGCGCCAGTGGCAGCGATTCCACCAGCAGCGAAGCCGGCGGCACCAAAGAGAGACGCGGAGTGGCCCGGTTTTCGCGGTCCTTATCGCGACGCCGTCGTTCGTGGCGTCCGTATCAAGACCGACTGGACGTCAGCGCCCCCAGTGCAGTTGTGGAAGCGGCCGATCGGGCCAGGCTGGTCCTCGTTCGCCGTCGACGGAGACCTTCTCTACACGCAGGAGCAGCGCGGTGACGACGAGGTCGTCGCCTGTTACAAGGTGAGCACCGGCGAGCCGGTGTGGCGTCACCGCGACAAGGTCCGATTCTGGGAGTCGAACGGCGGCGCCGGTCCACGCGCAACACCGACGCTCAGCGACGGGCACGTCTACACATTCGGCGCGACCGGAATTCTGAACGCCCTCGATGCACGTACTGGCGCGGTCATCTGGTCGCACAACGTGGCAACCGATGCCGACCGGAAGGTGCCGGTGTGGGGCTTCTCGAGCTCGCCGCTGGTCGTCGACGACGTCGTCATCGTCGCCGCGTCGGGAACGCTGGCAGGCTACGACATCGCGACCAGCAAACTGCGATGGGTCGGTCCTCGTGAGCTTGGGAGCTACAGCTCGCCGCATCGAGCGACGATCGATGGAGTCACGCAGGTCCTGCTGCTGAGTGGATCCGGCGTGGCAAGCGTCGCGCCGGCTAACGGGGCGGTGCTGTGGAAGCATGAGTGGCCCATTGAGGGCGCGACCATCGTTCAACCAGCGTTGACCCCGGACGGCGGCGTCCTCGTCAACTCCATCGTCATGACGGGAGGGGCCGGTATTCGTCGTCTGGCGGTCTCGCGCGGTCCTGGCGGATGGACCGTCGAAGAGCGTTGGACGTCGACGGGGCTGAAGCCGTACTTCAACGATTTCGTCCTTCACAAGGGCTACGCGTACGGCTTCGACGGAACCATTCTCTCCTGTATCGACCTGTCCGATGGCGCGCGCAAGTGGAAGGGTGGCCGTTACGGCAACGGCCAGCTCGTGCTGTTGGCCGACGAGGACTTGCTGCTCGTGCTCTCGGAGGAAGGTGAGCTGGCGTTGGTCAAGGCGACCCCAGATCAGTTCACCGAGGTCGCGCGGTTCAAGGCCATCGAAGGCAAGACGTGGAACCATCCCGTGCTCGTCGGAGACGTCCTCCTCGTCCGCAACGGCGAGGAGATGGCCGCGTTCAAGCTGCCGCTCCTCGGCAGCTGACCAGCCTCCGCTCACGCTCCGCGTGAGCTACGGCCAGGCAGGGCGGCTGTCTTCGCGATCATCGCAGCTGCCGGTCGATTGACGAAATATGAGCGCGCGTGATCATATGCAAGCGAGACCCTACCCCGACGAAGACCGACTGGTGACCGAGCTCATCGAGCGCGTGAACGGCGCCGCGAACGAGCCCAAGGCCCGCGAAGCGTATTGTGAGGGATTCACGCGACTCCGCTCCGAGCTAAACTTGTACCCGGTCACGGGGCGACGTCCTTCGGTGGTGTTCGAGTCGTCGTCGACGACCGCAAGAAATCTCGCGGCGGGCTGCTTACCGTTGGGCATTGCCGTTGCGATGCACCTCTATCCGCTCTGCGTTCTGCAGTGCATTTCACTGCCATTACTGAGTGTCGCACGATTTCAGCGGACGATGCTGCTGCGAACGATCAGGAACCGTTCGCTGATTGTTGCGAACGCCGGCGGCGAACGTACGCGAGGGGCCGGGCATTCCGTCGTAGCCCGTCAGGACGCAGAGGGCATTCGGCTGGATGGCACGTTCGAATACATGTCGCTCGCCACGGTTGCCGATCTCGCGCTCTTCAAGGCGCGACTAGCAGACAGCAGCTGCACGGTTCTGTGCGCAGCCGACCTGCGGGCGGACTCGGTGCACATCGGAACCTGGAAATTCCCCGGCAGCATGCGCCTGTCGGACACATCGTCGGTGACGTTTGCGGGTCATCGGATACCTCACGGCCGCTACGTGCTCGTTGCCGACGACGAAGCGTTGTGCTGCACGTCGGACTACCAGCGGTGCTGGTTTCATCTCTTTCTGTCCGACATGTATCTCGCCCGGCTCGAACGCCTGCATCACGTCTGGGGACTGCCGCGTTCAGCCGAACACATCGTGAGCCTCAACGAACTGGCGCAGCTTCGCGCGTACGCGCTGCGTCTGCTCGACGACTTTTCGACAGGCTCGGACGTCGAGCCTTTGAAGAGGACGACCAGTGCGATGAAGCTGCGCGTGTCTCTGATGGCGCAGGCGGCGATGGCCGCGTTGCGGGATCGAGAGGAGCTGACGCCGCGCGACGCGCCACAACTTCGAGCGGACGCGAGCGAACTCTGTTACATCAAGTCGCAGCCGACAGCTGACGAGATCATCCTGCGGAGTATTGGCGCTCTTCCGGAGACATCGTAACGAACATACCGCTGTCTCTGTCGCGGTTCCTCTCCGATCCGGGCTCTTCCGTCAGTATCGGCTCGCAAGCCGACGCTTGATCGGGTGATCGTCGTCGGCCACGGCCAGCAGCGTCAGCAGCTCCGAGTCCACAGCACGTGCGTCCGCATTCCGGCCGGCCTGCCGGTAGAGATCCGCGAGCTGGTCCCTGACCCGCAGCCATTCGAAACCAGTTGATGCTCCTGCAGCCCTTTCGGCGGGCGCGTTGGATTTGGTTTCCAGTACCTGGATCGCTTTCGAAGCGAACGCACGGCGTCGTGCCCGTCGTGCTGCTGCCCAGTCTGAAGGCCAACAAACGCGGCGTCTCCGGCGAGGTCGCTGAGAACGCTGACACGCACACCCCCACCCTGATCGTTTACGTGGCGCAGATCGCGGACGTCATCAGGGACATTCGCGAAGGCAGAGCCGGTCGTGTCACGCCTGTCATGGTGCGCGTCGAACTTGGACACGTCCTGGCGCTGACGATCGCACACGACGGACACATCCTCGGCTTGCCGCACGCCGCGTCCGGCATCATGAAGGGCGGAACCTGAAGTAGGCGAATTACTGCAACTTCGGGCCTCGCGGTTGTCGTTCAGCCCGTCGGAAATTACGCAAATGCTACTGACGATGATGGCCCGCGCCAGTCGGGTCGTCCCGGATACCCGCTGAGCGACATTTATCACTCATCAGGCGCATTAATCACACCGCGCGATTGATGCCGTATGATCCTCTCCTCGCATGAACAGGATCGTTGTCTTCAGCGGGCAGGCGCATCCCGAGCTGGCTCGTGCACTCTGCAGACGGCTGAAGGTTCCCCTGAGCCCCTCGACGACGACAACATTCAGCAACGATTGTCTGGGCGTGCAGCTCGCAGCCAACTGCCGGGAGGCCGATGTCTTCATCGTGCAGCCGCTCTCGCCGCCGGTGCAGCATCACCTCATGGAGCTGCTCCTGATGCTCGACGCCGCGCGAGGCGCGTCCGCCGCCCGGATTACCGCGGTGATCCCGCACCTCGCGTACGCGCGATCCGATAAGAAAGACGCCCCGCGGATCTCGATCGCTGCGCGCCTCGTCGCGGATCTGCTCGTCGCCGCGGGCGCGAACCGCATTCTTGCGATGACGCTGCACTCTCCACAGGTGCACGGATTCTTCAGCGTACCGGTCGATCACATGAACGCGCTCGCGCTGCTCGCGCGGCACTTCAGCCGGCACAAGCTGAAGAATACGGTCGTGGTCTCACCCGATCTGGGGAACGCAAAGGAAGCATCGCATTTCGCGCGGATGCTGGAGGTGCCCGTGGCGGCCGGGAGCAAGAAGCGGGTGAGCGACGAGCGGGTCGTCATCGACAGGTTGGTCGGCGACGTCGACGGAAAGAACGTGATCGTGCTCGACGATGAGATTGCCAATGGCGGTACGATCGTCGAGGTATTGAACCGGCTTCGCGAGCGGAGGGTGAAACAGATCGCCGTCGCGTGTACGCACGGCCTCTTCACGGGCGAGGCGATTCCGCGCCTCCGCGCTCAGTCGGACGTCGCGGAAATCGTCACGACCGACACAGTGCCCATTCCACCTGAGAAGCGCCTGAAGAACATGACGATTCTTTCGATTGCGCCGCTGCTCGCCGAAACCATTCGGCGGATCCACGTGGGCGAGTCCGTGAGCGCGTTGTTCGACGTGTCGGCCAGAACCATTTACGAGACATGACACACGGCAGCGAGCTGGACACCGTCGGTCGTTTCAGCGACCGCGTCGCGGACTATGTCAAGTATCGGCCAACCTACCCCGCACAAGCCGTCGACATCGTTCTCGATGGCCTGGGTAGGCCAGCGCAGCTTGTCGCCGCGGACATCGGAGCGGGAACCGGAATCTCGGCGCGTCTGCTCGGCGATCGAGGCGTTCGCGTGGTCGCGGTGGAGCCAGGCGAAGGCATGCGGCGGGGATCCGCGCCGCACCCTAACGTCACGTGGGTGGCGGGCAGGGCTGAAGCCACGGGATTGCGATCCGAAGCGGTCGACCTCGTACTCTGTGCGCAATCGTTTCACTGGTTCCACAACGCGGAAGCGGTCGCGGAATTCGCGCGGATTCTGAAACCGCGAGGCCGTCTGGCGATCATGTGGAATCGCCGTAGCACGTTCGACCCGCTGACCGTCGGCTACCGGCAGGCGATTCTGGATGTCGGCGGCGAGGTCGCCGCGGAGCGTATGAGTTTCGATCCCGACGTGATTGCCGAAAGCGGGCTCTTCCCGGCGCCTGAGCGCGCGAGCTTCCCGAACGTCCAGCGTCTCGATCTGGATGGGCTGATCGGGCGCGCCAGGAGTGCGTCGTATGTACCGAAGCACGGCGTTGAAGCGGAACGTCTGACCGATCTGCTTCGCACGCTGCACGAGCAATATGCCGACGCGACCGGGTTCGTTACGCTGGTCTATGAGACGGAAGTCTTTCGTTCGAACAAGCTCTGACGGGCCGCTTCAACCAGGGGTCAGACAGGGGTCAGACCCCTCTGCAAGCGATTTGAGGCGTTTTGCCCGTGGTTTTGCTCGGCTGGACCAGTTTACGGTGGTCTGACCCTAGTTTGACCCTAGTTTGACCCCGGTCTGACCCCCGGTTCGTTCGACCCGAAGGACGGCGCGATGAATGCGGCATTCCTGATGCCTCTCCAGAGATTCAGCTCAGTGCTCGCTGCGCTCACGGTGATCACTTCGCTCGTCGGCGAATCGGCCCGCACCACCACTGCTCCGCAGGTCACATCGACGCCTCCACCGCAGACGACACCGCCGGCCCGCCCGGTGCCCCCGACGCGCGATCCGAACACGGCGGGATTCGTCGCTGCGAAGGAGCTTCCGGACGGCGCGGTTCCGCCGGTGGATGCCGAGGGGAATTTCATCATCGGTCCGACGCACAATCCCGCGCCGGAATCAACCGCGCAGGAAGGCGTGCCACAAGGCACGATCTACAACCTCACGATGAGCTCGGCTGACAGCAGGATCTATCCTGGCATCGCGCGCGAGCCAGGGACGTTCGGTACTCCCGATCCGATGGACCCGGCGAAACTCGTCGTGACCACGAGCCATCCGGCTCCTTATACGCGCCGAGTGGCAGTCTACGTCCCCAAACAATATGTTCCCGGCACCGCCGCGCCGTTCATCGTCGGAGCGGACGGACCCGATCAACTGCTGTTCACCGTCCTCGATAATCTGATCGCGCAGAAACGCGTGCCCGTGATGGTTGCGATTTCGATCGGCAACGGCAGCGGCGACGCGCAAGGCAGCGAGCGCGGGCTCGAGTACGACACGATGTCGGGTCGTTACGCGGAGTTCGTCGAAACCGAAGTCCTGCCGCTCGTCGAGAAGCAGTGCAACGTCAAACTGACGAAGGACCCCGAAGGGAGAGCGACGATGGGCAGTAGTTCCGGGGGTGCGGCGGCGCTGATCATGGCCTGGTATCACCAAGAGCTCTATCATCGCGTGCTGACGTACTCGGGCACGTATGTGAACCAGCAGTGGCCCCCGAGCGCCGAGACTCCGCACGGCGCGTGGGAATTCCACGAACGCCTCGTCCCGAACACGCCGCCCAAACCCATTCGCATCTGGATGGAAGTCGGCGATCGCGATCTGCTCAATCCGAACGTCAAGCGCGACGACATGCACGACTGGGTCGTCGCGAACGAGAACATGGCCAGGGTGCTGGCCGTGAAGGGGTACCATTACCAGTTCGTTTTCGCTCGCAACGCGGCGCACAGCGACCGCGGTGTGAAGCAACAGACTCTGCCGCACGCGCTGGAGTTGCTGTGGAAGGGATACCCAATCGCGCCGCCCCGGTAACGGAGACGCAACGTATCGGCGTCACATTTCGGCGAAAGGACGCGCGGCCATGGTAGATCGACGTAACCGTCGAGAATTCCTGGGCCTGGCGGGCACAGGCGTCGCGGGTGCCTTCGGCGGCGCAGGGCTCCTCCGCGTCAGTTCTCAATCCGCCGATGTCGCCTCCCAGAACCCCGAGCTCGTCGTCCTGAACGCCAAGGTCTACACGATGGATCCCCGCGGGCGGGGAGCGGAGGCGTTCGCGGCCAAGTCGGGCCGGTTCTCAGCAGTTGGCAGCACCTCGGCAATCAAAGGCCTTATCGGAAAGGGGACCGAGGTTCTCGATGCGAAGCAGATGACCGTCGTACCAGGGTTCACCGATTGTCACAATCACGCGACGGGAACGGTGCTGGTGTACGAGGTGCTCGTTGGCAATCCGTTCGAGGTCGAGTTCGTCACGATCGCGAGCATCGTCGACAAGCTGCGCGCCAAGGCGCGCGCGACGCCGGCGGGTACGTGGGTCGAGGGATTCTTCTTCGACGACACGAAAGTCAAGGACAAACGCGAGCTCAACGTCCACGACCTCGATCAGGTCTCGACCGAGCACCCGGTCGTCGTTCGACATCGCGGCGGACACACGTCGTTCTACAACAGCAAGGCGCTGCAGCTGGCCGGCGTCGACAAGAACACGCCGGATCCGCCCGGCGGTACGTTCGATCGCGACCCAAACGGGGATCTCAACGGCCGCGTCACGGATCGCGCGCGGAGCGTGTTCAACAGCGTCGGCAGGCGTCCAACCTTCACCGCAGAACAGAATCAGCAGCGCGAGCGCGATGGGCTCGCCCACATTTCGAAGCAGTTCGTACGCTACGGCCTGACGAGCGTCCACCACCAGGACGGAGATCTGCGAGCGATGCAGGACGTGCGCGCGCGAGGCGCCCTCCTGCACCGCGTCAGCTACGAGTGCAGCGGCAAGGTACTCGAGGCGTTGATCGGCGCCGGCATCATGACAGGCTTCGGCGACGAATGGATCCGGTTGGGCGCGACCTCCGAGCACACGATCGACGGGTCGTTCTCCGAGCGCACGATGGCGTTGAGCAAACCGTACCCGGGCGTTCGGCCGCCGTATCAGGGCAACGTCACCGAGACCCAGGACGATCTCAACGCCTGGGTCGAGCGAGTCCATCGCGCCGGGATCCAGGTCAACTGCCACGCGAATGGGGATGTCGCGATCGACATGTTCCTCACCGCGATCGAACGCGCGCAGCGGTTGTTCCCGCGAGCCGATTCGCGGCCCAAGATCACGCACTGCACGTTGATCAATGACGAACTGGTCCGGCGCATGAAAGCGGTCGGGCCGTTCCCGCGATGTTCACGACCTACGCGTACTACAACCCCGACAAGTTCCGGTTTTATGGCGACGAGCTCATGCAGCGGTGCATGGCGTACCGGACTCTGCTCGATGCCGGCATCGTCGCGGCAGCCGGCTCCGACTTCAGTCCCGGCCCCTTCTCGCCGCTCATGGGGATTCAGGGAATGGTGACGCGCACCGGATGGAACGGCGAGATCTGGGGAGCCAACCAGCGGATCACCGTGGACGAAGCCCTCCGAGTGAACACGATCAACGGGGCCTACGCCTCACGCGAGGAAGCCATCAAAGGATCGATCATGCCCGGCAAACTGGCAGACTTCGTCGTGCTGGCAGACGACCCGCACACCGTGGATAAGGAGAAAATCAAGGACATCCAGATCGTCCGCACCGTGGTCGGCGGCGCCACCGTCTACCTCGCCTGAACCTTCGTTCGGCGCGACCGTATGTACGACGTATGCGACTGAACCAGATTCTGCGGAGCCTCGCGAAGATGCCGGTCTTCACGAGCGTGGCGGTGCTGACGCTTGCAATCGGCATCGGCGCCAACACGGCCATCTTCAGCGTCATCGAAGGCGTGCTGTTGAAGGCCTTGCCGTATCCACGCTCTGACGAGTTGGTGGCGCTCGACCACACCGCTCCCGGCGTCAACATACCGCGCCTCGGCGCCGCGCCGTTTCTGTACTTCACGTATCGCGAGGAAGGCCGTGTCTTCCAGGACCTCGGTCTCATCAACACCGGCACCGTGAGCGTCACCGGCCTCGCGGAACCGGAAGAAGTGCGGACGCTGTTCGTCACCGATGGCGTTCTGCCCATGCTCGGCGTACAGCCGTTGCTCGGGCGCGTCTTCTCGAAAGCAGACGACACGCCCGCGACGTCGGAGACCGTCGTGTTGACGTCGGGGTATTGGCGGTCGAAGTTCGGTGGCGATCCCTCGGCTATCGGCCGTATGCTCATGGTCGACAGCAAGCCGCGCGAAATCATCGGCGTCCTCCCTGACTCGTTCCGATTCCTCGACCGCAAGGTGTCGCTCGTCCTGCCGTACAGGTTCGACCGCAGCAAGGTATTTCTCGGACAGTTCAGTTACTCGGGAATCGCGCGGTTGAAGCCAGGGACAACGGTCGATCAGGCAACCGCGGACGTCGCGCGCATGATTCCAATCTCGCTCACGAAGTTCCCGCCCTTTCCTGGTGGAAACGTGAAGATGTTCGAAGAAGCGCACATCGCGCCACGAGTACGCTCGCTGAAGGACGACCTCGTCGGCGACGTGCAGACGGTCCTCTGGGTATTGATGGGGACGATCGGGATGGTGCTCCTCATTGCCTGCGCGAATGTCGCAAACCTGCTCCTCGTGCGCGCGGAGTCCAGGCAGCAAGAGCTGGCAATCCGCGCCGCACTCGGCGCCGGCGCGCGGAGGATTGCGCGCGAACTGCTCATGGAAAGCGTGACCTTGGGGCTCCTCGGTGGGCTCGTCGGGCTCGGTCTCGCATACGGATCGTTACGATTGCTCGTTGCGCTCGCTCCGGGCAATCTGCCGCGTCTCGAAGACATCACGCTCGATGTACCAGTGCTGCTCTTCACCCTTGCGATCTCGGTCGTCGCGGGTCTCCTCTTCGGTGCCATTCCCGTGTTCAAGTACGCGCGCGGGTCGGTTGGGGCCGGATTGCGCGGCGGCGGCCGCACGGCAAGCGCCAGCAAGGAACGCCATCGTGCACGCAACACGCTCGTCGTCACGCAGATCGCCCTGGCGCTGGTGCTCCTCGTCAGCTCGGGGCTCATGATTCGCACCTTCCGGGCGCTGCGGGACGTGCACCCCGGGTTCGAACGTCCGAGCGACGTCCAGACACTGCGGCTGTCAATCCCGGGCTCGCAAGTGAAGGACGAGGCGGCCGTTGCGCGAATGCATCAGACGATCATGGAGAAGATTGCCGCGCTCCCGGGAGTCACATCGGTCGCGCTCGTGTCGTCGGTGACGATGTCCGGGCAGGCCTGGCACGATCCGCTCTACGCGCAGGATCGCACCTATTCGGAGTCGCAGGTCGCTCCTATCCGGTTCTACAAATTCGTCTCGCCCGGGTACATGAAGACGATGGCGGGATCGGTTATCGCCGGGCGCGATTTCACGTGGGCCGATCAATACGAGCTGCGGCCCGTGGCAATGGTCTCCGAAAACCTCGCCCGTGAATTGTGGGGCCAACCCGCAGCGGCGATTGGAAAACGGGTACGGCCGTACGCCAACGGCATCTGGCGCGAAGTCGTTGGCGTTGTCAGCGATATGCGGGACGACGGGTTGAATCAGAAGGCGCCCGCGGAAGTGTATTGGCCATTGTTGATGAAAGGCTTCCCCAACCAGGACAACTCGAACTTCGTACAACGCGGCCTGTCGTACCTGATTCGCAGCACCCGGACCGGTTCCAGCGGGTTCGTCAACGAGCTCGGGCAGACCGTCTGGTCGGTCAATCCGAATCTGCCGCTGGCCAGCGTCCGCACCTTGCAGGAGATCTACGACGCGTCGCTCGCGCGGACGTCGTTCACGCTCGTCATGCTGGCCATCGCCGGCGGGATGGCGCTGCTGCTCGGCGTCGCCGGGATCTACGGCGTCATCTCGTACTCGGTGTCGCAGCGCACGCGCGAGATCGGTATTCGCATCGCCCTTGGCGCGCAGGCGCAGACAGTCACCCGCCTGTTCGTCACACACGGGCTGATGCTCGCTGTTGTCGGTGTCGGGATTGGATTGATCGCGGCGTTCGCGATCATGCGGTTGATGTCGTCGCTGCTTTTCGAGGTCAAGCCGATCGATCCGCTGACCTACGGCATTGTCGCAGCGACCTTGATTGGCGCAACCGTGCTCGCGAGTTATGTGCCGGCGCTGCGCGCCACGGCCGTCGATCCAATCGAAGCACTTCGTTCGGAATAGCCGTGACACGGCGCGACGCGAGTGGGGATTCGAGCACGTAGAGCTCGCCGGGTTCCCCCAGCTGTCACCCGAGGACACGTCACGAGCGCTCGGAAACGCCGGACTGCACGCCGTCAGCATGTTCGTCGATTACGAACCGCTTCGCGGCGACTTCGCGGGTACTCGTCGGAGATCGGCATGCGGGAGTTGGGCTGGACGGGCAACGTCTTCTTCCCGGCATTTCCCGGATGCGATCACGCGGCGGGACATCCGTAGAAGGCCGCTGAAGGATGGCGGCATATAGTTCCAGGTTCACCGGTTCCCGGTTCCAGGTCGTTGTCGCAAGTTCGAATAGCGCGTTCAGAACCTGACCTGGATCCGCGAACCTGAGAACCGGGAACCTGGCTCGATCACGGCAGCGCAAACGCGACGTAGGTGCCGCCGGAGGGAGCGCGCCCCTTCCCGCCGCCGGCGCCAATTACTACGTACTGCTTCCCGTTGACTTCGTAAACCGCCGGCGTGGCGTTTCCCGCTGCGGGAAGCGTCGTTTCCCAGAGAATTTTGCCGGCTCGCGCGTCGAACGCGCGGAACTTCCTGTCGTAGTTCGTCGCGCCAATGAAGATGAGACCGCTCGCGGTCACCACCGGGCCGCCGTAATTCTCGCTGCCGGTACCTGTGAGGCCTGATCCGGGAACCTCACCGAGCGGTACTTGCCAGGCAATCGCGGCGCGGTTCATATCAATCGCGGTAAGCGTGCCCCAAGGGGGTGTGACCGCGGGGTACCCGTCTGGATCCGTGAACCGGATATAGCCGTCGAGCGTGTACCGCATGTCGAACGGCGTCGTCGTATCCCCGCGCACCTCAACCGACCGGCCTGTCATCGTGTAATCGACGATCGCGCGGCGGACTGCGGCGTGCAGCTCCGGGTGGCCCGGCATGCGACCGGCACCGTTGCGTACCACGCTGTCGACTTCGTCGACGTTGCGACGCTGACCGATGTCCACGAGCGAAGGGAATTCGGGCGGATTGCCGCGCAGGTCCGGACGATGGCACGAGGCGCAATGCCGCTCGTACAAATCCTTTCCCGTGGTGGCCTCTCCAGGCAGCTTGCGCTCTGCCAGCTTGACCTTCCATGCCATCTCGTTTGCGTTGACGAAGAGGAATCCCGACTTTGGATCGTAGGCGGTCCCGCCCCACTCTCCACCGCCGTCCATGCCGGGGAACAAGATCGTGCCCTGAGTACTTGGCGGATCGAACTCGCCGCCCTTGCGCAGCTTCGACCACTCCTCACGGACGGCTTTCTCTGCTTCGGGCGTTCGCTTCGTGATCAACTCCTCGGTGAACCGCTGTCGCGTGAACGGCGGTGGCGACGCGGGCAGCACCTGCGTCGGCGCGAGCTTCTCCCCTTCGACGTCGGAGGCCGGCGGCTGGATCGTTTCCATCGGAAACACCGGCTGTCCCGTGTCGCGATCGAGCACGTAGAGCCGCCCGTTCTTGGCGATTTGCGCGACCACGTCGCGCTGCCGCCCGTCGTGCTGAATCGTGATCAGTGATGGCGCCGCAGGAAAATCTCGATCCCATACGTCATGCTTCACCGCCTGGAAGTGCCAGACGCGTTCCCCGGTCGACGCGCGAAGGCAGAGCATCGTGTTCGCGAACAGATTGTCGCCGTGACGGTTCGCGCCGTAGAAGTCGTACGACGCGGACCCGGTCGACGCGTACACGAAACCGCGCCGCTCGTCGAGCGAGAGCCCCGACCACGCATTGGCGCCGCCGCTGTACTTCCACGCGTCGGAGGGCCACGTGTCGTAGCCGAACTCGCCGGGATGCGGGATGGTGTGAAAGGCCCACTTCGCTTGCCCCGTATTGATATCGAAGGCCCGGATGTCGCCGGGAGCAGACGGAAGTCCTTCGGGAACGATCGAGCCGACGATCAGGAGATCACCGTAGAACACGCCCGGCGTGTTTACGCCGACACTGAGCGTGCGTGGATCGCGGCCTTCGAAGCCCTGTCGCAAATCGATTCGGCCGTCGTCGCCGAACTTCGGCAACGGCTTCCCTGTCTTCGCGTCGAGCGCAAACAGCCAGTGGCGAGAAGCGAAATAGATGCGGCGATCGTCGCCGCGCTCCCAGTACATGAGGCCGCGGATCCGCGTCCGAGTGAGCGATTTCGTTTCGTGGTTGGCATCGAAGCTCCAGATCTCGGCACCCGTTGCCGCGTTCAGCGCGAACACCCGAAGCTTCGGAGACGTGGCATAGAGCACACCATGGGCAACGACCGGCTGGCACTGCATCTCGGACCCGTTGAACGCGTCCTTGGTGTCGTACGTCCACGCAACCTTCAGCGTGGCAACATTCGCCGGTGTGATCTGGGTCAGGGGTGAATAGCGCGTCAGGTCGGGCCCTCCACCGTAGTGCGGCCAGTCCGACGGTGCGCTCTGCATCGCAAGCAACGCGAGGACAACGAGTGGAGTACGCATCGTGAGCCTCTTCTACACGTATCGTTCAAACCGCGCAAGCCCGAGGAATACTCCGGAATTGTCGCGTTTGAGAACTGGCTCTGGGCTCAGGCCTTTTGGCTCGAGGCCTTGTATGCTGAGCCATGTGTTCAGCCCAGCCCTATAGCCCTGAGCCTTGAACCGTGAGCCGATTGAGACGCGTACCGCCATACTCGAAGCCGAATCCCGGACCGCCAGATATCGCCGTCATGTCGATCGGGGCTCCGGAGCGTCGGACATCCTGCTCGCGGCACCAGGCGTTCAGACGCCAATGCACTGGTCTCCCGACGGCCGCCTCATCGCCTACATCGATTTCGCGGCCGAGCGGCCCATCCAGCGACAGGTGTGGCTTCTTTCGGTTGACGGTCAGCGGCGGCGACTTCGCGAAATCCCGGCAGAGTCGATCGATGCGCGCTTCTCGCCCGACGGCCGGCACATCGCGTACGTCTCGTACGAATCGGGCAATGCAGACGTATACGTGGCTCCCGTCGATGGGGATGCGCCAGGGCGCCGCGTGTCGCGGACCGGAGGCTTCTTACCCCGGTGGCGGGCAGACGGCCGGGAACTCTTCTTTCAACAGCCAGACGGCGTCATGGTTTCAGTTGAGCCATTCGCCGATCCGGTCTCACCGAAGTTGTTGTTTCACCTCGAGGACAGTGTCTCTGGTGACGTCGATTACGTCGATTTCCCTCGCACGCCGCGCATCGCTGACTACGATGTGGCCCCGGACGGACAGAGATTCCTGATACCAGTGTGTGGTCTGGCAGTTCGGAACGACGGCTTGCGTGTGGCGATCGACTGGATAAAGCCGCAGTAGACGTGCCGTTCATTTGCATCCGACGCAGCGCCCCTCGTCATCGAAGGATCGGGTGACGTTGCTGAGGGGTACCACCACGTCCGCAAAACCGCGGACCAGCGATACGAAGTGCTCCAGGCGGCTGCCCGGACGGATGTTGCCCTCCTCTGTGGCGTGCTCGTACAAATGCGATGGCATCACGGTGGGTCTGCCCTTGATCAAGTGCTGAATCGCGTACGCCGCTTCCGTCGGCCCCAGCGTGCCGACATCCCCGATGTTGATGACGACGAGGTTCGGTCGGTAGAACTTCACGAGCACCTCCATGTCGCTGAACAGACCTGTGTCTCCCGTCAGGTAGGCCGTCAGGCCATTGGTGAACTGCAGCATGTATCCGCCAGCGATCCCGCCGTAGCCGGTCGTGCCAGGAGGCACGCCTGGCGGGTCGATGAGCGCCGCCGGAATGCCATTGGGATGAACGGCCTGCACGCTCGCGATCCGAACACCAGCGGCTGCGCCATCGCGCCGCACGAGAAGGCTGCCGCCAGGGTGCAAGCGCGACACACACGGAGACGTCCTCGGAACGATCGTGTCGTCGTTCCGGTCGCGGGCGACGCACAGCGCCGTAGGCGTCCCGAGAATGTTCTGAATCTTCCGGCCGATGAACATGTCCATCTCGGACGAGACGAGGAACGCGGCGGACTTCTTGGCGGCGGCAATCGAGGCGAAGTTCGACTGCGGATTCGCCGCGCCGAAGCCAGGCGCTCCGCACGTGCCGGAACCGGCAGGTCCTGGCCGGCGATCGCCGATGTGATCGACATGGGCGTGCGAGAGCAGCATTACGTCCACTTCGCCCAGACGGGGATCGTTCTCGTCGACCCTGCGCCCCGGGTCGTAGAGGATCCGGACGCCGGTCGGGTCTTCGAAGATGATGGCGCGATCGTCGGTGCACAGCTCTCCGTCGTGGCTTCCAAGCGGCGTGACTTTCACGAGACCCTGCGCGCGCGCGACAGCATCGAACGGCGACAGCGGTGCAAGAAGTACCGCCACGACGCAAGCCTGCGCAAATAACAGCCGCCACGTGTACTCGATACAACCACCGGTTCTCGTCATAGCCTCCTCCTGTTGAACGCTCGTCGGTCCTCTTCACGAGATCGCGCAGGCGAAGGCACGAACGGGTCAATCGATCGGTGAAAACTTGCGAATCGAGCGGTGCGGCCTTTATCCTGTGAATCCTGCAAGGACGTTAACCCCCGGTCCTCGCGACCTTTGCAGACTGGCCGATGGCTTCTTCTCACGATGCGACAGCGCTCCTCGCGGACTGGAGTCAGGGGAACCGAGGTGCACTGGAGCAGCTGCTGCCCCTGGTCTACGCGGAGCTCCGTCGGATTGCCGCGCGCCAGCTTGGAAGGGAGCGTGTCGGGCACACCCAGCAGCCGACTGCACTCGTACACGAGGCGTAAGAACTCGAATGTCATCCTGATCGAGCTGCCGAGACGATGACGTCGATGATCAGATCGCTCCGGGCTCTGGGCTCTGGGTTTTTGGGGGCTTAGGGCGGTTCACACTCTGTGTAACGCTCTCGTGGACACATCGGTGTCGATTTCTGGAAACGTCCAAAGCCAAAAGCCGTGAGCCCAAAGCCTGGGGGAGTTGGTTCAGGTGCGAGGAGTCAACGTGAAGCGCTATCGTGTTCTGCTAATCGTTCTTTCGCTCTCGACCGCGATCGCCGGAACGGCCCCGCGCGCGCAAGACGGCACCGCCGCGCATATCGCACGCATCGAGGCGGCGCAGTCGCCGAACCGTCAAGGGTGGGATCCGTACACGCTGCCGCAGCTGATGGAGCGGTTCGGCGTTCCGGGCGTCAGCATCGCCGTCATCAAGGACTACCAGATCCACTGGACGAAAGGGTACGGACAGGCGGACGTGACGACGAAGTCGCCGGTCACGCCGGACACGATGTTCCAGGCCGCATCCATCAGCAAGCCGGTGACGGCGTTCGCGGTGATGCGTCTCGTGGAAGCAGGCAAGCTCTCGCTCGACGAAGACGCGAATCGTTATCTCAAGTCATGGAAGGTTCCGGAGAACGAGTTCACGCGCCGCCGGCCCGTGACGCTGCGCGCGCTCCTCAGTCACACCTCCGGGACCGGCGACGGGTTCGGGTTCCCCGGCTATCATCCATCGGCCGAGCGACCAACGCTGGTGCAGATTCTGAATGGCGACAAACCATCGAACGTCGGACGGGTCTTCTGGGAGAGACCGCCTTTCACGGCCTTCAAGTACTCCGGAGGCGGTACGGTGATCGTGCAGCTGCTCCTGACCGATACGCTCGGCAAGCCGTTTCACGAGATCATGCGGGAGCTCGTGCTCGATCCGGTCGGGATGAAGAACAGCACGTACGAGCAGCCGCTGCCGTCTGCCCGGGAGGCGAACGCGGCGCGCGCCCACAACGGACGCGGTCGAGAAATGGACGCGAAGTGGCACGTGTATCCCGAGCAGGCGCCGGCGGGTTTGTGGACGACGCCCGCCGATCTCGCAACACTCGCGATTGAATTGCAGAAGGCGCTCCGTGGTGAATCGAAGGTCCTGTCTCGCGCCGCGGCACAGGAGATGGTCACGCCGGTCGGGACGGGTCCGTACGCCGTCGGTTTCGGGATCGAGAAGCGCAACGAGGGCTGGTATTTCGGACACGGCGGCAGCAACTGGGGATTCCAGTGCAATCTGCTGGCGCATCGGCTCAAGGGCTACGGGTACGTGGTGATGACGAACAGCGACAGCGGTGGGCGGTTGAACGCGGAACTGGAAGCGCGGGTAGCGGCTGCCTACGACTGGGACTCTCTCGACAAGCCAGTGCCACGATAGCCCAGTCGGGGTCTGTATGAAGACCCCACCCCACAGCAATCACGTGAGCTCCGGTTCAACGCGCACTGCGCGCGCTCGGTGCGATGTTGTGATTCAGCCGGAAGACGTTGTCGGACGGCCGAGAAATCGACAGCTCTGCAGCAGCAACCAATCTTGGCCGGTCCTCGTCTAAGATGGACATGTTCGAAACGGACATATCTCAATCGGAGATGCCCCCATGGTGAAGCCGATCGCGCTGCACATCCTCCTGGCGCTCTCGGACCGCGATACTCACGGCTACGCGCTGATGCAGGCCATTCGGGAACAGTCCGGCGGGCAAGTGCCAGTCCAGACCGCGTCGTTCTACCGGCATCTGGCCAAGCTGATGGATGAAGGCCTCGTGGCCGAAGCCACGGGCCGACGTGAAGCCGACGACCCGAGGCGCGGCGCGTACTACCGGATCACGGGGCGCGGCCGACAGGTGCTCGCCGCCGAGAAGCGGCGTCTCCTCGACCTGGTCGCGCAAATGAAGAAGATCCGGTTGTCGCCGCGAAAGGCCGACGCATGAAGCTCTACGACTGGCTCCTCGCTGCGTACCCCTCTCGATTTCGCGAGAGATTCGGCGCCGGCATGCACGAGGCCTTCGCCGAGGACTACGCCCGCTCGCGTGCACGCGGTCGCCTTGCCGCGTGCGTCTTCCTCGCGACAACCATCGCGCACGCGCTCTGTTTCGGGCTCGTGGAACGACTCCCGCGAGCCGCCACGTTTCGCTCGTTCTTGTCGGTCGACGTCCGCGACGCGATTCGATCGCTCTGGGCGACGCCGATCATCACCGCCGTCGCCGTTCTCTCACTTGCCCTGGGCATTGGCGCCAACACCGCGCTCTTCTCGATCCTCAACAGCCTCGTGTTCCGGCCATTGCCCGGACGCGATCCTCAACGTCTGGTCATGCTGACCAGCGACGGCACGATGACGAGCTGGACCAATCCGATCTGGGAACAGATTCGCGATCGACAGCCGGACTTCTTCGAGAGCGCTTGCGCGTGGTCGCCGAACCGGTTCAATGTCGCCGGCTCGGGACGCGCCGATTTCGTCGACGGCGCATACGTCAGCGGCGGGCTCTTTCGGACGCTCGGGATCAACCCAATCGCTGGTCGCGCGTTGACGCCGGCCGACGATGTGCGAGGCGGTGGTCCGGACGGCCAGATTGCGGTCATCAGCTACCGCTTGTGGCAGCAACGATTCGCCGGCGCGAGTGACGTTCTGGGACGTCAGATCGTAGTGAATCGCATCCCGTTCACGATCGTTGGCGTGTCGCCTCCTGGGTTCGGCGGTCTCGAGCCCGGGCAGGCGATGGACGTATTCCTGCCAATCGCATCCGAGGCTGCCATTCGAGGGCGCGACTCCGCGCTCGATGGCCGATCCAGCTGGTGGCTCCGCGTGATGGCCCGACTACGGCCGAATCAGACTCTCGAAGCGGCGGCGGCCGCGCTCAATGCCGTCCGTCCCGCCATTCGCGAGGCCACGCTGCCGCCCGATCACCAGAAAATGGTTGCCGGCTTTCTGAACGAACCATTCACGCTGGCGTCCGCCCCGACCGGCGTTTCGGAACTCCGCAATCGTTTCGAGCAGCCGCTGGCCATCGTCATGTCCGTCGTGGCCGCTGTTCTCCTCATCGCGTGCGCGAACATCGCGAATTTGATGCTCGCGCGCGCCGCCGCTCGCCGTCACGAGATGACCGTCCGCCTGGCGCTGGGCGCATCGCGCGCGCGCCTGGCGTGTCAGACGCTCGTTGAAAGCCTCATTCTGGCGCTGGCCGGTGGCGTCGCCGGGCTTGCGCTCGCCGCATCCGGCGCTGCATTGCTGATTCGCCAGCTCGGATCGGATGTCGCCACGGTGACATTGGACGTGCCGCTCGACTGGCGTGTGCTGGCATTCACCGCGGGTGCATCGCTCGGCGCCACGCTGCTCTTCGGGCTTGCGCCCGCTCTTGGGCTCGGAAGCGTCGAGCCGCACGACGTCCTGAAAGACCAGAGTCGCACCGTTGCCGGTGAACGACGCGCCGGTTTTCGAAATGCCCTGGTGGTTGCTCAAGTGGGACTGTCGTTCGCCCTCGTCGTCGGCGCAGGTCTGTTCGTGCGCACGTTCACGACCCTGATGACGACTCCGCTCGGATTCGATCCGACTCGGCTGCTGATCGTTACCGTCGACCAGGTGCCCGCAGATGTGCCGCTGAAGAACGTCGCGGCGTTCGGGCAGCGGATCGCGGATGTCATGGCGACCATCCCTGGCGTCGCGCGCGCGTCGCTGTCACACATCACGCCGTTGAGCGGGCGAAACACAACGAATCGCGTCGTCGTCTCGGGCGGACCGGCGTTGTCACGTCCCGCCGAGCAGACGGCCTGGGTGGCCGGTGTCGCTCCAGGCTGGTTCGAGACGTACGGCATGCGGGTCCTCGCCGGTCGTGACATCAGCGCATCCGACGTGGCCGACGGTGATGCCGTTGCTGTTGTGAACGAGACCTTCGTGCGCCGGTTCGTCGGTCCCCAGACGCCGCTCGGGCGACGTATCAAGGGCGTGGGGTTTGGTAAATTGGATTGCGTCATCGTCGGCGTCGTCAACGATGCCGTCTACCGAACGGCACGCATCGGTGTTGTCCCGACGATCTATCTGCCGATGACACAATTCGGCCGCGTCCCTTCCGGGTTCTCGGTCACCGCGAAGTTGACGGCCGAGCGCGTGTCGATCGAGCGCAGCCTGACGGATGCGCTCAGGCTCGCCGATCCGACACTGGCATTCTCGTTCCGCGATTACACCGACCAGGTGCGCGCCACGCTGGTCCAGGAGCGCCTCGTCGCGATGTTGGCTGGCTTCTTTGGACTGCTGGCAATGCTCCTCGCGGCGCTCGGTCTCTACGGCGTCACGTCGTACTCGGTCAGTCGTCGCCGGCCGGAAATCGCCGTGCGTCTGGCGCTTGGCGCCACCGCGGGCGGCCTCGTGCGGTTGGTGCTCCGCCGCGTCGTCACGATGATTGGGCTCGGTACGGTCATCGGCATTGCCTTGATCCTGTGGGCGTCGAAGTTCATCGGTGCGCTGCTGTTCCAGGTGGACGCACGCGATCCGATCACCATCTGCGGAGCGGCGGCGGTTCTTGCCCTCGTTGGATTGTTTGCCGGGTGGCTTCCCGCACGAAAGGCATCGAGGCTCGATCCGACCGTCGCGCTGAGAGGCTAACGGACCAGGGGCCGGCGGCCAGAGGGGCCGAGGGCCGGGGACCCGCAGCCGGTCGCAGCAATATACTTTGTCTGATGCGCCTCGATCTCGTCCATCTCCTCAGGACGCTGGGCCGATCCCCGTCGAGTGCGGCGGCTGCCATCGTGACGCTCTCGCTGACGCTCGGCGGCAGCGCGTCGATCTTCGCAGTCGTAGACGCAGTTCTGCTCACACCACCCCCTTTTACGGAACCCGAGTCGCTCGTCATCGTTGGTGAGACGCCGATTGACGATCCCGCGGCAGCGCCACGACCGGTCAGCTACACGACGTTCGAGGCGTGGCGCCATCGCGCGGGATCTCTGGCGACGCTCGAGGCAATCGACGGGACGAACCTGACGCTCACCGGATTTGGTGCCGCTGAGCGACTCAGTGGAACGTACGTCACACCCGGGTTGCTTCCGCTGCTCGGTGTCACGCCCGTGCTCGGTCGCGGGTTCACGAGCGACGATCTCGGTCAGCGAGTCGCCATCGTGAGTCATGACTTCTGGCACGGAAGGCTTGCAGCCGATCCCGGCGCAATCGGACGCGAGATCGTGCTTGGAGGGCGCCCCTACACGATCGTCGGCGCCCTGCCGGAGCGGTTCTTCTTTGCGCTCAATCCCTCGGATTTCTGGATACCGATGCCTGCGACGTCCGCGTCCGCGCGTGCAGCACAGCGCGTCAGCGGCATCGCGCGTCTCGGGCGCAATATCCCACCGGCATCTTTGGAAGCTGCGTTGGACGACGTGAGTCGCACATCGTCGCCGCCTGCGCACGCGCCTTCGAGACGCCTGGCGGCGGCAATCATCGGCGACGCGAGAAGGACGCTCGGCCTGCTCGCTGGCGCGGCGGCGATCGCGGTGTTGATTGCGTTCACGAATCTCGCGGGGCTGCTCATCGTTCGTTCGATCGACCGTCGCCGCGAAATGGCAGTCAGGAGCGCCCTCGGCGCGCGCCGTTCCGAGATTGCGAGACATTCGCTCCTGGAGGCGGAGGCGCTCGTCGCCGTGGGCATCGCCGGAGGCGTGCTGCTCGCGCTCTGGCTGACGCCGGTCGTCGGCCGGCTCGCCCTGCAACAGTTCGGGGGCATCGCAAACCGTGAGATCGCCGTGAGCTGGCGGGTGATCGCGGCAATGTCGATCGTTGCGGCGATCTGCGCGTGGATCTGTGGATCGCTGCCGGCGCTCGTCGCGGCCCGTGGCAATGTCGTCGACGTGCTGCGTCGCGGTGCGACGCCGAGGCCGCGGGAGCTGACCGTGCGGCGCGCGTTCGTCACCGGCCAGGTCGCGCTCGCGTTCGTCCTCGTCGTCTCGGTGACGCTCCTCGGGCGCAGTCTGGTCACTCTTCTCCGAGTGAATCCGGGCTTCGATCCTCGCGGCGTGCTGGCTTTGAGCGTCTCGGTGCCGGCGGCGAACTACCCGAGCCTCGAGCGCGTGGTGTCGTTCTACTCCGCGCTCCAAAGCGAGCTCGAGGAACGCCTGGGATCTCGAGCCGTTTCCATCATCAATGAACTCCCGCTGACCCACGATCGAGGACGCAGCCTGGTCAGCCTGCGACAGACGGATGTCGGGCGCGAAGCCGTCGTGCGCGAGGCGGGGACCGCGTACTTCGACGTGATGCGTATCCCGGTACTCGCGGGTCGACCGTTCGACGCCACCGACAACCTGTCGGCTCCCACACGGGTCGTGCTGAGCGAGCAGGTTGCCACACGGGTGTTCGGAGCCGAGCAGCCAATCGGCCGTCAGATCTGGCTGGCTGCTGCCGGACAAATGGCGGACGTCATCGGCGTCGTCGGCGAGGTCAAGCATCGCGCGCTCGACGCCCCCGCTTCCCCTACCGTGTACTTGTCCGCCTGGCAGTCCGTTTCGCGCTCGCGCCTGATCGTCGTCAGAAGCGTGCGTCCGGATGCGGATGTGATCGCGGCGGTCCGCGAAGCGGTCGCGCGGCTCGACCCGAGCCTGCCGGTCTACAGCACGCGACCAATGGCCGCGGTCGTCGAGGCCTCGCCTGGCGTTCCCGCGCGGCGAGTGCTGACCGCGGCGTTCCTGGGCTTCGCGCTGCTCGCGATCGTGCTCGGTGCGATTGGACTGTTCGGCGTCGTGGCACACGATGTTGCGCGGCGGCGCGTCGAGCTCGCGATTCGTCTGGCTCTCGGTGCTGACCCGATGCGCATCATGAGAGCAACGCTCGGGCAGGCCGCGATGTTGCTCGCGGCCGGTCTCGTCGTCGGCGCCTTGCTGTCGCTGTGGGCCGCCCGCACGCTAGGCAGTCTCGTCATCGGCGGCAATCACATCGATCTCGTAAGCGTCAGCGTGGCTACAGCGGTGCTCGTCCTTGTTGGCGGCGCCGCCGTCGTTCCGGTGGCCAGACGCGCGGCGCGCACCGATCCGCTCATCGCGCTTCGAAGCGAATAACCCTCGCAATCCCTCCCAGGCGTGCGCAGCCCCGGCGCATTCACCTGATCATCACATCTTGACAATCAAGATGAAGGCAAGTATGGTCCTTCGATGGAGAAGCCGAATACCGATGTCATCCAGGGAACGCTCGACATGCTCATCCTCAAGACGCTGAGCCTCGAGCCGATGCACGGCTTCGGCATCGCGCGGCGGGTCGAGCAGATCTCGCGCGGCGTGTTCAAGGTGAACCCGGGCTCGCTTCTCACCGCGCTGCAACGGCTGGAGCGCGCCGGCTGGCTCGATGCCGAGTGGCGCGACACCGAGAACTCACGGCGGGCGAAGGTCTACACGCTGACGCGCGCGGGGAAGAAGCAGCTCGAGATCGAGACGGCGGACTGGACGCGGCGGGCAGCGGCCATCGCGCGTCTCCTGAAAGCCGAGGGCTAGTCACACGTCATTGCTGCGCCAGATCACACGCGGATTGCGGGCACTCGCGCACGGCGACGCAGCCGATCGCGAGGTCGACGACGAAGTGAAGCACTACTTCGAGGAGGCGACCGCAGAGTTGATCGCGGCGGGCCTGTCGCCTGGTGCCGCGCGGCGTGCCGCACGAGCGCGGCTCGGCAACATCGCCGCAATCCGAGAAGAAGTGCGAGCGTCCGGATGGGAAAGCATCGTCGGAACTCTTTTTGCCGATCTCCGGTACGGCGCGCGGCGGCTGCGGCGGAACCCTGGATTCACGGCCGCTAGCGTAATCACGCTGGCGTTGGGCATCGGCGCGAGCACGGCGATCTTCAGCGCCGTCAAGCCGATCCTGTTCGAGCCGCTGCCGTACCCTCGGGCCGATCGAATCGTGACAATCTGGGACTACGCCGTCGACGACTCGCGGCTCGACGTCACGTTCGGGACCTACCGCGAGTTGCTCGAGCGAAGCCGGGACTTCGATTCAGCGGCCGTGCTCAAACCGTGGCAGCCAACGATGACGGGATCGGCCGAACCGGAGCGCCTCGAGGGCGATCGCGTGAGCGCGCCCTATTTCCGCGTGCTGGGCGTCCGGCCTGTGATCGGAAGAGATTTCGATGCGTCCGAGGACCGGCCGAACGGCTCGAACGTCGTTGTCATCACCGACACGCTGTGGCATCGGCGCTTCAACCGGAACCCGACGATCGTGGGCCGTCAAGTGATGCTCGACGACGTGCTCTACACGATCGTCGGCGTCATGCCACCGTCTTTCGAGAACGTGCTGAAGCCGTCGGCTGAAATCTGGTCGCTCGTTCAGTACGACATGTCGGAGGGTCGGGCATGGGGCCATCACTTGCGCATGGTGGCCCGCCTGAAGCCAGGGGTCCGGCTGGATCGAGCCAAACAGGAGCTCAACGCAATCGCCAGCTCGCCTCTCGCCGAGTTTCCACGCCCTGCGTGGGCGGCACTTGGGCGTGGAGTGATTGTGAACTCGCTGCAGCAGGATGTGACCGAAGCCGTACGGCCGGCGCTCCTTGCCGTACTCGGCGCGGTCATCATCGTCCTCGCCATTGCGTCCGTGAACGTGACGAATCTCCTCCTCGCGCGTGGCGCGCAGCGCCGCGGCGAGTTCGCAGTGCGCGCCGCACTCGGCGCCGCGCGCACGCGTCTCGTCCGCCAGCTGATCACGGAGAGCCTGCTGCTCGCAACTCTGGGGGCCGCGTTAGGAATGGTCGTCGCCGAGATGGGCGTGCGGGCACTGATTGCGCTGAGCCCACCAGGATTACCGCGCGCCGGCGCCATTCACGTCGACGGCACGGTGTTTCTCTTCGGACTCGGACTGAGCACGCTGATCGGGTTGATCGTCGGCCTCGTCCCGGCGCTGCAGGCTTCGCGCCGCGGTTTGTCCGTAAACCTTCAGCAGGGCTCGCAGCGAGCCGCCGGCAGCCATCACACCACGCGCCGCGTGCTCGTCGTCGCGGAAGTCGCGCTCGCGCTCGTGCTGCTGGTCAGTGCCGGGCTGCTGCTGCGCAGTCTGCAGCGGTTGTTCGCGATTTCCCCCGGGTTCGACGCCTCACATCTGCTGACCATGCAGGTGCAGACGTCCGGCCGGCGATTCGACAAGGGCGCGACCGTGCGGTTCTTCACGCAAGCGATCGAGTCGGTGGGCAGGGTACCGGGCGTGGTCGCAGCGGAGTTCACGAGCCAGCTGCCGCTGACCGGCGAGCGCGACGAGTACGGCGTCCTGCTCGAATCGAGCGTCGACCAACAAGCGGCGGCGGGTCAACCGGCGTTTCGATACGCGGTCAGCCCAGGCTACCTCGACGCCATGCGTGTCCCCCTCCTGCGCGGCCGCCAGCTCGACGCACACGACGATGCTGACGCACCGTTCGCGGTTCTGGTCAGTGAATCGTTCGCGAAGACGTTTCCCGATGGCGACGCGATCGGTCGACGCGTCCATGTCGGACCTACCGACCGCCCGTGGTACACGGTCGTCGGCGTTGTCGGCGACGTGCGCCAAGTATCGCTGGCGGCGAGCCGCGCGGACGCGGTCTATTTTCCAGCGGACCAGTGGCACTTCGTGGATAGCGCCATGTGGGTGGTGATTCGCACCCGCGGCGATGCGGCGGCACTTGCCCCGGCCATACGGGCCGCGATCTGGTCCGTCGACAAGGATCAACCGATCGTCCGGATCGCCACAATGGAGGATGTGCTCGCGCTCTCCGCGGCGCAACGGCGGTTCGCGCTGATTCTATTCGAGGCGTTCGCGCTCGTGTCTCTCGTTCTGGCGGCCATCGGCATGTATGGCGTACTCTCCGGGAGCGTTACCGAACGAACGCGCGAGATCGGTGTGCGTGCGGCGCTCGGCGCATCGCGCGCCGACATCCTCGCGCTTGTCGTTCGCCAGGCGATGATGCTCGCAGGGCTTGGCGCCCTGCTCGGATTGATCGGTGCAGCCGCGACGAGCCGTGGTCTTTCGACGCTGCTCTTTCAGGTCTCCCCGCTCGACCCGATCACGTATGTCGGCGTGGTCGTGCTCCTGCTCGGGGTATCTGGCGTCGCATGCTCGATCCCCGCCTGGCGCGCCACTTGCGTGGATCCATCGATCACGCTCAGAGTGGAATGATCCCCGTCTCCTATTCTCGATAGTTGCTACCTGCGAGCGGCGCGGCGGACGGCCCCATCGGCCACAGTACAATGCCGCTTGGAAGCGAACGGGGCCCGGTGGCCCTCCCGGTCTTCAAAACCGGCCGCCGCCCGCGTCTCGCGGGCGGGCTGGGTTCGACTCCCAGGCGCTTCCGCCAACCTTCGTTCACGCGTGCCACCGAGAGCGAGAGCTACGGTTGGCAAGAGGCGAAGGACGTCTTCGCGCGCCAATAACCTACGCTGGATAAAGTTGGTTGCAGGAATTCGGTTCGGGAACGGACGCAAAGTCGAATCGAACCGCCGCGGCCGCTCGATAGTCCAAGAGTGGACGGATTTCAGAGTGAGGTCTGATGGCGGGGCTCCGTCAGCAGCCCCGCCAGGCGGACTGGCGCTAAAACGCGTCAGCCTTCGATCAGACGCACTTCACCCGCGCGGGGACCCTTGCCGGACTCCTCCGGCGTGAACTCGACGCGCTGGCCCTCCCGCAACAGCTCGAACACGGCTCCCCGAACCGAGCTCCGGTGGAAGAAGTGCTCGATCCCGCTCTCGTCGCGGATGAAGCCGAACCCCTTGTCAATCAAAAGGCGCGCGATCGTCCCGGTTGGCATACCCGTGTCCTCCGATGTACCGCCGGGAAAATCCCGGGGGTCTTACAGGTTGCAGCGCCTGGCACTCGCCAGACCAGGCCCGGCGCCAGGGCCGGACATGACATGCGAGAAGGGCCGGGAGGACGCGGCCCGTATTGATAAGGCGAGCGCCGACGACCTTCCGAATCTACCCGCGACCCAGCGTCGTCCGGACCCGCCCGGCCCACGCTGAGCTTGGAACAGGGGGCCAGTGTAGGGAGTTCCACGGGCGAAGTCAATATATTGGCCGAGGTTAGGGCGGCACCCAAACCAGCCCGCCAAATCGCGCGATTTTCTCGATCCGAGCACCCTTCGGGTCGTGAGAAACGCAGCGTATCGGCGGAACGCCGGCGCGAATCCGCGCCTCGCGTCACGTCTCTGTGGAGGTTCGCGAATCCGAGCTCAGCGGATTCGGCGGCGCAGGATACGTCGTCCAGAAGTGTCTGCCGCAGCGAGGACAGACCCAGAACTGATCTTGCTTCCACGGCGTCCCCGGCGCCGGATCACGCATCTCCATCTGGGTTCCACAGCGCTGGCAACGCAGACTGAGCGCCGACATACGAGGATTGTAGCCGTCTCGATCTCGGAGGAGACCGGGAACACGGATACTTCATTCAGGTTAGTCGGTGATCTCCGTCCAGTCGGTGACCTCCAGCTCACGGGCGGCCGTCGATGACGCGCAGGAACTCTTCTCGATTGCTCAGATTGCTGAACACGATCTCCGCTCCGCTGTCGCGCAACTGATCGACGGTGAAGCTTCCGGTCGCAACGGCAATGGGCACGGCGCCCACCGCCAACGCGCACGCGACGTCGTGAGGCGTGTCGCCGACGACGATGATCTCGTCGGGTGCGACGTCGGCCAATCCGCATCGACGCGCGCGCTCGAGCGCGAACGGCACCAGCGAATTCCGATCGGCCGCATCGTCGCCAAACGCGCCGCATCGAAAATACTTCCAGAGGCCGAAGTGCGCGAGTTTGATTCGCGCGCCTTCCTCGAAGTTGCCGGTGAGCAGGCCCAGGAACACGTCCGACCGCACGTGCAACGCGTCGAGGAGCTCACGAATGCCCGGCATGACAGCCTTGACGCCACGTCCGGGCTTCTGAATCTCCTCACGAAGGTTCCGTAGGTAACGATCGCGAAGCGTTGCGAAGAGGTCCTCGTCCAGCTCGCGATCGATCCGGCGAAGCGTGTCGTGAAGGATGATCCAGTCCGTACGGCCGGCGACGGGGATGCCTTCGAGCGCTTCGGCGTGACCGATTACCTCTTCGCACGCGCGGCTCATCGCCCGCACTCCGGCGCCACCGGTCAGGACGAGCGTCCCGTCGATATCGAAAAGCAGCAGCTTAGCCATGGGCCGTGAGCTTTGGGATTAGAATTTCGGCGCAGGAGGCAGCATGCGATATCGACACGCTCTCATCACAGGCGTTGCCCTCGTCTTCGCAAGCGCGGCCGTTCTGGCCGGACAGGCTGGAACGATGAAGGCGAGCGCCACAATCGCCGGTGAGGGAATCACGGGCACGCTCGCGCTGACCGAGCGACCTAATGGCACTGGAGTTGTCGTCGAGTTCACTCTCGAAGTGAAGGGCCTCAAGCCAGGACGCCACGGCGTGCACCTGCACGCGATTGGCAAGTGCGAGCCGCCAGCGTTCACCGCGGCGGGCGGCCATTTCGATCCAGGTCCCGCCGGCAACACCGATCCGGATGCAAATCATCCGTTCCATATGGGCGACATTCCCAACCTCGAAGTCGGCCAGGACGGATCCGGCACGCTCAAGGGCGTCACGACGCGCGTGACGCTGTCGCCCGGACCGCTCTCGCTGTTCGACGATGACGGCACCGCGATCATCATCCACGCAAATCCCGATCAAGGGATCACCGGCGAGCCCAAATCGGGGGTGAGCGGCGGGCCGAGAGTCGCGTGTGGAGTCATCACGAAATAGCGTTCACAGTTCACTAAAGTCATCACAGGAGATCAGGAGCTCAGGAGTAGTTTTGTTGGAATTCTCCTGTTCCCCTGACCTTCTGTTAACAGTGTCCGCGGCTGTGCGTCCAAGCGCGGTACAGCCGCGTTACCGGAACCACCCTCGCTTCGGTGCCCTCAGCGCACCCGTGGCGGGATCCAGTTTCAGCGTACGGTGTGCGACCCGATTCGCGAAGGCTTCGTCCTGCGTGATGACGAGCGCAGCGAGCGCGCGGGCGTCGGCGAGCCGGGCAATATCCGCCGCGTAGGTGTTCCAGTACGCCGTCGGGATACTGGCAGTCGGGTGCTCGAGGATCAACAGCGAGGGGCCCAGCGCGACGGCGCGCGCGAGATGGACGCGCGCGCGGATTTCAGGCGGCGCGTCGCCCGTTGTGCGATTCAACGACTCGAGCCCGATTCCGCATTCCTTCGCAAGCGACGAGACACGGCCGGACGTTTCCGGCGGAACTGGATCCATTTGCAGCGTGAAAGGCATCGCCAGGTTCTGCTCGATTGTGGCGCCTTCGAGCAGAACGGCGCGCTCGCTCACGATGCCGAATCGGTCCAACGTGCCGAGCCATTCGTCGCCGCTCGCGATGTCAGCGGTGTCCCGTCCCAACACACGAACCGATCCTTGATCTGGGAGACTCGCGCCCGTAACGAGGTTCACGAGCACCTCCGCCGCCGCAGCATCGAGCCCGATCACCGCGACTCGTTCGGCCGCTGAAACGGTCAGCGCCTGGAGCCTAAGAGGACGAAGGCCCTGGTAGCGCTTGATGACATTCTGAACCTCGAGGACGAGAGGCATCACTTCAAAGCGAAAAGGAAAGGGAAAAGGGACAAGGGATAAGGAAAAGTCTCCTCCGTTCTCTTTTCCCTCTTTCTTTATCCCTTCTCCCTTTTCCCTTCTCCCTTTTCCCTTTCCCCTTTTCCCTTTCTCCAGCGCTTCTCCAGCGCCTCGAAGTCCGCTTGCTCCAGCGTAACGTCACCCAGACGCCCCCCGTGCGTTGGATCGTCACCGTGAAAGTCCGATCCGCCTGAAACGGCCAACCCGAGAGTGACCGCGATCTGCCGATACGTCGATTCCGCCGACGAGTCGTGATCGCTGTGGCGGACTTCCAGCGCGTCGAGCCCTTCACGCGCCAGCCGTGGAATGTCCGCGTCCATTCCAAGCAACCCCGGATGCGCCAGCGATGCGATGCCGCCTGCTGCGCCGATGACGCTCGTGACCTCGACGACCGGCGCGCCGGCTCGCGCCACGTATGCCGGTCGTCCTTCGCCCAGCAAGCGGTCGAACGCATCGGTGCGATCGGCCACGTGACCGGCGGCGACCAGCGCGTCGGCCACCTGGGGACGGCCGATTGTTCTGGCCGGCTGCCGACGTGCCCCATCGAGAAGCGGCGTGATGTCGATCTCGTATCCCAGCTCGCGAAGGCGACTACCGATTGCCGCTACGCGCCTCACGCGATCGGCACGCTGCGCAGCGAGAAAACCGGCGAGCGTCTGGCTGCCGGGATTGAAGAAGTACCCGAGGACGTGCACGTCGCGCCCACGCTCGACTGCCGTGATTTCAATACCCGCAATCAGCCGGATGCCGCAGCGCCGAGCCGCTTCGAACGCAAGGGGCAGGCCTGCCGTCGTGTCGTGGTCGGTGATGCTCACAACGGTCAGTCCGGCGGCGGCCGCGCGGGCGACGAGCGCATCAGGAGCCAGGCGGCCGTCCGAGGCAGTCGTATGGAGGTGCAGGTCGATCACTCGTAGGTCGGAATCTAGAATCGAGAAGCCAGAGCGAATTCTGTCCCTCTAGATTCTAGCTTCGAGCTTCTGTTCACGAATTCACGCAGTGGCTTGTTGTCGCGTTCTGCGCTTCGGGGCCTGGCGTCGGCGGCGCTGACGATCGACGAGCGCACGGTATTCACGAATCAGCAGCTCCAGATGCGCGCGCTCCTCGTCGGCAAACTCCAGGAAGATCTGCTTGCCCTCGGAGTCCTCGAACCGCTCGCCGTAGCGTTTGAAGAAGCGGTGCGAGCCGCGCTCGCAACGGATGCCGATCATGAGCGCCTGTCGATCGTTGACGCCCTTGGTGAGCTGATCGGCGCCTGCCGCAAACAGACCGTTCGCGGCACCTTTGAAAAAGAGGAACGTCGGCCGAGCCTCCAGCTCCGGATCCTGATCGAGCAGTTCGCGGTATCGCTTCTCGAGTGTGGTGAGGTGGGTCTTCTCTTCCTCCGCGAGCTTTTCGAACACCCGCCGGCCACGAGGATCGCGCGTGATACGTGAGGCGCGAGCGTAGAACTCGAGGCCGCTTCTCTCGGTCGCAATCGCGATCCGCAGCGCGTCGCGGGCAAAGAGAAGCTCGGTTGTTCCTCCTTCAGCGGTCGACGCGCGACCCGTGCGGCATGACTCGCACGTGCCGTGGATCTGCAGCACGCTCTGGCGAGGCGTGAAGGCGCGCGCCGCGGCGACTTCTTCTATCAGTGCTTCGATATCGGAGCTAAGGAACTCGAAGGAACGATTGCAGGACTTGCAGATCAGATGGAAGTGACGCGGATGACGGTACGAGTGCTCGAACCGGAACCGACCCTCGCCGAAGTCCACTTTCCGTGCGATACCCGCCTCCACCATCCACTGCAGCGTGCGGTAGATGGTGGCACGGCTGATGCGCTGATCTTCGCGGCGAATCAGATCGACCAAATCTTCAGCGGTGAGGTGCCCCTCCTGCCGCAGGAAGACATTGACGATCAGGTCTCGCTTGCTCGACCGCTTGCTCCCGGCCGGCCGGAGACTATCGATGTAGGCAGTTGGCTCCATTCCGGGTTCAAGGTTCACGGTTCACGGTTCACGGTTCACAGTTCACGTTCAGGGTTCAACGTTCATGCGAACCACGAAACCTGAACTTTGAACGTTGAACGTTGAACCTCGAGCCTCGGGCCGGTTCAGACGCTGAACGACGAGCCGCACCCGCAGGTCGACTTCGCGTTCGGATTCTTGATCGTGAAGCCGCCGCCGGTGATGTTGTCGACGAAATCGACTTCCGCGCCGGTCAGATAGCGCGCGCTAATCGGGTCGACGAGCAGGCGCACGCCGTTCGATTCGATCACCGCGTCGGTCGAGGCATCCCCTTCGCCTTCGTCGATCATCAGGCCGTATTGGAATCCGGAGCAGCCGCCCCCCTGGACGAAGACCCGCAACCCGGCGTTGACCTTATTCTCCTCAGCCAGCAGCTCGTTGATTTTGGTTGCCGCAGCCGGCGTGACATTGATCATCAGTGCATCTCCTCACGACACAAACGGATATTCGATTATACCGGCTGATGGTTGCTCCATTCAAGAAACCAAAGCAGGTACTGCCACCCCGTTTGCCGAGTCAAAGTCCGTTCTCTCAGTCAGTTAGACGTCGATCCCGACCGCGGCGTCCCCAGCTGAGCTGGGCAAATAACCCGAGCTCAGCCTTTGAGCTGTTCCAGCACCGCTCCTGATTGCTGCTCGATCTCCTTGTGAAGGCTGTTGCCATGCGCATCCATCGTGACCATCGCGGGAAAGTCGCGGACGTGCAGGTGCCACATGGCCTCGGGTGTGCCGAACTCCATCAGCGAGACGCCATCGACGCGCTCGACGCAGCGGGCATAGAACTGCGCCGCGCCGCCGACGGCGTTGAGGTACACGGCACCGGATTCCTTGAGGCCGGCGAGCGTCTTCGCACCCATCCCGCCTTTCCCCATCACCGCGCGCACGCCGTAGCGGCGGATGATCTCCGCCTGATACGGCTCTTCCCGGATGCTCGTCGTTGGGCCCGCGGCAGTCACGCGCCACGTGTCGCCTTCCCTTGCGACAACCGGACCGCAGTGATAGAGGACGGCGCCGTTGAGATCGAGTGGCGGATCGTGCTTCATGAGATAGGCATGAACCGCGTCACGGCCGGTCACGACCGGTCCGGAGACCAGGACCACGTCGCCGACCTTGAGCGAGCGGATCTGTTCCTCCGAGATTGGCGCCTGGAGACGCACCTCGCGACCCGTCCTCTGAAATCCTGCGGCGGCAGCTTCGGCCGTCAGCATCGGTGTGGCGGGGGTACGGCCATTGCGGTACAACCAGCTCGTGATCGCGCCAGTCGAAGCATCCAGTCGAACCCCAAGTCGCCGGAAGGCCCAGCAGTCGTATGCGATGGACACGAAGAAGCTGGCGGGCAGCCGATTCAGCGCGCTGATCTTGCAGCCAATCAGCGACGTCTCGCCGCCGAATCCCATCGTCCCGACGCTCAAGCGATTTGCGCCGTCCATGATCGACCGCTCGAGCGCGGCGAGACGAGTGTCGGGGTTCGTGTCGTCGAGCGTACGAAACAGTTGCTCCTTCGCGTGCTGATACCCCGACGTGCGATCGCCGCCAATGCAGACACCGACCGCGCCAGGGCTGCAACCTTTCCCCTGCGCCTTCCACACGGCGTGGAGGATGCACTTGCGCACGCCATCGAGGGTGCGATCGGCGCGGCCGAGGTGCTCGAGCTCGGTCGGAAGCGAGTATTGCGCGTTGGTGTTCTCGCAGCCGCCGCCTTTGAGGATCAGCTTCACCTCGATATCGGGCTCTTCCCACTGATCGAAGTGGACGATCGGTGTGCCGGGTCCAAGGTTGTTCCCCGAGTTCTCTCCCGTCAGCGAGTCGACGGAGTTCGGACGAAGCTTGCCGCGACGGGTCGCCTCCGCGACGGCCTCGCGAATCTGTCGGCGCATCCAGATCTGGTTCGATCCCAACGGAACCTTCACCTCGAATGTCGGCATGCCGGTGTCCTGACAGATGGGTCCCTCGCAGGATTCGGCCTGGTCGATGTTCAGAGAAATGATCGTAAGCGCCTGGCCCGCGCGCGTCGACGGCTCTTCGAATCGAAGTGCCTGCCCCATCGCAGTGCGAACGTCGGGCGGCAGGTCGGTCGAGGTCCGCGTGATGAGTTCCAGCATGCTCTCGAGGAATTGGGGAAGCATGCGGCAAGTATAATTGCAGATAGGCTTTAGGCTCTTGGCGTTGGGCTTTGGGCCTGCCGGGAGTCGAGAGCGTTGCCGCCTTCGTTGAGACCACGGCGAGCCTCGCCGTGGCGCGAAGGCGAAAGCGCAACATAGAAGCCGGGACAGCGATGTCGAACTACCGCCGCGAGCGCGATCCCCTCGGCGAGATCCAGGTTCCCGCCGATGCCTACTACGGCGTCCAGACTCAGCGCGCGGTCGAGAATTTCCCTATCAGCGGTCAGACGGCGCCCCCGGAGCTCGTGACGGCAACCGTCCTGATCAAGAAAGCCGCGGCCGAAGCGAATGGCACGCTGAATCGGCTCTCACCACGCATCGCAAACGCCATCATCCAGGCTGCCGACGAGGTCCTCGAAGGACAACTGCGCGATCAATTCGTCGTGGACGTGTTTCAGGCGGGTGCAGGCACCTCGCACAACATGAACACCAACGAGGTGCTGGCCAATCGCGCCTCTGAGATTCTGGGCGGTGCACGCGGAGAGTACCGCGAAGTCCATCCGAACGATCACGTCAACATGGGTCAGTCGACGAACGACGTGTTCCCGACGGCCACTCGCATTGCGATTCTGATATCGCTCCACCCCACCGCGCAAACTCCGCGAAGCGGGGGCCCCGGGCTCCACCCCACCGCGGAAACTCCGCGCGGCGGGGGCCCCGGGCTCCACCCCACCGCGCAAACTCCGCGCGGCGGGGGCCCCGGGATGCCGAACCTGCTCGAAAACGGCCGCGCGCTGGCAGCCGGTCTGCGGGCGAAGCGGGACGAATTCGCCGGCATTCTCAAGACCGGGCGGACGCACCTGCAGGACGCTGTTCCCATCACGCTCGGGCAGGAGTTCGGCGGATTTGCTGCGAACGTGGAGCACGCGATCGGCGACGTCGAGCGCACGGCGCAGCAACTCACCGAGTTGAATCTCGGCGCGACGGCGGTCGGCACCGGACTCAATGCCGGTACCGACTACACGCATCTCGCGATCGGGAATCTCTCGCGATACCTGGGCATTCAGCTCGCGCCGGCGGCCGATCGATTCCGCGTGACGCAGAGCATGGGCGACGTGCTCGCGTACTCGGGCGCGCTGCGCCGTCTCGCGGTGGAAGTCGGGAAGATCGCCTCGGACCTGCGCCTGCTCAGCATGGGACCGCGCGCAGGCCTTGCCGAAATCATTTTACCGGCGGTGCAGCCGGGATCCTCGATCATGCCGGGCAAGGTCAATCCCTCGATCCCGGAGATGGTCAACCAGGTGTGCTTTCAGGTGATTGGCTGCGATGCCACGATCCTCGCCGCAGCCGATGCCGGGCAGCTCGAGCTGAACGTGATGATGCCGGTGATTGCGTACAACGCTCTTTTCGCGACGCGGATTCTGTGCAACGGAATGCGCGTGTTTCAGTCAAAGTGCATCAGCGGTCTTCAGGCCGACGCGGAGCGTTGCCGCGAGCTCCTCGATCGGAGCACCGCACTGGCGACCGCACTCAGCCCGTACATCGGCTACGCGGCGACGGCGGACATCGCCAAGACATCGGTCAAGACAGGCCGACCAATTCGGGAGCTCGTGAAGGAGCGTGGGTTGATCCCGCCCGAGCAACTCGATGCGATCCTCTCACCAGAGGCGATGACCACTCCTGGCGTTCCTGGACAACCCGAGACGCGGACTGAGGCGGGTAAACCCGAGACGCGGATTCACGCGGATAACCGCGGATAACTACGGGCCCGAAGACCCACACCACGAGATGCTGCACTTGAAAGGATTGCCCACACTCGCATTCGTAGCGATCGCGAGTATCGCGGCGACGGCCGGGACCCCCCAGCAACATCGGCGCTTGTTCCCCCCGACGGATCTCGGCCAGCTCGAAGGCCCGGATCGCGACGCCTATCAGCGTCCTGACCTGATCATGGACGAGCTCCAGATCGACGAGCGAAGCGTCGTCGCTGACCTCGGCGCCGGTGGCGGCTGGTTTACGGTGCGCCTGGCGCGGCGCGTCGTGAATGGAAAGGTGTATGCGGAAGACATCCAGCCGCAGATGCTCGAAGCGACCAAACGTCGCGTCGATTGGGAAGGGCTCCGCAACGTGCAGACCGTACTCGGTCAGCCGTCCGATCCCGGACTACCGCGCGGTTCACTCGACGCAGTTCTCATCGTCGACGCCTACCACGAGATCGAGAATCCGGTTTTGCTGTTGCGGAACCTAAAGGGCTCGCTCAAAGCGGACGGCCGGATCGGCATCGTCGACTTCACGCGTGAAGGTGGCGGACCCGGTCCTCCCATGGAAGATCGCGTCGATCCCGAACGTGTCATCCGCGACGCCGAAGCCGCCGGTCTCCAGCTGGTCTCTCGTCCGAACTTTCTCCGGTATCAGTACATGCTCGTCTTCGGAAAGCCACAGTCGACGAAATGAGTCCGGTCCCGCAGTTCTTTGCGGAGTATCAGGCGCGCGTCGATGTGGAGCTCAGACGGCTGGTTCCCGCCGGGGACGGCCGCGTCGAGCAGTCGATGGCGTACACCCTGCTCGCACCTTCGAAGCGCGTGCGCCCCGTACTCACGCTGTTGTCGGCTGAGTTGTGCGGCGGGACGGTGTCTCGCGCGCTGCCTGCCGCGTGTGCGATGGAGATCGTGCACGCTTCGTCGCTGATTCTCGACGATCTTCCGAGCATGGACGATTCCCCGCTGCGGAGGGGGCGGCCGGCTAACCATCGCGAGTTCGGTGAAGCGATTGCGATCCTCGCCGCATTCGGGCTGCTGAACCTCGCGTTCGGCGCGATCGCTCGCGAATACCAGCCGCCGCTCGCGGCGTCGCTCGCCGGACTGCTCTCGACCGCGATTGGTGTCGAGGGTCTCATCGGAGGGCAATCGGCGGATCTGCTGGCGACCGAACAGCAGATCACGTTCGAAATGCTCGAGCGCATCCATCGCCGAAAGACCGGTGCACTCTTCAACGCATCGGCGACCGCTGGCGCGCGCACGGCCGGCGCATCGTCGTCGCAGCTTGCAGGGCTGTCCGCCTTCGCCAAGAATCTTGGCCTGGCGTTTCAGATCGTCGACGACCTCCTCGACGTCGAGGGAGATCCGGCCGAGACGGGCAAGGCGATTCGGGCCGACGCAAGAAAGACGACGTTCGTGTCGTTCAGCGGGGTCGCCGGGGCACGACAGCTCGCGATGGAGCTCTGTCAGACGGCAGACCGCGCGCTTGCGCCGTTTGGACGGCGCGCAGATCGGCTGCGGGCGCTTTCAGCATTCGTCGCGGGCAGAAGCCTCTGAGAGGCGCCATGTCCCAGTTCCCAATGCGGATGCGGCCTTCATCATCCGGCTAGCGCATGGAGCCACGGCCTCCGCATCGTCACGTCGACGAGCTGCGACGGCAGCTCCGATCGCTCGGCTACCTCGACGCCGGCGTCGATCGATTCGTGCTCGCAGGTGCGACGGGCACGCGAAGACCGATCGCGATCGCGATTCGCGCGAGTCTGCGGACCGGGATCCTGGCAGGGGTCCTGCTCGGCCCCGCCTCCACCATCTGGCTTCACAGGCAGTTACCTGGCCTGATCACCGGGCCGCGCGACGCGCTCGTCCTTGCCATCTACCTCGCGATCTTGTTTGGAATCGGCGGCACCGTTGCGGCACTCATCGCAGGCGTTGGCGTGTCGCTGCTGGCAAGGCTGGCAGGCTCTGCGGTCGCACGACGCGGTCGCGTTTTGTCCGTTACCGCAGGCTCAATCGTCACGATTGCGTGCCTGGCGTACCTGACGCTCTGGTCGCGGCAGGCGCAGGGGATCGAGACCTCGCTGCCGACGACCATGGTGGTCGTCGCGCTCGCGTACTCGGTCATCGTCAGCTTGCTCCTCGGCCATGCCGTGACGGTGACGGCGCTCGCGATCGTCGTCGCGGGCACGGGGTCGGCACCTGATGCGCCGGGAGTACCCGGCGCCTCCTGGCGATTAGCGGTTGCGGCGGGGATTCTCGCCTTCTGCGGCGGGCTGCTGCTCTTCACGATCGTTGGCGCCACTCAGTCTTCCCGCGGAGCAGCAACACCGCTCACTGTCGTCTCCAGCGGATTGCGGATTCGGCTCTTCGCCATCGATGGTTTCGATCCGCATCTCTTCGAAACTCTGGCGTCGCAAGGACGACTCGACGCGTTGTCCGTATTCGCCGGCGCGCGCGCGACGCTCGACCTCGCTGACGTCCGTCAGGCCGAAGTCGTCGACCCGGCGCGGACGTGGACGACGATTGCGACAGGTCAGCCAGCGGACGTGCACGGTGTGCGCGGACTCGAAACGCGGGAAGTCGCCGGTGTCCGAGGGCGCCTGTCGATGGGTGGGCAATCACCGATGGGGCGCAATATTCGCGCCGCAACGGACCTCGTGCGCCTCACGCGACCGGCGATCACGAGCCGCGCCGAGCGACGTGTCAAGACCTTTTGGGAAGTCGCCGCGGACGCGGGCCTGCGGACCGCGATCGTCAACTGGTGGGCGACGTGGCCGGCGACGTCAGGGACCGGAATCATTCTGAGCGATCGCGCGACGCTGCGGCTCGAGCGTGGCGGCGCGCTGGACGGCGAGATCACCCCTGCAGGCGTTTACGAGCGACTCCGGACGGCCTGGCCACAATTGCGCCAGCGCGCCGAGAGCCTCACCAACAGCGCGCTGAGGGATGCACACACCAAGGGAGATACCGCGGCGCTCCTCCGCCGTTCCGCGGAGCTCGATGCGCTGCAGCTCGTGCTCACGCAGGAAATCGCGACGGCCGAAATGGATCTCGTAGCCGTCTATCTTCCCGGGCTCGACATCGTCCAGCACGCGCTGCTGAACACGAGTAGTGGCACGAATCAGTCGGCGTCGGCCATTGCTTCAAGGCTTGCGGCGCTCGAGGAGTACTACGTCGCCCTCGATCGACTGCTCGCGCCCGTGGTACGCGCGAACAGTTCAGAGCTCGTCCTCGTCCTCACCGCGCCCGGGCGTGTAACGACCAGCGCGAGCGGCGGGCTGACGATTTCAGGGCCGAGCGTGCGACAAGCCACACTGACTGGCACCGCTCGCGACGTCGCGCCGACGGTTCTGTACGCCCTGGGCGTCCCGATCAGCCGCGAGCTGCCCGGAGCACCGCTTCTCCGTCTGTTCAGCGAAGAATTCACGCGCCGATTTGCGGTGCGGTACGTCCCGGCGTACGGACGCCCATCAACACGACTGGCCGCGCGTCAGGGACAGCCGCTCGATCAGGAAATGATCGATCGGTTGAGAAGTCTGGGATACGTGAGATAGAGCTAGGGTTCGCGGTTCGGGGTTCGACACCCTGAGCGCGGAGCTCCAGCTCCGCGTCAGAGCGATTCGGAGCGACCCGCGACGCGCGGCTAAAGCCGCGCGCTCCAGGCGCCCGTGACTCGCCAAACCGCGGGCATCACGGCGGCCGCGATTAGGATTTTGAGAACGTCAGCGGCGATGAATGGATACAGGCCGAGCCGGAGCGCGGTGGCAAGTCCCACGGGGGGATGCGCCAACCACGCCCACCACGACACACCAATAGCGAAGATGACGGCGAGGCCGCCAAACATCGCAATCAACGATGTTGCGTATCGCCGATCGAACTGGCGCTCGCCAAGCCAGCCTGTCAGCCATGCCGCAGCGGGATAACTCAACAGATACCCGCCGGTCGGGCCGAGAAGACGAGCGACGGCCTGAGGCAGAATCGGAGACGCCGCAAAGACAGGAAGGCCGGCGATCCCCGCGAGCAGATACAGAATCTGGCTGGCCATGCCGAGCCGCGAGCCCAACGCCGCACCGCCAACCAGGACAACGAGCGGTTGGAGCGTGAATGGCACGGGCGTGAACCACAATGGGAGGCTAACCTGTGCGGCGGCGGCCGTTGCCACGGCCACGGACACGACGGCAGCGACACGGATCGTGACCTCCGCCTCGCGGCGAGAAGCAATCGTTCCGACGAGCGTGCTGCCGTTCAGGTGATCCACACGAACAGTCATAGCGCTCGGATCTTATTGTATGCACACAGCACTGACAATTGCAGGGAGCGACTCGGGCGCCGGCGCGGGGATTCAGGCCGACCTCAAAACGTTCGCGGCGCACGGCGTGTTTGCGTCCACCGCGATCACCGCGGTAACGGCGCAGAACACGCTCGGCGTGACGACGTGGGAGGCGTTGCCAGCGGACCTCGTGACCGCGCAGATCGAAGCCGTCGCATCGGACATCGGCGCAGAAGCAGTCAAGGTGGGGATGCTCGCAAACGCGGCAATCGTCGAAGCCGTCAACGCCGCGATCGCCGATCTCGATCTCCCCCACGTCGTTCTCGATCCGGTGATGATTGCAAAGAGTGGAGACCGTCTGCTCGAGGAGGACGCGATCGAGGCGATGCGGGCCGAACTGCTGCGCAGGGTCCATGTCGTAACGCCGAACATCGCGGAGGCGGAGGTGCTTTCGGGTGCGAGGATCCGAACCGTCGATGACATGACTCGGGCAGCGCGGCGGATCCTCGAGCTCGGCCCCCGCGTCGTACTCGTCAAAGGCGGTCATCTGGATGGTCCCGAGTCTATTGACGTTGCCTGCACGCGGCAGGAGCGGTTCGAGATTCGGCGGCCGCGTATCGTCACGACCAGCACGCACGGCACTGGCTGCACGTTGTCGTCGGCTATTGCCGCCAATCTCGCGCTCGGTCTGGGCGAGCGCGAGGCGCTCGAGCGCGCGCGGGATTATCTCGACGGTGCCATCCGGAACGCGCCTGGCCTGGGCCGCGGACACGGCCCGCTGAACCACTTCTGGCGGGTATAATTTCAGTCGAGGTTCAAGCGCCTGCGGCCGCGGCGAGCGAGCGGCGGGGATCATAAGCGCATGCAGCTGTTCGAGGTCACGACAGATCCGCTCGACGTAACCCGGACCGCCGCCGTGGTCTCGCACTCCGGCGATGGGGCGGTTGCCACCTTCGTGGGCCTCGTCCGGGATCACAATGCCGAGCGGCGCGTCCTATGGATCGACTACGAGGCGTACGTGCCGCTCGCGCGGAAGGCGTTCGAGCGCATCGGTGCCGAGACGGCCGAACGCTGGCCCGCGGCTCGACTTGCGATTCACCACCGGACGGGTCGGATCGAGATCGGCGAAGCCAGCGTCGTCATCGCTGCGGCGTCCGTACATCGGAGCGACGCGTTTGCCGCATGCCGATACGCAATCGAGCGCGTGAAGCAGATCGCGCCTGTCTGGAAGCACGAGCACTTCGAGGGAGGCGAGACGTGGATCGAGGGAGCCGCGGCTGACGCCGATGACGAGGCGGCTCGGCAGCTGGCGTTCGAACGGGCATGTTCGTAACGATTCGGCTGTTCGCGCGCTTGCGTGAAATCGCTGGCGCCGGCGACCTGCGCCGTGAGCTCCCCGCCGGCGCCACGGCGCACACAGCGTGGGAATCGCTCGCGCGTGAGTTCCCGGCGCTGACCGCGCACGAGCGTTCCGTCTCGTGCGCGGTCAACGAGGATTACGCACGGTTCTCGACGCCGCTTCATGACGGCGACGAGATCGCGTTTTTGCCCCCGGTATCTGGGGGCGGCTTCGCTTGCCGGTAGCTCGGTAGCGCCTGCGGCCGCGGCGAGCGAGCGTGAGCGTCGAGCCGCAGCGCTTTGGGGGTGGGCCCCAAGCGCATTGAAAAAAGATGCTCGGTAGCTCAGTCGTTCGGGGTTCGGGATTACAGGATCCGAGGATTCTGATTCAAGGATCCAAGGATTAGGGACTAGTGATTGAGCTTTTATGTTCGATAAATTAGTTGCCGTCGAAGCGAGATACGAGCAGCTGATGGCCGAAATGGCCGATCCGGCGGTGCAGGGAGACGTCGCGAAGTTTCGCAGTCACTCCAAGGCCGTCGCCGAGATGCAGCCGCTCGTCGAGCAGTTTCGGCGCTACAAAGACGTCGTCACACAGATCGAGGCTACGAACGAGCTGCTGAAGGATCCGGACATGCGGGAGCTCGCGCAGGAAGAGCTGCGCTCGCTCGAGGCGGAACGGGACTCGCTGCTCGCCGAGATCAAGGTCCTGCTGATCCCGAAAGATCCGAACGATGCGAAGAACGTCGTGCTCGAGATCAGGGCGGGGACCGGCGGCGACGAAGCCGCGCTCTTTGCAGCTGACCTCTTTCGCATGTATTCGCGGTACGCCGAGCGCCAGAGCTGGCGATTGGAAGTCCTCAGCATGAACGACAGCACCGGCGGCGGCATCAAGGAAGTCATCGCGGGAATCGAAGGACGCAACGTTTACAGCCGTCTGAAATACGAAAGCGGCGTTCACAGAGTGCAGCGCGTACCGGCAACCGAGGCGAGCGGCCGCATTCATACGTCGACGGCGACGGTGGCAGTCCTCCCGGAGGCCGAGGAAGTGGACATCCAAATCGACCCGAAGGATCTCCGGATCGACACGTTCTGCTCCAGCGGCCCCGGGGGCCAGAGCGTGAACACGACGTACTCCGCCGTCCGCATCACTCACATACCGACGGGGATCGTCGTCTCGCAACAGGACGAAAAATCACAGATCAAGAACCGCGCGAAGGCGATGAAGGTGCTGCGGTCGCGCCTTTACGAGATGGAGATGCGGAAGCAGCAGGAAGCCATCGCAAAGGACCGGCGCACGCAGGTCGGCACCGGTGAACGATCGGAGAAGATCCGCACCTACAACTTCCGCGAGAACCGCATCACGGACCATCGCATCGGCTACACGATGCACCAGCTCACGAACGCGCTCGACGGCGAGATTGGTGAGCTGATCGATCAGGCGGTGACCTACTTCAACTCCGAGAGGCTGAAGGAATCAACCGCGCAACCCCACTGAGCATCGAGGCCCGAACCCCGGCGCCGAGCTGCCGAGCGACCGAGCGACCGAGCGATTTTTCGCAACAAATCAATGACGGACGCGGCGTTGCATCACCCCATCGCAGCCGCCCGACACACGCTGATCGATGCCGGTCTCTTATCCGAAGATGTCGCGCTCGACGTCGAGGTGCTCGCCCGCCACGTGCTCGGCTGGGATCGTACGGCATTCCTGACGCACTTGAACGAGCCCGTCCCGCCCGGCTTCCTCGAACGCTTTCTTCCGCTCGTCGCCCGCCGCGCCCATCGCGAGCCAATCGCGTATATCGTCGGCCATCGTGAGTTCTGGGATCTCGAGTTCGAGGTCACGCCGGATGTCCTGATTCCGCGACCCGAAACCGAAGGGCTCGTCGAAGAGGCGCTCGCGTTCGCACGCGTTCGTCCCGCGCCGCTCATCATCGACGTCGGCACCGGCAGCGGATGCATCGTCGTGTCGCTGGCGCACGAGCTGACGTCGACGCGGTTCATTGCCACGGATATCTCCGAGCGGGCGCTGGCGGTCGCGCGACGCAACGCGGTCGCACACTCGGTCGCGGATCAGATCGAGTTTCGCCATTCGGATTTGCTCTCGGGGATCGTCGAGCGAGCCGATCTGATCGTCTCGAACCCACCCTACGTCGCGGACCGCGACCGTGGGTCCCTGCCGCCCGAGGTCGTGCGTTTCGAACCGCACGGCGCTCTGTTCGGCGGCTACGATGGCCTGGCCATCCACAAACAGCTGCTCGAGGGCGCCCCTCGTGCGCTCGCGAGCGAAGGACGGCTAATGGTCGAACTGGGATACGATCAGCAGCCGGTGGTCGCCGAGCTCGCCGCCGAGTATGGTTGGATCGTGGAGCGCGTCAGACCCGATCTGCAGGGAGTACCCCGAACCGCCGTGCTGAAGAAGGCTGGAGGCAATGGCTGACTGTCTGTTCTGTCACATCATCGCGGGGGAAATCCCCGGCTCGATCGTTTATCAGGACGAGCACGTCGTCGCCTTCAACGACATCAATCCGCAGGCGCCAACGCACGTGCTGATCGTCCCGCGGCGTCACATTGCGAGCCTTAACGATCTCTCGCCTGAAGACGATCAGATTGTCGGCGAGCTGATTCGTCGTGCCTCGGCCCTTGCGAAAGATCGCGGGGTCTCCGCTGGAGGCTATCGAATCGTTTTCAACACCAACCGCGACGCCGGCCAGACGGTTTTCCACATCCATCTGCATCTCCTGGGCGGCCGAAGCATGCACTGGCCGCCGGGATGAAAAGGGACAACGGAAAGGGAAAAGGCAAAAAGGACAAGGACCTTATCCCTCCGTTGACAGTGCGAGAAGATAGAGGCCTCTTCGCTGCTCGCGTGCGAGGAAGAAATCCACAACTCGGTATCCGCGGCCGAAGTAGTTCTGAAAGACCTCACGGGTGCTAAGACGCCACTCGAGCGCGAGCTGTGGATCTTGCGCCTGCATATCTCCAAAGCCGACGGGAATCTCGACAAGGAGCCTCCGGGCGTCGAACGACAAATCTGGCGGTCCCGGCGCGAGCCAGTCACCACTGTTCTTCGATGGATTCACGATCGGCGCATCCATGACCGACCGATCGCGCGCGAGAGGCAGGCCGACGGACGCGATTCGGCGCTCGACGTGAGGAGTCGTCAGGCGCCATTCCGCCACGAACCGATCGGTCGGTGTTCCTCGGTGCAGCGGACTGCTCGACTCGCCGTAGATGTTCTCCTCGTATTCCTCGACGACGACGCCGAGCTTCGCGAAATTGAGGTGGGCGTTCACTGCTTGGAGCGGATCGTAGGTCCACTCGATCAGTTCGATGCCCATATCGAGAGCGGCCTGCCGCTGGGCGAGCTTCAGTCGAACCCCGACGCCCGCGTCGCGCGCTGACGGAAGGACGCCGAGCATGTGGGACCACTGGATCACGCGACCATGCTTCAGGCCCGGAATGGAGTAAACGAACCCCTGCATGTCGCCCAAATCATCGAACGCTCCGAGGAGGATGCCGCCACGTTTGATCGATACGATGAGCACGGGCGGTGGGACGACGTCCTCCGCGTCGGTGTAGCCCCAGACGATTCGCTCGAGCTCGGCGGCCTTCCGGCAGTCGTCGATTGTGGTGAGAGAACGGATGATCACGAACGCTCCTGAAGCCGGGGACCAGGGGCCGGGGACCGCGGGCCCATGGGCCGCTTCGAAACCCGTAGCAGCAAGTTCTCGTTCCTCGTTCGTGCTCGGAATGTCTCCGAATGCCGGCTCCAGCCCCCGCTCCCCGGCCCCCCGGCCTCCGGGTTCACAGCAACCGAGGCAACTCCCGGAGCGAGCGAATGACAGGCACGTCAGGCGGGCAATCCACTGGCTGGCCCGACCTCGAGACGAGAATGGCTCGCATTCCGAACCGGCGAGCGCCCTCGACGTCGTGTGCGAGGCTGTCACCGACCATCACGGCTTCGTCGCGTTGCACCCCCGCCTGCTCGAGCGCCACTTCGAAGATGGACGGATGCGGCTTCATGTAGCCGTGCTCGGAAGACGAAATCATGACCGCAAAGAGGCCGTTCAACGCGAAGTGCTCCTGGAACGACGCGAGGCATCGTTGGGTGTTCGAGATCAAACCGATTTTGATCCCCGACGCGTGCAGCGCGCGCAGCACCTCGGTCACTTCGTCGTACAGGATGAAATGGTGGCAGGCTGCCCATCGGTCGTAGATGTCGCGGGCTGCGGCATCGACGTCGGGACCACGGCCGCCCATTTCCTCGATGATCCGCGCCGTGTATCGAATGAACACTTCGGGATCGTACGTGCCGCCATGCGCGTCGAGGAGCGAGGACGAGGCGGCAACCGCGCGGTCGAACGCATCGGCATCGACCGTCACGCCATGTTGCCGGCACACATCGCGATACCCCGCGCCCTGGAACATCGGACCCGGATAGATGAGCGTGAAATCGACGTCGAAGAAGACCGCGCGCGTCATCAGGAACCACGAGACGCCATCGATGGACCCGCGATCGCTACGGCTGCGCGGTCGGGCCGCAGAACGTCTCTTGCCGCCGCCCTGACTTCGTCGAACGTGACCGCACGGAGGTGACCGGGCAGCTGCTGAGCGTAATCGAGCCCGAGGCCGAACTGTTCGATCATCTGCAGAAACACCGCAATGCTGGAATTGGTTTCGAACATCCGGGGAATCGATCCCACGAGGTACTCGCGCGTCGCTTCGACTTCGGTTGGCGTCGGCCCTTCCTCTCCCATCCGACGTGCCTCGTGATCGATTGCTTCCAGCGCACGCGTCACGTTTTCGGGATTGACACCTGCACGGACGACGAGGGGACCCTCGGCAAAGCTGGCATCGAATGAGCTGAACGCGTAATACGCCATGCCCTGCCGCTCGCGAATGTTCTCGCCCAGTCTTCCGCCAAGACCATACTGGCCGAGGATGTTGTTCATCATCCAGTACGCGTAGTACCGCGGATCGAGACGGCGCACGGCGATGAACCCGTACGCGATGTCGCTCTGTGATTTTCCGGGCATTTCAATAAGCCGCGTGCGGCGCGGCGTCGCCAAGGACACTGCGGGTAATTCGATGGCGTCTGGTGGCGGGGCCGCCCAATCCTCGAGCTCGCGCGCGATCCGATCGACGACCCGGTCCGGCTGCAGGTCCCCAACCATCGCAAGCGACAGCACACCAGGCCGGACGCGTTCGGCGTGGAAGCCCACGATGTCTTGTCGTTGAATGCGTTCGAGCGATTCGACGGTCCCCTTGGCCGGCCAGCCGTAGGGATGGTGCGGACCATAGAGCAGCTCGGCGAGCGTGTCGGCCGCACGAAGTGCCGGATTGTCTTCGTCCTGGCGCACCGTTGTGATTGCTTCGGCTCGTCGCTTCGCGATCTCCTCCTCAGAGAAGGTCGGCCGGCGGATCACATCGACGACGATCGACAACACATCGTCGAGGTCCTCGGCCAGGCACGTGCACGAGACGCCGAGCAGGTGTCGAGTGGTGGTCACGCGAAGCGCGACGCCGAGATCGTCCAGTTGCTCGGCAATCATTTCAGCGGAGCGCCGTTCGGTGCCTCGATCCATCAGGCGGCCGGTCAGGTAGGCGAGACCCGAGAGCTCGCGAGATTCGTACACGCCACCGGCCAGCAGCGATGCGTTGAGCGTCACGGCAGGCGCCATCGATGTGGGCTGCACGATCATCACCACGCCATTCGGGAGCGTCGTGCGAGTGGGTGAAAGACCGCGTGCTAACGCAGTCGTCACGCGCCAATCTCCAGGGGCTGATACCAGCCGATGGTTCGCGCGGCCTTGTCGAGGCGACGGCGCGCAACACCAGAGACCTGTTCCGGCGTGACCGCTTCGATCCTTGACAGCAGTTCGGGAAAGAGTCCCGGCCCGGCGACCGTCTCGAAGTACCCGATCTGATGCGCGATGTTCGTGACGCTGTCGTTCTCGAACACGAGCCTCGCCCGCAGCTGGCGGCGTGCGCGGGCCGTTTCCACGTCGGTCACGCCGTTGGCACGGAGATCGTCGATTGCGTCGAAGAGCGCGCCTTCGAGCGTCTGAAGGCTGGTGCCCTTCATGGCGGTGAGGGAAATAGCGTAGAGGAACGGCTGAGCCGTGGGAAGAAGCGCTCCGCTGACCGAGGACGCGTGGCCGCGTTCGACCAACGCGGTGTAAAGGCGCGCTTTGCGTTGTGGCGTGGTGCCACGGAAACTCGACCACAGGTTGACGCCCTTCGCCCCGGTGAGCACGGCATCGAGCAGGAGCATCGGGAAGAAGTCCGCCTCAGTGACCGCCGGAGCGTGCCATGCCGCTTTCAAGTACGCGATCGTGCCTGGACGTTCGAGGACCACACGACGTTCCCCGATTTGCGGCGGCTCGATGACCGTCGTGCGCTCCGGGGCAGGCGAGGAAGCGACGTTCCCGAACTCCCGCTCGACGCAGCGCAGCGCGTCGTCCGGTTCGACATCGCCCACGATGACGACTGTGGAGTTGGCCGGTACATAGAAACGCCGGTAGTGCGCGTGGAGATCGTCGCGTGACATCGAGCGCAGGTCTTCGATCCAGCCGATCGTGGGATGCCCGTACGTGTGTGCGCGAAACGCTGTCGCCGTCACCTCGGTATCGAGCAGCTGCTCGGGATCGTTTTCCCCGCCCTGCAGCTCGGAAATGATCACGGTGCGCTCGGACTCGCAGTCCTGCTGATCGTAGAGCCCGTTACCCATGCGCTCGGCTTCGATGAACAGCATCTGATCGAGCGCGTCGCGGCCAGCCGTTTCGACATACGCAGTCTGGTCGATCCACGTATATCCGTTCCACATCCCGCCGAACCGCTCGACAATTCCTTTCATCTGATCGCGCGGGATGTTGGTAGTGCCCTTGAAATTCATGTGCTCGACCCAATGCGAGACGCCGGTCTGACCCGGCCGCTCGTCGCGCGATCCCACGCGATACCAGCACCATAGAGAGACGAGCGGCGCCGTGTGCACCGGATGGACGATGACCTTGAGGCCGTTATCGAGGCGCGATTCGCGGGGAACCGCAGACAGGAGGGTGGCAGCCGAGGCGGGCATCCGTCCATTATACAGGGCGGTTTTGCGACACACGGTGCGCCGTATTCGACTGCAATCGGCGGAAATTCCCAATCATTTCGCGGTGATCTGCGGCTGGCGTGGCGCTTGCACGTTCTGACGCAGTGACGGACGCGTAGCGACGGGAGTTTGAGATTCGAACCTATCCGGCCCATCACTTCGAACCCAACCGCTCAGGTGTCAGCGTGATGGGGCCGAACGCGAAAGGAGGAAAACGTCATGTTTTCACGGACATGCGTCGCGCTGTGTGTCGCAGCTCTGACATTCGCTGGTGTTGCGTCGGCGCAGGAAAACGCGACGATCACGCTCAGGTCGGGTGAGAAGTTGAGCGCACAACTCGTCGACCTCGGCGGCAACGGTTTTACCGTTCGGGTGAACGGACAGGACCGTCAGATTCCGACGAACGACGTCGCGGCAATTGATTTCACTGCCGGGACGATCAGCCAGTCGGATTGGGACAAGGTCAGTGGTGGTCAGCACGTGCTCGTTCTCAAGAGCGGTCAGGCGATCACCGGTCAGTTCACCGACGTCGGGGGCACGTCACCTCTGCGAATAAGCTTCAAGACCGACTCGGGCGATCGCGACTTCAATTCGAGCGAAGTGAGTCGAATTCTGATGGCTCGACCGAACAACGTCGCGACCGCAACGTCGGGATCGACGAACGCGAACTCCGCACAGGGGATCACGGTATCCGGAACGCAGCAGTGGGCGCCGACCGGAATCGTGGTGCGCAGGGGCGACTGGGTGACGTTCAACGCCAGCGGTGAGGTCCGCATCGGCGGGCCCGGGAACCCGACGGCATCTCCGGCGGGCGTAAATCCGCAGACAACGGCGCCTGGCGCTCCGATGCAGAACGCACCGGCTGGTGCGCTGATTGGCAAGGTCGGGAACAGCGCGCCGTTCCTGATCGGAACCCAGCAGCGCGTGCGGATGACGGACTCAGGTCAGCTCTTTCTCGGTGTCAACGACGGTCACTTGGAAGACAATGAGGGCGGCTTCCAGGTCACGGTGCAGCGCGAGGGAAATCCCATCCGCTAGCGTCCGGCCTCGACACCGGACTTTGCAATCGGTCCAAAGGGCCGGCGTTCGCGCCGGCCCTTTGCCATGTACGCCTACGGTAGAATGTTTGGATATCACTCTCGGCGTGAACGCTGCAGGAGCGCAGCGAGTGACCGACGCTGGCGGGGGGATCGTGGCGACCCCGCGAGCGAACGTGTGGCGGGTCCCCACCGCGCGGACTATGCGCGGTGGGGTGCCCATGGGTCGGGGGGACGAAGTCCCCGCGCCAGCGAAGGAGCGCCGCGAGTGAGCCACGCGAGCGGAGCGGGGAACGTGGGGACCCCGCGAGAGAGCGTGCAAGGGGGTCCGGGGGACGAAGTCCCCCGGTAAAGAATGGATAGGTGGAAGGACACGCTGAACCTGCCGAGAACGGGGTTCCCGATGAAGGCGAACCTTGCGACGAGCGAACCACAAGCGCTCGAGCGGTGGAAGGAGATTCGGCTGTACGAGCAGGTTCGCGAGCGTCGCGCCGGCCGCCGGAAGTTCGTCCTCCATGACGGTCCGCCGTACGCCAACGGACAGATCCACATGGGTACGGCGATGAACAAGGTCCTCAAGGATCTCGTCGTGAAGTCGCGTTCGATGATGGGGTTCGATGCGCCGTACGTCCTGGGGTACGACTGCCACGGGCTGCCAATCGAGCTGAAGGTGGATCGCGAGCTCGGCCCGAAGAAGCGCGAGCTCTCGACCGCCGACTTCCGGCGTGCGTGCCGCGCGTATGCGGCGCGGTTCATCGACGTCATGAACGGCGAGTTCCAGCGCCTCGGTGTGTTCGGTGACTGGGATCACCTCTATCTCACGATGGATTTCAACTACCAGGCGGCGATCGCCCGCGCGCTTGGACGGTTCGTGGAACAGGGGCTCGTCTACAAGGGCAAGAAGCCGGTCCACTGGTGCATTCACTGCCGCACGGCACTCGCGGAAGCCGAGGTCGAGTACGAGGATCACACGTCGCCGTCGATCTACGTCGAGTTCCAGCTCGATCCGTCGAGCGCAGGAGAACTGGCGGCGCGCGTCCCTGCGCTCGCCGGCCGCAATGTCTCGGTGCTGATCTGGACGACGACCCCCTGGACGATCCCGTCGAACCTGGCGATTGCGTTTCATCCCGACTTCGATTACGCCGCATACGACATCGACGGGGTCGCGACGATCGTGGCCGAGGCGCTCGCGTCACGGGTGGCGGAAGCGGTTGGCCGTCCGTTCGGCGCGCCAGTCGCCCAGATGAAGGGGGCAGTACTAGAGCACGTCCGGTTCCAGCACCCGCTTTACGCGCGCCCCTCGCTCGGCGTGCTGGGCGACTACGTTACGCTGGAGCAGGGCACGGGTGCGGTCCACACTGCGCCGGGACACGGGAGCGATGACTTCAACACTGGCGTGAAGTACGGGCTGGAGATCTACGCGCCGGTCGGACCCGCCGGCCACTTTCTTCAGACAGTCGAGCTCTTCGGCGGTCAGCGGGTGTTCGACGCGAATCCAAGGATCGAGGAAGCGCTCAAGGAACGCGGACGTCTGTGGCATCGCGAGACGTTCGTGCACGCTTATCCACACTGCTGGCGTTGCCACAATCCGGTGATCTTTCTCGCCACGTCGCAATGGTTCATTGCGCTGGACGCGGTCACGAACGGAAGGACGGGGGGCCGGGGACCGGCGGCAGATGCCGGCAAAGACCCCACGAACCCGCCGGCCCCCAAAAGTCTGCGGCAGGCCGCGCTCGAAGCGATCGACCGCGATGTCCACTGGGTGCCCGCCTGGGGACGCGATCGACTGCGCAACATGATCGCGAATCGTCCCGACTGGTGTATTTCGCGCCAGCGCGCGTGGGGCGTCCCGATCCCCGCAGTCGACTGCAAGAACTGCGGCGAAGCGATCCTGACCCCCGCGCTCGTGGAAAGAGCGGCGTCAGTTTTCGACACGTACGGTGCGGACGCGTGGTACGAGCGCCCCACCGAGGAGTTCATCCCCGACGGTCTCGTGTGCCCGGCATGCGGAGGCACGGAGTTCGAACGTGAGCGCGACATCCTCGACGTGTGGTTCGACTCCGGATCGAGTCACGAGGCGGTGCTTCCGTTCCGGAAAGAGTTGACGTGGCCGGCGGACGTGTATCTCGAAGGCAGCGATCAACACCGCGGGTGGTTTCAGAGCTCGTTGCTCGTCGGCCTCGGCACGCGTGGGCGCCCGCCGTTTCGCGAGGTCGTCACCCACGGCTTTATCGTCGACGAAAACGGCCGGAAGATGTCGAAGTCGCTCGGCAACGGAATCGAGCCGCAAGACGTCATCAACGAAAGCGGCGCCGAAATCATCCGCCTGTGGGCGGCGATGGTCGACTATCGCGAGGAAGTCAGGCTCAGCAAGCAAATCCTCGCGCGCGTCATCGAAGCGTACCGCAAGATCCGCAACACGCTTCGATTCCTGATCTCGAACCTGTACGATTTCGACCCCTCCCACCGCGTGCCGCTCGACGAGATGCCCGAGGTCGACCGTTACGCGCTCGCGCGATACGGCGCAGCCGCGACCGTCGTTCTCGACGCGTACGGACGCTACGACTTTCCCGCAATCTTCCAGTCAATCAGTCAGCTGACCACGGTCGATCTGAGTGCGTTCTACGCGGATGTCTCGAAAGATCGGTTGTACACGTTCGGTGCCGCGTCGCACGAGCGGCGGTCGGCCCAAACCGCGATGTACGTGATCGCCGACGGTCTCGCGCGGCTGCTCGCCCCCATTCTGCCATTCATGGCAGACGAGGTCTGGCGACACATGCCCGGAAGCCGAGACCCGTCGGTGCACCTGGCTGAGTTTCCCCACGATGTGGACAAGCTCGTCGATGCGGACTTGGAGAAGCGGTGGAGCGCACTGCTAGCCGTGCGCGACGAGGTGAATCGCGCCCTAGAAACGGCGCGGCAGTCGAAGCTGATTGGAAACTCGCTGGGCGCCCGCGTCACGCTTCGTGCGCGGGGGAGGATCGCCGGATTGCTGGAATCGTACCGCGCGGATTTGGCGATGCTGTTCATCGTTTCTCAGCTCGAGCTGGAAACCCCGTCGACCGATGGGCCCGAGCTCGAGGTCCATGTCGCGCGAGCCGCAGGAGAGAAGTGCCCACGTTGCTGGCGGATCGTGCCGTCCGTCTCGACGAAACCGGAAACCGCCGGTTTGTGCGACCGGTGCGTTGACTCGATCGCCCCGGCCGCGTGATGCTGTCTGATAACACCTCCGCAATGGATGACGTCGCTCCAGCACCCCCGACACCCGGCGCGCCCGCGCCGGTGCCGTCGACGCCCGCCCGCAGTTACGCGCGCCCCTTCGAGATCATCACCATCGTGGGCGTCGTCCTGTTCGATCAGCTCACGAAGGAGATCGTCCGGCGAACAATCGATCTCGGAAGAACGTTCTCGGTCATCGACGGCTTTCTCGATCTGACGCACGTCGAAAACAGGGGCGCCGCGTTCGGGCTGCTCAACGCTGCTGACTTTCCGTACAAGCCGCTGGTGATGATCGCGATTGCCGCCATCGCGCTGATCGCCATCGCTGCTTACGCGACTCAACTCGGCTTCCACGAGCGGCTCGCCCGTTTCGGGCTCTCGCTCATCCTTGGCGGTGCGTTCGGCAACCTCATCGATCGCGCGCTCTCGGGCCACGTCGTCGATTTCGTGGACGTCTATTGGGGCGACTCGCATTTCTGGGCCTTCAACATGGCCGACGCGGCGATTACGATCGGGGCGGCGCTCGTGCTGATCGACATGATCGGTCTCGGACGACAGCATGCATCCCATTCTGTTTGAAATCCGGGGATTCACAATCTACACGTACGGCCTGCTGCTCGCCGTCGCCTACCTGCTCGGGCTGCAGTTCGCCGTGGTGCGTGGGCGGGCCCGCGGTCTCGACCCGAACCGCATCATGGACCTCGGGATCTGGATCATCGTCAGCGCGCTCGTCGGGGCAAAAGCAATGCTGGTGTTCGTCGAGCGCGACAAGCTGTCGACGGACCCGGCCGTGTTGCTCACCTTGTTTCGATCCGCGGGAGTCTTCTACGGAGGATTGATCGCGTCCGTACTCGTCGCGCTCTGGTATCTGCACCGCCACCGCCTGCCGATGTGGACGTTTACCGACGTGTTCGCGCCGGGGATCGCGCTCGGCCACATCGTGGGCCGGTTCGGATGCCTGTTTGCCGGCTGTTGTTTCGGCCGGCCGACATCGGTCCCGTGGGCCATCACGTTCCGCAACCCGCTCGCCGCACAGAACGGCACACCGCTCGGCATTCCGCTGCACCCGACGCAGCTGTACGAGGCCGGCGCCGAGCTCTTGATCCTCGGAATCCTGCTCGTGTTCGAACGGCGCGGCCGCGCCTTCCCTGGCCGCACGTTCTGGGTGTACATGCTGCTGTATGGAATTTCGCGGTTCATCATCGAGTTCTACCGCGGCGACCCGCGCGGCATGATCGGCGCCCTTTCGACATCGCAGTTCGTCTCGTTGCTGATCGTACCACTCAGCATGGTGATGCTCATCGTGCTCGGGCGCGGGACGGCGCCGGAACCGGCGGCGGCGCGGAAGGCTGCATAGCGGCGTGCCTCGTGCTAGGGGCTTGGACCGACAGCGCTGATCGACTCTCGCACTTGAGAGGATGGTTCTGAACAATGCCGCGGCACAGCGAAGAGACGCCCCAACCTCGTACGAGGCACGAGGCGCCCGGCACGCGGCACGACCTCGTCGTCGAGAACGAACACGATGGCCTTCGTCTCGATAACTTCCTGACCGCTCTCGTGCCCGACCAGTCGCGCTCGCAGTTGCAGCGCATGATCAAAGAAGGCCGCGTCCAGGGCCCCTTGGGCGGGCTGCGGGCAAGCACACCGGTAAAATCCGGCCAGATGTTTACAATCGACATCCCGGCTCCTGCACCGACTGCGCCACAGCCTGAACCGCTACCGCTTCGGATCGTGTTCGAAGATCCGGACCTCGTCGTGCTCGACAAACCTGCCGGCATGGTCGTGCATCCAGCGGCGGGGCATTCAGGCGGGACGCTCGTGAACGCGCTGCTCCACCACGTCAAGGACCTCAGCGGGATCGGCGGCGAGCTGCGGCCGGGAATCGTGCATCGGCTCGATCGCGGCACATCCGGGCTCATGGTGGCCGCGAAGAACGATCACGCACACCAGGAGCTTTCGCGCCAGTTCCGGGATCGCGAAGTGGAGAAGGAGTACGCGGCGCTAGTCTGGGGCGTCGTGCAGGCCGGGCGGCGAATCGATGCCGCGATCGGCCGCGATCCGAAGCACCGCGAGAAGATGTCGACGCGCGCGCGGCGGGCCCGAAGCGCGGTCACGCGTGTCACCGCGGCACGCCACTTCAAAGGTGTTTCGCTGCTCAAGGTTGCCATCGCGACCGGACGCACGCACCAAATACGTGTGCACCTGAGCGCGATCGGCCACCCGGTCGTCGGCGATCCTGTCTACGGCGGTGTCCATCGACGGGTCCCCGGTGATCTGCGCGCCGTGATGCGGCTCGACCGTCCTTTCCTCCACGCGGCCCGACTGTCGTTCACGCATCCGCGAGATGGCAGACGCGTGGACTTCGACTCGCCGCTACCGCCAGACCTGCAGGCGGTAATCGACGCGATTGTGTCGGCACAGGAACATGAATCAGGCCGCGGGGACTGAAAGAGCAGGGGGGTCTGAAGAGCAGCGGGGTCTGAAGACCCCGCTCTACAACGACACTTCTCGTCCAGAATGTAGCGCGGGGTCTTCAGACCCCGCGGTTTTTCGAGGAAGGGCGCTAAACTGGCGCAATGATCGAACCCGCACAGCTCTCGACCGACCGCGTTTTCTCAGGCAAAGTCTTCGACGTCGATCGCGACCGCGTTCGCCTCCCGAACGGCCGCGACGTAACCATTGACGTTGTTCGCCATCCACGATCGGTCGTCCTCCTCCCCATTCCGGAACCCGGCCACATCGTCTTGATCCGTCAGTTTCGTTATGCGGTGAATCGTTGGTTGTGGGAGCTGCCGGCGGGAAGCGTCGATGTAGGCGAGGAGCCGGATGCCGCGGCGCGGCGTGAGTGCCACGAGGAAATCGGTCAGGTGCCCGACACGATCGTTCGCCTCGCGGCGTTCTTTCCAACACCAGGCTTCTGCGACGAGGAGATGATTTTCTTCCGTTTGTCAGGCCTGTCGGTGCCTGATGAAGCGGCGGCCCTCGACGAAGACGAGGATATCGAGGCGAAAACGTTCACGTTCGCCGACGTTCGCGACATGGTCCGCCGCGGCGAGATCGTCGATATGAAGACGGTGGCGGGACTTACGCTGCTGTGACCGATTGCAGATTGACGATTGCTGAATGAGGATTGACGGATTGTCGATTGCGGATCGCCGAATGACTGCCCGATCAATCCACAATCAGCAATCCGTCAATCTGCAATCAGCAATCTGCAATCTGCAATCATCAGTGTGCGGTCTCCTGCACTTCCTCGTCGAGCGGCAGCCCTGTGTGCGTTTGCGCTGCTGAAGGCTGCAGCGCGAGGGCCAAGGCCTCCTCGATCTGCCCGACGTAGTGAATCGTGAGCTCCTCGCGCAGCTCGTCGGTCAGATCTTCCTTGATATTCTTCTCGTTTTGCCGCGGCAGGATCACTTCGACGATGCCGTGGCGGCGGGCAGCAAGGACTTTTTCCTTGATTCCGCCGACCGGCAACACGCGTCCCGAGAGCGTGATCTCGCCGGTCATGGCGACGTCGCCGCGTACGGGTCGACCGCTGAGCTCCGACGCAAGGGCCGTCACCATCGTCACGCCGGCCGACGGGCCGTCCTTGGGAATCGCTCCGGATGGCACGTGGAGGTGGATCTCGGCGTCTTTGTAGAACGTCGGATCGACACCGTACCGGGGCGCGTTCGCCCGGAACCACGAGAGCGCCGTCCGCGCAGACTCCTTCATCACGTCTCCAAGATGCCCGGTCAGCGTCAGTGTTCCGCCGCCCTGCATACGGGACGCTTCGACGAACAGCACTTCCCCACCGGCTGGCGTCCATGCGAGACCGACCGCGACGCCCGGATCCTTCGTACGATCCTCGATTTCCTCGTCGAGGAACGTTGGCGCACCGAGCATCTGCACCACGAATTCAGGCGTTATGACGACCTTCGACTCGTCGCCCTCGGCGCGGCGCCGCGCGACCTTGCGGCAGAGCGCCGCAATCTCGCGTTCGAGGTTCCGAACACCGGCCTCGCGCGTGTAGCCGCGAATCACGTTGCGAATCGCCGCCTCGGTAAACTCGAGTTGCTCGGCGGTGAGCCCGTGGTTGCCAATCTGCTTGCCGATCAGATGTTCCGTCGCGATTTTTAGCTTCTCTTCCTCGGTGTACCCGGCGAGCTCGAGCACTTCCATGCGATCGCGCAACGCCGGCGGAACCGGATCGAGGACGTTCGCCGTCGTCAGGAACAGGACTTCGGAGAGATCGAACGGAACGTCGAGGTAGTGATCGCGGAAGCTGTTGTTCTGTTCCGGGTCGAGAACCTCGAGAAGCGCAGACGCGGGATCTCCCCGAAAGTCGGCGCCAAGCTTGTCGATCTCGTCGAGAATGAACACGGGATTCTTCGATTCGGCGCGACGCAGCCCCTGGATGATCTGTCCTGGCAAAGCGCCGATATAAGTCCGGCGATGGCCGCGAATCTCCGCCTCGTCGCGCATGCCGCCGAGGGACACGCGCACGAACTTCCGTCCGAGCGAGTTCGCGATCGAGCGCGCGAGCGATGTCTTGCCGACTCCGGGAGGTCCGAGGAAGCACAGGATCGGGCCGCGCACCTCCGGGTTCAGCTTGCGGACGGCGAGATACTCGAGCACGCGATCCTTGACCTTCTCCAGACCCGAGTGGTCGGCGTCGAGGACCTCTTTGGTCCGCTTCAGATCGATTGAGTCCTCAGTGCGCTTCGCCCAGGGGACCGCAAGCAGCCAATCGAGGTACGTCCGGGACACGGTGTACTCGGCCGCGGCAACCGGCATCTTCGAGAGCCGATCCAGTTCGCGCAACGCCTCCTTCTTCACCGGCTCCGGCATCCCTGCCGCATCGATCTTGTCGCGGAGCTCGTCGATCTCCTTTGCCTGATCATCACCCTCGCCGAGCTCTTTCTGAATCGCCTTCAGCTGCTCGCGAAGAAAGTACTCGCGCTGGTTCTTGCCAACCTCCGACTGAACCTGCGACTGGATCTTCGATCCAAGCTCGAGCACCTCGAGCTCCTTGATCAGGATTCGGTTCAGTGAGTCCATCCGCGCGCGAATATCCAGCGTCTCGAGGACCTCCTGCTTGATGGACGTCGCGATTGTCGTCAGGCTCGACGCGATGAAGTCGGCCAGCTTCCCCGGATCGGTAATGTTGGCGGCGAGCGCCTGGAGGTCGTCCGAAAGCAGCGGCGACAGCGAAACCACCTGCTGGAAATTGCTCTTGATGTTCCGCTGCAGCGCATCGATCTCGAGATGATCCTCATCGCGGAGCACCTCGTCAGCGACCGTCACGGCAGCTTTGAGATACGGCCGCGTCTGAACGATTCGGTCGAGCCGAACGCGCGCGAGCCCCTGGACGATCAGTCGAAGGCTGCCGTCGGGCAGCTTGAACATCTTGTGAATGTGCGTCGCTGTCCCGATCGGATACAGGTCGTCCTGGACCGGCTCCTCGACCGAAGCTTCGCGTTGCGTGAACACGCCAATCATTCGTCCCGTTGACGTCGCTTCGTCGATGAGCCGGACCGAGGCCTCTCTGGCGACTGCCAGCGGCATGAACGAGTTTGGAAACAACACGGTGTCGCGGAGCGGCAGTACAGGCAGCTCGGCGGGAATCGATACCGGTCGGTCCTCGACCGAGCCTGCGTCCGCGACGAGAGACTCGTCTTGATCGCTCATGAGCGACTCCTGAACTTTCACGCTGTGGCGTCGGGCTTCAGCCCAACGACGCGAGCCCAGCTAACAGGCCGCTGACAAGAGACGGCCAGATCGGAAATGGCAAACGAGAAATGGCAAAATGTATAGGGTTTTCCCAGTTCCCATCTTTCATTCCCCATTCGGGATGCGTTTTCAGCATCCGTCTAGAGCCGGATTCCCACAACATCCGGCCTGTGACGCCCGCCCACGCGGGACTCTACGAATTGGGGACAGTACGCAGAAAGGGCGAAGTTGGCAAGCACGAACCGCCCTCTTCGCCCTGAACAAGCGCGGACTGCCTTGTTCGCCAGCATTGGGCACGTCGTCGGGCAAGCGACCGATGCCAGCCGGCAGTCCGCAATGAGGACCTGCGATCTGCAGGAACTCAACGCGCAGCGAACGCGCGTTGTCATCAAGCCGATCCCGACGCGCTTTCGACGGCGCGTCGGGACGGGAGCTGTCATCCCTGCATGTCGAGGAACAGCGACGCGGCGCCCCGGCGCTGGGACATGAGCCGCTCGCGTTGCTGCGCGACTTCGCGGGCCTCCTCGCAATCCTTGCAGCGGACGGCGAAGGGAAGCGCCCGAAGACGCCGCTCAGAGATTTCCTCGCCACACTCGAAGCAGTAGCCGAACGTCCCTTCCTCGAGGCGCCGGAGGGCCTCTTCGATCTTGTTAAGGGTCTCCGCTTTCATCTGGATCAGGGCGAACTCGATGTCATCCTGGATGTCAGCCTCGGACGTTTCCGCGGCATCGAGAACGCCATGCGCCGGGCTGTTCGCTGCCTCGGTACGAACATCTCGGATCTTCTCGTGAACCTCGCTCAGGATCTCTCGACGACGCTCCTCAAGAATCCGCTTCAGCTCAGAGTACCGATCGGGGTCCATCTGTCCGCCAGGCGTCTTATGAACGCTCATATGATTGCGCTCCTTTCGCACACGCTACTTTCCGTCGTCCTGCCGTCCCAAGTTGCAGGCCGATATGCAATCGAATTGCCACTAGTAAAGCCCGTCAGCTTACACCGGATCGGCTATCGAAGGAAAGCTCTTGCGTACGGGAGAAGAACGAACGAGGGGGCGGGCACTGCACTCGCAGCGGGACTGTCCGCCGGCCTCAGCCATCTCGGCACGCCGGTCCGATGTCGGTCATGTGGTCCATTGTCAATCGTTTACAAGCCCCGGCTCCATTTCCTGCAGCGTCTGGCGTCGCTTACAGCCCTTTAGACGCCGGACACCCCCATTGCGGTTCGGTCTTCGATCCATTCTTCGGTACGGTCCAGATGTGGGAAACGGCGACCTGTCCCGTGGACTCGTGTGGCGTGAATACAACCACAGTGTGCGGAACGGCGCCACACACCCACAAGGTCCGGGTGCTAGCGGCTCCTAGGGGTACTAAGGGTGCTCGGGTGTTTGCGTGGTTGGTTCTGTCAGCCAAGCGCAGGTGTTGCACGCGCCACCCGCACGGAGCACCTCAGCACCTAGCACCTTGAGCACCTCCAGGTCCTGGCGCCCGGTCTACTGGATAAATCGCTTCTCGATTGACGAATTGGGTAGGATGCCGCGCTCGACGAGCCGCTGGCCGTCGCGCTCGCTGCCGGTGCGAAGCCATTTCTCGTACAGACGGAGCACATCGCTGCTCGACGCGAGCGTCGTGTGCTCGCTGATGTCTGCCAGAACGTCCATATAGCCGACAAACTTCTTCGCCAGCTCAGCAAAAACTTCGGCGAACGCGTCGTCGTCCCAGCGGCTCAACGAACCGTACGCATACTCGCCCATGGACTTGTAGTAATCGATGTCGACCGAACGCCGATTGAAGCTGTCCGAGAAGAAGCCGGACATGAAGAGCGAGAAGTCTCCGAGGCTGCGGAGCCGCGCACGCTGCTCGAAGCCCCCGCTGTCGAGCGCGCGCGCCAACCGGATCGCCAGCGGCTGACCGTGTTCGAACTTATCAGCTCGGGCGTCGAGGCGGATGTACTGGCAGAGAAGGTTGACCAGATAGTACTCGGTAAGATTCCCGGCGTTCACGTGCTGGCGCGCCAGCGCGTCGACGACGAGTTCCTTGAAGTACTCGGCAGGGGTCTGCTCACGCAGGAGCGGACGTTCCATGAACTTCCCTCCTCAGCCGTTACTCCTTTTCACTGCAATTCGTATTCCTGCGCTTAGGCGAATGCCCTCGACGCTTCTGCCGCTTCTAAGGATAGGATCGACGCGATTATACGGACATTCGTCTGCCTCGCAAGAGGTTTCGGTCGAGCTGCGTCGCGAGATCAGCGGACGAATCGAGTCGGAATCCCCGTCCCGCAGGAGAGCTTTCGGCCCGTCGATTACGATCTGCGCTATGCCTTACAGGTTTGTCAGTGCGCTCGCGGGTGCAGAATTGGTAGATTGAGAGGTTCATGACTTCCCAGACCACCTGTCCTTTATGCTCTCGGCGAAAGGCGAAGCGCCTCTGCCCGGCGCTCGAGCGAGCTATCTGCCCGGTCTGCTGTGGAACGAAGCGGCTGGTGGAGATCAGGTGTCCCCCCTCGTGTCCGTATCTGTCCTCTGCGAGGTCGCATCCGGCGGCGATCGTCCAGCGAAGAGAAGACCGTGATCTCGAGTTCTTCGTGCCTCTTCTGTCAAATCTGACGGAAGTCCAGTACCAGCTCCTGCTGGGTTTCCAGGGCGTCACCGTGAAGCACGCCGAGTCGGCCATTCCGTCGCTGCTGGACGTCGACGTCGCTGATGCGGCGGCTGCGGTCGCAGCGACCCTCGAGACTGCAGGGAAGGGCATCATCTTCGAGCACCAGCCGACGTCGCTCCCTGCGCAAAGGCTCGCGACCACCCTTCGTGAAACGATCCGCCAGCTGACGCCCGAGGGCCACACCGCGACACGGTTCGAGCGCGATGCGGCGATCACGCTCCGTCGTCACGAAGAAGCCGCTCGCAAAGCCGAGAAGGCGCTGGCAGGTGATGCGGCTCCGGTTTACCTCAATCTGCTGGGCCGAATGATGACGCGGCTGAAGGAAAATGCAGCAAGAGATCGCGAAACTGTGTCCGATGCGGGTGACGCATTAGGGCCCGGCCGCCTCATCATACCGGGGTAGCCGCGTGCTATAATCGGACGTTTCTCCGCCCCTTCAGGGCGGTGATGTACGCCTCGAAGATGGCTCGCGTACTTCGCGAGCTTTGGAAAGACATTTTCATGGCCAAACGCTGCGAACTCTGCGGAAAGGGCCCCGTTGTGGGGCGAAACATCAGTCATGCACACAACGTCACTCCCCGCCGGTTCGAGCCGAACCTTCAGCGAGTGCGGGCGCTGGTCAACGGCGGCGTGCGCAGACTGCGCATTTGTACGAGGTGCCTCCGATCGAACAAGGTTGTGAAGGCAGCGTGACAGGGCAAATGTGTTTCATCGTGAAGCGCGTTCGACGTCGACGACCCCGTCGATGCTCCTGAGCGACTTGATCACCTTCTGCAGGTGTTTCACGTCGCTGATCTCCACGGTCATGTCGATCCGTCCCATCTGATCGTCTACGGTCGCTTCCACATTGCGGATGTTCGTATTAATCCCGGCGATCTTGGAGCTGACGTCGGCGAGAATGCCTTTCCGATCCTCGACCTGGATGCTGAGCCGCACGGTGTAGGGCATCGTGTCGGTGCCCTTGTCCCACTCCACCTCGATGCGCCGCTCGGGATCGTAGAGAAGGTTGACGACGTTCGGGCACGTGGCTGAGTGGACCGAGACGCCCTTGCCGCGCGTAATGTACCCCACGATCTTCTCTCCCCTGATTGGATTGCAGCAGCGGGCGCGGAACACCATCAGGTCGTCGATACCGCGTACCTTGATCTTGTCGTCGCCACCCGTGCCGAGCACGCGCCTCACAACTGACGCGATCCCGGTCTCAGGCGCTTCCTTGAGCTGTTCCTGCGGGACCAGCTTCGCGAGGACGGCCTTCGCCGCCAGCTTGCCGTAGCCGATTGCAGCGAAGAGCTCCTCGGCCTTCTGCATCCCGCACTCGGCGGTGACGCGCGCCAGGTTGTCGTCTTCGAGCAGGTTCTTGACGTTCAAGCCGAACCGCTTTGCTTCCTTGTCGAACAGCCTGCGTCCGAGCTCGTAGCTGCGGATCTTCTCTTCGGTGTGGATGAAGTGCTTGATCTTGTTGCGCGCCCGCGACGTGACGACGAAATTGAGCCAGTCGCGGCTTGGTTTATGCCCCGGCGTCGTGACGATCTCGACGATGTCGCCGTTCCGCAGACGCGTGCGGAGCGGCACCATCTTTCCGTTCACGCGCGCGCCGACGCACTGGTGGCCGACGTCGGTGTGGATCGCGTACGCGAAATCGACGGGCGTCGCATCGCGCGGCAGGGACTTGACCTCTCCTTTGGGAGTGAAGATGTAGACTTCCTCCGGGTACAGCTCGACCTTGAGGTTCTGGAGGAACTCCTGCGGATCGCGAACCTCCTGCTGCCATTCGAGGAGCTGCCGCAGCCAGACGAAGTACTGCTCGTCGCGGCCGGCACCAACCCGGCCCTCTTTGTACTTCCAGTGCGCTGCGATCCCTTCCTCGGCCTGGTGATGCATCTCCGTGGTGCGGATCTGCACTTCGAAAGGAAACCCGTGCTCGCTCACGACCGACGTGTGCAGCGACTGGTATCCGTTTGGCCGGGGCATCGCGATGAAATCCTTGATGCGGCCGGGCACCGGCGACCACGTTTGATGGATGATCCCGAGCGCGGCGTAACAGTCTTTCACCGACTCGGTGACGATACGCAACGCCGCGAGATCGTAGACCTGCTCGAGATCGATCTTCTGCCGCTTCAGCTTCTGGTGAATGCTGAAGAGGCGCTTGATGCGGCCATCGATCGTGATGATCGGGATCTGCGCTTCGGCCAGCTTCGCTGAAATCGTCCGCTTCAGCTCCTCGAGCTGTCCCTCCGTCGTCCGCCGGCGGCTTTCCACGCGCGAACGCAGCGCCTCGTACGCTTTCGGCTCCAGGTGCTTGAACGCCAGCTCCTCCAGCTCGTTCTTGATCTTGCTCATCCCGAGCCGGTTCGCGATGGGTGCGTAGATATCCCGCGTCTCCTGCGCGATTTTGACGCGACGTTCCTCTGAAAGGTGCTGCAGCGTCCGCATGTTGTGGAGGCGATCGGCGAGCTTCACCAGAATCACGCGGATGTCATCGACCATCGCGAGCAGCATCTTGCGGAAGTTCTCCGCCTGACGCTCCTCGCTCGACGAGAAGGAAATCGCGCCCAGCTTGGTGACGCCTTCGACCACGTGCGCGACGTCGGGGCCGAAGAGCTCGCGGATGCGTTCGATTGGCGTCTGGGTATCCTCGACGATGTCATGAAGGAGACCTGACGCGATCGCGACAACATCTAGCTTCATGTCGGCGAGCTGATCGGCAACTTCGAGCGGGTGGACCAGATACGGCTCACCGGAGTGACGGACCTGCCCCTTGTGCTCGAACGCGGAGAACACATAGGCCCGCCTGAGCAGCTCGATGTCAGCGTCGGGATTGCTGGCACGAACCTTCTCGACCAGGTCTTCGAACCGGATCATGATCTGCGGTGTCTAAAGTATTGGACGCCGTCCAGTCGAGTCGGAGGTCTCACTCCCTGCAATGTGGTCACGGATTTTGAATGAGACGGTACGACGACCGTGGCACCCTGGCGCAGCCAGCTGTTTGACTGCGCCTTTTTCGGTTCACTATACTGACCCGGTTCGGGTGGCAGCAATCTTCGCCTTTGCGACCCATGGTCCGAATCTCGTCGGGAACGCACTCGGAATCATTCTAATACCCGCTTTCTGGCACGCACTGGCTCACGCCGGTGCGCGGGCATTTGAGGGGGAAAATGACGACGCGATTTCGCTCGGTTGCACTGACTTCGTTCGTGCTGATTGCTGCCATGAGCGTGGCGAGCGCCGGATGTGGCAAGTACTCGTACAGCTCCTTGAAGGCGCGGAAGGCGTTCAAGGACGGCAATGTCATGTACGGGGCCCAGGATTGGAAGAGAGCGTCCGAGAAGTACGAGGAAGTGATCGCGAACAACGCGAATTACCTCGAGGCGTACTTTTACCTCGCCAACAGCTACGACAACCTGTATAAACCGGCGCGGAAAGGCGAGCCGCAGAACGACGCCTACATCCAGAAGGCGATCGACAACTACAAGATCGCTGCGGAGAAGGATCCGAAGCCTGAAATGCGTAATCTGGCGATGCAGTACCTCGTGGCTGCGTACGGCTCCGAAAAGCTGAACGATCCATCCCAGGCCGAGCCCATCGTCAAGCGCATGATCGAGATCGACCCGAACGAGCCGGCCAACTATTTCGCGCTGGCAAAGATCTACCAAGACAGTGGTCGATACGAGGAAGCCGAGCAGGCGCTGACGAAAGCGAAAGAGGCGAAGCCCAACGATCCCGCCGTCTATACCGCACTCTCGAACTTCTACAACCAGCAGGGGGAGTTCGAGAAGACGATGGACGCGCTGAACCAGGCTGCCAACCTGCAACCAAACAACCCGCAAGGGTACCAGCTGATCGCAACCTTCTATTGGGAGAAGGCCTTCAAGGACAAGAGGCTCTCGCCGGCCCAGCAGAAGGACTACATCATGAAGGGAATCGAAGCGACGAACAAAGCCTTGGCCCTGAACAAGGACTACTCCGAGGCGCTCACCTACAAGAACATCCTCCTTCGGATGCAGGCGAACCTCGAGAAGGATCGCACCGTGCAGGAGCGGCTCATCAAAGAAGCCGATGAGCTCCGCAACCGGGCGATGGAACTCAACAAGGCTGGGGCCGGTAAGCCAGCAGGCAAGAGCGGCCAGTAAGACGGTCGGAGCCAGCCTGAGCGGAAACGAGACCGAGGATCCGCGTCGGCTCTACGAGACCGCGCTCCGCCGCTGGGAGCAGGCGTTCCGCAACGAGCGGCTCACACCAGAAGAGAAACGTGAACTGATCGCCACGGGACACCGAGCGATTGACGACGCGCTCGCGGCCGACGCCACCAACGTCAATGCGCTTGTGTGCAGGATCCTGCTGCTGGAAGTCGAGCTTACCATCAGCCACGACGCGCGTGAAACAAACGCGCTGTCAGAAGAAGTTGCGCGCGTTCGAGAGCAGGTGAGAGCGGCACGCTTCACTGGTGGCGAAGACAACAGAAGCTAGAATCTCGAAGCTTGAGCGGATCGGGACTCGATTCACTCCAGCTTCCAATTCCTAAGCTTCTGTGTGACGGGAGTACAAATAACAGAAGCAAGAATCTAGAAGCTAGCGGGATCGTGACGCGATTCACTCTAGCTTCCAACTTCTTGCTTCTGTCTGAGGGCCGCGTGGGGCGTGCGAGCGTGGTCTATTGCCCTGGCGTCGAGCGTCCGGTGCCAGCGGCCTCCTGTCGCATGCCCTCGGTCACGATGCCCACCTTGGTGACGCCGGCGCCTTTGGCGGCATCGATGACGGCAATGATCTGTCCGTAGCGCAGCGAGCCGTCACCCGCAATGAACATCGTCTTTTCCTTGCGGGTCTCGAAGATGTCCCTGAGCTTCGACTCGAGTTCCTGCAGCCCGATCACCTGTTTGTTGACGGAGATCTGACCGCTCGAGGAGTACTCCAGCATGATCTGCGTATTGTCTGCCGGATTGTTCTGTGCTTTCGTCTCGAGCGGCAGGTTGATATCGACGCCGCGCTGTGTCAGTGGAAGCGCCGCCATGAAGATGATGAGGAGCACCAGGAGGACGTCGATGAGCGGCGTGACGTTCATGTCCGAACTGGCGTGCGGGATCTCGCCCTTGACGACCCGCTCTGCACCGTGGTGGCTGTGCGCGTGCTTCATGGCTATCGCCCTCCCCCCGGTCTCGAGAATCTGTTCTGCGACTGCTGATCGCGCTGGTTCGGCGGCGGTTCGGTGATCAGCCCGATGTCCTCGATGTTGGCCTTGCGGAGGTCGTCCATTGCCTGCATGATCGCGCTGTACTTCGCGTCCGTGTCGCCCTTGAGCAGAACGACTCGCTCTTTCTTGTTTTCCAGTTTGCTCTGGACGCGGTTCGCCATCTCGGATTTTGGAACCTGAACGCCGTCGACCCAGAACTGGTTCTGCGCATCGATCGACACGACTGTCTGGTCCTGCGTATCCGGCTTTTCCACTGTATTGCCCGCGATCGGCAGGTTGACCGCCACACCTTTCTGCAACAGCGGCGCAACCAGCATCATGATGATGAGCAGCACCAACATGACGTCGACGAGCGGCGTCACGTTGATGTCGGCTTTCAGACTGCCTTTTTGGCCAATATCCATCGCCATGGCGATAATTCTCCCTGACTCAACTGACGTGAGGTCGGGTCGGCCGACCCGACCAGGATTCCCGAAACACGCGGGATCGGAAGCCCGCCTACGCGGTCTTCTTGATGAAGTAGTCGACGAGCTCGGACGACGAGTTGTCCATCTCGACGTTGAAGTACTCAATGCGACCGGTCAGGTAGTTGTAGAACCAGACGGCCGGGATAGCGACGACGAGTCCGAGTGCCGTCTCGACGAGCGCTTCCGCGATACCCGCCGACACCGCCCCGAGACCGCCCGAGCCGGTCGCCGCGATCCCTTGGAACGCGGTGATGATGCCGACGACCGTGCCGAGCAGTCCGACGAATGGAGCCGTCGCGCCGATCGTCGCGAGCGCCGCGACACCCTTCTTCAGGTCGTTGGCGGTCAATGCAGAGGCACGCTGGATCGCGCGGCGGACCGTGTCCACGAGGTCCTCACGGCTCAGATTGGCGCCACTCTCCTGCTGGAACTGGTACTCCTGTAATCCGGCCAGGACGACCTTGGCGAGGTGGCTGTAGCGAAAATTCTTGGAGGACGAAATCGCGATGGCATCCTTCAGGCGGCCTTCCTTCAGATGCTTCGCGACCTGCGGCGCGTACAGCTTCGACTGCTTGCGTGCCTGAGTGAACGTGTAGATGCGCTCGATGGCCACACCAAACGAGATCATCGACATGATGACAAGGATGACTCCGATGGCCTTGGCCACGGGGCCCATCGTTCCCCACATCTCAATCAGATTCATTCGCCCATCCTCCGATTTGTAGTGTCCGGCTTCGGCTTGTTTTTGGTACTGTCCGGCTTCAGCCGGACTCCAGCTTCGTCCGGCTAACGCCGGACTCTACCTGGTCCGGCCGGACCGGACTCTACTGCAACGTGAAGTTCACCGTGACCGTCATGATGACCGGCACGGGCACGCCGTTCAGCAGGGTTGGCGTGAAGACCCACTGCTTGACCGCGTCGAGCGCCGCCTGATCGAGAAGCGGAATCGAGCGCAGCACCTTGGCATCCTTGACGCGGCCATCGGCGCCGATGGTCGCTTCGATGATCACCATACCCGATACGCGCGCCGATTGTGCGATCGGCGGATACACCGGCGGAACGTGCTTCGTCTTCGTCGGCGGCTTGATGTTGCCACCTACGCGCACCGGAGCCTGCGGTGGCGGTGGCGGCGGTGGCGCTTCCGGCAATCCGCCAACCACACCACCCACGACGCCGCCCGGCACACCTCCTTCGACACCGCCGGGGACGCCTTCGGTGACCCCGACGGGGGACGGCGTCTCTGGCACGATCTCCTTCGGCGCTTCAACAGGGGCGGCGTTGGGGTTCGCGACAGGCTGAGGTGCTTTGGGCGTCGCAGCCGGCGCCGGCGGCGGCGGCGGCGGCGGCGGTGGTGGTGGTGCACCGACGAACGCCGCCATCATCGACGGTGGCGTCGGCAGCACGTCGGAGGCCATCAGCGGAATGATGATGACCGCGGCGAATATCGCAACATGCGCTGCGATCGAGAGTGGCACCGTATACCATTTCTGGGAGCCAACCTTGATCGACGGATCCACCACGTCGCCAAACATTTCACGCGGCACGATTCATCCCTCCTGCCTGTCTGTTTTGCAAGGCCTCACGTCGGAACGCCGTGCGAGAACGCGAATTATAGTCAGACGCAAAAACCAGTGTCAACGAAGCTCCTCCACGTCAGTTTGACACCGGAAACGCGGAAACGGCCACGGCCGGGGTTCGCTTTTTCCGGTCGTTCGGAGCTTTTCCAGGATGGATCCGAACCTCGTCGTGGAACCGGCGAGATCACGCACGGGCGATTCGGATGCGCATCCCATAGAACGAGCGCCACACGAACACCGCCGAGCCGAGCAGAAACAGAGCCGCGAGCAAATGGCTCACGGGCGCACCGTACTGCACTGCAAGCTGCACGCCGAGCTCCACTGCAAGCAGACCGAACAACGTCGTGAACTTGATGACTGGATTCATGGCGACCGACGAGGTGTCTTTGAATGGATCCCCGACAGTGTCGCCGACGACGGTCGCGGCGTGCAGGGCTGTGCCTTTTTCTTTGAGCTCGACCTCGACAATCTTCTTCGCGTTGTCCCACGCGCCGCCGGCGTTGGCCATGAAGATGGCCTGGAACAGCCCGAACAGCGCAATCGACACCAGGTACCCGATGAAGAAGTAGGGCTCCAGGAACGCGAACCCGAGCGTGGCGAAGAAGATCGCGAGAAAGATGTTGAACATTCCTTTCTGCGCGTATTGCGTGCAGATCTCCACCACCTTCTTGCTGTCGGTCACGGATGCCCTCTCGACCCCGTCCAGCCGGATGTTGGCCTTGATGAATTCGACCGCGCGATACGCGCCCGTCGTTACGGCCTGCGTCGACGCGCCGGTGAACCAATAGATCATGCAGCCGCCGGTGATGAGGCCCAGAAGGAAGGGCGGGTGAAGGATCGAGAGAAACCGGAGAAACTCCGGCTGCAACCGCTCGGTCAACAACACGATGATCGAGAAGATCATGGTCGTGGCGCCGACAACGGCGGTGCCGATCAACACCGGCTTCGCGGTTGCCTTGAACGTGTTCCCGGCGCCATCGTTCTCCTCGAGCAGGTGCTTAGCACGCTCGAAGTTCACGTCGAAGCCGAAGTCTTTCCGGATCTCCTGCTTGATGTTGGGGAGCGACTCGATCACGGACAGCTCGTACACCGACTGCGCATTGTCGGTGACGGGACCGTAGGAATCGACCGCAATCGTGACCGGACCCATTCCAAGGAACCCGAAGGCCACCAGACCGAACGCGAAAACGGCCGGGGCTATCATGAACTGCCCGAGACCCCAGGTGCTCACGCCGTACGCGACCGACATGAGAGCGACGATGCTGACGCCCAGCCAGTAGCTGCTGAAGTTGCCGGCGACGAAACCGGAGAGGATGTTGAGCGACGCGCCTCCCTCCCGCGACGACGTGACGACTTCTCTCACGTGACTCGACTCGACGGACGTGAACACCTTCACGAGCTCGGGGATGATCGCACCGGCGAGCGTGCCGCACGTGATCACGGTCGAAAGCTGCCACCACAGATCGCTGTTGCCGCCGATCTGCGGAATCAACCAGGACGACACGGCATAGGTCAGCACGACAGATACGATCGAGGTCAGCCACACCAGGCGCGTCAGCGGCGACTCGAAATTCATCGTCGCCGCGCTGCCGTAGCTCGCCTTCGCCCATGCTTCGTTCAACAGATAGGAGATGCCGCTCGCCACGACCATCATCACGCGCATCACGAAAATCCAGACGAGCAGCTGCACCTGGATCGCGGGATCGGTCACGGCCACGAGAATGAACGAGATCAGTGCGACGCCGGTGACGCCGTACGTCTCGAAGCCGTCAGCGCTGGGCCCGACCGAGTCACCCGCGTTGTCGCCCGTGCAGTCCGCGATTACCCCGGGATTTCGGGCGTCGTCCTCCTTGATGTTGAAGACGATCTTCATGAGATCCGATCCGATGTCGGCGATCTTCGTGAAGATTCCACCCGCGATACGAAGCGCCGCAGCGCCGAGCGACTCGCCGATGGCGAACCCGATGAAGCACGAGCCGGCGTAGTCGCCCGGGATGAAGAGGAGGATGCAAAGCATCAGCAGCAGCTCGACGCTGATCAGCAGCATGCCGATGCTCATGCCGGCGCGGAGCGGAATCGCGTAGATCGGATACGGCTGGCCCTTGAGTCCGGCAAATGCGGCGCGTGAGTTCGCAAACGTGTTCACGCGGATCCCGAACCACGCGACACCGTAGCTGCCGCCGATCCCGATCAGGCTGAAGAGCAGGATGATGACGACCTTGAACACTTCGAAGTGCTGCAGCACGCCGAAGTAGATGATCATGATCACCCCGATGAAGAGCTCGAGGATCAGAATGAACTTCCCTTGCGTGATGAGGTACGTCTTGCACGTCTCGTAAATCAACTCGGAGATCTCGAGCATCGCTCGATGGACCGGCAGGTTCCGAAGCTGCACGAAGATTACCAGGCCGAAGATCAACCCGAGCACACAGACGCCAAGTCCCGACTTGAGCAGCGTGCGGCCGTTGATCCCGTGGAACTCCGCGCCGCTGAGATCCGGCAGCACCAGGTTCGCCTCGCCGCCATGGCGCGGGGCCGGCTGCGTCGTCGCGGGCGGCTGCGCGGACGCGCTCGATGGCTGCGCGCGGAGAGGCACCGACGTCAGACCGAGCACCACAAGCGCCGCAAAGAAGGCGCTGCAGATCACCACACGCGAACGGAACGTCTCGAACATCTCCCCCTCGAACTCCCTGGTCTGTTCAATCGCCGGACAAAAAGCTCGGCATCGTACCACACAAGGCGCGCAACGCGGTGCAGCCATCGCTTATCGTCGTTGGTTCCGCGAAATCCGCGTGAATCGGCGTCAGTCCGCTTTTCTACAGACGGAAATCGCCGACCCGATCGTCGCCGCGCCGGGCGCGGATCCGGCTCGTCAGTGCCATGCCGCCGGTGAGAAAAATGCGGATGCCCTGCTCGACGGTGATGTCGGGGAACGACGCCTGGTCTCGCGGGCAGATGATGACATCGCCGAGATACAGGTGATTCGTCGGCACGTAGACCGCAATCAGCGACTCGGGACCCTGCCCGCGATCGACGGTGAACTCGCGCGTCAGGAATCCCAGCACGAAGCCGCGCGCGCGATCCTCCACGAGCACCACCCGCTTGAACCCGTACTCGTTGTCTGGCGAGAACGCAACCACGAGCTGCTTCACCGGTGCGTAGATCGTTCGAAACACCGGGACCTTCAACAGGTAGTACTCGGTTCGCTGCAGCAACCGCTTACCGATCACGTTGGTCGCCACCACGCCAACAAGGATCACGACGAGCGCCGTCGTCAGAATCCCGAGCCCCGGAGGTGGCGCGTCTACCCCCAGCCACGTCTTGAGCCACGCCGTGTAAAACGGCCCGACGAAGCCGTCGATCAGCCGGAAGATCCAGACGAGCGCCGCCACGCTGATGACGAGCGGCACGGTGACGAAGAATCCGGCGATGAAGCTGCGTCGCAGCCACTGCAGGAGAGCCAACTACGACATCCATCCGATGGCGAGCATTGCGAACAGCACGAGTCCCGCGAGGATTCGGTACCACGCGAACGGAACGAAACCGGCGCGTCGGACAACCGCGAGGAACGGTCTGACCACCAGGGCCGACGCAACGAAGGCCATCACGAAGCCAATCACAATCTCGGTCGCGAGCCCCGCACCGAGGCTGTGCCGCACCTCGAAGAGATCGTGCGCGAACGCCGCTCCCATCGTTGGCATGGCGAGAAAGAACGAGAACTCCGCAGCGGCCGGCCGATCCAGCCCGAGCAGCATTGCCCCGACGATCGTCGCGCCGGACCGCGACACGCCGGGAACCAGCGCCAGCACCTGACACAGACCGATCCCGAGCGCGCGCGAGAGGGACGTATGGTCGGCGTTCAGCACCGAGGGCGCCGGCCGGTACCGCTCGACCACGAGCATGACGATACCGCCGAGAATGAACGTCGCCGAGATTACCGCCGGTGTCGTGTAGAGCACCCGCTTCACGAATCCCGAGAGCAGCGCGCCCGCGAACGCCGCCGGCAGGAACGCGATCAGGATCATCAGGACGAAATGTCGCGCGTCACGATCGGACGGCAATCCCCTGATGACGTGGACGATTTTGGCGCGATACAGCCACATCACCGCCAGGATCGAGCCGAGCTGGATGAGGACCGTGAATACACCGCCGGGATCGTCGAACCCGATCAGACGGGCTCCAATCAAAAGGTGCGCGGTTGAAGAGACCGGCAGGAACTCGGTCAGTCCCTGAATGACGCCAAGCAGCGCCGCCGACAGCATCAGGAGAAGGTGCTGACGGTGCTGATGGTGCTGAAGGTGCTGAAGCGGCTCACAGGGCTGATCGTGCCCGCAGCGAATACTCGTATCCCTCTCGACATCTCACGCACCGTCAGCACCGTCAGCACCTTCAGCACCGTTTATGACACCCGCCGGCGAGCGGGCTTGCGCACAGCTGTCGGCGGCGCCTCGGTGACAGGCTGACGTCTCGCGCCCGCAGGGCCCTTGCGACTCTGCCAGATCACCACGATCGCTGCGGCAATGAACACGCTGGAGTAGGTGCCTGTGATGATCCCGACGATCATGGTGAAGGCAAATCCGTGCAGGACTTCGCCGCCGAAGAAGAACAACGCCAACGAGCTCAGGAGTGCGGTGCCCGCGGTGATCACGGTTCGACTCAACGTCTGGTTGACCGCGACGTTGATGATGTGCGAGATGTTGTCGCGCCGCATGCCCTTCATGTTCTCGCGCACGCGGTCGAAGATGACGATCGTGTCGTTCGTCGAGTATCCGGTGATGGTCAGGATCGCGGCGATGACGTTCAGCGAAAGGTCGTAGCGGAAGAACGCCAGAAACGCGAGCGTGACCAGCAGGTCGTGAATCGTGGCGACCACGGCGCCGATCGCGAAGCTGAACTGGAACCTTAGGGCGATGTACACGAGGATGCCCGCAAGCGCAAGCACCGTCGCGAGCGTGCCCTGCCGCGTGAGCTGCTCGCCGACGCTCGGACCCACGATTTCGGTTCCAACCGGTTTGTCCTCCACTTTCAACCCGGCGGCCTTGAGTGACGACATGACGGCATCCGCCGTCTGACTGAGGCTCGTACCGGCTTCGGCGCCGACCATCGGCACACGGATCATGACCTGCCGAGCGGATGGATCACCATAGCGGTTGATGACCGCGTTCTGACCGACACCCGGCATTCCCTTGTCGAGGGCGGCGCGCACCTGCTGGTTGTCCGGGACCTGATCGAATCGCACGATGATGATCGTGCCGCCCGAGAACTCGACGCCGAGCGGCATCCCCATTCGCCAGATCGTGACGAGCCCGGCGAGCACGATGATCCAGGACAGCGCGATGGCGTGCCAGCGCCACCGGACGAAATCGTAGTTGGGGTTGTGGAAGATCTGCATGATGTCCCTGCGTTAGATGCTGAGCGCCGTCGCCGTCTTCCGCTGTGCAAGCTCCAGCTCGAACAGCGTCTTGGACACGAAAATCGAGGTGAACAGGTTCGTCAGCAGCCCGATCGTCAGCGTCATGGCGAACCCGCGGATCGGCCCGGTCCCGAACTGGAACAGGAACGCGGCCGAAATCAGCGAGGCGACGTGCGTATCGAGCAGCGTCCAGAACACGCGCGAGAATCCGGTGTTGATCGCGGCACGAACTCCGCGCTGGCCGGCGAGTTCCTCCTTGATGCGCTCGAAGATCAGCACGTTCGAATCGACGCCGATGCCCATCGTGAGCACGAAGCCCGCGATGC